>Ga0209098_1002060_pt1 | contig 18173 bp, 10 predicted proteins | sample AD_JPNHW1_MetaG_FD_184429 | JGI IMG/M metagenome (GOLD analysis project Ga0209098, IMG submission 184429) | Active sludge microbial communities of municipal wastewater-treating anaerobic digesters from Japan - AD_JPNHW1_MetaG (SPAdes) (version 2) | ecosystem: Engineered > Bioreactor > Anaerobic... | reverse complement strand
TTACTGTTTTTCAATTTTAAAAGATTAACTTCATAATTGAAAATTAAATAGTAGGTTATAATCAATGCAAAATTTCATAAAACAAACCTTTAATAAGATTCATCTAATTAATTATTTTACTCTACATCCTCGATTTTATTTTTTACTGCTGACTTGCTTTATTTGCTTTAATACCTCAGCAAAAAAAATTGAAAAAGACAAGGTAATTCTTCAGCTCAAATGGAAAAATCAGTTCCAGTTTGCAGGGTATTACGCTGCGTTAGAAAAAGGGTACTATAAAGATGTAGGACTAGATGTTGAAATTAAAGAAATAGTAAAAGCAGAATCAACAATTGATGAGGTATTAAACGGAAAAGCACAGTACGGAATTGGTGGTGCCGAACTTGTAATCCATTACATGAATGGGGAACCAATTATAGTACTCGCCTGTATTCTTCAAAACTCCCCGTCCTCATTATTGGTAAAATCTTCGAGTAATTTAAATACTTTAAATGACCTACTTGGTAAAACAATTGAGATAGACAAAGAGCAATCTGGAATTGAGATAATTGCAATGTTGCTAAAAGAGGGTATTAAATCCAATCAGTATAAAACTTTAGCTTCTTCGTATTCTCTAAATAATCTATTAGCCAACAGAGTGGATGCAGTTGAAATATATACATCAAATGAACCCTTCTTCCTTGATAAATTCGGAATACCCTATAAACTCTTTACACCAAGAGAATACGGAATAAACTTTTATTCCGATTGTCTATTTACAACAAGAAATGAAGTTGAGAGACACCCTGAAAGGGTAAAAAAGTTTAGGCAAGCTAGCTTAAAAGGATGGAACTATGCCCTTGATCACCCAGAAGAGATTGCCAACATAATTATTACAAAATATCAATCAACAAAAACTTACGAACATTTACTTTTCGAAGCTGAAGAAATGCGAAAGTTAATTAATCCCGAGTTTATTGATATTGGCCATTGCAACAAGGAGCGTTGGCTCAATATTGTTGAAGTACTTTCTCAACAGGGATTAATTAAAAAACATAGAACCATTGATGATTTTATTTATAATCCAGATTACAATTATAATGTATACACCATTAGAATTTTTTTCGTTATACTATCTATGTTAATAATAATTACATTCTACCTAAGCTACTATACTTTAAAACTAAGAAGTGACAAAAATGCTCTTACCTCTCAATCAGAGAATGCAAACAAAAAAGTAGATAATTTAATTGAAGAAATCAGGCGATTAAACTCTGAAATCAACAAATTAAACTCAAAAAGCCAAGGTTCTTAAAGGGGAAATCGAGCCAAAGGAACAACATCATGTCCAGCAAACTCTCCGTTTAAGTATTTATAGTACCCAGTTATAGCTATCATTGCAGCGTTATCTGTTGTAAAACGAAACTCAGGAATATAAACATTCCAACCATTTTTTTCCCCAAGTTGTGAAATTGCGCCACGCAGGCCTGAATTTGCTGACACACCTCCTGCAATTGCAATTTCTCTAATACCTGTTTGTTTTGCTGCTTTTTCTACTTTATCAAGTAGTATTGAAATGATAGTGTGCTGCAACGAAGCGCATAAGTCAACCTTATTCTGTTCTATAAAATCGGGAGTTTCGGCTATCCTATCCCTTAAGAAATAAAGGAAAGATGTTTTTAACCCACTATAACTGAAATCGAGACCTTTCTGTAAAGGCTTAGCAAACTGGAATGCATTGGGGTTTCCTTGTGAAGCAAGTTTATCAATAACTGGGCCACCCGGATATGGCAATCCCATTATTTTAGCACACTTATCGAAAGCCTCGCCAGCTGCATCATCAATTGTTTGACCTATAATTTCCATGTTTAGGAAGTCACGTACAACCACTAATTGAGTATGACCCCCAGAAACAAGTAGGCAAAGAAAAGGGAACGAAGGATGTTTGTCAACCCCTTCGTATTTTATAAAATGAGCAAGAATATGTCCTTGAAGGTGATTTATCTCGATCAGTGGGATGTTTTTCGCAAGGGCAAAGCCCTTTGCAAACGAAGTACCTACAAGCAGTGAGCCCAAAAGTCCCGGGCCTCGGGTAAAAGCAACAGCACTTATTTCATTCTTCGAAATATTAGCTTTTTTCAATGCGCTATCAACCACTGGAATGATATTCGCCTGATGTGCCCTTGATGCAAGCTCTGGAACCACTCCTCCATATGTTCGGTGAACATCCTGATTACTAATCAAACTCGACAGCAAATGCCCATCGCGAATAATTGCTGCTGATGTATCATCGCATGATGACTCTATCCCTAGAATAACTACACTCATCGAAATATTTTTTATCTTAACAAAAGAAATATGGATTTATAGCCTGTTTTAACCACTTCGCTCTACTTTTTTTTGTATTTTTCGATGCAATTAGGCATGATTTATGCAAACCATTAAAACCAAAAACGGAGTAAAAGTATCAAAAAATTAGTCAAAATATTTGTTTGGGTTCTAGTTACCATTCTATCGGTCATTATTTTTTCATGGCTAATCATACAGAATGGTAAAGTCCAAACCCTACTCGTTTCTAAGGTAACATCCATAATTGAGAAGAAATTAAATACTAAAATCTCAATTAAGAAGGTTAACTTTCAACTCTTTAACAAAATTGTGCTCGAGGATGTTCTAATTGAGGATATAAATAAAGACACACTTATTTCGGCAAAAACACTAAAAGCATCCATCCTTTGGTTTAATACCGATCAAAATATTCTAATGCTAAACAGGGTTGGCTTGGATGATGCGCTAATAAACTTCTATGCCGACTCCACGGGCACTTTAAACCTTGATCATTTTATTAACAACCTATCGCCTCCCGACACTACAAAAACTTCTCCCTCGGAAGGTAAACCCTTAGGCTTAGAGTTTAAAAATATTTCAATAGAAAATAGTAGATTCAGGTTAGCAGCGTACAAACCCCAAAAATTAGATTACGGCATTAACTTCGAGGATCTTGATGTTAAAGATTTAAATATCGATGTTCGCAACCTAAACATTAGTGGCGACACCATTGCTATGCTAATAAATAATTTAAATGGCCTAGAGAAGAGTGGCTTTAAAATTGATAAGCTAAGAGCTGAATTCAGCCTGTGTAATAAGCATTTAAACTTCGACAAGCTAAGAATCAAAGCAGAAGGTTCAAACCTTCAGCTCCCATATCTGCACATGACTTATGAAGGAATGGACAAAATGAGCCATTTTTTAAAAGAGGTAATGCTTGATATCCAATTTGACAATTCTTTTATTAAATCAAATACACTTGCATATATCATTCCGGACATTCGCAACTACGAATTTGATGCTATTGTTAATGGAAAGGTAATAGGAACTATTAGCGATATTCGTGGTAAAAACCTTGTTATAACTACTGGTACTCAAACCCGCGTAGCCACAAACTGTCGTTTAACCGGATTGCCAGATATTGAGCAAACCATGATGATTATCGATGTTAAAGAGCTATCAACATCAGCTAAGGATTTAGCACAAATAAAACAAAGGGACAATAACCAACCATTGATTGGCATTCCAAGTACCTTTGAAGAGCTGAACAAGATTACCTATAAAGGAAACTTTACTGGCTTTATTAACAACTTTGTTGCATACGGAACGATCTCATCCTCTATTGGTAAACTATCGCTCGACCTGTCAATCAAACCCGACACCACACAAACCACTGAATTTAATGGTAATGTTTCAACAACCAATCTCGATTTAGGTAAACTAACAGGGACTAGCTCTTTAGGAAGGATAAGTTTTGCCGCGAAGGTAAAAGGCAATTCAGACAAAAAATCAAACATTAGCGCCTTTACCGATGCAACAATAAATCAGCTTGAAGCATATAAATACACCTACTCGAATATAAAGATTAACGGGAATCTTACCAAAAGTACATACATCGGATCAATTTTTCTCGACGACCCGAATTGCAAGCTAAACTTCCTTGGAAAACTTGATTTTACTGATACAATCCCTGTTTTTGACTTTACTGCCCTAGTCCCAAAAATTGATTTTGTTAAATTAAACCTAAACACTGTTGATTCAATTTCTCAAGCATCATTCCTTTTTACTGCTAAATTCTCAGGGAATAATCTCGACAACAGTAAGGGAGAAATTAAGATTGTGAATTCTTCGTATAAAAACCAAAATGGAGAATTTAAGCTTTCAGACATTACCATTAACGCTGATAACAACAAGGATAGTAAGTTAATTTCTTTACAATCGGAGTTTGCCGAAGGTGAACTAAGAAGCAAGTATAACTATTCAAACATTTTCGAAAACCTTGAAAAGCTACTTTACATTTATGTACCAGCCCTAAAATCAGAAGAAAAACAGCAAAACAAACCAAACATTAGCGTTGAGAATCCGGAATTCAACGATTATATCGTAAAGTTTAGGCTCAAAAAAACAAAAAAAATAACCGAAGTTCTTACCCCCGATTTTCGAATTGCTGAAAACACAAGCGTTTTTGGCATATTCAACCCTGACCTAAAAACACTATCATTAAAAGTAAAAATTCCTGAGTTATCTATTGGAGCAAATGTTTTCAAAGACATTTCAATCGATGGACAAACAAAGGATAGCATTTTCGAAGCAAACCTAGCCATTCCAGTTTTTAGCATGGGAAGTAATTATATTAGGAATATTAGTCTTAGTACAATTACAAAACAGAATAAAATTGACTTATCATTCGGGTGGGATAATAAGCAAACACCTGTAAATTCAGGAAAAATAAAAGCTCTGGCAGATTTTAGTCCATCCGCATTACACAATGGCGCAACGGCAAATATATTCTTTAAGCAATCTGCATTCATAATAAACGACTCTGTATGGAGCATCTCTCCCAGTTCAATAAACCTTGACTCTTCAAATATTGCAATTAACAAGTTCAACGTTCACAATCAGCAACAATCATTATCTTTTACTGGGAATATCTCAAATAACCCAACAGATTCCATTGAGCTTAACTTAGAAAATATTGATGTTTCAAATCTCAATTTCTATCTAAAAAGTTTAGGGTATGAATTGAATGGAAGGATAGATGGCGAAGCAAAAGTAACTGGGATCTATACAAACCCTACACTTTTTGCTGATATTGGTATTAATAATTTTTTTGTAAACAAAAGAGAGGTTGGTGATATTAAGTTTAAAAGCACTTGGTATAATGCCGAGAAAAGACTCTCAATAAACTTAAACAACTTAAAACACGACTCCATTACCTTTGATGTTAACGGTGATATTTATACTGAAACCAACAAACTTGATTTTAACATTAATTTTCCTCAGGTTCAGCTAAATCATTTCTCTCCCCTTTTAGCTGGTGTTGTATCTGGTTTATCGGGCAAGGTGTATGGAAACCTGAAGTTAACAGGAACTACAAAAAAACCGTTACTTAACGGAACCCTAAATATAGATCAAGGAAAGCTTGTAATTGATTTCATGAAAGCTCCATATACAATTAATGATAGAGTTATTTTTAAAAATAGCGACATCATTTTTAACGATTTCAAAATACTTGACAAGTATAAGCATGTTGCTACGGTTAATGGTAGTGTTAAAACAGGGTATTTTAGCGATTTTAATTTAAACCTAAATATTGCACCAAATAATTTTCAATGTATAAATACGACAGAACGAGATAACGAACTGTTTTACGGAACAGTTTATGCCACTGGTTTGGTTGCCATCACAGGAAAACCAGACAAAATCAACATGAATATTGCAGTTAAAACTGACAACAAAACAATCCTATACCTTCCCCTTTCAAGTAGCGGAGAAGTTGTGGAGAATAATTTCATCACATTTACAAATAACAACCCCGATGATATCTTTATCGAAGAGATAGCCCCCGTAAAACAAGAGAGTAGCACAGACATGAATCTAACTTTCGACTTACAGGTTACTCCTGAAGCCGAAGTGCAAATCATTATTGACAAAAAACTTGGTGATATAATTAAAGCCAACGGTTCTGGTAATTTAAAAATGGAAGTCAATCCAAACAAAGATCTTTTCAAGATATATGGGGATTACAACATCGAGAAGGGGGATTATCTATTCACCCTTCAAGGTGTAATCAATAAAAAGTTTAAGATTGAGGATGGAAGCACTCTTTCTTGGAACGGCGATCCCACCGATGCAACCGTTAACATTAAAGCAACATATAAAGTAAAAACAGCCCTTAATCAATTGCTTGCAGACTATACAGGTCGATTTGACAATAGGGTACCGGTTGATTGTCAAATACTACTTACGCAAAAACTTATGTCACCGGGGATCAAGTTCAACATTGATGTTCCAAACGTTGATAATGAAACCAAAGCATTGGTTGAAAGCGCTTTAAATACCGAAGACAACATTAATCGGCAATTCCTTTCGCTTCTAATTATCAATAGTTTTCTTCCACCCACAGGTGTTGTAAGCACTGGAACAACCCAACAAGAAACAAGCACATCTAGTTTGGGTTCTGGTTTTTCAAAAAATACATTAAGCGAAATGCTTTCAAACCAGCTGAGTAATTGGCTTTCTCAATGGAGCAAATCGTTTGATATTGGTATAAACTACCGACCTGGCTCTGCAACCACAACAAACAACCTTAGCTCCGATCAGGTTGAACTTGCAGTTTCAACCCAGCTACTCGATGATAGGGTATCATTAAATGGGAATGTAAACATGGCCACCCGGAACAACAACAACCCTATAGCAGGGGACTTCAGCCTTGATATCAAACTCAACAAAACGGGGAAGCTTCGGTTTAAGGCGTTTGCACGATCAAACGACGAAATAATGACCTCAACTTCTCAACAAACCTATACTACTGGAGCCGGTATTGTTTATCGCGAAGAGTTTAACAACTTTAAGGATCTTTTACATAGAATAAGATATACTTTTAAGCAAGAACCAATTGTTATACCCTACAAAGAGTCTTCGCAGCCGAAAGATGTTAAGGATACTACTAAAATATCCGCCCCAGAAAAAGTATCGTTTCTAATGATTAAATAGAATAATAAATTACCTTTTTAACAAATTGTAAGATAATAAGCATCTCCCTGTTCTCGTTTTTTTATTAATTTGCAAACTAAATGCAGGCAAAGTTATGATAGGGGAAACAAATAATATTCATGGTTTTATTGGTACGGTAACAGTCCATTCTATCTTCATTGCAATCCTTTTTCTTGTAACCATATCAGCCTCATTACCCGATTCTGAGAATGAAGGTCTATTGATAAATTTCGGGAACAGTGCTGATGGATCAGGCCTTGTTGAACCTATGGTTAATTACGATAACGCAGTTATTATTTCGCTACCCTCCAATCATAGCAAACAAAAGGTTGAGGAAAAGAAAATATTGACACAGGATTATGAAGATGCCCCAACTATTGAGACAAAAAAGAAGACACCAAAAAAAGACACCAAAAAAGCTATAAAAGAAACCACAACCACTTCCGATAAAAACAAGGAGACAAAAGAAACCAAAGAAACGAAAGAAACAGATAATACAAAACAAACCCAAACAACCGAAACCGTAAAACAACAAACCGTTAACAAAAAAGCCCTTTTCCCAGGGAAAGCATTAACTGGTGGCACCGGTGGTGAAGGGGAAACAGGCAAAGAAGGGAATCAAGGTTCGCTTGAGGGTTCTCCCGAATCTACAAATCGAACAGGTGGCGCAACCGGTGGTAATGGAATTGGAGATGGGAATGGTAGCGGAATCAGCTTTAGCTTAAATGGCAGAACTGCATTAAAGCTTCCAAAACCCGATTACCTGAAGCAAAAGCAGGGTATTGTTGTAGTACAAGTTACTGTCGATAAAAAAGGGAATGTAACAAAAGCCGTTTCTGGTGTTAAGGGGTCAACAACTCTTGATAGCGACCTTTTAAAAGCTGCAGAAAAAGCAGCAATGACTGCAAAATTTGACTTAAATGAGAATGCAAGGGAGTATCAAACAGGTACGATAACCTATATTTTTAAGCTACAATAGTAATTTTTCAGGTTATTCTTTCTCACCTTTATCATCTTTCTTCTCAACAAACCGTTCGAATTCTACAATCTCGCAAGGAATGTTTTTCGATTCACTTAACTCAACTACGGTTTCTTTAACCTCTATTACTTTTTTATAGGGCATCCAACTGAGTAAAAATTTTTTTCGCCTACCTGATCTTTTAAAAAAAATTATGTAGGTTGGTCCAATCTTGATTCTATTCACCGTTTCCCACAGAATATAGTCCTTTGAACGATTACGGATACCAAACTTAAAAACAATTTCATTGCTATCCGCTTTAATATAGATTTTGGCCTTTAATGTTATCCAAGCAAAATAGACATATAATGCTAAGTAAACCGTCAGAAGAAGTAATGGCCACTCTTTTGAACTTTTATATTTAAAGAAAATTAGAAAAGAGGCTATTATTAAAAGTAAACATACACCTGCCCCAAATGCTAAAAATTTGATTGTTCTAGCCCTATTTCTTGTAATTTCATTAAGATCAATGTAGTATGTTTTCATCAGAAAATGTTATAATAGAATAGATCAAAAATAGGAAATAATCAATTAGTTAAATTATTTTAAACTATTCAATAAAACGATAGGGTAAACGATAACTTATCTATCTTAGTAATAGTAGTTATTATTTAATATTTTATTAAAAAATACCTTATATTTATTTAACCTAACATATTTCAAATCCATACTTACCATGAAGAGAATCTTGATCTTAATCTCAATGGCTTTCTCTTTAGTTTCCTTTTCGCAGAGCTATAGAATAAGCCATTTTACTGTTAACCAAGGACTATCACAAAGCGTAATCCTCTCTCTTCTTCAGGACAGTAGGGGTTTTATTTGGGTTGGCACTCAGGATGGTTTGAATAGATTCGATGGGTATAGCTTTATTAAATATCTACATACCCCCTCCGATACTAACTCCCTTCCCAATAATTGGGTGTATTCAATTACAGAGGATGGTGATGGCAATTTATGGATTGGTACTAAAGGAGGAATGTGTAGGTACAACTACACGCAAAACAAATTCGACAGGTTTCATCATGAGCAGGAATATCAAAGCGACCCATATCGGGATAATATTTATGGTATAGTAATATCAAAAGATGGAAAAATTTACACCAATACGCCACCTCTCATAAACCTTTTTGACCCGAAATCAAAAAAATACACCCACTACCATAATTCAATTGGTGAAAACCAAAACGTTGAAGATCTATCGATTCCAATTATTATTGATAAAGAAGGTATTATTTGGGCTGCTACAGCCTCTGGCCTATCTCAATTCAATCCTAAAACAGAAAAGTTTAGGAATTTTCAATTAGACCAAAAAAATCAGAACACAATATCTAACAATAGCATAGAATCACTTTTTGAAGATAACGAAGGAAGAATTTGGATAGGAACAAGGGGCGGAATTGATGTTTACGATAAGGCCAATGATCATTTTTATCGAAATATTTTATCATTAGATGGGTCGTCAGTATGGGTTAAATCAATTGTCCAAGATCAGAAAGGATTTTATTGGATTGGAAATCAGGGCAAAGGAATAGTTAAAGCAAAATTTGAAGATGGTACATTGAAGATCGAAAACCGAATTGTTGAAGGTCAATCAATGAGCAGTAACTTTTTAAACAATAGCTTTATAAACACACTATTTATTGATCATTCCCAAAACCTCTGGATTGGAACATTAAACGGCCTTGATAAGACTGACCTTAAAGATCCGAAATTTAAGCTTTACCGAAAATCCACGGAGTCGTACTCAATTGATCTTCTAGATAATGTAATAGCATCAATTTACAAAGACAATGACGGCAATCTATGGGTCGGCAACTGGGGTAAAGGGCTTAATATCATTGACCATAAAACAAATAAGGTACGTCATTTCTCATCATCATTACAGGGCAACAACCATATTGTCAACGATTTTGTACATGTAATTTTCGAGTACAAAGAAAATGAGATTTGGATTGGGACTAGGGATGGAATCTATGTTTTCCAGAACGATCGATTTGTAAGTTTAAACAACTACTACAAAACTAATCAACTCCCTGATTTCGCTAGCAATAGGGTACTATGCATGTTAAAGGACAAGAGCAACAATGTTTGGGTAGGAACACAGGGGGGGCTTTATTATCTCGATTTAAACGCTAAAAAGTATCGGTTATTTACATCATCGGGGAATGAAGGTAAAAGGATTAGCGACAACCTGATATACTCCTTGACTTTTGATTACAATTATGATCTATGGATTGCCACTAAGAATGGATTAGATAAGTACAACTATGAAAAGGACTCATTCGAAAACTTTACTCGTGATGAGAAATCGAATAACACGTTAAGCGACAACTACATAGTATCCCTTTGCTATACCTCTGATTCCACGCTGTGGATAGGCACAAAAGCCGCTGGAATTAACAGACTGAATATTAAGAATAAAGTATTCAAATTCTATTCAATGGCAGATGGATTAGCCTCCAATATTATTTATGAAATAATTGAAGATGATTTTGGCAACATGTGGTTTGCAACAGGGAAAGGGTTATCCGAACTAAAAAAGGGTGAAACAAGAATAAAGAATTTTACTGAAGAAGATGGACTTCAAGGAGCAGAATTCAACCTTAGGGCAAGCTATAAAAGCAAGGATGGGGAGATTTTCTTTGGGGGTATGAATGGATTTAACTCATTTGATCCACATAATCTTTTAGAAAACAAGTTTGTTCCCCCAATTGAGTTTACCTCGGTTAAAAAGCAAAACAAGAATGGAACCGAAAATATAAATATTACTAGCAAAGGGAAAGCCGTGCTCTATTACGGAGACTTCCTTTTCAACGTTGAATTTTCAGCATTAGAGTACACTAGTTCCAACAAGAACCAGTACTCATATATGCTTAAAGGAGGATCAAATGTGTGGATGAATATTGGTAATCAACGACTTTTAACTTTCTCCAATCTTTCGCCTGGACAATATCAACTTTGGATCAAAGGAAGTAACAATGACGAGGTTTGGAATGACAAAGGAACTTTTATCACACTTAAAGTATTACCACCATGGTGGCGCAGCAACATTGCATACATTAGCTATGTTCTAATAATGATTCTTTCAATCATCTATTTCATTAAACACCGTGAAAAAAGGCTAAAAGAACAAAAGAAAATTCTAGAGCAAAAAGTAAAAGAGCGCACCGAAGAAGTTGAAAAGCAGAAAACAGAAATATTGGATAAAAACGAAGAGTTGGAGCAACAGAACAATGAGATTCTTACACAGCGTGATATCCTTTCAATGCAAAATGAAAAGATTTCCAAACAAAATAAGCAAATTAGAGATAGTATTCAGTATGCTAGCAGAATACAATCAGCCTTACTTCCATCAACAAATGTTTTGAGCAAAAATGGCATTGACCATTTTCTCATATTTAGGCCAAAAGACATCGTTAGCGGGGATTTTTATTGGATGAAACAAATCAACGATCATCTACTGATTGTTGTTGCCGATTGTACCGGGCATGGTGTCCCCGGAGCTTTTATGAGCATGTTGGGTAATGCTTTTTTAAATGAAATAGTTAACCATAGCGACATAACCAAGGCTAGTCAAGTTCTTGAAAGATTAAGAGTGCTAATCATTACTTCTCTTGAGCAATCTGGTGATGAGGCTGTTACTCGCGATGGAATGGATATCTCATTCTGCGATATCAACACTAAAACAATGGAACTGCAATTTGCTGGAGCATACAACTCGTTGTATATCATTAGAGATGGTGAACTTATTGAACTTAAAGCCAATAGATTCCCCGTTGGTCATTACTATAAGGGCTTACAACCTTTCGATAACACAAATTTTCAACTAAAAAAGGGTGATGTATTTTATATGCTTACTGATGGTTTCCTTGATCAATTCGGAGGCGAAATTGGCGGAAAGTACAGTTTAAAAAGATTTAAAAGCCTACTTCTAGATATTTATAAAGAACCCCAAGAAGTTCAAAAGGAATTAATCGAAAAGAATCTAGATGGATGGATGAATAACAAGTATGAACAGATTGATGATATTACCTTACTAGGGTTTAAGGTTTGCTAAACCATAAACGTATAGTTAATAAAAAACCCCGCTAAGCGGGGTTTTTACTTTTACTACCAAGCGTATAGTGGAAAATCTTTCATCAACTTATTCACATCAGCACGAACTTCGGCTAGAACTTTTTCGTTATCAATACTTGATATAACTCTGTCAATAAAATCAACAATGATTGCCATGTGCTGTTCTTTCAAACCTCTTGTTGTAATGGCTGGTGTTCCAACACGAATACCTGATGTTTGGAATGGAGAACGGCTATCAAAAGGAACCATATTCTTATTGATAGTAATATCAGCCTTAACTAGCGTATTCTCAACCTTTTTACCAGTAATATCTGGAAATTTGGTGCGAAGATCAATAAGCATTAGGTGATTATCGGTACCACCTGAAACAACCTTATAGCCTTTATTAACAAATGCCTGAGCCAAAGCAGCAGCATTCTTTTTTACTTGGGTTTGATACTCTTTAAACTCTGGCCTTAACGCCTCACCAAACGATACAGCCTTTGAAGCAATAACATGCTCAAGAGGTCCGCCCTGAACACCTGGGAAAACACTACCATTGAGAACTTGAGACATCATCTTGATTTCACCTTTTGGAGTTGTTAACCCCCAAGGATTTTTGAAATCTTTACCCATTAAAATGATACCACCACGAGGACCGCGTAATGTTTTGTGGGTTGTTGAAGTTACAATATGTGCATACTTAACAGGATTATCGAGCAAACCTGCAGCAATTAAACCTGCAGGGTGAGCCATATCAATCATTAGTAAAGCGCCAACCTTATCGGCTATCTCGCGCATACGTTTATAGTTCCACTCGCGTGAGTATGCAGAAGCACCACCAACAATAAGCTTTGGTTTGTGTTCAACTGCCATTCTTTCCATCATATCGTAATCAACTTGTCCGGTTTCTTCCTTAACTCCGTAAGAAACTGCTTTAAACCATAATCCCGAAAAGTTAACTGGCGAACCATGTGAAAGGTGACCTCCATGTGAAAGATCGAGACCAAGGAAAGTATCACCAGGTTTCAAAACTGCTAGGAAAACAGCCATGTTTGCTTGTGCACCTGAGTGTGGTTGTACATTGGCGTATTCAGCGCCAAAAAGTTCTTTTAGTCTATCAATAGCAATTTGCTCTGATTGATCAACAACTTCACAACCACCGTAATATCTTGCTCCGGGATAACCCTCGGCATATTTGTTAGTTAGAACAGAACCCATTGCTTCTAGCACCTGAGGGCTAACAAAGTTCTCAGAAGCAATCAGCTCAATTCCATGCATCTGACGTTGACGTTCTTTCTCAATCAGATCGAATATTTGAGTATCTCGTACCATAGTAATATTAGTTGAAATTTTGACGCAAAAGTAAGGCTTTTATCGTGGAAAACAGATATTTTACTGAAATATTTACTCCTCGGAAAATTGAACCAACACTCCCCTATAAGCAGAGAATATCTTTGATTTTGAAACAAAACCAATGTATTTGTCGTTGTCGAGCACAGGTAAATTCCACGAATTAGTCTCTTCGAATTTACGCATAACGCACTCCATCGAATCGTCAAGTTTAATGAAATCTGGAGGGAACGTCAAATAATCTCTCACGTAAGTTGAGTCATAGAGTTCGGTATTAAACATAATCTCTCTTATCTCATCAAGAAGCACAACTCCCATAAACTTTTCATTCTTATCAACCACTGGAAAGATATTACGTTTGGACTGACTAATTACTTTAACTAAATGGCTTAAGGAATCATTAGGGTTGATAATGGCAAAATCCTTTTCGATAACATTTTCAAGCTGAAGTATAGTAAGTACAGCTTTATCCTTATGATGAGTGATCAACTCTCCACGTGCAGCCAATTGTTTTGTATAAATCGAATGGGGTTCAAAGTAGAGTATTGTGATAAATGATATGGTTGAAGTTATCATCAGTGGAATAAAGAGAGCATATCCCCCTGTTATCTCAGCTATTAAAAAGATTGCTGTTAATGGAGCGTGCATAACACCAGCCATCATGCCAGCCATGCCTACTAGAACGAAATTGCTTTCCGACACATCAATGAAGTTGAACTGATTTATCACCTTTGCAACAAAAAAGCCAGCCACACCTCCCAAAAAAAGTGACGGTGCAAATGTACCTCCTACTCCGCCCCCTCCCGTTGTCGATGCTGTAGCAACTACCTTTGTAGCCAGTATCATTACCAAAGCGATAAGCAGCAACCAGTAATCGTTTTGGAAAGAGGCGAAAGGGCTACTTTTCAACAACTCCCCAGATCGACCATCCAGCAAGGCCTGAAGTGTACTATAGCCTTCACCATACAATGGAGGGAAAACAAAAATCAAGCTACCAAGCACTAAACTGCCTACAATCCACCTCTTGTATGGATTTAATATCTTCTTATACTTACTCTCAAGTTTTAGCGAAAGCCTTATAAAATATGCAGAAACCAACCCACAGAAAATACCAAGTAGAATAAACCAAGGGATATTATGAAGGTAGAAAGGACGAACAACCTGATAATCGAAAACAACTCCACGCCCTAAGAGAAAATAGGATACTGAAGCAGCAGAAACCGCAGAAATAAGCAATGGAACAATAGACGACATTGTAAGATCAAGCATCAGCACTTCAATAGTAAAAACTAACCCAGCAAGAGGTGCTTTAAATATTGAAGCTATGGCCCCAGCAGCCCCGCAGCCAATTAGTAGAGTAAGAGTTCTATAGTTTAACCTGAAAAATTTACCAATATTGGACCCAATAGCAGAACCAGTAAGAACTACTGGAGCTTCGGCCCCAACCGAGCCACCAAATCCAATGGTAATTGTACTTGCAACCATTGAACTATAGGTATTGTGCTTTTTAATCTTACTCCCTTTTTTTGAAATTGCGAAAAGTACTTTCGATACGCCATGCCCGATATTATCCCTCACGGAATATCTAACATAAAGCATTGTTATAATAATCCCGATTCCGGGTAATGCCAAAAAAAGAAGATTAAAGGAACTTTTGTCAAGAATTAGCTGAAGCAGTTCGTTAAGGAGGTGAATCGTGTTTTTTAATAAAACTGCAGCCAAGCCACTTAAAATTCCAACCACGAAACTCAAGATGAGAATTAACCTCCGCTGACCAATTAACCTACTGTAAATAAGAATATTATTTGAAAATTGCTTAAAATACTTCATGATTGAATTTTAAAAAGAACAAATTTACCTACAATATAAATAGAACTTCCATGTTTTGCGTTAAAGATTTTGAAGAATTAAAATGATAATTCATTTGAAAATTGTTCAAAACATTTATATTTGAACTATTAATATCTAGTTGCTAATTATTAACATTTTTACCCCTTTGGCCTATTAATCTTTAATCAAGTAGCAGCCTTTAGTTAATAGCAACAATCAACACCTTTAAAAAAAATAATTTTAGCAACTCTTGAAATGATTGAGGTTGAAAAGTTTTGCTTGGAAAATGGTTTGCGCGTAGTCGTCCATAACGATATGAGTACTCCTATTGTATCGTTTAATCTTTTATATGACGTGGGTTCAAAGGATGAAAATCCTAACAAAACGGGGTTTGCTCACCTATTTGAACACTTAATGTTTGGAGGGTCAGTAAACATCCCCGTATTTGATGAACCACTGGAAAGAACAGGGGGCGAAAATAATGCATTTACAAATAACGATTTTACAAATTACTACATTACCATTCCGAAAGAGAATCTTGAAACAGCATTCTGGCTCGAAAGCGATAGAATGCTTAGCCTAGCATTCTCGAAAAAAAGTCTTGACGTTCAAAGAAATGTTGTTATCGAAGAATTCAACCAGCGTTACCTAAACCAGCCCTATGGTGATGTTTGGTTACTGCTAAGACCTTTGGCATATAGGGTGCACCCTTATCAATGGCCAACAATTGGCAAAGAACCAGATCATATCCGCAATGCAACCCTTACCGATGTAAAAGAGTTCTTCTTCAAGCACTATGCGCCAAATAATGCCATACTTAGCATTGCAGGTCCTGTGACTACAAAGGAAATTTTTGAACTATCTACAAAATGGTTTGGAGGGATTGAATCGAGGCCAATTATCAAACGAAATCTTCCAAAAGAACCAACTCAAACAGAGCCAAGAAGTCTTGAAGTAGAACGAGATGTTCCATTTGACTCAATCTACAAGGTTTACCACATGTGCAATCGGAAAAATGATGATTTTCAGGCAACCGATTTAATTTCCGATATACTATCAAACGGAAAATCCTCGAGACTTTACCAAAAACTTGTACGAGAAAGTAATCTTTTCAGCGATATTAATGCATACATAACGGGGGATATTGAAGACGGTCTTTTCGTAATTACCGGAAGAATCTACAATAATGTTTCATTTAAAACTGCCGAATCCGCTATAAATGAAGAAATAGAACTAATTAAAAGCAAATCTATTAAAGAATATGAGCTAGAAAAGGTTAAGAATAAATTTGAATCTAATTTCAAATTTGGAGAAGCCAATCCGCTTGACAAAGCAATGAATTTAGCATTTTACGAGCTTCAGGGTGATGCTAATGATGTAAATCTTGAAATAGAAGGTTATCGAAAAGTGACTTCTGATAAAGTTAAAGAAGTTGCTAAAAAGATTTTTAGAACGGAAAATTGTTCTACGCTTTACTATAAAGCCAAAAACAAATAATTTCAGAAAAATTCAAATGCATAATATTAATCGAAAAATACAACCAACAAGACATATCCCTGATAAAATTAAAATTATCAAGGCCGATAGTTGTATTCTTCCAAATGGCATTCAACTCTTTTCAATAAATGCAGGAACCGAGGATATTTGTAAAATAGATCTCAATTTTCATGCAGGATCGCGTTACCAGAATAAGCTATTAGAATCAAGAGCTACCATGGCAATGCTATCAGAAGGGACGCCTAGCTTAACATCCCATCAAATTGCTGAAAAATTAGATTTCTACGGCAGCTTCTTCGAACACTCCAGCGACAGAGATTTTGGAAAGGTATCTATATTTTCGTTGAACAAATACTTGGATCAATCACTTGAAATTCTCGAGCAAATAATAAAAACACCTACATTCCCAGAAAAGGAAATGGAAACTTTTCGAATAAAAGGGAAACAATCATTGCTTGTTGAACTCGAAAAAGTCACGACTCTTGCAAGGCAAGAGTTTTTCAAGGGACTTTTTGGAGCAACCCATCCTTACGGTGTGTCTGCTTCACCAAATGATTTTATGAATTTGTTTAGCACCGACTTATCCGACTTTCATCAAAAACACTTGAATTCAAGCCAATGCACAATTGTACTTGCGGGTAAAATAGGCAATCACGAATTAAATTTGATCGAAAAACATTTTGGGAATAAAGGCTGGGGAAATGAAATATCAAATCTTATAGAGTTACCGCAATTTTCGAATCCCCAGAAACGGAAGTTCTATACTCCGAAAGAGGATGCATTGCAATCTGCTATTCGTATTGGCAGGCACATTGTAAGTCGGAAACATCCGGATTACTCCGGATTAATAATCCTAAATACAATACTTGGAGGTTATTTTGGGTCACGGTTAATGAAAAATATTCGGGAAGACAAGGGCTATACCTATGGAATATCATCATCAATACTATCCCTTAAAGAACTTTGTATTTTCGTCATTGGTACCGAAGTAGGTGCAGAACACACATTACCTGCCTTAAAAGAAATATATCACGAAATTGATCGTTTAAGAAACGAACTGATAAGCGAAGAAGAACTGGATTTGGTTAGAAATTACTTGCTCGGTGAACTATTGCGTACCTTTGATGGACCTTTTGCTATAGCTGATAGCATTACCAGTCTTTATGAGTACAATGATTTGGACTATTCATTCTTCGATAAAACAATTGAGGTGATTAAAACAATCACTCCAAATCAAATAATGAATCTAGCAAATACTTATCTTCGCAATAACGATTTAATTGAATGTGTTGCAGGTCCTATTAGTAACCAAAATTAATTTATATGAACCGGGTTTGCTTATTATTTATAATATTCATATTAGGAGGGTTCATTTCAAAAGCTCAGCTAAAACCAC
>Ga0209098_1002059_pt1 | contig 18174 bp, 16 predicted proteins | sample AD_JPNHW1_MetaG_FD_184429 | JGI IMG/M metagenome (GOLD analysis project Ga0209098, IMG submission 184429) | Active sludge microbial communities of municipal wastewater-treating anaerobic digesters from Japan - AD_JPNHW1_MetaG (SPAdes) (version 2) | ecosystem: Engineered > Bioreactor > Anaerobic... | reverse complement strand
CAACAGGAGGGAAGGTTTCATCGGCTACAGGAGAACTTTTTTCTGATATCTACTATACCGAGCGTGATAAAAAAGGTGTTTGGAGTGAACCTAAAAACATTGATGCAAGCGTAAATACCGCATTCGATGAAGGAACTTGCTCTTTATCATCCGATTACAACACACTATACTTCACCCGTTGCCGTTTCAGTAAACGTGAGAAGTTGGGTTGTGAAATACTTTCATCAAAAAGAAGTGAAGCAGGATGGCTTGCACCCGAAGCTCTTAAGTTAACTCCCGACAGTATGATTGTTGCCCACCCCGCGATTTCGAACGATGGACTTACCCTTTATTTTGCAAGTAATATTGCTGGAGGGTTCGGGGGGATAGATATTTGGAAGGTAACAAGAAATAGCGAGACCGATAACTGGGGCGAACCAATTAACCTTGGAGGCGATATCAATACTGCTGGTAACGAAATGTTTCCTTACATTCACCCAGATGGTACTTTATACTTCTCTTCTGATGGTTTACCAGGGGTTGGAGGGTTAGACATTTTCCGTGCAAAACTAAACGATAAGAATGGTTGGACAGTTGAGAATATGCGTTTCCCGGTCAACTCACCTTCTGATGATTTTGGAATTGTTTTTGAGAAAGAGCGAGAAGCAGGATACTTCTCATCACGCAGAGCTGGTGGTAGAGGCGCTGATGATATTTACCTTTTCTACCTTCCTCCAATTATTTTTAACATGATTGGTCAGATAACTGACGATAAAACCCAAAAACCTATTGCTCAATCTACTGTTAAACTAGTTGGTAGCGATGGTGTAATTTCACAATCCGAAACTGGCACTGACGGATCATATAAGTTTATGTTAAACCCCAATACAGATTATGTAATTATTGCATCTAAAAAGGGTTACCTAAACAACAAGGGCAAAGAAACCACAAGGGAGCTAAAGCAGAGCAAGGACTTTACTGTTAATATTCAGCTTACATCAACCGAAAAACCAATTGAGATTCCTAATATTTTCTACGATTACGACAGATGGGAGTTAAGACCTGAGTCAATGGTTGCTCTAGATCGTTTAGTTGAAATCCTAAACGACAACCCAAATGTTACTATTGAATTGGGATCACACACTGACTGTCGTGGAACACTTGATTACAACTACGATCTATCACAAAAGCGTGCCCAATCAGTTGTTAATTACTTAATTGAAAAAGGAATTGCAACTGATAGGCTAAAGGCTAAGGGTTATGCTCAATCACAACCTAAGGTTGCCGATGCTGCAATTGTAGCTCAAAACCCATTTATTCCGCTGGGAACACTTTTAGATCAGAAGTTTATCGACACACTTGATAACGATAAAAAGGAGATTGTTTATCAGATTTCACGTAGAACCGAGTTTAAAGTTCTTCGAACTGATTACAAGACAACAGGAAAGCAATAAACTTTCTTAGAGATAGATTTAAAGGAGCTTTCGGGCTCCTTTTTTATATATAATGAACTAAACTTAGAATGGGTCGCTTAGGGTTTCTTGCATTCTGTTTACTTTGCTTGACCTTTAAGGTGCAGGCTCAGCGATATTTTGAAGTAAGTACCATTGATTCTGCTCAAATAAAAGTTTTCCCTGTTGATAAACCCGAGGATGCCGATTTACTTGTATTTTATGTTTACGAGGTTAAGGATGTTGCCAAGATTGGATTGTGGATGCAGGTATCGGATAAGAAACTGGCAAACTTCTACTTAATTTTTGTGGATGACGAAAAACTCTCTAACCTTAAAATATATTTAGTTGATTCCCCCGAACAGGCGGTTCTGCAAAATGAATCCAAAAAGGATTTGCTGAAATTAGACGGTTTACCAAACTGAATTCTAATTACATTAAAAAAGGAAAAATAGATTTGGCAAAATTTAGTGTTTCATTACAAGGTTAAAATCCTTCAATTTGATTGCAGATACTATATAGTTTCTATAAACTTTGTTCAGTGATGAATCGAATTGCTTTGTCTTTTCAGAATGAATTTTATTTACGGTACCTGAAATTAGGTCAAGTTTGGTCTTTCAACTCTTTTTGTTAGTTTTACTAAATAATAACTTAGAGCATCTTTTAAGTGCTCAGAAGAGTTTAACCCCAATTTTTATGTGAAATATTTATACTTATTTTATTAGCAGTCATGTTGATTAAAAGAAGCATTTTAATTCTGAGCATTTTACAATTTGGAATTTTAGCATTTGGACAGGGTGGAAAGGAAAATACTTTAAATCAAAATTCGAATAAAGTTAATTTTACATCAAAGAAAAATAAAAAAATAGGTGTAACATTCCAAGTTAGCAATCCAAGTACCGATAACATAAAATTAAGCTATTTCGGAGTTAGTAACGAATCAAAGGATAACTTTAATATAAAACGCGAAGCTTTCGCTACAGGTTTTTTCCTATCCTATAACCTACAACCTGAAACGGAGGTTCGTTTTAGGTTTGGGATTACTAAATATTCTATTGAAAAATATAACAGTGATTATTACGGATGGGATATTCATTTTAGTGGGAGACAAACTAAATGGCATTTTGCTCCTGGAATAGTTTGGAAGATAGGAAATAGAAAATTTAGTCCTTTTGTTGGGTTTGAAGTTCCTATTAATATTCATGGAGAATATAACTTTAAATCCGTTAGGTATGATGATTTTTATGCTGTAACTTCAATAGTGAGATCAAAAATACCTAAAGGTTATTCATTCGGAGTTGGTGCCGTCATGGGTTTTAACTATTACCCCTTAGCTTGGCTCTCTTTTGGTGCGGAGTATTCTCCTTCATTGCTTTACGCTAAACTTTCTGGAGAAACAACTGTGAATTACGGATATGGATATGACACTTATTCACATGATAAAGATCAAGGGGAAACTTACTATGAACAAAGATTTTCAATTAATTTATCACTATGGTTCTAATCGATAATTTAAACTATTAAAAATAGAAGACAATGAAGAAAATTATATTGGTAATATTTATTTTACAAACTTCATTATATGCCTTTTGTCAGAGTGAAAAGGACAGTACTAGTTCAAAGTTGTTTTCAGGAGGGGTTCAACCTTTCTTTGACCATGGTCAAAAGAGGCTTGGTTTTACAATTCAAATCAGTAATCCGAGTCGTGATGAAATAAATATAGGGTGGTTTAACACAGGCAACGAATCGATTGACAATTTCAATCTAAAACAAAAATCTTTTTCTTTCGGTTTGCTGACTAATTATGATTTAAACAACGAAACTAGAATTCGATTTAGATTTGGTGTAACAAGAAACTTTACTGAAGAGAACAGGGATCCTTTCTTTGGGAAGGGCCAACAAACGAAATTGCATTTTGCACCTGGTATAGTTTGGAATATAAATTATAGTAGAATTAATTTTTATGGGGGTTTTGAAATCCCAGTAAATCTACACGGAGAGTATACTTTTACTCAAAATTATACTTCTCATTCAAAATTAACACTACCTAAAGGCTACTCGTATGGCATCGGTGCTTTAATGGGCTTTAACTATTTTCCAATAAAATGGTTATCCGTTGGCGCTGAATTTTCTCCTTCTTTACTTTATGCAAAACTTTCGGGAAGAACAGTGACTATTGTCGAGGGGGATACCCAAACTTATATAACACACGATGAAGACAAAGGCATTACTAACTTTGAACAAAGATTTTCTATTGGTATTTCATTATGGCTTTAAGTCTATTCCTTATTTATTTCCCAACCTGAAACCATTGATAGTTTTACGAGTAGTATAAAACCATTAATCAAACTCAGATGCATTTATTTTGTTACTTTTAAGTCGATTTCTTAAGAATTGTTGAGTGTCTATATGATGGGTACACCCGAACATTTAAAAGCAATATAACAATAGAAAACAATAACTAGCGTTTAATATTTATCTAATGTTTATTTAAATATGAGAAAAACTTTAATTTTTTTATTATTTGCACTTAGTTTTCAGATTATTTGCAAATCTCAAGTTATTAGCTATGATAGGCTGATTGAATCCAAAGAGAGAAGCCTTATTGGTAATTCAAAGCAATTCCGTTCTCTTGACTTAATTATCTCTTTTCAAAAAGCTATTCAATCAAAAGATACAGCTTATTACATAAAATTTCAGCTGTTAACTTCTGAAATTGAAACAAGAAGTAATATATTCATCAGCAAGAATAATAGCATAACATTCACTTCCAAGACAGGTAAATCAGTCGTTTTAACTGTACACAAAGACATTAGAGTTGAAGAATCGTACACCGAGGAACTTTACGAGACCCCTAAATTCTTTTACAAAACCACCTTTTACTTAAAAATTACTAAGGAGCAACTATTAGTACTAGGCTCGGAGAAGTTTTATACTTTAACCTTGGCATATAATGATGTTCAAACAAAAACTGAAAGTATTGCTACTTTTTATTCTCCAAAGTTTTTTACCAGAAGATCTTTTATTCAAAAGGATATCAAGAAATTGTTAGGGGCGAAAATTAAGACTTATACCTATAGCGAATAATTGTAGATATAATTTTAGATGTAAATTTTTATACTGGCACGAACCAATTGTTCGTGCCTTTTTATGAGGTTAGAGATTATTTACTGAAAAGCGTTTTCAACAATAACTGCTTATTCTATAAAGCAATTAATCACCTTATTTATTAATCTATGTTTTTACTAAATTTGCGTGAATTTAAACCCAAACGATGACAAATACCTCTCGTTACAACCAGCGCGGTGTATCCGCATCAAAGGAAGATGTTCATAATGCCATTAGCGACCTTGATAAGGGGTTATTCCCTAAAGCGTTTTGCAAGGTAGTTCCAGATGTTTTAAGTGGCAATAATGATTACTGTGTGGTTATGCATGCCGATGGTGCAGGCACAAAATCATCGTTAGCATATTTATACTGGAGGGAAACCGGTGATATGTCAGTTTGGAAGGGTATAGCACAGGACGCAATTGTGATGAATCTTGACGATCTGCTTTGCGTTGGGATTACTGATAACATTTTGCTTTCATCGACAATAGGTCGAAACAAAAATCTAATACAAGGAGAGGTAATCTCGGCTGTGATTAAAGGAACCGAGGAATTTTGCGAGCAGATGCGTGAACTCGGTGTTGGCATTACCCTTACAGGTGGTGAAACTGCAGATGTTGGTGATTTGGTTCGAACTATTATTGTAGATTCAACAGTAACAGCAAGGGCTAAAAGATCTAAGATTATCTCGAATGGTAACATTCAGGATGGCGATGTTATTATTGGGCTTTGCTCTTATGGTAAGGCTAAATATGAAGGCGAGTATAATAGCGGAATGGGGAGTAACGGATTAACCTCTGCTCGTCATGATGTGTTTGCAAACTATTTGGTGCAGAAATATCCCGAAAGCTACGATCCAAATGTTCCCAAGGACTTGATCTATTCTGGTAAGTATAAGCTTACCGATAATATTGAGGAGATTGGATTAACCGCTGGTAAAATGGTTCTATCACCTACAAGAACCTATGCACCTGTAATCCGCGATGTACTTGCAAACTATCATCCTGTTATTCATGGCTTAGTCCATTGTTCGGGCGGAGCACAAACCAAGGTAATGAACTTTGTGCACAACTTACATGTTGTTAAGGATAATCTGTTCCCTGTTCCTCCTCTTTTTAAAATAATTCAGGAGACATCAGGAACCGATTGGCAGGAAATGTATAAAGTTTTCAATATGGGACATCGATTTGAAATCTATGTTTATCCTGAGTTTGCCGATGATATTATTTCATTATCAAAGGAGTACGGGATAGATGCTCAAATTGTAGGCTATTGCTCAGGTGATCATGGTAAGAAGTTGACAATCAAGAGCCCATTTGGAGAGTTTACTTACTAATAGATTTTATAATCATTTTAAATATAGTTACCTTTGCACGCAATTTTATAAAGTGCTATGGAAGATAATTCAATACTTAAAAGGCTTGAGGGTCTTAGACATAAATTCGAGGAGATAGGGCAGCAGATTACCGATCCGGCTGTTATTGCTGATATGAAACGCTATATCAGCCTAAACAAGGAGTATCGAGAGCTCGAACCGATTGTTGAGGCATACGAAAAGTACAAGAATATACTAAGCAATATAGACTCCTCGCGTGAAATCCTTGCAACCGAAAAGGATGAGGAGATGCGTGAGATGGCCAAGTCAGAACTTGATACTCTTACCCAAGAGCAAACCAAGTTAGAGGATGATATTAAGTTCTTACTACTACCTGCAGATCCACAGGATAGCAAAAATGCTGTTTTAGAAATTCGTGCCGGTACAGGGGGCGATGAGGCAAGTATTTTTGCAGGCGATTTGTTCAGAATGTATACAAAGTATATAGAGAATAAAGGCTGGAAATACGAGGTTACAAACGTTTCGGAGGGAAGTGTTGGCGGATACAAAGAAATAGTTCTAAATGTAACGGGTAACGGTGTTTATGGCGTTTTAAAGTATGAGTCCGGGGTACACCGTGTTCAGCGCGTTCCACAAACCGAAACCCAAGGACGCGTTCATACATCTGCTGCAACTGTTGCGGTTCTTCCCGAAGCAGAGGAGTTTGATATTGATCTTAGAACTGAGGATATAAGAAAGGACACCTTTTGTGCATCAGGACCTGGTGGGCAAAGTGTTAATACAACCTATTCTGCAATTAGGTTGACGCATATTCCAACAGGAATTGTTGTTCAGTGCCAAGATCAAAAATCGCAGCTTAAGAACTACGATAAAGCGTTAGCTGAGCTTAGAACAAGGTTGTACAACCTCGAGTATCAGAAGTACATGGATGAGATTGCCCATAAGCGCAAAACTATGGTTTCTACAGGCGACCGTTCAGCGAAGATTCGTACCTACAATTACCCGCAGGGTAGAGTTACCGATCATCGTATAAACTTGACCATGTATAATCTTTCAGCTATCGTAAATGGAGATATTCAGGAAATTATCGATAAACTTCAGTTGGCTGAGAATGCTGAGAGGTTGAAGGCTGCAAGCGAAGAATAAAACAACAACCATGACATCCGATCAACTGTTTGAGCAGATAAAAAGCAAGAAGAGTTTTCTTTGTGTTGGATTAGATACCGATCTATCCAAAATTCCTCAGCATCTAATTTCTACAGATGATCCCATTTTCGAGTTCAACAAGGCGATTATTGATGCAACTGCCGATTTAGCCGTTGCCTATAAACCAAACCTGGCGTTTTACGAGGTTCATGGTGTTGCTGGCTGGCATAGTCTTCAAAAAACAGTTCGCTACATAAGAGAAAAGCACAAGGAACTATTTATAATTGCCGATGCAAAGCGTGGCGACATCGCTACTACTGCGAAGATGTATGCTAAAACGTTTTTCGATAGCCTCGATTGCGATTCTATTACAATTTCTCCGTATATGGGGAAGGATTCTGTTTCTCCTTTTCTTGAGTACCAAAACAAATGGGTTATTATCCTTGCATTAACCTCAAACGAAAGTTTCTCTGACTTTCAGATGATCGAAAATAGAAGCGGTAAACGACTATTTGAAGAGGTTATCGGAAAATCGATTCGTTGGGGAAATATCGATAACACTATGTACGTGGTAGGGGCAACAAGAGCGGAACTTTTCCAAGATATTCGAAAAGTAGCACCAAACCATTTCCTTTTGGTTCCTGGAGTTGGAGAGCAAGGTGGAAGTCTACACAATGTTGCCAAGTATGGCATGAATAGCAAATGCGGACTATTGGTTAATTCATCTCGAGGAATAATCTATGCTGATAAAACCGAAAAGTTTGCTGAGGTTGCAAGGCATAAAGCGCACCAACTCCAGCAGGAGATGCAGCAAATACTTCTTTCATCAGGTTTGATTTAGAAATCAAATTCAGTTTAATTCAACTTTATTTTCAGAAAGGTTAATATAAATTTGCCATTTATGTTATAAATACCTAACATTGTGTTATAAATAAATAACAATATGTTAGATAATAATAACTTTAAATTTTGACTATATGAAAAGAGATGCTATAATTGTTACTGTTTCTCTTAGCATTGTTGCCGCTTTGATTTTTGGCTTCTATATATGTTTTAGTGAATTGACAATCGAAACAGTTTTATTATTAGTGTTTTTTGCGATCATGTTTACTATTGGAATTAATAAGCTTAGAAAAAAAGTATCTGGAGAAACGGTAGAAGATGAACTATCTAAGAAAATTAAGTTTAAAGCGGGATATTGGTCTTTTTTCTTTTCTTTATACCTATGGTTCATTATAGCATTGCTTGATAACTTTCACATTATTTTAACCCGTAAATTATTTTTTTACGGATATCTTGGGATGATGGCTCTGTATGCGATTTTTTGGTTGATTTTTAGGTTTAAAGGGAAGGTAAATGAATAACAGAATAAAAGAGCTTAGGGCTAGATATAACCTTACTCAGGAAGAATTGGCTAAAAAGGTTGGGGTAAGAAGGGAAACCATTGTATTCCTTGAGCAGAATAAATACAATCCATCCTTAAAACTTGCTCACGATATTGCGAAGGTGTTTCAATCTACAATCGAAGAGGTATTTATATTTGATAAATAATTCAAATTCAATTTTGGATGTCATCCTGAGCAAAGCGAAGGATCTAGTTTATAGATACTTCACTTCGTTCAGCATAACACAAATGATGTAAAATATTAGTTTGTTTCTTTAATGGTTTTCTTTCTATTAACGATTAACAAACAACGATCAACTTTCTAAATCTTTTTCAATTTCCATTTTCCTCTAATAAAGAAAATCATTGCAGTTATTGTCATTGCTGTTTCCGCAATTACTATTGCATAGTAAACCCCTCTTTCCTTCATACCAAATTTGATGGCGAGTAAGTAGGCTAAAGGAATCTCGAATAACCAGAAGCAGAAAATGTTGATGATCATTGGGGTAATAGTATCTCCAGCTCCGTTTAACGAGTTTACAAGCACCATTCCAAACCCATAGGCAATAAAGCCTATACTAACTATTCTAAGGCATTCAACACTTTTGCCTACAACATCAGGTTGTTGAACCAGCAATCGAATTACAGGTTCAGTCCAAATAATTAGGATTAAACCTATTATACCAAGGAAAATAGCATTTGCAATTCCTGTCGACCAAACCGATTTTTCTGCCTGTTTCGGTTTATTTGCACCTAGGTTTTGTCCAACAAGCGTTGCCGCTGCATTACTTAGACCTGAAGAAGGTAATAGAGCAAAGATTATTATTCTTATGCCAATAGTATATCCAGCAACAGCTAAACTACCAAACTCGGAGATAATCCTAACCATTACAACCCAGCTGGTTTGTCCTATAATTAGCTGGGAAATTCCAGCAGATGACAGTTTAATAAAGGATACAATCTGCTTAAAATCTGGTTTAAGATCTTTTAAGTACAAACGGATTCTACTACTCCCTGCAAAAAGGGTGTAAAGTTGTATCAGTACCCCTGTTCCTCTACCAATATTTGTAGCAACTGCTGCTCCTGCAACACCAAGTTCAGGGAAAGGTCCAATCCCAAATATTAGTAATGGGTCGAGTACAATGTTTATTAGGTTTGATATACAAAGTACCCTTAAGGCAATTGCAGCATCGCCGGCTCCACGGAATATCCCATTAAGAATAAATAGGAACATTATCGTTAGGTTGCCCCCAAGCATTAATTTGGTATAGCCTCCATGGTTTGAGATGGCCGTATCGCTAGCGCCCATTAACCTTAAAAGGCTATCACTAAAAATAATACCAGTTAGCGAGATAAGTATTGCCACTACACCTGCAACAAGCATTGCCTGGAATGCTGCATTCGCGGCTCTACGTGGCTTTTTCTCTCCAATGCGCCTCGATACCATTGCAGTTGCTGAAATGGCAAACCCAATTCCGAATGCATAAACCAATGTCAGTAGCGACTCTGTGAGCCCTACAATTGAAGTTGCATCGGAACCTAGCTTGGAAACGAAGTAAATATCAACAATGGTAAATATCGATTCCATCGACATTTCGAGTACCATAGGGATGGATAGCAGTATCAACGCTTTCCTTAGACTTATTGAGGTATAGTCGGCCTCGGTACCCTTTATTGCGTCGGAAATATCTTTTATAAAAGATTTTATCTTATCTAAATATAATTTATAGTGTTTACGTTTCATATCGTTTTCGTTTTCGATGTTTAACATGCGATTTTGTGGTTAGCAAATTGACTTTTGCGCAAAAGTCGAAGGTCGATAGCACGACGATTGAATTGAAAACAGTAGGTTTCATAGGAAATCCTCCAAAATTTAAATTGTTAGTAAAATGTTTGATTTAAAAAAGTAAGAAAAAAGGCAAAAGGCAGTGGATTCCTTAGCAGGTAGCCAAGGTAGTTGGGTTAAATCGATCCACTTGAATAAGTTTCATTGTAGTATGAATGTGTTACTCACGCAAATGTAAGGAGATTTTAAAAATAGCAAGCAATTTTACTTCAAAAGATTGACATGAAATGTTTTTAGCTAACTTTGGTAATGGTTTTAAAAGATTATTGAAATGAATATCCAAGATTGTATAAAATTTACCAACGAGAACCCTATTTGCTACTTAGCAACCGTAGAAGGCGATCAACCTCGTGTTCGCGCTTTGGGATTTTGGTTCGCCGATAGTACAGGATTTTATTTCCAAACAGGTGCTATTAAGGAATTTTACCATCAGCTAAGAAATAACCCTAAAACCGAAGTCTGTTTTTACAAGCAGGAAGGGATGATTGGTCCAATGCTTCGCATTTGTGGTAATGTTGAGTTTATTGATGATAAAAAGTTAAAGGAGAAGGTAATCAACGATAGACCTTTTCTTAAAGGTTTTGGTCTTACTCCTGAGAGCCCTGGGTTAATTATTTTCAGGATTGCTCATGGACAGGCACACTTTTGGACTATGGAGAATAACCTTAAGCCAAAGGAGATTATTGAGTTTTAGATATCTCTTTAAAAACTAGATAACTTTTTTTTACTAGATTTGTTATAATTAAAATTAACTACCATGACCATTTTGAACTATTTTGACCATCATGATAGAAAGGCTGCAAAAGAGCATTTCATACATTTAATTCAGGTTGCTAATTCTGATGGGGTAATCGATAACCCTGAAATACAAATGCTTCATAAAATGGGGAAGAAACTTGGTCTTACTGATCCTGAAATTGATAGTTTAATAGAATCGAAGGAGTCAAAATTTTTTACCCCTCCATACGAGTTAGAAAAACGTTTCCATTTACTTTATGATGTTGTTGCCATGGCTCTTGCCGATGGAATTTTATATGAGAGCGAGAAGAAATTGATTAAAAAGCTTGCTATTGCTTCTTCATTTAAAAGTGAAGACATTGATAGGTTGATTAATCTTTTAATAAATGGTATAAAGTACGATAAAACCGTTGAAGAACTTTTTGAGGCGTATACAACAATTAAAAAGTAAGTTTATCCTTTAACAAGGTTAAAAACCCTTTTTGGACTCAGTATAAGCAACATTTAAGGCTACAATGATTTTGAAAATACTGATGTTACAAAAAGAAAGGCTATTCCGGATTGTTGGGTAGCGTGAAGTGAAATGTTGCACCTTTACTCAATTCGCTATCCACCCATATTTCCCCGCCTAGCATCTCAACAAGCGATTTAGAAATTGCTAAACCAAGGCCAGTTCCATTGATTGATGACGAACTTGTTCCTTCAACCTGTCGAAACCGTTCAAAAATCAAAGTGTGGTTTTCAGGATCAATTCCAATACCATTATCTTTAACAAATAGTTCTAAACAACTATCTTTTATAATATAGCCAATTTCAATCTCTCCATTAGTAGTAAATTTAATAGCATTACTAACAAGGTTACCAACTATCTGATTAATCTTTGTCTCATCAGAAATGATAATTAATGAATTCGAATTTTCTGGGAAAGAAAGTTTTAAGTTGTTATTCTTCCTTTTTGATGGTACGCTATATAAGTTAGAAACATCTTTCAGCACTTGATTAATATATATTGGAGCTCTATTAATTGTTACTTGTCCTGCTTCTATTTTTGAAATATCGATGATATCATTAATAATCGAAAGCAGTTGTTTACTCGATTTTGTAATAATATCAACGTATTTATTTATTTCAAACGGTGTGATATTGGGTTTTAAAAGAAGTTCGCTAAATCCAATAATCCCATTCATAGGCGTTCTAATTTCATGAGACATATTTGCCAGAAAAGAAGACTTTAACCTATCACTCTCTTGAGCTTTTTCGGTTGCTATAATTAGTTTCTCGTTTATTTCACGAATCTTCTGGTTGGTTTCGTTTAGCTCTTCGTTTAAAGCTTGGTATTCGGCGTTTTGCTTTCGAAGTAGCTGTTCATTTTCTCTTAAACTCTTTTCGGTTTTTATCCTCTCTGTAATGTCTCTGATTATTGAAATATATGTATTATGGGGCATCTTTTTTGAGTTCATCTCAACATGAACATCGCTACCATCCTTCCTTCGGATTAAACGTTCATTGATAATTACTTTCCCCTCTTGAAGTAGATCATATCTAAGAGGACTACTATTTAATGATGACTTTGAGAACAACTTAGAAATATTCATGCTCATTAGCTCATCTGTTGAGTAACCTGTCAATTCGGTAGCCTTAAGGTTTGCACCAATTAAATTGCCACTCTCATCCCCAAGAATTATTGTATCAGAAGCAAGTTCAATAATTGTTCGGTATTTTTCTTCTGATTTAACTAATTCAATTTCAGCTTTCTTCCTTTGTGTTATATCCCTTATGATTGCCCACATTCCTGTTGCACCCATGTTTTCTTCAACAGATAAGTATGTTCTAAGTTCAACTGAAATTATCTCTCCATCTTTTCTTACATATTCTTTTTCATATAGTTGAGTATAGCCGAACTTAAAAAAGTGCTCGTTTAGTAAACTCCTTTCAAATTCATGCCAACGTTTAGGAGTAATATCGTTGTAGGTGAGGGCTAACAGCTCATCTTTGGAGTATCCAACCATTTCAAGAAAAGCATTATTGCAATCAATAAATTTACCCCCAAGGTCAACCCTTGCAAATCCATCCATTAAGCTTTCGTATAGCTGACGATATTTTTGCTCTGATTCTATAAGGGCAAGTTCGACTTTCTTTTTTTCGGTAATTTCATTGCCAACGCAGAGAATCTCGATTGGGTTTGTATTATCCTCCTTGATTACCTTGTAGTTCCATGATACCCATTTAATTGAACCATTCTTGCATGTAATTTCAGTTTCAGTATTTGCGTACTTTTCGGGGTTATCGATAAGCTCATCAATAATTTTTGCAAACTCCTTAAATGAGTTATTTTTATTTTGAATTATTGACCCCATTGCAAATTTTCCAATGACCTCTGATGGAGGTAATCCAATCAGTTCCTGAGCAAAAGAGTTAATAAAGATGATTCTTCCGCTTGAGTCAAGCTTTACAATTGGGTTGGATGCCTTTTCGACCAAAAGCCGGTATTTCTCTTCACTTTCTTTTAACGCATTAATAACCGTTAACCGGGATTCTTGTTGTAAGAATAGCAAACACATTAAAAGCGATCCGGTTGGGTAAATTATTAAAACTGGGAATGCAATAGTTTTTAATACTTCATACGACATACTTGAAGGTAATGTCGACGTTAGAATAAGCATATTCAAATGAACAATTACACCAAAAATAAAGAGGAATATAATGTTGGTCGATTTCTTGTATCTTTTACGGATATAGTAATAAATTACACCAAGCAATGAACTTGATACAATTACTCCAACTCCCATGTATGCTCCTGCTCCACCAAGATAAATGCGGTACGCTGAACTAATAAATGTTGATAATATTGCTGTAGTTGGCCCCCCAAAAAGTCCGCCAATACTCAGAATTATACTTCTTCCATCGAATATGACTCCAGGCTGGAGTTTTAATGGATTCATCATCCCTATTACGGCAACGATACCAAATAAAACACCTGCTAAAACACGATGCCAAATTGAAGAATAATCCCAACGTCTCGATATAATACTATATAAGATGCTAAGTGAAAGAAGGAGAGTTATGTTATTTATTAGAGGGATAAAAACCATAAGTAACTGAAATTCAGATTATAAAAAAATGATAATTATATCTGAAAAATATATAAAAGAGTGTAGGATTATTCGAAATCCATAATGATTTTCCTCATCTATAAACTTGATAGAGTATACCATTATTGTTTTGGAGGCACAATAAAATCAAGAAAAATAAATAGTATGTAATGGAAACTTTTTGGAATAGCCAGGGTTTTGAGATTCTTCGATTTGCCCACGAATTTGTTTCTATGCTCCTCGGTTCGAACTCACATAACTCAATAGCGGAATAGGAAGGTACTAAACCTTCCTATTAGTCGGGGTGGAGAGATTCGAACTCTCGACCTCGTCGTCCCGAACGACGCGCGCTAACCGGGCTGCGCTACACCCCGAAATATTTGTTTCATTCAAAAAAATTATCAGCCCCTTTTACTTTCCAACTTGAAAGAAGGAGAGCAGCCCGGGCACCGGGCGGAGTTTATCACGCCTTGGCGTGGCTACATCCCGAAATGTGGTCAGCAAAATTACATTTTTTTAATCAATCAATACTATTCAAATATTTGCTTTATTTATTTTATTAACTTAAGGCATAAAAGTTTTGAGTTTCATATGAAGGAGCAGATTCTAAATTTTATTTGGAAAACCAAATACTTTACATTTAACAAACAATCAACATCTAATGGTGAGTTGGTTGAGGTGATTGATCCTGGCGAGATCAATAGTGACTCAGGCCCCGATTTCTTTAATGCAAAAGTCAAAATTGGTGATACAACATGGGCTGGAAATGTTGAAATGCACATCAAATCTTCAGATTGGTATTGCCATAATCATCATACCGATTCTGCTTATGATAATGTAATTCTACATGTAGTCGTTCAAAACGATAAACCTGCAATTAACAGTAAAGGGCTACCTGTACCTACTTTAGTGGTTAAATACCCCGATGCTCTCGAATGGAATTTCATGCATCTCACCTCATCAGGAAAATGGATTCCCTGTGATGATATTTTTAAAGGGTTTGATGCCTTTTCAGTTCGAATGTGGCTCGATAGTCTTTTAGTTGAGAGATTAGAACAAAAAACAAATCAAGTTTTTGAACTTGTTGAAAAGGCTAAAGGAAGCTGGGAAGAGGCATTTTATATTTCGGTTGCTCGAAGTTTTGGGTTAAAGGTAAATTCGTTACCCTTTGAACTACTTGCAGAATCAACACCACTAAAGGTTCTATCAAAACATAAGGATAATCTATTTCAACTGGAGTCAATTCTTTTTGGGCAATCAGGTCTTTTATCCTTTGATATGGAAGGATGTGATGATTCCTCGATGAGATTGTATAAAGAATACCAGTATCTTCAGCATAAGTTTAAATTAAGTCCCATTCAGGGTCATCTTTGGAAGTTCTTAAGAATTCGCCCAACCGCTTTTCCAACAATTCGTATAGCCCAATTTGCAAAACTTGTTCATCGGTCATCATCTTTATTTTCAAAAGTTATCGAGGCAAAAACTATTAAAGAAATAGTCAACCTTTTTCAGGTTGATACCTCAGAGTACTGGGAGTCGCATTATACTTTTGGCAAGGAATCGAAGATTTGCAAAAAAAGCATCGGAACAGATACTTTGAATATAATAGCAATAAACTCGATTGTTCCATTTATTTTTGCTTACGGAATATCGCGATCCGATTTCAAATTAAAAGATAAAGCAATTAAACTACTCGAATCAATTCAACCTGAAAAAAATAGCATTACTACTGGATTTGAGGGCTTAGGGGTTGAGGCTAAATCAGCATACGATTCTCAGGCATTGATTCAGCTAAAAACATCGTATTGCGATCCTAAAAAGTGTATCTATTGTCATCTGGGGGCAAAGTCTTTACTTAAAAGTATAGAAGAACATTGATATAGATTATGGATATTCACAGTAAACGATCGGCAAAATTTGCATTTACAACCTTAGTAATTGGAATTGTATTTGGTATACTTGGTTATATGGTTTTAGAGGGATATAACTTTACTGAAGCCGTATACATGACTATCATTACTATGGGGACTGTTGGTTTTCGCGAAGTTCATCCACTCTCTCCAGTTGGAATGTGGTTTACCGTTATCCTCATAATTCTGAGTTTAGGAATATACGCATTAGCAGTTACTGTTATATCGCAGTATTTTATCGAAAATGTTGTTCGTAATCTAAAATTAAGCACAAAGGTGGAAAAGAAAATTAGCAAGCTTACCGACCACATCATTGTGGTGGGGTATGGTCGCAACGGATCACAAGCAGTATTAGAGCTTGAAGAGAATGGATATTCAGTTGTTGTTATCGATAAAAGTCAAAAGATTATTAGCCAATTCGAGAATAGCAGTAAAATTCTGCATGTATTAGGCGATGCTACCGAGGATACAGTTCTTTACAATGCTGGAATTGATCGTGCACAAGCGTTAATCACTGCAATGCCCAATGATGCTGATAATCTATTCGTTGTAATAACAGCAAGGGAGATGAACCCTAGGTTGAAAATTATTAGCCGTGCTTCTGCCTTAGGTAATGATAAGAAGTTGCTTTTAGCAGGTGCATCTAATGTAATTATGCCGGATAAGGTTGGCGGGCAGCAAATGGCAAAACTCATTGTTCAGCCCGATATTAACGAGTTTGTTGATAAAATTATGTTACAACGTAGCGGTGAAGTATCACTGTATGAGTTGCAGCTAAATAAAGATTTCACCTCAAGATTAATCGGAGATATAAAAATAAAAGAGACAAAAGGTGCAAATATTATTGGCGTAAAACTAGCAAGCAAACAATATATTTTAAATCCACCTTCAAATACAAAAATAGATGCTGGCGATAAACTTTTTGTGCTCGGAACTCGTGAGCAAGTATGGCAATTAAAGGATATTCTAAGCGGAGAGATAATAGATTAAACAAAAAGTTAAAAATTCATTAGCTTTTTAAATCTGTTTGATTATATTTATCTAATACAAAACCAAACAATTAGAAAGATTTGAAAATTCTGATTACAGGTGCAAATGGACTAATCGGTCGTAAAGTTATACGACTAATGCTTCAGGGTACTGATAATCAAATTTTTGCTACTTCTCAGAAAAGAATTCAGTTTGATTCAAGAGTTCAATTCTTCACTGTAAACCTCATCTATTCCGATATTAATAAGCTTATAGAGACTATTAAACCTGAAGTTCTAATACATTGCGCTGCAATTGCTAGCCCAGATGCCTGTGAAGTAGATAGATATACTTGTTTTAAGCTAAATGTTGAGGTTACCACACGTTTGGCATCATCTTGCCGAGATTATGGAGTTCATCTAATATTTCTTTCCTCCGATTTTATTTTTGATGGGAGCAAAGGAGACTATTCTGAAGAGGATATTCCCGCGCCAGTTTCGTATTATGGTGAAACAAAGCTTGAAGCTGAAAAAAATTTACTTGATTTAAATATTGGCGCTACAATTGTTCGAACATCCTTGGTTTATGGTTATGAAGATCATCTTGCAAGGATGAATGTTGCTCTGAAAGTGATAGATCATCTTAAAAATTCCAAAACTTACAAAGTTCCGTTTGATCAAATTCGAACACCAACTTTTGCCGAAGACCTTGCAACAGCATTAGTATTACTTGCTGAAAAAAGATTTCCCGGAGTTTTTAATATTTCAGGGTCGGAAGTAATATCGGTATTCGATTTTTCAAAACGAGTTGCTAAAGTATTTGGATTTGATGAGAACTTGCTGGTCTCCGTATCAACAAAAGAGTTATCAGAACCCGCATTACGTCCATTAAAAACTAACTTAAATATTCAAAAAGCAATCAAAGTGCTTAATTATCAAACTACTACTATTGAAAAATCATTAAGCATCTTAAAGGAACAGTACAAAAACTAACATCGTGACTTGTTTTATATAAAAAATAGAATTTTCTTTGAGTTCATAAACCGCTTGAATACCCCCACCAGTGTTGATTTTTTATTTATAGTAAATATTTTATAGAAAGATTACCCTTTTAATTTCCAAAATTATATATATCTTTGCGCCTCAAATTACGCATTTAAATACCCACTAATTATCAGTGTTATGAACTATTTGACTGCAGAAAAGAAGACAGAGA
>Ga0209098_1002057_pt1 | contig 18180 bp, 14 predicted proteins | sample AD_JPNHW1_MetaG_FD_184429 | JGI IMG/M metagenome (GOLD analysis project Ga0209098, IMG submission 184429) | Active sludge microbial communities of municipal wastewater-treating anaerobic digesters from Japan - AD_JPNHW1_MetaG (SPAdes) (version 2) | ecosystem: Engineered > Bioreactor > Anaerobic... | reverse complement strand
TCCGTTGCCTGTGGTGCCCACTGTAATGTAATCGGTAGCGTTGAAACAGAAGGATTGTCCCGCACTGACCCATTGGTTTTCGAGAAATATAACATCCTGAGGTTCAGTATATCCTGTCACTGATCCGCTGGTATAGGACGGAATGAAAATAGAGCCGTCGTAATCTCCGAATTCGCGGGGAGTGGGGCGGTCGCTCCAGATCAGGGGAGAGGTTGAGAACAGGCCATGCCATTCAAAATGGAAGATAAAAAAAGTCCCTTGGGGAATGGAAATCCCTTCATCCAGTCCGGCCCAGATAAAAGCCAGACGACCCGGGGTCATTTCACTGATCAGCACATCGGTGATGCCGGAATACCATCCCGAGGTACCGGTATAGGTCATCAGTGCAGTGTCGTACTCTATGCTGAATTGGAAAGAGCCTATGTTGACGATACCGCTTGCCGTTACCGGGATGAATACCGGACCGGGAGCAGTGCCCGACAGGATCGGGATGACAAGTGTGGCTTCTCCCGGCAGGCCGTCGGGATCGCCGGCATTCTGCGCGCGCAAATGGTCGCCAAAAGGGAAAAACAGCACGGAGGTCAGGAAAATGAAGAACGAAAAAAGAGAGATTTCGAGCTTTTTCATGTCAATAGTGTTTATGATGCCAAAAAGCTGAAGTTATCATTTCCCGGTAATGATAGTCAAAGCCTTGTTACATCTTACAAATATAGCATCTTTGAATTGATGATTTATTAATATATTTGCACACCATTTTAAAAACTAAACCCATCAATTGTTTCAATCATGAAAAATCTGAAAATTGCAGGACTGGTGATGATTATTGCAGTCGCCCTGATGTCAGCTTCCTGCTCCGGTAAAAAATCCTCAGAAAGCGCGGGTATCTCCAATCCCGAATTATGGAAAGTGCTGACCGAATCTGACTGGGCTTTTTGGTCAGGACCGGTTGGTGTTGAAATGAAGTTCGTAGGTGAAAACCAGGCGATCATTATGGAGTGGTCACAGGATACAGTCACCAAAGCGTGGACACGGAAGGGTTCGGATGTAGGGCAGGTTGTATTTTTCGAAAACGACTGGTTTGTCATTCACTATACCGGGAAAAGCACTGCCTGCTTGTACTCCAAAGGAGATAACAGTTTCGAAAATTCTGATGGCTGTGTTTTCAGGAAGAGCCAGATCAATACTTTCCGCGTAAAAAAATAGTAAGTCTTTTCAGAGCAGGATCAATCCGTTCAGGAAACGCTCCATCTTTTGTTTGATGTCGCCTTGAGGTGCGCTGAAATTGTTCAGCAGGATGGCAAAGATGAAAGTCCGGCCAGATCGGGTATGCATGTATCCTGCCATGCTTTTTACTCTTGACATGGTGCCGGTCTTGGCCCGGAGGTGTCCTTCTGCAGGGCTGTCCCTGAAGGCATTTCGCAAGGTTCCGGTAACACCGGCCAACGGGAGGGAGTTGTAAAAGACTTCAGCGTAAGCTGAACTTTGCATGGCATGAAGCAGGAAGACCAACTGGCGAGCCGTGACCCCGTTGTATCTTGAGATTCCGCAGCCGTCGAAAAGATAAAGTCCGCCGGTATCCATCCCTTTCGTTTTCCAGAATTCAGTAATGGCGCGGGCTCCCGCTTCATCGCTGCCATTGTGGAAACGGTTCAGGCCGATGTGTTTGATCAGGTGTTCGGCGTACAGGTTGTTGCTTTCCTGGTTCGCAGTATGGACCAGCGTGGCTGCGCCGGGTGAAAAAACTGAACCGATCTGGGTTCTTTGATCAAGAAGGGTACGAAGTACTGCGGTATCCCTGATGTTACTGTAGTTATAAGGTTTCCCGGTAACGTGAATCCCTTTTGCTTCTAATCGTTGGAGGAACACGGTGGCTGCAGCCAGCGCCGGATCGGGCATGGCCCCGAAAACAGAAAAGTCTTTTACCCCTTTGGCGACGGTGCCTTCCAGATACTTTTCGGTGTCAAACGGGTTTCCCGTGACATAGACGTCCCCGCTTCCATCTCCCGCTTCCGTAACCCTGTTGTGGAAGAGGAAATGGGCAAGGTAAGGTTGTAAGGGGTCGCCCGCGATGGCCTGGCCCTGTTCGTTTTTCAGCCTGCTTTTAACCTCGTACACATTGTCGTTAATGGTCAATCCCGAGGGTGCCGCAGCATAAGAGCTGTTTAACTCTCCCCAGGTCCAGGTGGAAGGGATCGGAAACCTTCCGAAAATCCGGGCATCTCCTATGATGTTTCCATCCACGGTATCGATTCCCAGCGCAGCCACCGCTTCAATCCACCGGCTGAAACTTCTTTCGATCGTAAAAGTGGGATCCCCGCCACCCCGGATGTACAGGTTACCATGGAGGACTCTTCCTTCGACCTGCCCGGAATATTGCAAATGGGTTCCGAAACTTTTGCTCCCCCCCAATATCTCCAGAGCGGTGGCTGTGGTGAAAATTTTCAGGACACTGGCCGGGACCAGGGTCAAATCGGGGTTGTATGCCACCAGAACACGTCCTGAATGGGGAGTGACCTCGGTAACCAAAATGCCGATTCCGGAATTCCGGAAGACGGAATCATTTACCAAACTATCTAATAACTGCCTGGCAATCAGCGAGTCGGAGGGGTTCTTTTGCTGGGTTTTCACGGCAACATCACGGCCGGTTTCCTGCTTCTTCGGTGTTTCCCGGCAACCAAAGAAGAAGGGCAGGGTCGCAAAGACCATCAACCAATAGAAAATCAGGCGCATTGTGACGCTGGCTTCAGAGTATAGGAATTTAGAAATTATTGGTACAAAAACCGTTTGATACTTTTCTTGGGGGTCTTTTCAAATTCTGAGGCAACAATCTCAAAATCATTTACTTTGATATATTTTGGGAGGTGATGTTGAAGATCGCGGATGTAGCCGGCGAAGATTTCGGGCAACTGTTCCTTTGTATAACCAGCTCTGGAAACGGCATCAAGGTCGGGATAAATCAGGGCGATCAGCTTTCCTTCCCGGTCAATGACGAGCGATTCCATGACCATGAAGCGGTTGTTCAGATAGGCTTCAATCTCTTCGGGATAGATGTTTTTGCCGTTGGCTCCGAGGATCATGCTTTTACTGCGACCGCGGATGTATATGTTCCCCGCAGTGTCTATTACCCCGAGATCGCCCGAATGCAACCATCCCTCATTATCGATCACTGCACGCGTAGCTTCCGGATTTTTATAATAGCCCGCCATGACATGGTTCCCCTTCAGCAGGATTTCCCCGGCCTGACGGATCGGATCGGGAGAATCGATCTTTACCTCCAATTCGTTCACGATACGGCCCGAAGCTCCCAGCCTGGTTGTATTCCACGAAGCATAAGAGATCAGCGGACCACATTCTGTCATCCCGTAACCGATGGTAAAAGGGAAATTGATCTTTTTGAAGAATTTTTCAGCTTCGGTGTTGAAGGGAGCTCCACCGATGATCAATTCCCTGAAGTTACTTCCAAAAGCCTCCATTAACTTTTGTCGCATCTTGGCATAGATGATCTTGTTCAGCAGCGGGATACGGATCATGGTGCGGAGCCCTGGTTTACGGTACAAGGGAAGGATCTGCGTTTTGAAGATTTTTTCAATGACCAGCGGGACGGAGAGGATCAGGGCAGGGCGGATCTCCTGAAAGGCCTGCATGATAATCTTTGGGGAAGGTGTTTTTGTAAGAAAGGTGATGTCGCAGCCCAGCGTAAAAGGGAAAAGGAATTCAAAAGCACAGCCATAGGTGTGGGCCAGCGGGAGGAAAGAGAGCAGCTTATCCTGCGGGTTAAGGGGCATGTTACGCTGTGCGAACAGTATGTTTCCCAGGAGACTTTTGTGTTGTAGTACAACCCCTTTCGAAAAGCCTGTGGTTCCTGAAGTGTAACTTATTACGGCAATGTCTTCGGGGCCGGAAGGGTCGAAACTGATCAATTCCGGAGTTATTTCCATGGGGGTGTTTACCGTCTCAGCGGCAGGAATCCTGATCCGTTCTTCGGTCAGCAGGGTACGGCTGAACAAAACATTGTTATCGGTTATGTTCAGGATGATCCCGATCAGGGGCATGGATTCGGGGTTGAGATCCTTATAAATCGATTCTTCGACAAACAGGACCAGGGCATCGGAATGGGTTACGATGGAATGGACATCTGCAGGCTTGAAATCGGGTAGAATGGGTACGATCACGGCGCCGTAAGTAACCGTGGCGATGTATACAATACCCCAATGGGCAGAATTTTTTCCAAGCAAGGCGACTTTGTCTCCTTTCCTCACCCCGGCTGCCTTTAAATAACGGTGTAACCACAGGATCTTTGTCCCGATTTCACGGTATGTATAACTGTCGCCTCCGTAATCGGAAAGCGATCGAAATTCCCAATTGTTGCGGATTGCATTTTGAAAGAGGGCAACCAGGTTATTGTCATTGGTGTTCATGACAGGGACGGTTAGGGTGGCTAATATACGAAATATTGCTTTTTTACCTGTGGGCTTTCTGATAAAAAGTAACGGTTCGGTCAATGGCTTCCTCCTGGCTGTACCGCGGATAGAACCCGAACTCATCCCTGGCCTTGCTGGTCTTGAAGGTAAAATCGTTACAGGTATATCGTACTGCGAAACGGCTGAATTTGGGTGTATATTTTTTCACAGGGCGCACCAGCCGTGCGATCCCTTCAGAGAGGATCCCCATTATCATGGCAGTGTTTCTGGGGATCCAGAGGTTGACTGGCCATATTTTGTAACCGGCCTTCTCTACGACACGATCGAAAAAGTGAAAGAAATTCGAAGGAGCGCCGTCAGTGATGAAATAGATGCTTCCGGGGACCCTTCGATTTCCCGTGTACAAAGCATGGGCTGCTAAAACATGCGCCCAGGCCATGTTGCCCACATAAACATGCTGCGATTTTGCACTGCCGTCTCCCAGCCTGACATAAAACCCGCCCCGGGCCATGTCGATCAACGACCCGATGTGGAAGGGATCTCCTTCACCGTAAATATCAGAAGGGCGCAAAATGCAGGTTTTCAGGGCGCTGTTGTTGGCTTCCATCACCTTTATTTCCGACAGGTACTTGCTTTTGCAATAGGAATTCGGATGAACATCAGGGTAAGAAATTGTTTCGTCGATGTCCCTCATGGCCTGCCCGGTGTAAATAGCATCCAGCGAACTGGTATAAACCATGAAGGGTACCTGTTGAGACAAACATCCTTCCAGAACATTTAAAGTGCCTCCGTAATTGACATCCAGGATATCCTGTTCCGGTTTGGTCCCCCAATCGACTACCGCTGCCGTGTGAATGACGATATCGATCCCCTGACAGGCTGCCTGTAACTTTTCCACATCTCTTACATCCCCCACTATCCATCGGATTGCAGGATTGTTGAACCCCGGGTTGCCTTGCAGATCATAGCAAACCAACAAGTCTGGTCTCAAAGGAGATTTTTCTGACAACAGTTCGTGAATGATGGCGCGACCTAAGAACCCGGCTGCGCCGGTCAACAGGATCTTCGGATGAGTAGTGGCAGCAAAAGGAATATCCATGGAAGAATTTTTTCAGGCAAATGTAGAAACTCACCCCGCGATCACCAAAGGAATTTTAAATTTGCGCCATGATAAAAGAGATTTACTTCGTCCGCGAAACCGGCCTGGAAACCTATTCTGGTTTCAGGGACAGAATTTTGCAGGCTGCCCGTAAAGTGGACCAACTGTTTAAACCCATCGTTTTGTCGGTTACCCTTACCGAAGAAAAACCGCCTCTCCTGTCGGTTATCCCTTTCCGAAGGGGAAAAATCGCCGCTTTCTCAATGAAAAGGGAAGAGGGGCAACCGTTGCCAATGCTCGTCGAATTGGAGGGATTTGATTCGGTCAACCGCGTCGAAGAGGCATTGCCGGTAGCGTACACGAAAACCTGGCCCGATGGTGAACGAACCCCGGGAATCTGCCTGTTGACGCTCTTTCGCAAACGTAAGAATATTGATTACCAGACCTTTCTTGATCGCTGGCACAACAGCCACACCCCCTTGTCGCTACGCATTCATCCCTTGTGGCACTACAGCCGTAATGTGGTCAACGAGATTCCCAGTGCCAACGGCATTCGCTGGGACGGGATCGTGGAGGAACATGTCAGGACCCGCCGGGACTTGCTCAATCCTTTCCGTTTTTTTGGGAAACCCCATGTAGTGCTGGCACGGATGCTGCATGTTCTCACCGATACGCGCTCCTTTATCGATTATCCTTCCATGGAGACCTGGCTGGTGCAGGAGTACATCTTCCGCAACGGGGAAATCGAATAACCGTTATTGCGCTCCTTACCGGATTGACCTATTTGAAGGCTTTTTCAGGCATTCCGTCACCGGAAATTTTCAACCGGTCGAAATAGGAAGGCACCGGTTTACCGGTGAGCTTGTCAACGTACATCTTCGCCAGGTATTGGCTTAACATGAACCCCTGACCCCGCAATCCCAGGAAAAGACCCAGCTCCGGATCAATGATCATCCGCGGTTCAACATAATAACCGGCCCACACAGCCTGGAACCCGACCGACGACAGATCAGGGAGCCAGTTGGTGAAGATCTCGGAAGCGATCTCAACAAAATCTTCCGAGTTGATCTTGATGTTTTTCCTGGCTTCCATGGGTTCTACAGCGGGAGAAGCGCAACCGATAATCTGTCCGGTTTCGGCTAACTGTTGCCCGTAAACCGCGATAAAACCCTTGTATCTCCTGCGATCGATCAACATCGGAAGAGGTGTTCCCTCTTTTCCCATCATGGGTAAACGACGGGTGATAAAGGCCTGATGTTTGACCGGGAACAAGCCCGTTTCAATACCCAGGTGACGGGCAAATTTTTCACCTTCAGGACCGAGAGCATTGACGAAGACAGGTGTTTCATATTCGACATACTCTTTCCGGTGGTCCTGGACCAGAATAAAATAACGGTCATTAACACGGTTGACATCCACTACTTTACAATCTTCCTCCACCATCCCGCCGTGGTTGATCCCCAGTCTTCTGACCAGATCGATGACCCGACCGGGTGTGGCCTGCCAGCAATCGCGCGTGATCAAAGCTGCCTGGTAAGTTGTCAGAGCGGGATTGAGCCCCGGGGCGATCTCTTTCCGGAAATCACCGGGTTCGACCATGTACGCATTCGACCATGCCATCGAAGCTTCCAGAGCCCGGTACATCTCGTCGTTGTGGGCGAAAGTGACATAGAGGATCGGCCGGTAATCGATGTTGTGGATTTTCTGTAACTTCTTAAATATCTCAAGATTATGAACAGCGATATCGGAGAGTTCGGGAACCGAGAAATTGGGCCGGCCTCCTGCAATGTTGCGCCAGGAAGCACCGCGCCCATGGTTGATGAGCACCGGTTTCAACCCTGCTTCGCTGAGGTACCGGAACAATGAACTTCCTGCCATACCCCCGCCGGCTACCACCGATTTCACTTTAATTTTACGGCATTTCCTCCCGTTCACATCGGTGATCACGCGCTCATGCACCGACCGGGGATAGAGCTCTCCCATAGAGACCTGGTTTGATAATGGCCCCCGGGGCGTAGGCTCTCCTACGATGGAAATGCCCGAACCGGCCAGGGTCGATTTCAGCCGTTTGATGCACCGTTTTCCGCGACAAGCGCCCATTCCCAAACGTGTAGTATGCTTTACTTCATCCACCGAGATGAATTTCCGGTCGCCAATGGTCTCCAGGATCTCCTCCAGGGTGACATCGTCGCAGTGACAGATGTAAGTTTTTTCTTTGGGCTGATGTTGGTATGGCTTGCAAATCAAGGGTTCCGGGTAGTTTTCCTTTACAATAAAACCCCTGACACGACTCATGTCAGTTCCATGGAGGGTTGTCGAACGAACCCTGGCAATATTGGTTTTATTGGGCTTGCGGAGGATCTTTTCAACGATGCCTTCGCCAAGTTGTTTCCCGTTGTTATCGACCAGGTAACATTCTGATTGCTCAGCCACCTCGTATTCGATGGGAAGGAAAAGCCAGTCTTTTTTAAGGTTGTACCCGAAGATGGCCAGTCCGGGACATTGATAAACACAATCCATACAGCCGATGCATTTCCCGAAATCAATCTCGGGAACCGTGCTGGTGGACGATTTGGTGATGGCTCCATGGGGACAGGAGAAAGCACAGGGGTTACATGCAAAACCATAAAGGCAGTCGATCATTACGAAACCTTTTTCGTTCATCCTGCCTTCTGAAGGGCTGGAGGGTTCATTGATTACCCTGACCGGATGTTGTTGCGAGTCGATGTATTCTTTCGAGAGCGAGAGGAATTCATCATAGTCGATCCGTTCGCCCATCTCCTGAAGGATGTCGAAAGCGGCCTGACGACCCCTGAGAACAGCGCTGGTGCCTTCTCCGATACGGATGGCATCTCCGGCACCGAAACAATTTCTGCCGAAAATCTCGTTTCCTTTAATCAGCAACTGGTCATCCTGTACCAGTCCGGTGCAAATATTGATCGCGTCGATTCCTTCGATCACCTTTTCAGTACCCGGTATGGGTTTGAAGTTGCTGCATTCGGCTATCACAGCGCCCGTGATGCCGTCATGATGTTCATTCGGGATCGCCTTGAGGAGCATGTGGGAAGTAAGGATCGGGATACCCAGTCGCCGCACCCGGTTAGCCTGAACAGGGAACCCGCCTTCCGTGGGAAGCGCTTCGAGGATGGCTTTGACTTTTGCGCCGGCCTGCATGAGCTGGTAGGAGGTGAGGTAACCGATATTCCCGGCTCCGACGGTAAGGACATTTTTACCGAGCAGGGTCAACTCGTTGTTCATCATTTTTTGTACGACGGCCGCGGTGTACACACCTGGCAAATCATCATTTTCAAAGGCCGGCATGAAGGGTACGGCTCCGGTGGCGACGATGAGGTATTCGGTGTCGACAAAACAGATCTCTCCGGTACGGATGTTCTTCACGGCTATTCTTCCCCCTTCGAGGATATCCCATACGGTTGAGTTCAGGAATATCCCTTCGTGATTGTCGCCGGCTAACGTCTTTGCAATATCAAAACCACGCATTCCGCCGAATTTCTGAACTTTTTCAAAAAAGAAGAATTGATGGGTCTGCATCAGGAATTGACCGCCGATCTTATCGTTGTTGTCGATGACCAGGTTAGGGATTTGGTGCCGGTTCAGCTCTTCACGAGCCGCAAGACCCGCAGGTCCGGCGCCGATGATGGCAACGGTGGTTTTATAAACATTCAGGGGTACCTCTTTTGTTACGGGAACCCGCTGCGGGGCGTAATCTGAAGGGATTTCACTGACCTCTTTCACACCATTCACCGGAGTGATACAGATCCTTTTGATCTGGCCATCCACCAGCATTTCGCATGCACCGCATTTACCGATGCCACATTCCAGGCTGCGTTCACGGTTGGTAAGGCTGTGGCTGTGAACAGGATAACCTGCCTGGTGCAGGGCTGCTGCAATCGTAAAGCCTTTGTTTCCTTCAATGATCTGCCCCCCGAAAAGGAACCGGGTCTTCTCATCCGCGGGGATATCGAGGATCGGATGTTTTGTGATTTTATACATAGTAATGGAAGTTTGAACCCGCAAAATTAGATTTTTTTTGAGTATCGGAAGGGGTTTTGTTGTGAAAGATTTCACAGATCAAAAATGTATGTTGAGTCCGAGGGTGATGATGTTTTCGGTTTGCAGGAAAGGCTGCAGGTCTTCATCGTAAACGAGCTTTGTTTGGATGGTCGTTTGAATGAACCGGGTGAGGGATATATCGAGGAGGTTTTTGACCAGCAGGTCAACGGAAGCATCACCTTCTTTAAAGAGGTTGACATCGCAATTCCAGTGGCCCCAACGCCCCAAGTTCCGGTCGATCAACAAGTTGAGGCTGAGTCCGTAATCGAAGCGGCTTTTTTGACCTGCGGAAATTCCGAAGTTGTTGGCCTGCCCGTTCTGCTCCAGCCATCTTTGCTCCCTCAGCCATGTCAGCCTTGCGGAAGAGAGGCCGACACTCAGTGTCAGAAAGTCGGGTACACGGAACCCCAGGCACAATGAAAAGTTCCAAGTCAGCGGGGTCAGGAAGGAGGAGACAGGATTTTTCAGGATAGAACCGTTACCATCGTCTTGGCGGTCATAGTTTCGGAACAACCGGGTGGAGAGGGAGGAGATCACCGTGAAACTGAGTATCTTGCCGGGTGTTATCTCAAACCGGGTATCCAGCGTGTTTTCGTCGGTAGTGAACCGGGTCAGTTTGTCTGGCCACATCTCGAGGCCGAGGTTATGCACGAAAACTTGGGTGATGTTGAGCCAGGGAACTTTAATCAACCGGGTTACATAGCGGAAAGTATGGATTACCGTAAATTTCCTGTCATCATGGCTTGTGTTGTCCCCCGGGAAGAAGCCTGATGCAGAGAGATTGTAATCGACATCATGGACGAAGCGGAAGGCCAGGGGAGAGGGACCCAAGCGTGACAATCCCGGAATGGTTGATTCGATCACCGAATCGCCCAATGCCAGCGCCTGCCCGTTTCCGGTAGTCCACAGCAGAATGAATACAAACAGCAGACAGGCCTCTCTCTTTGACACGATTCAGGCGATGATATTCGGTGAAAAGGCAATCCCGTTTCAATTCACAGATATTTTCTGGCGTGAAACAAGTCCCCAGCTTTTTTGCATGTCGATGTTCAGGTAGAGTAAGCGGAGCCGGGCTGTATGGTTCTCCCGGACAGCTTTTTCCAAGACAAAAAGGCGTTGGTTATATTTCCCCAGGAATTTTGCCCAGGTGATCACCACGGTAAAGTCAGGAGGAAATTCGGGGAGGGGCTCAGCCCATGTCATCGGGATGATGTTGTTCTGGATATTTTCCAATCTCAGTTCGGTGGAAAGTCGGTAGACCGAATCGGGGTTAAGGTTTTGTATCACGTCGTACCCTGCCCACTGGCACTTGTTGGTGTCATTTTCGAGTAACCGGCCGACATGGTCGAAAATCAGGAAGCTCATCATGTTTTTCCGGATAGTCTCGTTGCGCATCGCTTTTAACCATGCAGTACTGTCCCGGAAGACATATTGGGAGTTCACCGGAAAATCGTTTTTTTCAAGGAACCGGATCAGACCGGAAGGTGTTTCTTCCGCCGGTTGTTTCATTTCGTAGCGGAATTTGAGAAGAGTCCGGCATCCTGACAGGACCAATCCGGGCAGGAAGAGGATCGTCAACAGGGAAATCACTTTTAATTTGCACATAAACAGTGTTTTATATAGATGGAGAAGAGGAAAAGCTGCCCCGGCAGTCTGGGATGGAATGTTATCATGAGTCGGGGCAGCGTAGGGTCAGGGTTTAAAAACAACTGTATAAATCCCGTTTTTATAGGTAACGGGATAAGTTCCGGGTTTTATGGTAAACCGGTTGGATTCGCCAAGTGCTTTGCTTGACTTTTCCGAAAAAGTGAAGGGTTCATCCAGCATGATCGCTTTTTGGTTTTTGAAAAAGGGGAGAGTGGTGCCGTTTTCGTAGGCCAAAAGGTCTCTTTCTGCAATTTCCATTACCATTTGTTTATGGTCATCGATCTTTGCGCGTACCAGGCAACCGGCGGGGGCAGAGGGAGCTCCCTCCTGAAATCCCCATTCAATGTCGAAGCAAAATCCGAATCCTCGTTCACAATCAAATTTTGGTTTGTGAAAATTGATGATCAATTTAATCCAGACACCGGCAGGAGCGGAAGGTATCGTGACGGCTTCGGCTGCAGAGAGAGAATTACCCAGGATCAGGGAACCCAACAGAAGGGTTATCATAAACTTTTTCATAGTTGATAAATTGTACAAGTGTGGTGTACTACCCTTTGGACGCAGGTAGTGCGCGTTGTTACCGGGGATTTTGGCATCCCGGAAGCGCCCCGCGGAAGAGGATCGGCCGGGTCCATTTCCGTGTTATCATTGGTTAAACCATCTGACAATACCTCCTTTCCGGACTTTTTCATGCTTAATCCGGAAAGGTTTCTAAAGGTAATATGGATAAAATACAAGCCATACATTATCATTTATTTACACTTTATATTTGGAAATTATCCGAAAAATTTTTAGTATCTTTGCACCCGAATTTTAAAACCGGCTGTTAGGGCCGATACCAAACATTGCACAGATAATCAAAAAGGGAAAAACAGGCAGACAAAATGGAAAAAGCGAAAGTTTTATTTGTTGCACAGGAGATCACCCCGTATCTGAAAGAAAGTCCCATGGGTATAATCGGGCGCTATCTGCCCCAGGGAATCCAGGAAAAAGGAAGGGAAATACGGACCTTTATGCCGCGCTATGGAAACATTAATGAACGAAGAAATCAATTGCACGAAGTGATCCGGTTGTCCGGCATGAATCTGATCATCGACGACACTGACCATCCGCTCATCATCAAGGTAGCTTCTATCCAGCAGGCCAGAATGCAGATCTATTTCATCGACAACGAAGATTATTTCCAGAGAAAATACACCCTTCACGATAAAAACAATAAATTTTTCAACGACAACGACGAGCGGGCCATTTTCTTTTCACGCGGCGTTCTGGAAACCGTCAAAAAACTGGGCTGGGGCCCCGATGTGGTCCATTGCCACGGTTGGCTGACCAGTCTTCTGCCACTTTACATCAAAAAAGCCTACCACGATAACCCCCTCTTCAGCGACACCAAAGTCGTTTTTTCAATTTATGATGACGATTTCGAAGAGCTGATGCACAAAGAGTTTTCGAATAAAATTAAACTTGAAGGTATTTCAGCAAAGGATCTGAAACACTATAAAAACCCGAATTACGTTAATGTGATAAAAGCAGCGATTGATTTTTCCGACGGTGTGATCATCGGCTCTCCCAAAGTAAACCCGGAATTGGTTCGGTATATGCAGGAAACCGACAAACCTTACCTCGATTTTCAACCACTGGATCGCTACGTGGATGCGTACAACGATTTTTATGAAGAGATCCTTGTGCACAACCAGGTTGCTGTCGATTAACCCTGAACCTAAAACGCCCTACGCTTGAAATCTCCCCGGAAGCTCCTGTCGGCCCTGATGATTACCGGAACACTACTCCTGGCCCTTGGTTCCTGCAAAAAAGATGCTTATGAAATCGGTTTCGACCTGCTTCCGCCGAGCGATACCCTTCATGTACAAACCACCGACACCTGCACCGTGTATGCCTTTTCCATGATCCAGGATTCAGTGCGTACCAGCGAACCATCTACCCTGGTGTTGGGCTCCATTCTCGACCCGGTTTTCGGCAAAACCACCTGCAGTTTCTACAGCCAGGTTCAACTTTCAACCGAAGGGGTTGATTTCGGTACCGCTCCGGTCCTCGATTCACTCGTACTAAAACTTTACTACAGCACCTGCACCGGCGATACCACCACCCGGCAAAATGTTAAAGTTTACGAACTCAGCCAGGATATCTACTACGACAGCAATTATTACTCCAACCAATCTATCGGTTGCTATCCGACTTTGCTGGCTGATCAGTATTTTACCCCCCATCCCACTGACAGCGTTACCATCGACGGGAAAAAAGAACAGGCCCACCTGCGAATCAACCTGAGCAACCAGTCCCACTACCTGGGAAACAAGATCCTTTATGCCCCCTCTGCAGCCCTGGCAAGCAATGACGAGTTTATCAAATTCTTCAAAGGCCTCTATGTAACTGCCAATCCGGTGACCAGCAACGGCGCTTTGCTGCGGTTCATCACCAACAACGGCCTCTCCAAACTGGTTGTCTATTATCACAACGGCAATGACCCGGAAGAAGATTCACTCAAATTTGAAATGCCGGTTAACGAAAGCTGTGCCCGGTTTGTGCAGATCAACCACCATGGTTATCTCCATGCCAGCCAGGATTTCAAAAGGCAAGTGCTCAACCACGACTCTGCACAGGGAGCCAACAAACTCTTTCTGCAGGGAATGGGTGGCGTCAAAATCAAAGTCAAATTCCCCTACATGGACCAATTTGCCAAGGGGAAAGTGGTAGCTATTAACGACGCCCTGCTGATGATCAAGAACTTTGAAACCGACACGACCTTTGCTCCGCCACCCACCATTACCATGATACGGCAGGACAGCATCGGCCGCATGGGATATGTAGTGGACGACACCGAGGGAACCGAGTACTTCGGTGGCTATTACGATCAGACAAAAAGAACCTATTTTTTCCGTATCACACAACACATGCAAAAGATCATGGAACACTACTATTCCAACCATTTTGATCTTTACATCCTCGTCAACTATCCCCTTTCCAGCGTGATCAATCCCGGACGGGTTGTCTTTACCGGCACCCGGCCAACCCTTCCCGGCACTGAAGAAGACCGCTTCAGACTGAAAGTTACCTACACGGTATTGAATTAAGTTAAGATTTATTTATTACTTTTGATCCTTCATTTTAAACAGATCGTTTATGTGCGGAATTGTAGCTTACATCGGTCCCCGGGAGGCTTACCCAATTCTCATGAAAGGATTGCACCGGCTGGAATATCGTGGTTATGACAGTGCGGGAATCTGCCTGCTCAACGGCGATATCAAAGTATATAAATGTAAAGGAAAAGTATCGGAGTTAGAAGATTACGTGGCGGGGGAAGATATTTCCGGTACCTGCGGAATGGCCCACACCCGTTGGGCTACCCATGGTGAGCCCAACCAGATCAACGCCCATCCCCACTTCTCCAAGAATAAATCCATCGCCATCATCCATAACGGGATCATCGAGAACTATTTGGTGCTTCGCAGCGAATTGCGTAACCGTGGCTATGAATTTACCAGTGAAACGGATACCGAAGTGCTGGGCCATCTGATCGAAGATATTATGGTCAATGAACAGGTTCCGGTAGAAGAGGCCGTACGCATCGCCCTGAACCAGGTGATCGGCGCTTATGCCATCGTGATCCTGGCGCGAGACTTCCCCGACAAAATCATTGCCGCACGTAAAGGAAGCCCCATGGTGATCGGCATCGGGCAGGGAGAGTTCTTTGTCGCCTCCGACGCCACCCCGCTGATAGAATACACCGATAACGTGGTGTACATGAACGATGAGGAGATCGCAATCATCGAACGGGGAAAGGAGTTGAAAATAAAAACGGTCAAAAACCAAAATCACACCCCGTACATTCAGAAACTGGCCATGAGCCTCAACGAGATCGAAAAGGGAGGTTTTAACCATTTCATGCTCAAAGAGATCTACGAACAACCGCGCTCCATCCGCGACTCCATGCGTGGACGGCTTCATCTCGACCAGGGATTGGTAACCCTGGGGGGTATCCAGAACTTTGAAGATAAACTGTTGAAGGCCAAAAGGATTATTATCACAGCATGTGGTACCTCGTGGCACGCGGGTTTGGTCGGAGAGTACCTTATTGAGGATTTTGCCCGGATCCCGGTCGAAGTGGAGTATTCTTCAGAATTTCGCTACCGCAATCCTGTCCTTACTGAGGAGGATGTGATCATTGCCATTTCGCAGTCGGGTGAAACCGCCGACACCCTGGCCGCCATTGAACTGGGCAAATCGAAAGGCGCCACAGTCCTTGGTATTTGCAACGTGGTCGGGTCTTCCATCGCACGGGCTACCCACGCCGGCGTCTATACCCATGCCGGTCCGGAAATCGGAGTGGCCTCCACCAAAGCTTTCACTGCTCAGGTAGCCGTGCTCACCCTGCTGGCTATCCTGCTTGCCCAGAAGAAAGGAAACCTTTCCAAATCGCAATACCATACCCTCCTGCTGGCACTGGAAGCCATTCCTGAAAAGGTGGAAAGGATCCTGAAACTCAACGACCAGATCCGCGCCATTGCCAACATCTACAAGGACGTGAAAAACTCCCTCTATTTAGGAAGGGGGTATAACTTCCCGGTTGCCCTCGAAGGAGCTCTGAAACTCAAAGAGATTTCATACATCCATGCCGAAGGGTACCCCGCCGCTGAGATGAAACACGGCCCCATCGCCCTCATCGACGAGCACATGCCGGTGGTCTTCCTGGCTACCCGCCGTGGTATCTATGAAAAAGTGATCACCAACATCGAAGAGGTCAAAGCCCGGAAAGGCAAAATCATCGCCATCATCACCGAAGGGGACGAATCGGTAAAAAAACTGGCCGACCATTACATCGAGATCCCCGATACCGAAGAGGTGCTGATCCCGCTGCTGGCCACGATTCCCCTGCAATTGCTATCCTATCACATTGCCGTCATGCGCGGTTGCAACGTCGATCAACCCCGCAACCTGGCCAAGAGTGTGACGGTGGAATAGTCAGTTGTCGTAAGCCGCCGGCAATAAAATCATTGAGCTGAGAAGCCAACTTGTTATTATATGTCGCAATCACCATTTGTGGTGGTAAGAACTTTTTTCTGGGGTATAATGATTTGTTGAATAAGATGTTATAAAATACTGCTGTAGAAGATCAGCTATAGCTACGGGCCTCATGGTTTTTTGATGAATGATAGCATGGGTTGCAAATCAATTTCCAAAATATTTTTGGATCAACAATTGTAATTCGTGAGTATCTATCGGTTTTGCAATGTAATCATCGCATCCGGCTTCCAAAGCTTTTTTTCTGTCGCCTGAAAAACCAAAGGCAGTTTGTGCAATAATGACCACCTTTTTATTGAATAGACGGATTTGCCGGGTGGCTTCATAACCTCCCATTTCAGGCAAGCGGATATCCATCAATATCAAATCTATATCAGGATTGCTCTGGTTTACCTTAATTGCTTCCAAACCTGTTCTTGAAACTAAAATCTCCTTACTGAACTTGTGGATGGTTTTTCTTAACAATATTTCGGATGTTTCGTCATCTTCCACGATCAGAATTTTCAATTTTCTGGTTTCGCCGGAGATGTCGGCTACAGCAGGTTGTGCCGCAGGGTTCTTGTGCTCGGGTTCTCTTTTACAAGATATGGTAAAATAAAAAGTAGAGCCTTTCCCTTCTTCACTTTCGACCCAGATTTTCCCCTCAAGCATTTCCACATACGCTTTGGCGATTGCAAGTCCCAGTCCCGCTCCCTGATAGGCCATGCAATCGTCGATATCGGCTTGAATAAAACGCTCAAAAATAGCTTCCTGGCGGTCTTTCGGTATTCCGATGCCAGTGTCTTTTACATAAAATTCAAGGTGATCCTCTTTGCGCGCACAACCCAGTTCAATTTCACCCATGTGGGTGTATTTGATAGCATTTTTGATCAGGTTGGTTAAAATGGAATACAGTTTTTCGCGATCTGTAGTGATGGTCGCTTCTTTGCCTGACATTGAGTTTTTTACTGAAAGCAGCAGCCCTTTACTTTTTGCCTGAGGTAAGAAAAAATTATAGAGGTATTCTGTGTAATCGTTGATGTTGGTTTCGGAAAGTTGGATTTCCAGCAGACCCGCTTCTATTTTCGAGATGTCAACAATGTCGTTGATGATATTGAGCATTCGCTGACCGCTTTTATTGATCATGGCAATGTAATTCGCCTGTTCCTCGCTGGTGAGATCAGGGTCACTGAGCAGGTCAGAAAATCCAAGAATACCATTCATTGGGGTACGGATCTCATGGCTCATATTGGCAAGAAAGGCAGATTTCAACCGGTCGCTTTCCTCAGCTTTTTCTTTCAGTTTAATTTGCTCATGCTGAAAATTTATTATTTCGGTGATGTCTGTAATGGTTCCAACGTATCCAATTATTTGGTTTTGGCTGTCGAGTTCAGGAACTGCCCGGCCTAATACCCATTTAACTGAGCCATCGCTTAACAGGAATCGATACTGAGTTCCTGAATCCCTTTTCTCAGCCGTAGCTCTGTCCCAACCTTCCCGGACCCGTTCAATATCATCAGGGTGCACTGCTTTTAACCAATTGTATCCAATGCCTTCATTTTCTGACAACCCGGATATTTCGCACCATTTCCGGTTGACAAAAGTGGTATAACCATCAGCCCGCGTATGAAAAATTCCAACAGGAGAGATTTTGGTCAAGGTTCGGTACTTGATATACCCAAAGAAATCAGGTTTGCAAAAAATTCAGACCTGAATTAATTGGAAATTATCGGTCATCAAGGTCTCTAATTCATGCCTGTATTTCTCAATTTTCTTAAAAAAATCCAGGCAATATTTTCTGAAGATTGCAAACTTTTCGTAGTATTTATTGTAGGTCACTTTTTTCTTGAAAAATTTCCACAACCGTTCAATGATGTTCAGATTTGGGCTATATGAAGGTAAAAAAAGCAACCGGAGTCG
>Ga0209098_1002054_pt1 | contig 18203 bp, 12 predicted proteins | sample AD_JPNHW1_MetaG_FD_184429 | JGI IMG/M metagenome (GOLD analysis project Ga0209098, IMG submission 184429) | Active sludge microbial communities of municipal wastewater-treating anaerobic digesters from Japan - AD_JPNHW1_MetaG (SPAdes) (version 2) | ecosystem: Engineered > Bioreactor > Anaerobic... | reverse complement strand
CCCGTGTCCTCGAGGCGCCTCGCGCCGACCGCGTCGCCCTGCTGGCCGCGGCGCTGCGCGTTCCGCCCGAGCAGGCCTTTGCGCAGCTCGCCGCCGAGTCGGGCTTGGAGACTGTCGATCCCGAGCGGTTCAGCCTCCAGCAGCTCGAGCAGATGCCCGTGCGCCTGGTCCACGAATACTGCTGCGTGCCCGTCGCCACCGAGCAGCCCGATGTGCTCTGCCTTGCCACCGCCTGGCCGCCCGAGGGCCGCATGGACGACTGGGTCTTTGCCGCTTGCGACCGCGAGCCGCACTGGGTGCTCGCCGCACCCGACAAGATCGCGAAGTTCCTCACCGACAACCTCGGCGTCGGTTCCGATTCGCTCGATGGCGACACCACCGTGGCCGAGGTCGTGGCCGAGGAGGAGGAGGACGAGGACGCCGCCGTCATCCGCTTCGTCAACAAGGTCGTCGCCCAGGCCGTGACCGACGCCGCCACCGACATCCATTTCGAGCCGCAGGAGGACACGCTGCGCATCCGCTACCGCATCGACGGCCTGCTGATCCCCGTGCCCGTGCCCGACAATCTGCGACGCTTCCAGGACGCCATCACCTCGCGCCTGAAGATCATGGCGAAGCTCAACATCTCCGAGCGCCGCCTCCCGCAGGACGGCCGCATCGACTACCGCGCCGGCGACACTTTTCTCGACATCCGCCTCTCCACCATCCCGACGATGTACGGCGAGAGCGTGAGCCTGCGTCTCCTCAACAAGAAGAACAACGCGCTCACCCTCGACCAGCTCGGCATGAGTGCGGAGGACCAGGCGAAGATCGACGCCGTCCTCGGTCTCCCTCACGGCATCATCCTTGTCACCGGTCCCACCGGTTCCGGCAAGAGCACCTCGCTCAACGCCTTCATCCGCCGCATCAACTCCACCGACAAGCGGATCATCACCATCGAGGACCCGATCGAGTATGAGGTCCCCGGTGCCAACCAGATGCAGGTGCGCCCGGAGATCGGCCTCGGTTTCGCCGAGGGCCTGCGCCACATCCTGCGCCAGGACCCCAACGTCATCATGGTCGGTGAAATCCGCGACCGCGATACGGCCGACATTGCCATCCGCGCCTCGCTCACCGGCCATCTTGTCTTCTCGACGATCCACACCAACGACGCCCCCGGCGCCATCACGCGACTGACGGACATGGGCATCGAGCCCTTCCTCATCGCATCCGGCGTGGAGCTCGTCATCGCCCAGCGTCTCGTGCGCCGGCTTTGCCCGCACTGTTCGCGCCCGCAACCGATCCCGCGCCACCTCCTGCTCGACCAGCTCAGCGTGCTCGGCCTGCCCGAGTCGTTGGCGGACGGCGTGCGCGAGCTTCCGGCCCCGGTGGGCTGCGAACAGTGCCGCGGCACCGGGTACAAGGGACGCGTCGGCGTCTTCGAGATCCTGCGCGTCGAGGACCGCCTGCACGACCTGGTCGTGAAGCGCGAATCCGCGCGGCTGATCCGTAAGGAGGCGATGGAGGGCGGTATGGTGCCCCTCGAGCATGCCGGCTGGAAACAGGTCTGCGCCGGCCTCACTTCGCTCGAGGAGATCGTGCGTGTCCTCTCGATGGCGGAGGGCAAGGGCACATGAGCGCCGGCGCACCTGTAGGCCAGGTCGCCGACCTGGCCGGGGAGGGATGCTGCAAGTCAGCGCCCCTACTGGCATACAGGAAACGCCACGCCGCAGCGCCTGCGGTAGGGGCGCTGTCTTGCAGCGCCCAGATCGTTGCCCAACTCGCGTCCGCGCCCTGATTCTGCGCCATGCCGATTTTCCACTACACAGCCCGCGATGCGAAGGGAGCCGAGACACGCGGCCAGCTCGAGGCCGCCTCGCGCAAGCAGGCGCTCGCTCAGCTCCGAGCGCGCCAGCTCATGCCCTCGCGGCTCGACGAGGGCGCCGCGCCCGTCGTGGCTGGCGGCGAGGGGTTGTCCCTCGTCGTCCTTGGCGGCAAGGGCGCCAGGCGGCTCGGGCGGGCCCACGCGCTGCCGTTCCTGCGGGCGCTGATGGGGCTGGTGACCAGCGGTATCCAGGTGGCCGATGGCGTGAAGCTCCTCGGCAAGCGGCTGACCGATCCTACGCTGCGCTCGCTCGCGGCCTCGCTGTGGGACCAGCTCAGCCAGGGCCGCTCGCTCTCGCAGGCGATGACGGCGCACGGCGCCGTGTTCGACGAGTCGACGGTCAACCTCGTCGAGGCCGGCGAGGCCACGGGCAGGCTTGGCGGTGTGCTCGAACGGCTGGTTGCCGACATGGAGGAACGCGCGGAGATCCGCTCGAAGCTGCTCTCCGCGATGGCGTATCCGGCGCTCATCCTCGGCATGGCGGTGGTGGTCATCATGATCTTCCTCTTCTTCCTGCTGCCGCGGATCGAGGCGCTGCTCGCCTCGCTGCAGGGCAACCTGCCGCTGGCCACGCGGCTGCTAGTCGCCTTCGCCAACTTCCTCGTGGGCTACGGCTGGTTCTTCGCGCTCGTGGCGGGCACCGGGGCCACGATCTTCTGGCGCTGGAGGACCAAGCCCGAGGGGCGCCTCGCCTCGGACCGCTGGCTGCTGAAAGTTACTGGCGTGGGGGCGTTCATCGTCGCCAACGATATCCTGCGGCTCAGCCAGACGCTCGGTCTGCTCCTCGAGAACGGCATCAGCACGCTGCCTGCGCTGGCGATGACAGAGCGCACGATCCACAACCGGGTGTTCCGCGCGGCGTTCGCTGAGGCGCGCGGCAAGATCGCCGAGGGCGCCGGGATCTCGGCCGCGCTGGCCGGGACCGGTTTCCTGCCGCCGCTCGTGCTCGACGTGCTCGCCGTGGGCGAAAGCACGGGCAACATCGTTCCCAGCCTGCACGAGATCGCCCGCGACTACCGCAAGCGGATCTCCAAGCAGGTGGGCGTTTTCGTGAGCGTGGTGTCCATCGGCGCGCTGCTATCCGCCGCGGCGTTTGTCGCCCTCGTCGCCTTCGGCATCATCTCCGCCGTCTTCCAGATCAGCGCCAGTCTGAAGGCGGGCTGAGAGCTGTCTGCCTCGCCGCTAGCCGGGATCGGCGATCCCGGCGGAAGCGCATCCTGCGCCACGCGACCGGGTTACCGGCCGCGGCTGCAGGTCACCGAGTGCAGCGGACGGCGGACGGCGTGGGCGTACTCGTTGGCCGAATAACCGAGGATGAGGATCAGCTTCGGCTTGTGCCCGGCCGGGATGTCGTAGGCCGCCGCCAGCTTGGAGTTCATTGAGAGAATCGGCGGGACGCAGCCGATCATGCAGGTCCCCAGCCCGAGCGATTCCGCCGCGAGCATCGCGTAGGTGGCGACGATCGCCGCGGCACCCGCATCCGCCCAAGGCGAGACGTGGAAGATCAACGCAGCAGGGGCGCCGTACAGCGCCAAGTCTTGGCCGCGCTTGTCGGCGGCGACGATTTCCCTGCCGAGCGGAAGCAGGAAGGAGCGGAGCTGGAGGAAGAGCTTCCGGCTGATGAACGCCCGCAACAGCGCGAGCAGCCAGGGGCGATCCAGATAGCGGAGCATGCCCGCGTAGCCCTTCGCGGCGTCGTGCGCCAGTGCGGCGACGCGTTCGCGATTCGGGAGGACAACGATGCCGACCTCCGCTGGTGGAATGCCCAACGGGGCGGTGGCGGCAGCGGCGACGATGCGGTCGAGCAGTTCCGCCGGCACTGGCTTGTCCTGGAACTTCCGGACGCTGCGCCGTGCGCGCATCAGCGCCTCGAGCTGCTCCGGCGTGGCGCGCGCCACGCGAGGCGGCAGCGGGGCCAGATCGGAGGGGGAGAGTCCCCGGCCGGTCACTTGGATGGCGCCGGTGGTACAGGCCATCATGCAGTGGGCGCAGGCGATGCAGCCGAAGCTCGCCGTTGGGTCGATGCGAACCTCGTTCGAGGCGGAATCCAGTGTCAGGACACCGGTGGGGCAGGCGGCGGCGCAATCGCCGCAGCGGATGCAGGAATCGCGGTCGATGACCGGCACCCCGGAGACTTCGCCGAGGCTGGAGATGACGCCCATGTTCTTCCCTCGTGGAGGTGTGTTAGCGCTCGGGGGTGGCGCGGCATTTCCGCGACTGGCCGATGGCGTCGGCGGCGAGCATGGCGTCCAGGACCTTTTCGGGCGTGATGGTGCAAGCCTCGTGGTGGATGTACTCGCCGGGAGCGCAGGCTTTCTGCGCGGCGAGGAGGAGGTGGCTGCGGTCGGACTTTCCGAGACCGAGGTCGGCGAGCGTGGTGGGTAGGCCGATTTTCTCACAGAACGCGTACACGGCGGAGGCCTCCGCGGGGTCGGCGTCGGTGAGGACGAGCCCGGCGAGGGTGCCGAAGGCGACCTTCTCGCCGTGGTAGAAGGCGTGGGTCTCGGCGAGTGCGGTGAGGCCGTTGTGGATCGAGTGCGCGCTGGCGAGGCCGCCGCTCTCGAAACCGACGCCGCTGAGGAGGATGTTGGCCTCGGCGATGTGTTCGAGCGCCGGAGTCACGAGGTGTCGCTCGGCGGCGAGGCGGGCCGCGGGGCCGTCGCGTAGGAGCGTCTCGTAGCAGAGTTTGGCGAGGCCGAGGCCGGTCATCGTGCCGAGCCCGCCGCACTCGTTCTGCGAGTGGGCGGCGGCGCAGGAGCGCGCCTCGAACCAGGTCGAGAGCGCGTCGCCCATGCCGGAGACGAGGAAGCGCGCGGGCGCCTCGGCGATGATCCGGGTGTCGACGAGGACGACGGCGGGATTCGTTCTCTGGTAGTAGACCGACTCGAACACGCCCGACTCGGAGTAGAGCACGGCGCAGCCGCTGCACGGGGCGTCGGTCGAGGCGATGGTGGGGACGATGACGACGGGGATGCCGGCGCGGTCGGCGGCGATCTTGGCGGTGTCGATCGCCTTGCCGCCGCCCATGCCGACGAGGACGTCTGCGCGGTTCTGCGCGATGGCGGCGGCGAGGCGGGCGATCTCCTTCTCGCAGCATTCGCCGCCGAAGCGCAGCGAGGGCAGCGCGCGCACCTCGGTGGGCGTGGTATCGCGAGTGAGGATGCCGTGCGCCGAGGGGGAGGCGAGGACGAGGCCCTGCTTGCCGAACTGAGCGATCGTCTTGGGCAGCTCGGCGAGGGCGCCCGAAGCTTGGAGGTATTTCCCGGGGAACTGAATCCGGTTGAGCATGGGTGCCATCCTTGCCGCGGCGTTGGCGGATACAACTATCAAGGGTGCAGTGGCAGAGTAGCCGGCTTCGACGGTGCGAATTCCGGGTGCGGCGGCGGTGGCGGCAAGCACGTGCGCGGTTGCGCGGCGGCGAACGCGCAGCCTGCTGCAGCGATCCGGATGGGCGAGCACTTTGGTGGAAGCTCTTCTCGCAGCGGTAGCTGGCGCGGTGCCGAAAGCGAAAGGTGCCGGCCAGCGAGTGCGGCACGGCGTTTCGTGATGGCTTCGGGCGGCTGCCGATGCTGGGCGAGCGTCGCGTGCTGCTGGCATCGCTGTGCCCCCGGGCCTCGGGGCACGGCCGCAAGAAACACTGGAGACGGTGCCCCAATGCGCCGTTAATCGAAACGTGAAGACCGACACACTGCAGGCGACGCCTGCCTCCCAGATCGTGCAACTGGCCGAGTCCGAACTCCCGCTCGCGCTCGATTTCCGCTACCGGATGATGGAGGAGTCCGGCATGGTACCGCTGCTGGCCGCCGACTGGCGCGAGCTCACGCACGCGCTCTATGCCGAGGGCTATCGCGCCGGCACCATCGCTCACTTCGGTTGGCGGGAGAACGGCGAGATCGTCGCCACCGCCGGCGTGATGATCCGCGACGACTTCCCTGTGAACACCCTCAAGCCGCGCCGTTACGGCTGGATCATGGATGTGTACGTGCTGCCCGAACACCGGCGACATGGCCATGCACGGCGGCTCACCGAGCGCACGCTGGGGTGGTTGCGGGAGCACGGGGTGGCGCTTGCCCGGCTCATCGCCTCCGAGCAGGCCCAGAAGGCCGGTTTGTACGCGAAGCTGGGCTTCGAGTTTTCCGGCGAGATGCGGCTGCGGTTGGCCTGAACCGCGCCCTGCTCGGGGTCGCCGGGCACGGCGACGTACCGGCGCGGCTGCGCTGCGGGCGGGCAAGAATAACGGCGGCGCCCGGGTGGACGCCGCCGTGGAATGGTCGGAAACGTTGTCGCGGGTTACTGGAGCTCGAGCACGACGATCGACTTCGCCGGGAGCTTGACGGTGAGCGTGTCGCCGGAGACCGATGCGCCGGTGAAGGCGGCGGGCTCGACGGTGTGCGGCGCAGCGAAGGTGTTGTGCGAATCGATGGCCGGCGCGGTGAGGATGCGGCCGGTGGCGCCCTTCGCGGCCAGGCCGACGAGGGAGGCGGAGACGGTGGCGGCCTCGTTGGGAAGGACGTTCACGAGGGCGACATAGACCTTGCCCGTCGTGGCGCGCGCGGCTGTGGCGCTCACGGCCGGGATCTTCTCCTTGCCGAAGACGTAGTCGGGCGTGGCGAGCTTGACCGGCAGCGATGTGGCGCCCTGGAAAACCTTGTACATCTCGAATGCGTGGTACGTCGGCGTGAGGAGCATCTTCTCCTTCTCGGTGAGGATCATCGCCTGGAGGACGTTCACGATCTGGGCGATGTTGGCCATGGTCACGCGGTCGGCGTGGGCGTGGAAGATGTGGAAGTTGAGGGCGGCGAGGATGGCGTCGCGGATCGTGTTCTGCTGCTGGAGGAATCCGGGGTTGGAGCCGGGATCGACATCGGTCCAGATGCCCCATTCGTCGACGACGAGGCCGACCTTCTTCTCGGGATCGAACTGATCCATCGCCGCGAGGTGGCGGTCGATCAGCACGTCCATCTGGAGGGTGTTGCGCAGGGTGGAGAAGTACTGGTCCTCACCGAAGCCGATGGAGGCTCCCTTGCTGCCCTTCCAGTCGTTGGTCGGCAGGGTGTAGAAGTGGAGGGCGAGGCCGTTCATCTGCTTTCCGGCGATCATCATCATCTTCTCGGTCCAGTCGGTGTCGTCGGCGCTGGGGCCGCAGGCGATGCGCTGGATGCGGGCGTCGTCGCCGCCGTAGTTCTTGATGAAGGTGTTGTAGCGGCGGAAATTGTCGGCGCAGAACTCGGCGCGCATGTTGCCGCCGCAGCCCCAGCTCTCGTTGCCCACGGCGATGAAGGGGACGCGCCAGGGTTTGTCGCGGCCGTTTTGGCGGCGGAGGTTGGCCATCGGGGAGCTGGCCGGGGATGTCATGTATTCGACCCATTCCTGCGCCTCCTGCACGGTGCCGCTGCCGACGTTGAGGCAGATGTAGGGATCGATGCCGAGCATCTCGCAGAGGTCGAGGAACTCGTGCGTGCCGAAGTGGTTGTTCTCCACCACGCCGCCCCAGTTGGAGTTGAAGATCGACGGGCGCTTCTCGCGCGGGCCGATTCCGTCGCGCCAGTGGTACTCGTCGGCGAAACAGCCGCCGGGCCAGCGCAGCTGCGGGACCTGGAGGTTCTTCAGCGCGGCGAGGACGTCGTTGCGGTAGCCCTTGGTGTTCGGGATGGGGGATTCCGGGCCGACCCAGATACCTTCGTAGATGCAGTGGCCGAGGTGCTCGGAGAACTGCCCGTAGATGTTCTTGCTGATGACCGGGCCCGGGTTGGACGCATCGACGATGAGCCGGGCGTCGGCTGCAGAGGCGAGGGGGCTGAGCGTGGCGGCCGCCAGCACGGCCAGCGTGGATAGGGGTGTGAAACGCATAGGTTGGGGAAGGTTGGACCGAAAACGGGGCGGGACCAACTGTGGAAAGCTTGACCGTCATGCCGCCGGAGGCGGCACGGGCTCGGTGCGCTGTGCCGTCGGCCTCGTGCCGGCCCCGGGTACTGATGTTTCAGCGACTTGCCGGGAGCTTACGACTCAGCGCGCACGTATGCCCCATTTCCACAGCTGCTCGATCCACGCGCTGCGGCGGAGGTAGCGGTGCATATCTCTATTGGCGAGCAGTTCGTCGGGAGTTGTCACGTCCCGGCCGAAGGTCCGCCGCAGCAGCATGTCGATCTCCGCTTTACCCGTGGTGTCGAGTTGGGCGGTGGTCTTCTGCTCGGGGTGCGCGGTAAAGCAGGCGAGGAAGTAGGGGAGCCGCACGATTTTGACCCCTGCCTCTTGGAACCGTAGCAGCAGATCCCAGTCCATCGCGAAGTGGAGCGAATGGTCGAGACCGCCGACTTTGTCCCAGATGCGCCGCCGCCAGAACAAGGTCTCTTGGGGGACGAAATCGTTCAGACGTAGCACCGCTGGATCATGCTTTGGTAGGTACCAACGCGCGATTTCCTGTCCCCTGCGATTCACGACAATGCGATGACCGTAGACGATATCGACCTCGGGGTGGCGCGCGAAGTAATCGGCGACGAAGCGTAGTGTCCCCGGCAGGTAGAAATCGTCGGAGTTGATCCACGCCATCAGGTCGGTGGAGCGCCCTGAGGTTTGCGCGAAACCTGTTGCGATTGCATGGGATTGCCCACCATCGGGTCCGGTTGACCAACCGGCGAGGAGATCTGCTCTTGCCCGAATCTCAGCAACACTACCGTCGGACGATCCTCCATCCTGGACGAAGTACTCGAGTGGGAGATCCCGGTCGGCGAGTACCGAGTCCATGCAACGTCCGAGCGCCCACGCTTGTTGGAAGCTGGGGGTGACGATCGAGAGTTTTGGAAGCTGGGCGGCCTTCAGTGTTTGGCGAGGAAACCGCTCGGGCCGAAGTGCCCTCGGCTGATAGGCTGCATGCACCGGGAACTGGAACATGAGGAGATCGAGGGTCTCCGCCCACCTGCTCCAGCGAGGGACCGGCGAGGGACGCATCTCCAAGGTGAACTCTCGGGCGGTGGCCCACTGCCCCGAGGCGGTCTGGACCTCGAGCTGCAGTGTGTGTTGGCCGGCGGGTAGGAGCGTGCGCAGTTCCCACCCGGTATTGAGCGGCGCTTGAGGAAACGCCGCTGTGACGTCAGGACGGGGCAACCCGTAGAGTCCGTCGAGAGTGCCGCCATTGGGTAGGCGCAATCGAATGCCGGAGAGAACTCTCCCGTCTCGGGAAAGCGCCCAACCACGGAGCACCACGCCGGCCGCCCGAACTGGACCCGGGGTGGGGGACTCGATGTTTGAGAGGATAGCTGTGTGTGTACGAGGCAAGAGGAAGGGGCTGGATAATATAAGGTACTCCGGCGCCCCCCGCGTCGATCAAACAGACTATCACGGTCTCTGCTTTGTCGCCTAGGGCTGCAGTGCTGATGCTTGGGCGGTGTGCTTGCGTGTTCTCAGCACGCGAAGGCTTTGACGGATTCGATAACGCGAGTTTGCTCATCTGGTGTCATCGAGTTGTAGAAGGGGAGCCGAATGATCCGGTCGCTCGTATCTTCTGTCACCGGGCAGTCGCCTATGCGCCCTCCCCATCGACTGCCATACTCAGAGGCATGAAGAGGGAGGTAATGGAAGACCGCAAAAATATCACGTTCCTTGAGATGGGAAATAAGTGCCTGCCTCTTGTCCAGCGAGGGCGCCAATAGATAGTACATATGCCAAGACTGCTCGCAGTTCGTCGGAACTACTGGCCTGCGCACTCCGTACTTGTTTGCCCACAGTTCCAGTTCTGAATGGTAGCGAGTCCAGAGACTTCGACGCATCGCTTGGATACTCTGCCGTTGCTCGAGCTGAGCAAAGAGGAAGGCCGCGAGCACATCGCTCATGAGGTAGCTGCTCCCTATATCGACCCAAGAGTATTTGTCGATTTGGCCGCGGAAGAACCGAGCACGATTGGTTCCTTTTTCGCGAATGATTTCTGCTCGCTCGACATAGCGAGCATCATTGATCAGGAGTGCTCCGCCTTCGCCGCAGGTAAAGTTCTTGGTCTCGTGGAAACTCTGTGTCGAGAGAGCCCCGAAAGTTCCAAGCCAGCGACCTTCGTATTTCCCGAAAAGCCCATGGGCATTGTCTTCAACCACTGTGATACCGTGATGAGCAGCGATAGCGAGGATCTGATTCATCTCGCAGCCGACACCGGCGTAGTGAACAGGTACGATGGCCCTTGTTCGCGGCGTGATCAGTGCCTCCAGTTTTGATTCGTCGAGATTAAGTGTATCGGGGCGGATGTCTACGAACCGAATTGTCGCGCCGCGTAGGGCGAAGGCGTTTGCCGTGGAGACAAAGGTGAAAGAGGGGACGATCACTTCGTCCCCGGGTTTGATGTCCAGCAGTAGGGCCGCCATCTCAAGGGCGTGCGTGCATGATGTCGTAACGAGAGCCTTCGGGATCCCCAGTGCATGCTGGAGGAATTCGTGACAGAATCGGGAGTACGTCTGGTCGCCTGCGATCTGGCCCAAGGTCATTGTCTTGAAGATGTACTCAAGTTCTCTGCCTACTAGGGAAGAACGGTTGAATGGTACTTTGTCGATAGTCATCAATTGGTCTCCTGCGGGGCACTGTGATCAAATCAGGGTCTTGGCGCTAGGTCCGAATAGCGCGCTAGATGGAATCGCTGTCCCTGGGCATTGCCGTTGGATTCTCGGACAAAGTCGGCAAAAGAGGGTGGTGCTCGTGCGCTTACGCTCCACACGCAAGGTCGAGGGATAATCAGTCGAAGACATCTGTTGGCGCGGGGAAATTGTTCGCTCGGAGATACCTGACGTAGATTCCGGTGATCGCTAGACCCCAAGCGTATGCGCTATACTATGCAACACCTCAGCGGCGCACAGGACTGCTCCGTCCTCCAGTTGCACTTCTGAAAGTAATAGTGCACCGTCGCCTGTCAGCACAACCGCCCCTTCGCCCGGTCTTACCTCAACTACACGGCCAGGAACGACTCCAATATACCGGCGAAAATCCGGGAGCGGACGGGCTGCCCACACTGTAAGGCGTTGCCCTTGGAACTCGGTAAACGCGCCCGGGTAGGGTTTAGTGGCTGCCCGAATCAGGTTATGGATCTGCGTTGCACTGTGTTTCCAGTCGATTCGATTGTCATTTGGTAGGCGTTTGCAGGTGTAGGTCGCCTGCAGCTCGTCTTGAATTACACGCGGGGCGTGGCCAGCGAGCAAAAGGGGCAGATTCTCGGCCAGCAACACGAGGTAGGCCTCCGTAACGCGAGTCATCACCGCAGCAATCGTATCATCACTGCCAATTAAAACGCGCTGCTGGGCTACTATGGGGCCACGATCCATGTCGGCCGCAATTTCGAACAGTGTGGCGCCAGTGTGATCCTCGCCGTTGGCAATGGCCCAAACCGTGGGCGCAAAGCCCCTGTACGAAGGTAACAACGAATCGTGAAATACGAAGGTGCCGTGCGCCGGTAGCCGGAAGACGGTTTCAGGGATGAGATATCTCCAACTGACCACGAGCATCAGATCCAAGGGGGTCTCCTCCCAGAATTGTCGCCACCGTTCACCACCAAGCTGTCGGGCTTCGTAGAAACGGTGGCCGTGACGTTCGGCGAGCGTTCGAATATCGTCGAAGAATGCGGGCTCGCACGGTTCCTCCTTGAAACTGATAACCACCAGCTTCGCGCTTGGTGCTAGAGCAATGAGCTTTTGCAGGACGAGAAATCCGCGCCGAGTTGCACACAAGAGGGCGATGTGCGTGTTGCTCATGGAATGGAGCGGCCCATGGGGAAAGCCCAACCTGGGTTGGACGTTTCAGGAGTCATGCGCCGGTGATCTGAGACGGAGTTGAGGTTGTTGACCGTACGGTATAAACGGGCCGTTCGAGGGTTCGAAAATGGATGCGCGCGAGGTACTCCCCCATGATCCCAAGGGCAAAGAGTTGGGCCCCAGCGAATATGGTGATTATCGAGGCTAGAAAGGGAAATCCGGCCACACTGCCGCCTTGGATGAAGTAGCGACCTACCACATAGAGGAAGACCATTACGCCAAAAAATGTGAACGAAAAACCGACAAAACTTGCGATTTGGAGAGGAAGCACGCTGAAGCCCGTGATCATATTGAAGGCATGGCGGACAAGCTTCCCCACGGTATAGTTCGAGGTACCAATCTTGCGCACTTCGTGGCGCACTCTCACGGCTGCGAACCGTGTCGTACCCCAAGTGAGCAAGACGTCGATTGATACGTGCGGGCTTTGATAGTTGGCAAACGCCTCGCGCAGTTGGGTGCGAAACACGCGAAAGGCGGAAACTTGCCGGGCGATCCCCACTCCCATGCTGCCCTGCAACACGATCTTGGTGAACTGTGAAGCTAAGTCACGCAAGAGTCCGTGCTGCTCTTCCTGCGGTGCACCGTAAACCACATCTATTCCCTCGGTGAGTTCGGCAAGTAGCGTCGCGATCTCGTCGGGAGGATGCTGGAGGTCGTCGTCCATGGTCACCGTGATATCGTAGCGCGCGGTCCTAATCCCTGCGAGGATGGCGTTGTGCTGACCGTAGTTCCTCATCAGCGTGATGCCACGAATCCACGAATGGACCGTGGCCAGTTTCTCAATGACCTGCCAACTACTATCCGGGCTTCCGTCGTTGACCAGCACGAGTTCGAATGGGCGCGAGAGTGCCTGGAGTGCAGGCTCAAGGCGCTTGACGAGTTCCGGAAGTCCCTCGGCACTGCGATAGACGGGAATGATGACGGAGAGACCTGGAACGAGAGGGACCGTCGGAGCTTGGCTTCTGTCGTGCATGGCTGCTAGGTATCGTGTGTATGGTTAACGCAACCTGTTGGGATGGGTGACGCAACGTCAAAGGCCGTACACCTCGGCCAAGGGTTGATGGAGTAGCGGTGGGGCATCAGCATGCCCCTTGAGCTCAATCGCTCCTCCATCGACGGCCACGGTGCCGGTCCGGCGGTGCCAGCGTTTATCCTGGCGCTCTAGAACGATTAAGTGACCACTAACCGGCTGATCATTCTCCGTTTTGGGTAACATGAAGTAGTATGTAGGCTTCCATCGGGCCATGCCATCCCTGATCGTAATTGCTTCCTCAAGGGTAGGGGCTGTAAAGATCACCGATGGAGAATGGCGGAGTTTGGGGTCGTCCTCATTATGGGGCGCAACACCTCCACCTTGTAGCCAATCCTTTCCCCTTCGATCCAGAATAGATGAGCCGTGAAACAGGGCGCTTGGCAAGACTTCTGCGGTCCATGAATTGCGTTCGATGAACCGAAAAGTTGGCAGATTCCGATCCAGTACGACAATGTACACTCCCGGCCCGGCGTCCGGGCAGAGCTCTTCGTAAGCACCCCAGAACTCCCGTTGGAACTGCCATGCTGCCGCATAGTCTCGCTGCACCAGTTGTCCGAATCCAACTAGGGCTGCTAGAAAGACGGAAGCGAGGCTGATCGGGATCAGCCGGCATCGCCCAAGCGGACAGCCCTCGATCAGTCTGGCGAGACCACCGATTACAAGGCCTCCTCCAGTGGCAGCTATGACATGCACTCCTGACATAAAGCCGGTTGTCCAATTAGCAGGGTGCCAGGGACTTCGGAAGTAGGAGGCGTAGATCGTGACTATGCACAAAAGGCCGACGCTAACCAACCGAACGGAGCTGAGGGTCATTGGTGTTGCGGCGGTGGGATGGGTTGCGCCTAGTTTCGCCGTGTTTGCGAGCTCAGGGATGGGTTTGGGCAAGGCGCCAATTCCGATCATTGCGATAAAGGTTGCGGCAATCATGGTCGACGCAATCACACCGCCACACTCATGGAACGGCAGCGCGAGGCGTGAGAAGACCAAGGAGGCGTGGGTCATGGAACCAGTTGCGGCAGACTGAAGGCTGCGCATCAGCGTATGTACCGGATCAGCAGCAATCTCGGACACGCGCTCCTGGCCCCATGGATCACCAACCCGTTGTCGAGCAAACAGAACTATTGCGACCACAGCACACCAGATAAGGATGGGAAGGATGACTCGTCGCCACTCGAACTCTCTCAGACTGAACACCAGCCCAACTGACACTACGAGTGCGAATACGGCGGCCGGCTCAACCATGGTCAGCGAGACCGCTGTGCTGAGTCCGTATAAAACCCATCGGTGCGACAATGCTGCATGCACAGCGCACAAACCCACGAAAATTGCTATTCCGAAATTGAAACCGAAAACAAGCGAGATCTGCGTTGTATGCGCCGGGGCGAGTCCGTAGAAACCGGCGGCAACAAATGCCGCAAACGGTGTCGCGACACGGGCGACCAAACGATAGAATAGGATCGTGTTGGCGGCCGCGATACCGAAGGCGAATACATGAAGCATTTCGAGGCCTCCGATGGAGAATGCCACGTGGGGGAAAAGGCCGAGATTCAGCCCCATTCCCAAGGGGCGACCTTGGGGCCAGCGCGTCAGGCAGAACCACAGGTTCTGCCATTCAGCTCCCCAGCTACGGTTGATTACACCGCCGAAAAACGCGGCATCATCCCCGTAGAATCCGAATTCCGAGAAACGACGGAAGTAGCCAAGGAAGATCAGTGCGAGCAGTCCAGTGAACGCAATAACCGGCCCGCGTTTGAATCGCAGCCAGTCAGGGGGTGGGGAATCCCGTTCCATTGGAAATGAGGTCATGTGGTCTTTATACGCAGAAAGTGGATCATGTGAAGGCGGTTGCTTTCGTTGGACGTAATCGAACGCCTAGAACAAGGGCCAGAAATTCGCGACTGCCCCATTTGACAAATCCTCCCGGGAAAAATTTGCCTTGATTGGGACTACGCCTGAGGGAAGATCTTCGGGCCTATGGAATCTATTGCTTGTGTATAGTCCGTTTGTGAGACGTGATAGATGAACCTCGGAATCTGAATGCGCAGCCGATTCTGAATAACCAATCACTTCAAGAAAGACCTCATTCTGGCAGCCATTGGCCTTAAGAAAGAGATCTATACTAAGCAGCGGCTCGAAATCGTTGAACCCGTGGGATGCGAAGAGGATCGGGGTGGATGGGGATTTGGCGGCTTGCGCAATCAACATCTCAAGGCGGTAGCGGAAAGATATGGTTGCGCGACTATATATCGTGGCTCCTGTGAGATTGAAAGAATATGAGGAGCCTGGGTGAATGATTGCGCTATGTGCGACTAGCGGGGTGGTTATGGAAGCGATCAACAGAACCGCGAAGTTGATTCGTTTGTGATTCTTGGTGGCATCGAGAAGCACGCTCGCACCTACGATGAGCGCCAAAAGCGGGAGGAAAGCATATGGGAATTGGTACCTGCAGTTAAGCTCCGGGATCCCTCCGCGATAGAAGAATGACAGAAAACCGGTATAGATTAGTATACACGCTTGCATGATTGCATTCCACGCGAGTGCCCTTCTTAGGAACTTAGCTTCAGGACTTCGAAATCCGAGGCTCGTGAGTGCCGCGATCAGAGACGTCAGCGCGAGAGACCACACGATCGGCTTGTTTAAGATGCCTTGCCAAAAGTAATGGAACGCCTCGGCTGGGCGCACGGCTCGGCCGTAAAGATCTGCCCCCTCAGATATCACCCCTCGATAGATAAAGTAGAAGAGAGCACCACTCCATATCAGCACAATCGCGGCTGGAAATCGAAATGCAGCAAGAGTGCGTGATGGCGAGGCCCACGTGGCGACAAGGGTCACTCCTGCGACCATCGCCATAAGTACGGTGATATTCTCCTTGGACCCGGTTGCATAGATGGAGAAAAGGCAGAGCGCACCAACGAGCGCTCGCCGAAGAAATGGGCGCCCGTCACTCCTAGAGCAGGCAACCACCGCCCATGCGAAAAGGCCAGTCATGGAGAGACCGAGAAATGAAAAGAGCTCAGACTGCAACCGGGGCAGGGCATCGAACCACATGGAGTGGAAGCCCAGTAATGCGATAGCCGCCAGCGAAGGGATTGCGCCGACGATGCGTGCGACTACCCACCCAACAGCGGCTAGGGAGGAGGCCATCATTGCGATTCGAGTGATATTCCACCAAACGATGTGATGACCAAAAAGATACATCATTGCGGAGGTGGTGAAGAAATAGGTGGGCCGATTGACCTTGCTTCCGAGGGGCCAATCTCTGGGATTGCAGTTCGAAAGAAACTCCGAGAATGTGATTGATTTGTCACTTCCGAGGATTCTCGGCCATCGGTAGTCATCCGTAATATACCACCATGAGTCCGTGATCGGATGCCAGATGTAGATTGCAAGGATGAATCCTGCTGCAGCGCAGCACAGCCCCGACCATAGCCTGATGTTCTTACCGGGAAACATGATAGGGATATCTGCTAGACGAATTTCAGTTTGCGGGCGGCGAAGGCGACCATGCGCAGGAGAAGCCAGCCGTGGCTCCAGCGATGGATGTTGGTCGCGCCGTAGGTGCGCTCGCGGTAGCGGATGGGGATGTCGACGATCTTGAGGTTCAGTTTGTCGGAGCCGAATAGCAGGTCGAAGTCGCCGAAAGGGTCGAACTCGCCGAAGTAGGAGCGATTGGCGGCGATCTTGAGGTAGTGATCACGGCGCAGGACCTTGGTGCCGCAGAGAGTGTCTTTCACGCGCTGGCCGAGCATCCACGAGAAGGCGTGGCCGAAGCAGTGGTTGGCGATCATGTTGAGGAACTGCATCGCCTGCTTGTCCATCGGGTAGACCAGGCGCGAGCCGTTGGCGAACTCGGCATGGCCGCAGGCGACGGCGTCGTAGAACTTCGGGAGTTCCTCGGGCGGCATGGTGAGATCGGCGTCGAGGATCATGAGTACGTCGCCCTCGGCGACGCCGTAACCGGCGCGCACGGCGTCGCCTTTCCCTTTGCCGGGTTGTTGGAGAATCTTGATGCGCCGATCCGGATAGGCGGCCTTGACCCGTTGGATCTCGGCCCAGGTGTTGTCGGTCGAGTTACCCTCGACGAAGATCAGCTCGGTCCACGCGCCCATCTGAGGGGTGCGTTGGATTGCGGCTTCGATGTTGCCAGCTTCGTTGCGCGCTGGGATGACGACCGAGACGCTAGGCAACGGCGCAAGTGGGCGGGGCTGTGGGCGCGCGATCGTGAAGATGGTGCTGCACAGCGCGGGTACGAGCGGCGCAAGTATGCGGTTGCATAAGGGGGCGAGCAGCGGCGTGCCGATCGGCCAGAGAAGGCGAGGCTGGGTTTTGATCGTCTCCCACCCGGCGAGTGCGAGCAGGCTGGCGACATCGTGACGGGAGAGCCAGGAGCTACGGGGCTGGCGCGAACGCAGGCCGCAGGCGTGGGCGAGACCGAAGAGCGGGTGCCAGAGATTGCTGTGGAAATTGAGTATCAGTCGTGTCTGGGGTGTAGAGACGCTGTGGAGCCGGGCGAATAGGCGCTCGACGTCGGCCGCGAAGTTGAGCGTCTCGGAGAGGACGATGACATCGAAGTTGCCAGGAAGATCGAGCTCTTCGCCGGATTGCTGCAGGAAGGTTGCTTCCGGCAGGCGGGCGCGTGCGCGGGCGAGTTGGACGGCGGAGAGATCAACGCCGGTCTTCTTGGCGGCGCGAATGTGGGCGAGCAGTTCGCCGTCGCCACAACCGATCTCAAGCACCGAGGCATCGGCTGGAATGAGGAGGTTATAGTGCCTGGCGAGGAGTCGGCGGTAGGAGCGTGCAGCGGCGGTGAGCTTCGCCTCCGGCGCGTCGAAGGCGGCGGCGATCGAGCGCAGGTGCTCCTGCGCGAGGGCGGAGAGGGGGGCGTGGTTGGCGGGCGTCATGCGGTCTTTTCGAGGACAATAAGCATACGGGAGGCGGAGAGGGAAGGGGCGATGTCTATTCCCCGCTCGAGGAGTCGGACGAGGGGCAGCGCGAAACCAGGCCAGAGCTGCGGGCCTCGGAAACCGCCGCAGAGTAGCCAGGCCAACGACGAGTAGCACTTGACCTCGCACACGTTCCAACCGGTGAGGCGGCCGGCGTGTTCGCCGCGACGGAAGAGGCGCCAAGCATTGCCTTGGGCGGCGTAGTAGCGGATTGCGTGCGGGTCCCAGCCGGCGGGGGCGTCCCAGGCGATCGGGGCGCGCAGGGCGAGCGGCTCGTGATGGAACAGCCCGAGGATGATGCGCCCGAGCAGGCCGGCGGCGGGCTCGAAGAGCACGAGGCGTCCTCCGGGTTTGAGCACGCGGTGCATCTCGACCAGCGCGGTGCCCGGGTATTCGAGGTGGTGGAAGACGTCGAAGAGGATGAGCGCGGCGACCGAGCGGTCGGCGCAGGACAGTGCGAAGACGTTCTCGGTGCGATCGATCCAGGGGTTGGGGAAGAGGTCGGTGGCGATGCAGTCGGGCAGGACGCTCTTGAGATTGCCGATGCCGGAACCGCACTCCAGCACGGGGCCTTCGGGGCG
>Ga0209098_1002050_pt1 | contig 18234 bp, 16 predicted proteins | sample AD_JPNHW1_MetaG_FD_184429 | JGI IMG/M metagenome (GOLD analysis project Ga0209098, IMG submission 184429) | Active sludge microbial communities of municipal wastewater-treating anaerobic digesters from Japan - AD_JPNHW1_MetaG (SPAdes) (version 2) | ecosystem: Engineered > Bioreactor > Anaerobic... | reverse complement strand
CTGCGTCAGTGCGGGAGAACCTCTCAACCCCGAGGTCATCAAGGCATGGAAGGATGCGACCGGGCTCACCATCTACGAAGGCTACGGCCAGACCGAGACGGTGCTCTGCATCGGGACGTTCCCGGGGATGGAAGTCCGGATGGGATCGATGGGCAGGCCCTCGCCGGGCTGGACAATCGAGCTCCACGACGAAAAGGGAAAGCCGGTCGCGGTCAAAGAAGAAGGGCGGATCGCGATCAGGACCGATCCGAGGCCGGTCGGGATGTGCATCGAGTACCTGAACAATCCCGAAGAGAATAAAAAATCGTTTGTCAACGGCTGGTACTACACGGGTGACAAGGCATACCGGGACGATGCCGGGTACTTCTGGTTCATCGGCCGTGATGATGATGTGATCAAGGCATCCGGGTACCGGATCGGGCCGTTCGAGGTCGAGAGCGCCCTCATCGAGCACCCGGCCGTGCAGGAAGCGGCAGTCGTGGGTTCTCCGGACGATATCCGGGGCATGATTGTAAAGGCGTTTGTCATCCTGAAGCCCGGTATAACTCCGTCGGAGGCACTTGTCAAGGAACTCCAGGGCCACGTAAAGAAGGTCACTGCGCCCTACAAGTACCCCCGGGCAATCGAGTTTGTCGATTCCCTCCCAAAGACCATCTCCGGCAAGATCCGGAGGATCGAGCTCCGGGAGCTGGAGCAACGGCGGTACGCAAACGGCCAGAAATCGTAGACGGCTGTTATCGCCTCCCTCCTCTTTATTTTTCCCGCACCTTTAATAAACCGGGAACATAATCTATACAGGCGCGAGGGTAGCCAAGCCAGGTCAACGGCGCCAGGTTCAGGGCCTGGTCTCGCAGGAGTTCTTGGGTTCGAATCCCATCCCTCGCATAATTCTGGCTTTTTACGATTCTATGGCATATCTGATGGAAAATTGTTCCTGAATCCCGTATCGTATTCCGTTCAACCATCCGGGGATATTTTTAAGAAGGAAAAACGATAAATAGAACCAGCCAAAGGTGTAACGAGGTTACCAGAATGCCAACAAGTAAGAAACAGATGGTGAAACTGAACAAAGTGAAGAAGGCCAAGGCAGACGAGCTCTCGAAGCAGGCGGCTGCGGGCAGCAAAGACGCCGCAAAGAAGCTCAAGAAGCTCGAGAAAAAGCTCAAGTGAGCCGTCTTGAATTTCCAGTTTTTTTTATTTCCCTTGAAGGGTTACTATCATCGAATATAACTCTAAAAAATGGACTCTGCGTCTTGTTCCGGATGATCCCTACAGTACGCCGATCGTACCGAGTTTTTTCCTGAAGATGTCCAGTCCTCGTACAATACTGGGCATATCGGTCCCCCCGGTAATCACCGTTTTTCCGGAGGAGAAGAGCAGGAACACCAGTTTCGGGTCGGAGATCCGGCAGACAAGGCCGGGGAAGCTCTCCGGCTCGTATTCGACCCATTCGCGATCCATCAGTGCCACGACGATCCTGTTCAGGTTGCAGGGCATCCCGATGTTATACGTGCAGACGATGTTCCTGACGGTTACCTGCGGTTCGGCATGGCAGGTCACCCCGTTCTTTCTAAGCAGGTGCAGGAGATTTTTCAGGGACCGTTTAATATCCTCCTGCCGGAGGATCCCCGTAAGAACGACTTTTCCCGTGGCAAAGATGAGGGCAACGGATTTCGGGTTCTGCAGGTAACATACCGCACCGGGGAAATTCTTTTTGCTGAACCTGCAGTCCTTCATCGTGTTTGAAATAAGCGTAAGATCGATGGAATCCGCAACCGTCCCGGCTGCAACGATATTCTGGATTTTCAAAATATTGCTGCAATCCCGCTCCATGGTACCCGGTTTGGACAGAAGTACCTATTTATCGGTAACCCGTACGGGTTCAGGCCGGAAGATGCCATCATTTTAAATTTTTCCGCTCCGGGAAGGACACCCGCGCATCTACGGTCATTGCCGGACTCATTACAGGACAACGAAGGGCACGTAACGGAAGAGGACATTCAGGGACGTTCAATCATTCAATCGTACCGGAAGGTGCCGGAAAAATGGATCCCCGTACCGGATAGTACGGGGTCTCTTCCGGAACTTACACGGCGTGATAAAAAGAGATATTGAGAGTCCAGCCGGTCACGCCGTCTCGATCGTATCTGCCGCTTCGAGCCCGAGTTTTTTGATGGACTCCTCGCGCATCTTGAACTTCTGGATCTTGCCGGTTACGCTCATGGGAAAATCGTTCACAAAGAGGATGTAGCGCGGGATCTTGAAGTGGGCGATCTTCCCCGTGCAGAACTCCTTGATCTCCTCTGCGGTGAGTGCCTGACCGGGCTTTGTCTTGACCCAGGCGCAGAGTTCCTCGCCGTACTTGATGTCGGGGACGCCCACGACATAGACGTCTGCGATCTTCTCGTGGTGGTGCAGGAACTCCTCGATCTCCCTCGGGTAGATGTTCTCCCCGCCCCGGATGACCATGTCTTTCAGCCGCCCCACCATCCGGAAATACCCTTCCTCGTCCATCGTCCCGAGATCCCCGGTATGGTTCCAGTGGTTGGCATCGAGCGTCGCGTGGGTTGCGGACGGGTTATTGTAGTAGCATTTCATGACGCAGTAGCCCCGTGCGCAGATCTCGCCCACCTCGCCGGCCGGCACGATCTTCCCGGTCTTGGGGTCGATGATCTTGAGCTCGGTGTGCGGGAAGGCGCGCCCGATCGTGGTGACCCGGCGTTCGAGCGGGTCCTTTGTCGTCGTCATCGTGACCCCGGGGCTCGTCTCCGTCTGCCCGTACACGATCACGATGTCGCGCATGTTCATCTTCGCGTTCACCTGCTTCATGACCTCGATCGGGCAGGGGGACCCGGCCATGATGCCGGTCCGGAGCGTGGAGTAGTTGTACTTTGAGAAGTTCGGGTGCGTCAGTTCCGCGATGAACATGGTAGGCACGCCGTGGAGCGCGGTGCAGCGCTCTTTCTCAACGGTTTTTAACACCTCCTCGGCATCGAAGGTCGGGCAGGGGAGGACCATGGTGGTGCCGTGGGTGACGCAGGCAAGGTTAGATAGCACCATGCCGAAGCAGTGGTAGAACGGGACGGGGATACAGAGCCGGTCCTTCTCGGAAAATCCCATGCCGGAGCCGATGATGAACCCGTTGTTCAGCACGGAATGGTGCGTGAGCACGACGCCCTTCGGGAACCCGGTCGTCCCGCTCGTGTACTGGATGTTGATGGCATCGTCAAACGAGAGCGATTCGCCGCGGTCGATGAGTTCGTCGGGTGTTATATCCTCTGCCTTCTCCATCATCTCGTTCCACGTGAACATCCCGTTGTAGGGGATGTCGCCCATGAAGACGACGTTTTTCAGGAAAGGGAATTTTTCCGAGGAGATCCGGCCCGGTTTCTGCTCGTAGGCTTCAGGACAGGTCTCGTAGAACATGCCGACATAATCGGAGGTCTTGAACCGGCCCTGCAGGATGAGTGTCGAGACTTCCGACTGCTTGAGGGCGTATTCGAGCTCGTACGTGCGGTAGGACGGGTTGATGTTGACCATGACCCCCCCGGTCTTGGGGATGGCGAACTGGAGGAGGACCCACTCGGCATGGTTCATCGCCCAGATTCCCACCCTGTCGCCTTTCTCCACGCCGAGCGCCATCAGCCCCTTTGCCACCCGGTCGACCTGTTCCTTAAACTCGCGGTACGTCCACCGGATGTTCTGGTGCACCGAAACGAGCGCCTCGGTATCCGGGTACTTTGCCGCGATTGCGTCAACCATCTCGCCGATTGTCATCCCGAGCAGCGGGACATCGGACTGCCCGCACGTGTAACTGCCCTCTGCCATTACTCAACAATTGGAAGGGAAGGGGATATATGGATGCTGTTTTTATATCGTAAGAATTCCCTCACGGGCACGTATGGATCCGGGCTGGAACGCAGATTCTCCCTTTTTCCCGGCCTTGCAGTCCGGGCAGCGTTTAAAAAAATCACAACCCTTATGTTTCCGCACTGCGATGATATTGAGTCAGCAGGATTCTCCTGTGACGACTGTGTGGGGGGTCGTGGCCTAGACCGGTATGGCGACGGGCTCCAGCGGTCTTTGCATCGATCTCATCGTGCAGATGATGAGCAATGGGTCTACTGATTGAATCAAGATGATGACCCGTTGGAGCACTGATGCATGTCGGAGAGACCCGTCGATCGTGAGTTCAAATCTCACCGACCCCACGTTTTCCACGGAATATTCTTCCTTTCCTGTCCGCAATCTTCTTATTGTTGCGCCGTATCTTTTTTCGTGTGAATGGCGATGAATGCTGAGATCCACGTCATTGACGCGTTTACGCACAAGGCGTTCCGGGGAAACCCTGCCGCGGTCTGTATCGTGACGGACGAACAGGATCCTGACTGGATGCAGCAGGTTGCAACGGAGATGCGGCACTCGGAGACCGCGTTTGTCCGGCGCGAAAATGACGGCTGGAACCTCCGGTGGTTCACGCCGCAGTCGGAGGTCGATCTCTGCGGGCATGCGACCCTTGCCGCCGCTTTTGTGCTCTGGAGCACCGGCCGCGAACCGGCAGGATCCGTCATCACGTTCCAGACCCGGTCCGGGCCGCTGACCGCCCGGCAGGAGCAGTCCGCGATCGCGCTCGATTTCCCGAAGGTGCCGGTCGAACCGTGCGACCCGCCGGAAGGGATCTCGACGGTCCTTGGCGCGCCCGTGACCTTTGCGGGCAGGACCCGGTTCGATCTCTTCATCGAGCTCCCGACCGCCGCGGACGTCTGCGATCTCGATCCTGACATGACCGCCCTTACCGCAATCCCGGCCCGGGGAATCATCGTAACTGCGGCAGCCGACATGCCGGAGTACGATTTTGTCTCCCGGTTCTTTGCGCCGTCGGTCGGGGTTCCCGAAGACCCCGTGACCGGTTCCGCCCATTGCAGCCTCGGGCCGTTCTGGGGGGAGCGCCTGCACAAGACGACCCTCGCCGGGTTCCAGTGTTCGTCGCGGGGCGGGAGCGTGCGGGTCGTCCTGAAAGGCGACCGGGTGATCCTTCTTGGCGACGCAACGCCCGTCCTCTCCGGCCGGCTCCTTGCCTGATCCGGCCGGATTTCTCATATCTTTATCATATCTTCTGTCCTAGAAATACAGGGAGAACGAGAATTTCCATGTATCTTATTGGTGAAGCCCTCATAGGCGACGGCGCAGAACTTGCGCACATCGATCTTGTTATCGGGGACAAGGAAGGCCCGGTCGGTGCGGCGTTTGTCAATGCCCTCTCGCAATTATCTATGGGACACACGCCGCTCCTTGCGGTGGTGCGCCCGAACCTTCTGACGAAGCCCGCAACGCTGGTCATCCCGAAGGTCACGCTCAAGAATATCACGCAGGTCAACGAGATGTTCGGCCCGGTGCAGGCTGCGGTTGCAAAGGCGGTTGCGGACTGCGTCGAGGAAGGCGTCTTTGAACGGGCGAAGGTCGATGTCGAGAATATCGTCATCCTCTGCTCGGCGTTCCTCCACCCGGACGCGAAGGACTACAACCGGATCTACCGGTACAACTACGGCTCGACCAAGCTTGCGATCAACCGGGCGTTCGAGAAGTTCCCGGACGTAAAGACGCTGACCTTCGAGAAGGACCGTGCGCCCCACGTCATCATGGGGTTCAAGGTGCAGCGCCTCTGGGATCCGCCCTACCTGCAGGTTGCGGTTGACCTTGTCGAGATGAACAAGGTTGCAGCGGTGCTCTCCCAGGTGCCGCAGAACGACCACGTGCTGATCGAGGCGGGGACCCCGCTTGTCAAGAAGTTCGGCCTTGGCGTCATCAACGAGCTCCGGAAGCTCCGGCCCAACGCGTTCATCATCGCGGACATGAAGATCCTGGACACCGGCAACCTCGAGGCCCGGATGGCGGCCGACGCTTCGGCGGACGCGGTCGTCGTCTCCGGCCTTGCGCCGATCTCGACCATCGAGAAGGCGATTGGGGAAGCCCGCAAGGTCGGGATCTACTCGATCATCGACATGCTGAACGTGCAGAACCCGGTCAAGCTGCTCGAAAAGCTGAAAGTCAAGCCCGACATCGTCGAGCTCCACCGTGCCATCGATCTTGACGACTCGGCCCATGTATGGGGCGACATCCCGGCGATGAAGAAGATGTGTGGCGGCAAGCTGCTGGTCGCGACTGCCGGCGGTATCAAGGTGCCAAACGTGAAGGAAGCGTTAAAGGCCGGCGCCGACATCCTCGTTGTCGGCCGGGCGATCACCGCGAGCAAGGATATCGCTCACGCGGCAGAGCAGTTCATCGAGGAACTGGAGAAGGAAGAGATCGACCAGTTCCGGGTTATGACAGACTTCTAATATATATCTCTCAATTTTTCATTCAGTCAATATTCTCAAATTTCATATAGTTTTCGAAATTATCCCTGTTACTAGTCCCATTATTGCGATACTTAAGTAATTTATGTTGCAATGCGCCGCTGCATGGCAACTATTTATCTGCCTTTCAGGCTTACGAAAATTAGTTTAAAAATTTTAATATTATTTAAAAAATGGTGATCGAAGTATGAGAATGGGAAAAATCGTTTTAATTGCAGGGCTTCTTGCCCTTTTTGCATTGGTATCTGCAGTAAGCGCTGAGACAGTCATAACCTTTGACGACCTTTCGGGCTCAAGCACCCTGTCGGATATCTCCTATGCAGGCATGAGCTGGGATCCGCAATGGTTCTACTGGGATGGCGACCAGTCTCCCGCGTATGTACCGCACTCCGGTCTTGAGCGCATCGCGACACACAACTATGGCGGATGGTTCTCATTCAGCCACCCCGTTGAATTCAAAGGTGCCTGGTTCTCGGGGAACGGAGAGGCTGCCACGAGCTGTTACTTTGAAGGGTACAATAACAATGTCCTTGTCGGAACCTCGGCATCGCATACAATGACCTACAATCCCACGTTCCTGAATGCAGGTTTTTCAGGGAAAGTCGACAAGGTGAACCTTGTCTGCGACAATTACAACTTCTTCGCTGTCGATGACATCACCTATGAAGATGAAGGCACGGCTGTCCCCGAGTTCCCGGTTGCTGCCGTTCCGGCCGCCATGATCGTCGGACTGCTGGGGGCTGTCCTGGTTATCCGGAGCAGGGATAACTAAATTTTCATTTCTCCTTAGTCCTTCATTGACGTTGGAGTTCTGATTCCGGCTTGATCGTTTTCCCTGGTCATCTGTTTCATATCTGAAGAGTGTGCGGCGGTAAGATCCTGATCGCAACGGCTGGCGGCATCAAGGTTCCGAACGTGAAAGAAGCGTTAAAGGCCGGCGCCGATATCCTTGTTGTCGGCCGGGTTTCAGGCGGACTCTCTCCGGCTATCATGGCAGGCCTTAGCAACGTCCTGAACCATGTTCCCAATCGGTTCCAACCGCTGTAACATTGCCAAATACTGCCTCACCAGTTCCCGCCGAAAAATGCCGTATTGTTCCGGGAGAATTACCGTGTTTTTCTGAATTATTGCTTCTCCGAAATAGGGAACCAGGGTAAATGAGGTACAACCGGGCCTTGCACGGGCCCGGATAAATTCAGGGGTGTCTAAGGGACTTTAGGTGGGAACTGAGGTAACCGTGAGGGGGCACCGGAAAAATCCCGTTACAGGCTCCAGCCACTTCCTGAACTACGTTCCCGATCGGTTCCGGCCGCTGAATCATTGCCAAACACAACCTCACTATCTTCATCCGATCTTCCCCCCTTTTTCTGTCACCTTCTTCCAGATATAGAACCAGATGTAAAAGACGCCGGCGATCAAACCGATGGCAACGAAAAGGACGAGGATTGCGAGAAATAATTCCCAGATAGTCATGAGTCATGACGGTTTTGGTACGTGAGGATTATAGGTTTTCTTTCCGTGCCGGACGCCCGGCCACTTCCCTTCATACGATCGCAGGCATCCCCAAAGCACCATCCGGGTTCTTGGGAGTACTCGTAGGATCCGTTCGTCAATCATCACCCTGGAACAATACCGGGAAATGTACTGCCCGTTACCCGGTACGATCCCTCAGGGAGACCGAAGGAATTATTCATTCAGGAAAAATAATATCCAATCATCTGTGGTCCGGTCAACCAATTCCGGGCTGCATGAAACTGGTGATGAAATGGACTATGGAAATACAATCGGCGAAGCATTCGCCTATACAAAGGATGGGCTTCTGGGCAATATCGGCACGTGGATCCTGTTAATCATTCTCTCGGTGCTCCCTGCCATCCCGTTCATCCTCATTATGGTCATGTTTCTGGTTATGCTTGGCCCGGAGTCCGCATTCACCGGGACTCCCGGCATGGCAGGGGCAATGCCGAACTGGATCGTCCTTGCAACCTGGTTCGGGATTGCGTTTATCCTTGCGATCCTCCTCTCGGCATTCTACTCCGGCTATACGCTGAAGATCCTGCGTGGCATAAAACCGCTCCCGGCAGTGACCGGCTTCATGACGCTCTTTACTGACGGGATCAAGTACTTCGTCATCCAGTTCGTCTACATGATCCCCGCGCTCATCGTCTTCTGCGCGACTGTCGGGCCGGCGCTCCTTGAACTTATCACAGCCGCAATGGCCGGCGGCGAAATGCCCACTGCTCCCGGGATCTGGCTCGGCATGATGGGAGGCATCCTCCTCACGATCGTCGTCGCGTTCATCTGCGGGCTCATCGCGCTTGGCGGGGTCGTCCGGTTTGCGCGGACGGGTTCGGTGGGCGAGGGATTCAACTTCTCTGCGATTCTCGAAACGATCGGGAAGATCGGGTGGGGCACGTACATCATCGCGCTCATCATCATGGGGATTGTAATCTTTGTTGTCACCATCGTGATCAGTATCATCCCCTTCGTCGGAGGGATCCTCCAGCTCATCCTGGCGCCATGGATCGGCGTCTTTTCCATGCGATATATCTGCATGCTTTTCGACACCGCGGGTGGCAGCACACCGTCGCCATGATATCCTGGAATTTTTTTTATTTTTCCGACTCGGCCGGCATATCCCTCCCGTAATCTGACCCTGTGTCATCGTTCCCTTTTTCCCGTACGAGCGCAAAAGTACCCGCGGTGAATATTCATGGTGAAAGTAGCGCTCGGCCCGATGCCGTACATAACCGTCATGCCGACGGTGCTCGTTGGCGCAAATGTCAAAGGGAAGGCAAACTACATGACCGCTGCATGGGCAACGGTTGCCTGCATGGCGCCGCCGATGGTCTGCGTCGCGGTGAACAAGGGACGGTATACGCTCCGGGGAATTCTTGAGAATAAAACCTTCAGCCTCTCCATCCCCTCCGTCGACCTGGCGGTAAAGACCGATTACTGCGGGCTTGTCTCCGGCGCGCAGGAAGACAAATCGGCGGTCTTCTCCTCGTTCTACGGGAAACTCAAGACCGCGCCCATGGCGGAAGAGTGCCCGGTTGCGATCGAGTGCGCGCTCTATAAAACCGTCGATTGCGGGAGCCATTCGCTCGTGATTGGCGAGGTTAAGGAGATCCATGCGGACCGGGCGTGCTTAACCGACGGCAAGCCGGACCTTGCAAAGATCCGGCCGATCGTGTACTCTCAGGCGACCTACTACGCCTGCGGGAGCGAGATCGCAAAGGCGTTCTCGGCCGGGAAAAAATACCGGAAGACATAAAGAAGTCCGCGCCCCTGCCGGGGAAGGTGCCATCCCCGGTCCGCAGCGAACCGGGTCTTCAACAATTCTTTAATATCTTCAGGGAATAACGCTGGTCATGGAACATCCAAGCGGCATCCTCGTTACATTCAGCATTCTTCTCGCTGTATGCATGGCCTTTGCGGGCTGTTCAGAGAGTTCGGATTCCGGCGGGTCTGGTGCGACTGCAACCGCGACATCTGCCGGGCCCCTGTACACGGCCGGCGATATCGTGCAGACCGCGTCCGGTGGTTCGACAGGTTACCTGATCGTCAGTTATGACTCCGCAACGGACAGCTACACACGGGCAATCATCCATAAAAACTCCAACGGCTCGTGGGGGTACCGGACCAATGCAAACACGGATACGATTGTCCGGGCAGAATTCGAAAAGATCTACACGGTATCTGCCGGGCATGTGACAGTCTCATCCATACCGACAAGAGCCCCGACAGCGGTCCCGACTACAACCGTCACCACAAAAACGACCTCTGCTACCGTAAAGACGACTGCGACAACGAAAACAACGTCATCCGCAGCTAAACCCCTTATCAAGAGCATCGACCCCGAAGGCGGTAAAGCGGGCGAATCGGTGGACATGACGATCACCGGGTCCAACTTCAAGGACGGTGCGACCGTCAAACTGACGAAGTCGGGCGAGACGACTATCACGGCGACCGATGTCTCCGTCGATGCGTCTTCTCAGATTACCTGTACGTTCGATATCCCGTCCGGTACTCCGGTTAGTGTCGGGTGGAGTATTGTTGTCACAAATTCTGATGGGAAATCCGGGGAACTCGCGAACTACTTCACGGTTCATGAGGGAGATACGAGCACCCCCGCAATTACGAAGATCACACCAACGTCAGGATATCAGGGTGATTCGATATCAATGACGATCACCGGGTCGAATTTCAAGAACGGGGCGATTGTCGAGCTGACAAAGTCGGGTAAAACCATCACGGCAAGCGATGTTAACGTTGCATCGGAAACAAAGATCATCTGCACGTTCAAAATCCCCTCCAATGCAGCAACCGGGTCATGGAGCGTCGTTGTCACTAATTCCAATGATAAGTACGGTAAGCTTGCATCTGCGTTCACGATAGAATAACGTGAATGAATTGTCACCGGCAGGGATACCGGGCATTCATCAACCCCTCTTCTCTCTCTTTCCTGCCCGGCAGTGCCGGGCATTGGAACAGACGGACCCGGAGATCCCGGGCCGGTACGTGCAGAAGCAATGGATTCCGGCAATCCATCGAACAGTGCGGATATGCCGCGGTTATTTGACGGGGATATGAGAATCCCGCGATTTGGAGTTGCTGTTACAAAAAGCGTTCATGGCACCTGTCGCATTCAATCGCTTACCCGGATGCCCGCAGGTCAAGGAGCACAGGTTTACCGGTACAGGGCAGAGCGGGCAAAGGGGGCACCGCGGAAAAATTATGGGGCGTTCTCTCTCCTGATCCTATGCGCAACAATTCCGGCAAAGGCCAGAACGCCGGCGATCGCGACCGGGTCCGGCCCCGGGGTATAGGTATGCTTCACCTTCGGGGTGACTGTTGTTGCGGTTGTTTCCGGTGCCCGGGTCGTGGTTGCAACAGTTGCCTGAGTTTGCGTCCGGACCGTCGTTGCCGTTGTCGGGACCGCCACCTGGTACTTCACGGTCTTCACGTTGCCGGAAACCACTTCAGCCCCGTCGTCCAGTTCCTCGATCCGGATCATCGTCCTCTCGCCGGTATTTTTCGGGGCATTCCCGCGGAGCGTCACCACAAGGTTGAGCTCGCCACTGTCATAGCTCAAAGTCCATCCGTCAATGCGGTACCGCACGCCGGTCCTGGATCCAAGCGATGTTGTGATCGGGTCGCGGTCCTCATCGATGTTGACGAGCGTCGCGGTCCATTGTGCATCGTCAAGGTCCGTGAACATGTCCAGCGTATGCCGGGAATCGAACGTCTCGCCGTCACTTCCCGACCAGGTATCGAAGTGGACCGTGAAGGACACCGTCACCGGTGTCCCTGGGGAGACGGGTCCGCTCGAAGGTTTTACTTTCATGTCCTGGACCGTCCAGGCAAAAACTCCCTGCACCATCATGCAGAGGAAGAAAAGAACAAGAATAAGCAGGAGAGAATCCTTATGCACTCTCATATAAACAAGAGCGGTGGAGCCGGGCAATAAACCTGATGATTTTATGCGGCAGGGACCGTATCCCGCACCACCCGGAAACGCTGAAAAAAAATTCAGGCTGCCGACGACAACGCGCGGGCAACCGTGATGCAGAGATCGTTCTTCCGGATTGGCTTTAGCATATAGTCGTAATACAGCGCGGCATAGGTCTCGTGCTCGTTGCCAATCTGCGGTTTGCCGGTGATGATGATGACCGGGATCCCGTTAGCCTGGGGATCGTTCTTGATCGCCTTCAGGGTCGCCCAGCCGTCCATAGGATGCATCATCAGGTCGAGCAGGATGACATCGGGGGAGAAGCCCTGGAGCAGCCTGAGGCACTGGATGCCGCCGTCAGCTGCAACCACTGTGTGGCCTTCGCTTCCCAAAAATATCCTGAACACTTCCGCAATATCCGGGTCGTCGTCGACTACCATGATCGTGGACATGGAACCTGCCGCCTGTTGTTGCCTCATGAAGTCTATTAGGTGAGTTCTGTCATAAGGTTTCTCCTCTGGGACGGCAGGCTTCCGGCACTCCGGAAGGTTCTCCGTATGGCAACCGGCTCTGCAACGTTTTGAATATTGTGCAGATCCGGTATCAGGATTTTTTGTGCCGGGGGAGAATGCTGGCAGTCACGAAGGATATCAGCATGGCGATCCCGCAGGAGACGGGATCACCGGCCCGGGTTGCGGACGGGAAAATTCCCGGGCGCTCCAGCGTGAGCGAGAGGCTGGCGGTCCGGTTCCCGGCAACCGTCACCGTGCTCTCCGTGTTTGTGTACCCTTCACGCTCCGCGGTAATCGTGTGGTTACCGGCGGGAACATCCTCAAGCGTGAGCGGGGAGATGCCGGCAACGCTGCCGTCCAGCAGGATCCGGGTTCCCGGCGGCTCGGTATCGACCCGGATCGAACCCGGGTACGGGGCAAGGGATACGTTCATGACGGTCGTTGCGCCGGATTCGATTGCGACCGGGCGGGTCACCGGGCGGTACCCGAAATGCGAGATAGTGATGGGGTATGTCGCCGGGAAGAGCCCGGTTACTACGAGAGGGGTCTCGCCCCGGTACTCGCCATTGACAACAACCGATGAATTCTCCGGAACAGCGGTTACCCGGAGGGTGCCGGGCACGACAGCCCGGTCCCCGGAGATGCTGACCGAGGGTCTGGAGAGCGTGACCGTGATCCGTGAATAGTCATGGCCGGAGAGCCCGGATACTCCGACCGGCGCATCGACAACCCAGATGGAATAGGTCCCGGCATCAAGCGCGGGCCTGTGCGTATCCCAGGCATAGTTCCACCGGTTGTCGGCATCCACGCTGACCATGGTATACCCGCCCCCGGACGCAGGATCCAGGGCAGCGCCATCGGACGGCAGGTTCGGCCCGGTCAAAAAGAGGTAAACGTCCGTGCTGTACGCGGTGCCGGAGAGATGGATGGTGTCGCCTGTCGATGCATGTACGGCAGCCGACACACCGGCAGGAATGAGGCAGAGTGCAAGGATGCCGAGACAGACTATGCAGGCCGGCCGGATTTCCGGCCGGAGAATTCCGGCGCTACGCACTTGTTGCATGGATTGTATTATTGTCAGGCCTTTCAGGTTTATACTGTTCCTGCCCCTGTCAGCCGGAATTGTTCCCCCCGCCATCTCTTACTCCAGGGTGCGCCGGTATGTCGTAATACCGAGCATGATTGCAGCGGACGAGAATACAAGGAGCGCGATAAGGTCCGGCATAATGACGGAGAGTCCCTGTCCCCGGAGGATGATGCTTCGCAGCGCGTGCACGGAGTACCACTCCGGGTTGATGACGGTTATCCAGCGCAGCCAGTCCGGCATCCCGATGGTCGGGTAGAACGCTCCCGATGTCATGAAGAGGATCAGGTTAAAAAACGCGGTCGTGGATGCGTACTCCTGCTGGTTGTTGAACCGGGATGCAATCGAGACCATCAGGCTTGTTACCCCCACGCTAGCGATGATGATGACGAGGACGGCGAGGAAGAAGTCCGCAAATCCCCGGACGATCACCCCTGTGATAAGCACGCCGACAACAAAGATGATGAACCCGGAAAGGGTCGCCCGCACCGTGCCGCTCATGATCATCCCGAGAATGATGCTCGTGCGTTTCACCGGCGTTACCAGGTAACCCTCGTGGATCCCCATCTCCCGGTCCTTGATGAGCGCGATCCCGCCGCCCATCATTGTCGTCATGAAGATGGCCATCACGATCACGCCGACACCGAAGAACTGGATGTAGGTGATATCCCCGTAGATCTTGTTGATGAGCACGGCATTGTCTGACCCGATCGCCCGGAGCGACCCGGTGACACCGGCCTGGACAAGTGTCGGGGTCATGTAATCCGAGGAATCGACATAGAGCCGGACCGCATGGTCGGACGAGACTTCGGCGGGAAAGACGACAACGCCGGCGATCTTACCGTCCTCAAGCGCCCGTTTGGCCCGGTCTTCGCTCGTGTATACCGTGACATCGAAGAGGCGCGGATCTCCCGGCTGCGCGTAATGGCGGAGCATGGCTGTGCCTGCTGTAAAGAGCGGGGTGTCGTTGTAAGGCGGGGTTTCCTGCACGACGCCAATCGGGATGTGGGTGATCGTCCCGCCCATTGCGTTGCCGAAGATGACGAGATACATGATCGGCATGACGAGCGTGAAGACGATAACAAAAGGGTTGCTGATGAATTTCTTGAAATCGCGCCGGAAGATCGCGATCGCGCCCCGGATCATCGCCTGCCCCCCCGCGCATTCCGCATCGCAGGCTCGGTACTGCCGTCATCGAGTTTCCGGCCGGTCAGGTAGATGAAGACGTCCTCAAGCGACGGCGGCCGGACCGAGAACGATGTGATGGCAATCCCCTGTTTTGCAAAGAGTGCGAAGATCTCCGGGATCACCCGGCTTCCGTCCCGTGCGGTGACGACCAGTTTCTGCTTCCTTGCCTGCGCGGACGTGACCTGCGGGAGTGTCGTAATCGTTGTTGCGAGCGCGCCGGTGTCCGCTTCGCACCCGATCTCGATGATGTCGCCCGTCGGGATCAGTTTCTTGAGATTGTCGATTGTGTCAAGCGAGATCAGTCTCCCTTTATCGACAAACGCGATCCGGTTGCAGAGCTTCTCTGCCTCGTCCATGTAGTGGGTGGTTAAGATGATCGTGGTGTTCTCGTCGTTCAACCGTACGATCTGCTGCCAGACTTCCCGGCGGGACTCCGGGTCGAGCCCGATGGTCGGTTCATCGAGGAAGAGGATGAGCGGGTGGTGGATGAACGCCCGGACGATCTCCAGCTTCCGCCTCATACCTCCCGAGAAGGATGAGACCGGCATCAATGCCCGGTCGGAGAGATCGGCCATGGCCAGCAGTTCGTGGATCCGCCTGGTAAGGATGCTGTCGTCCACGTTGACCAGTTTCCCGTAGAATTCGAGGTTGTCATACGCGGTCAGTTCGACATCCAGCGTGCTGTTCTGCGGGCAGACTCCGATGATCCCCCGGATCTTCTCCGGGTCTTTTTTTATGTCAAAGGTGTTGACGCAGGCGGTCCCGGATGTCTGGGAGAGGAGCGTGGTCAGGATACGGATGAGCGTGCTCTTTCCGGCGCCATTGGGGCCAAGCAGGCCGAAGATCTCGCCGCGTTTCACGTCAAATGTCACGTCGTCGACCGCGATCACGGTCCGGTTCCGGTCGGAGAATACCTTGGTGATATGGTCGATACGGATGATGCTCTCGCCGGCCGTCAGCGGGCAGATCTCCTGCGGGGAACCGGAAGATGCCCGGGGGTGCGTCCCCGCCCCTTCCCCGGATCCGGGAATGCCGGAAGTATCCGGTCCGTTGTTGTCCTGGCCGGTCATGAATGTGCACCCACCGTAGATTCGCTCCGGGCGGCATCGGCCGGACCTGTGTCCGCGTCGAATCCGTGCCCTGCGTCCTCATTCCCTGGTATTAATTCCCCTTGCATACTGTTCTCTTAAGAAACTTCCTTCCACGACACCGGGATCGCTTTCCGTAACAGATCGTGCAGCACCTGCACCCGGGATATGCCGGGGAATTTCCTTAAGCGTCTCTCTTAAGACCTTCTCCGATCCATCTGTGAGTGTGATACCTGAGCCGCCGGTAAAGAAGACGCTGTACTGGTGCGACCGGTGCAATGTCCCCCTCATCGGGAGGAGCTGTGCATGTGGCGCAGACGGCAGGGCAGTCCCCCTCCTTCCCCCCTATGACGTCCGGCCGGCACTTGCGGCTGATATGGCACTCATCCTGCGGCTCATCCGCGAACGGTTCGGGAAGGTCCCGGTGCCGGCACTCCTCCTCCTCAACAAGACCGGCGGCGTTGACCGGGCCGATCTCGTCATTGCACATGGCCGGCGGTTCGCGTGGCTTACGTTCGATCCCGTGACCCGGAAGTTCCGGTTCGATCTTGCGCCGGAAGCTCTCCCGTTCCTGCTCGGTCACGCAGAGAAAGGAGTGCTCGACCTTGAAGAGCAGATCGGGAGGGGCGGGGCAAAGGGCCGGGTCGGGGGCAAGAAGTTTGCCCTCAAAGACCCGGTGCCGGACGGCACGGTCATTGTCCGGTACCGGAACAAGTACGGGACCGGCACCGTGACCGCCGGATCCCTCCGGGTGAAAGAGGTCGCCTCGGTTGTACCGGAGACCCGGCCTAACCCCGGCTGGGAGGTTGTCCTTGAACGGAACCGGTTCCACTTAAAAAATCTCGAACGTACCGCGATCCGCACGATCAAACGGCACCTCACCGACCGGCCGACCGTCAATATCTCGTTCTCCGGAGGAAAGGACTCGACGGCAGTCCTTACCCTTGCCCGGAAGGCCGGCGTGAAAGATGCGTTCTTCATCGATACCGGGCTGGAATTTCCCGAGACGGTTGCGTTCGTGAAATCGCAGGGGGTCACCATTGTACCACCGGTCGCGGATTTCTGGCAGGCAGTTATCAAGGCCGGTCCTCCGGGAAAGGACAACCGCTGGTGCTGCAAGCTCCTGAAGCTTCGCCCCCTCAAGCTCTACCTTGCAAAGATCGGTCCCTGCCTGACCGTGCAGGGAAACCGGTGGTATGAGTCATGGAACCGGGCAGACCTTGATGAGACGAGCCAGAACCCGGACAACCCGCTCCAGCTCAACCTATCCCCGATCCGGAACTGGCGGGCGCTCGAGGTCTTCCTGTATCTCTGGTGGCAAAAGATCGCAACGAACCCTCTCTACGAGAAGGGCATTGAGCGGATCGGGTGCCATCTCTGCCCCTCCATGCTGGAGAGCGAGTACGAGGAACTGCGCTTACTCCACCCGGACTATGCAGCCCGGTGGGATGCCTTCCTTGCCTCATGGCAGGAGAAGCGCGGTTTCCCGGAGGAGTACTCGGGATGGGGGCTCTGGCGCTGGCGTGCGCTCCCGAAGAAGATGCGGGAACTGTGCAATGCACACCATATCGCGCTCAGCGACGATTTCTCCATACAACCGGGCCCGAAAAAACCCGTGGCGGGAATGGAGAAAAGCGCCGGGAGACTGGCAGAACGTGGAGACGAAACGACCGCGGGAAGGACGAAAGCCATGATGGAAGGCATGACGGGCAGCAGGATAGAAGGCAGGATGGAAGGCGTGGAAGAACGTGCTGGTGGAACTGTGGCGGAGAAGAAAGCGGCAGGAACCGGGGAAGGGAAAGGATCGTTGAAAGGGACCGTTGGGATGGATGAGGTCCGGAAGGATTTCCCGATCTGTTCGGACATCATCTACCTTGATTCCGCAGCGACCAGTTTCTCCCCGGAGCCGGTCGTACAGGCAGTCGTCGATTTCGAGCACCACTACCGGGCAAACGTCGGCCGGGGGATCCACCGGCTCACCCGGATCGCGTCCCAGCGGTACTGGCATGCCCACGAGAAGGTAGCGAAGTTCGTGGGAGGAACCCGCGGAACAACGGTCTTTACGAAGAACACCACCGAGGCGATCAACATGGTTGCGCAGGGCATGCCGTGGAAGCCCGGCGACCGGGTGATCACGACAGTCCTCGAACACCATTCCAACCTCCTGCCGTGGATGAACCTTGCCTCCCGCGGCGTGAAACTTTCCGTTGTCGGGATTCGTGACGATTACTCGCTCGAACTTGAAGCGCTCGAATCCGCACTGGAAGAGCCGGCCCGGCTCGTTGCTGTCACCCATGCCTCGAACGTGCTCGGTGTCGTGACGCCGGTAGAGAAGATCGCAAAGATCTGCCACGATCGCGGCGCCCTCCTGCTCGTCGATGCAGCGCAGTCAGTCCCGCACCTGCCGGTCGATCTCAAAGCTGTCGGCTGCGACTTTGCCGCGTTCTCCGGCCACAAGATGTGCGGGCCGACCGGCACCGGTGTCCTCTGGATGCGGGAGCCCGTACTGGATCCCCCCATGGTCGGCGGGGGGATGGTCCAGACAGTCACCGAT
>Ga0209098_1002047_pt1 | contig 18245 bp, 21 predicted proteins | sample AD_JPNHW1_MetaG_FD_184429 | JGI IMG/M metagenome (GOLD analysis project Ga0209098, IMG submission 184429) | Active sludge microbial communities of municipal wastewater-treating anaerobic digesters from Japan - AD_JPNHW1_MetaG (SPAdes) (version 2) | ecosystem: Engineered > Bioreactor > Anaerobic... | reverse complement strand
AATTTTAGATACTCTGCCTTTCTTAACAAAAACTTTACATTACTTCCAGATTAATTAGATACGTTTTAAATAAGGATTTTATCAAAGGCCCTTTGAATATTTAATCTCTATATTTGCGTTTCGAAAAAAATGCAATTCATTCAAAATCACTTTTATAATGAAACAAATAAAATACGTCTCTCCAGCAGAAGCAGTTAAAGTTATTAAATCGGGCGACAGAGTTCACCTCAGTTCAGTGGCGGTTACTCCGCATACCTTGATTAAGCCAATGGTTGAACGCGGACGCAACGGCGAACTTTATGATGTTAAAATTCAGCACATTCACATTGAAGGACCGGTTGAATTTGCTAATCCTGAATTTGAAGGTATTTTCGTATGCGAACAGTTTTTTGTCGCCGGAAACATGCGTAAACAAACTCAGGCTGGTTATGCCGACTATGTTCCGGTTTTCCTTAGCGAAACACAGAAATTAATTCGTGAAGGTTACCTGAAAGTAAACGTTGCCATGGTAATGGTTTCGACTCCTGACAAACACGGATTTGTTTCACTCGGAACTTCGGTTGATGCAACTTTAGCGGCTATTGAAACTGCCGATGTAGTGATCGCTGCGGTAAATCCGAACGTACCTCGTTGCTGGGGTGATGCTATGATCAGTATTAACGACATCGATATCTTTGTAGAAGACGACATTCCATTGTATGCACACGCTTTTGCACCACTAACTGAAACTGAAATTGCTATCGGTAAAAACGTAGCAGCTTTGGTTGACGACGGCGCTTGTTTGCAAATGGGAATCGGTGGTATTCCAAACGCAGTTTTGGCACAACTTGGCAACCACAAAGACTTGGGCGTTCACACCGAAATGTTCTCTGATGGTATTCTTCCGCTGGTTGAAAAAGGAATTGTTACCGGAAAACACAAAAGCATCGATAAAGGTAAAATGGTTGCTTCGTTCCTCATGGGAACAAAAGCGCTTTACGACTTTGTTGACGACAACCCACTGGTTGCAATGATGGATGTTGGTCACACCAACAACGTAGCTGTTATCCGCAAACTCGACAAAGTAACTGCAATCAACTCGGCTTTGGCTATTGATTTAACCGGACAAGTTTGTGCCGATTCAATTGGTATCAAACATTATTCAGGAGTCGGTGGTCAAATCGATTTCATTCGTGGTGCCGGACATTCGAAAGGTGGCAAACCGATCATCGCCATCCCTTCGGTAACCAACAAAGGTGTTTCTAAGATTAGTCCAACTCTGCTTGAAGGTTCAGGTGTTGTCAGCACCCGATCAAACATGCACTGGGTTGTTACTGAATTTGGAGCAGTTAATCTTTATGGAAAAACGCTTCAGGAACGTGCCAGACTTCTTATTTCTATTGCTCACCCCGATCACCGGGAAGCATTGGACAAAGCTGCGTTTGAACGTTTTGGATCACATTTTCACTTCGTGAAAGATAGTAGCAGACTCTAATATATTGAACGAAAAGGCAGGCTCAAAATCTGCCTTTTCTACTTTTATCTCAGTTCGACGATAAGTTCGACTGACCTATACACAAATCATAATTAAAGTTCAGACAATACGGTTTACTGTTGAATAACACCTGTCCATTTTTTCGAATAATTGAGTAAATGGTTTAAAAAGAAAGAATGTAGCCGTACTTTAGCGCCCGAAAAAAAACACTTATTTAATAATCCAATAATTAAACACTTACAACATGGAAATATCTCATATCGAACACATTGGCATTGCTGTTAGCAATCTCGAAGAAGCGATTCCTTATTGGGAAAACGTTTTGGGACTGAAATGCTATGCCGTTGAAGAAGTTGTTGACCAGAAAGTTAAAACAGCATTTTTCAAAGTTGGTCAAACAAAAATCGAGTTACTGGAATCAACTGATCCGGAAGGCCCAATCGGCAAATTCATCGAAAAGAAAGGACCCGGAGTACATCACCTGGCTTTCGCGGTTAACAATGTTAATGAAGCATTAACCGATGTTGCTGCAAAGGGAGTTCAGCTTATTGATAAAACTAGCCGCAAAGGCGCTGAAGGATTGAATATCGGTTTCCTTCATCCAAAATCAACACTTGGTGTGTTAACTGAACTTTGTTCTGACAAATAAAAAACACCTATCTATTTACACAACCTATGAATAATCAAGATAAAGTAAAACAGCTGATCGACCTTCGGGTTGAAGCTAAACTTGGTGGCGGAGCAAAAAGAATTGAAGCTCAGCACGCAAAAAATAAGTTGACTGCCCGCGAACGCATTGAAGCATTGCTCGACGAAGGCAGTTTTGAAGAATATGACATGTTCGTAACACATCGCTGCGACAACTTTGGCATGGAAAAAACAAAGTTCATGGGCGACGGCGTTGTAACCGGTCAGGGAACTATCGATGGACGTATTGTTTACATTTACGCCCAGGATTTTACAGTGTTTGGAGGTTCATTGTCTGAAACTTATGCACTTAAAATCTGCAAGGTGATGGATATGGCCATGAAAGTTGGTGCTCCTATCATTGGTATTAACGACTCTGGTGGTGCCCGTATTCAGGAAGGTGTGACAGCATTGGCTGGTTACTCTGAAATTTTCCAGCGTAATATTCTGGCTTCGGGAGTTGTACCACAAATCTCTGCCATTTTTGGCCCATGTGCCGGTGGTGCGGTTTATTCTCCAGCGCTTACTGACTTCATCATGATGAGCAAAAACACCAGCTACATGTTTGTAACAGGTCCGAAAGTTGTTAAAACAGTTACCGGCGAAGTTGTTACTGACGAACAATTGGGTGGTGCTTCAGTTCATGGATCAAAATCAGGTGTTGCCCATTTTGTTGCTGAAGACGAACAAGAAGGCATTCTGCTTATCCGTAAACTCTTAAGTTATTTGCCACAGAACAATCTCGAAGATCCTGCTTTAGTACACTGTACTGATCCGATTAATCGTTTGGAAGATTCTTTAAATTCTATCATTCCAGATAATCCAAACAAACCATACGATGTAAAGAATGTTATCAACTCGATTGTTGACAATGGCGAATTTTTTGAAGTACATCGTCACTACGCACAAAACGTTGTGGTTGGATTCGCACGCTTCGACGGCGTTTCGGTAGGTATCGTAGCAAATCAGCCAAACTACCTGGCTGGTGTTCTCGATATCAATGCATCTCGTAAAGCGGCTCGTTTTGTTCGTTTCTGCGACGCTTTCAACATTCCATTGGTAACTTTGGTTGATGTGCCAGGATTCTTGCCGGGAACAACTCAGGAATACGGCGGCATAATCACACACGGAGCAAAATTACTTTATGCTTATGGCGAAGCTACTGTACCAAAAGTCACAGTAATCCTCCGCAAAGCATACGGTGGCGCATATTGCGTTATGAGCTCGAAGCATCTGCGCGGCGATATCAACTACTCATGGCCAACAGGCGAAATCGCAGTTATGGGTCCGAAAGGTGCCATTGAAGTATTGCAGAGCAAAAAACTTGCAGCTATTGAAGATGAAGCCGAACGCAACGAATTCCTCAACAAAGCTGAAGCCGATTATAAAGAGAAATTTGCTAACCCATACAATGCTGCCCGCTACGGATACATCGACGATGTTATTGAACCTCGCAATACCCGTTTCCGCATCATCAGGGCGTTGCAGAGTCTGGCTACTAAAAAAGTGCTCAATCCACCGAAAAAACACTCTAACCTTCCGCTATAATTATGAAGCTACTTTTTGTTTTTTTACAATTCGGAGCGAGTACAACAGAACCGTTGTCGAGCACTCAAACAATGGGTTTTTGGGGTGTAATTCTCGTATTGGTTGCACTTTTCATCTTCTACTACATTCGCACCAACAAACTGGTTGCTGAAAAGCAACAAAATGCTGCAGAAGGAATTCAGGAGCAAAAAGCAGTTGGCAATGCTGATGAAGATGAGGAAATTGCAGCAGCAATTGCTTTATCCATCCACATGTATAAAACTGAATTGCACGATAAAGAAAGTTTCACTATTACCTTGAAAAAAGTATCCAGGATTTATTCGCCCTGGAGTTCCAAGATTTACACATTAAGACAAAATCCCAGATAAATTAAAACTATGAAAAAGTTCTCATTTACTATAAATGGCAACGGTTACGACTGTGAAATTAAGAATATTGAAGATAACGTTGCCGAAGTTGAAGTTAACGGAGTTTCATATTCGGTTGAATTTGACCGTGTATTGGAAACTACAAAAACTCCAAAACTTGTTCGCACTGAAGCTGTTCCTTCGACCGACATTACACGGTCTGAACAAAAAACCAGCTCGCCTGCCGGACCAAAAGGTTCAGGATTTATCAAATCTCCACTTCCAGGAACGATTGTTGACTTGCACATTAAAGTTGGCGACAACGTTAAAGCTGGCGACAAACTTCTTACCCTTGAAGCCATGAAAATGGAAAACATTATCAATTCTGATAAGACCGGAACGATCGTTAAGATCAATTACAAGAAGGGTGACACTGTTATGGAAGGTGACATTTTAATTGAAGTTGGATAATACATAAACATCTGAAATTATGCAAATTATCTATAATATTGCTTTGATTTACGGACTAACTTTCCTGATTGGTTTTTTAGTCTCTGCCATCATCTGGGTTCTTTTTAACTCAATGACAAGTAAAGATTCCAACAGACTCACTACTCTTCGCGAATCTTACAGCGAGATGAAAAGACTGAAATTTAAAAATGCAAAATCAGCGAAGTAACTAAATCAAAGAAAAAACTAAAAGAATGGAAGTATTATATAAACTCTTTCAGGGATTCTCAACCCTTGCGCTGTCAGAACCGGTAGTCGCCTTTACCCGCGTTGGGCTGATCTTACTTGGTATGCTTTTGGTGTACCTGGGTCGAAAAGGAGTCCTCGAGCCGCTGCTCATGATTCCGATGGGACTGGGTATGGCAACAATTAACGCAAGTATCATTTTTCTACCCGGAGGACAACAAGGTAACTTGTTTGTTGACCCTTTGGTAACCGACATCAACCAATTGCTCGACATTCTGCAAATTAACTTTTTGCAACCAATTTACACCTACATGTTTAGTAACGGGCTGATTGCCTGCTTTATTTTCATGGGTATTGGTGCTATGATCGATATCGGCTACATTCTGCAGCGTCCGTTTTCGAGCATGCTTATGGCCTTATTTGCAGAACTTGGTACTTTCGCTACCGTTCCAATCGCAATGGCAATGGGCCTCGATTTAAAAGAAGCTGCTTCAATTTCGATGGTTGGTGGGGCCGATGGACCAATGGTTCTTTACACATCACTGGTGCTTTCAAAACACTTGTTTGTACCAATTACTGTAGTTGCATACCTCTATTTGGGACTTACCTACGGAGGTTATCCGTACCTAATCAGATTATTGGTACCTAAAAGGCTAAGAGCAATTAAAGTTGAACACTCAAAACCTGCAAAACCAGTTTCGCAAGGCATGAAATTAGGTTTGGCAGTGGTACTTTGCGTCATCCTCTGCTTCTTGTTCCCGGTTGCTTCGCCATTGTTCTTCTCTTTATTCATCGGTATAGCAATTCGAGAATCGGGACTGACACACATCCAGAATTTTATTGAAGGTCCGCTTTTGTACGGTTCAACCTTCTTCCTTGGATCGCTTTTGGGTATTCTTTGTGAAGCCCACCTGCTTTTAAATCCGAAAATTCTGGTGTTACTTGTATTGGGTATTATCGCATTACTCTTTTCCGGAATTGGCGGTATTATTGGCGGATATGTGATGTTCTTTATAAAGAAAGGAAATTTCAATCCGGCTATTGGTATTGCAGGCGTAAGCTGCGTGCCGAGTACTGCTAAAGTTGTGCAGAAAGAAGTTAGCAAGGTAAATCCGAATGCAATTGTTTTACCCGAAGCTTTAGGTGCAAATATTATGGGTGTTATCACTACCGCGATTATCACAGGTTTATTTGTGACACTTATTCCTTTAATCAAATAGGAATTTTAATATCTCAAACGAAAACGGTGGGTCTTCAAGATATGACTCACCGTTTTTTATTTTCATATCTACTACACACCCCTTTAGAATTTGTTAACATTAGGAAACAATTACTTTAAGTACATTTAATAATTAATTTCCGTTTTTAACAACTCGCGGGGCTATATTTGTAATACATTTTTTTTCATAAGTTTAGGTTTAGTTAGGTTAGTTAGTTTAAGAGAGGAAAGGTAGAACAGAGGTTCTACCTTTTTAATTTTTATCACTTCCTGAAAAAAACGCGATTCTAAACAGCTTGCACCAGACTATTTATTTGTTGTTTTTACCTGAAAGATTTTTCTGCTCCAGGCATCAAACTTATTGTGCGTGAGAAACACAAGTTCTTTCTTTTCAGCTTCTTTATACCAGATAACCGAAGAGTCAAGCGGATCGTTATTGGTTTTCACCCCGCCATTGGCAGATATTTGAACCAGAGAACCATTATTCACTTCAAAATAAAATGGTTTAACGCTTGATTGCTCAAAAATTGACAACTGAGCTGACGGCAAAACAACATCCGGGGCAGTTTCTTCATATAAGAAACGCGACACGTTGCTACGAATGGTATCCATCCAACTATTCAACGTATTGTAGGTAGCCAGTTCAGGTTCGTGCCCCAGCCCGGGAAGCGAAACAAGCCTGTTACGAATATTGAGCGCCTTTAACCGATCATGTATTGGTTTTGAACCAAACATTTTATCCATCACCAAACGATTGATCATCAATGAGTTTTTAAATGGATAATCATTTTCAAAGGGCACAATATCGTCCGCTGTACCATGAATAGAAAGCACGGAAATCTTTTCATCAGGATCAATAATATTCAAATCAGAAACTGCGCCCCACATATTCACAACTGCTTTTATATTGAATGTCTCAGTATATTTATTTCCCGATTCTTCTATTTTACCAACAAGTCCTTCCTTTTCAGCACTTAAAATTCTTGAAGGGCGTTCATCATTCTTCATGAAAGCGGTATTGAGCGATGCTACTGCTCCAGCGCTGGTTCCGCCAATGTATATCTGGTCTGGATCTATTCCCAATCCTTTGGCGTTGTGCGACAAAAAACGCAACGCGGCATTAGCATCCTGAATGGCTCGGTAAGCACCCATTTCTATATCAGTTGGCGTCAATTTAAAACCCAGCCGATAATCGATAGATGCCACCAAATATCCTCGTCGGGCCAGGTCGGTAGCTAACGTTTTTTCACAGGCCGACTCCTTTGCACCGATATAAAAAGCGCCACCATGAATCAGCATTACCAATGGCCTATTTTTAAAAATATCAGTCTTCGGATAATAAACATCGAGCTTCAAATCGAGCAGTTGCGGATCGCCAAACGACTTAATTAAACCTTTGCTAAGCGTTGTAATATATGGCTCATCTGAATACGGAGAATTCGTCCAATAGCCCCTTGCTTTTCCATACAACAAATCGCTTTTCACAACAACATCAGGAAAAATTTCGTCCTGGTACCGTTGATTAGATTCAACCTTCAGTTCGTCTCTTTTTGAAAAAGAAATATCAACTTTTGGCCTCCAGAAAAGAAACCGCCGCTTGCCATTGAGCAGCACCATTTTCCCGCTGAAACCTGAAGCAGTGAGATTTGAGGATTTCATCTTTCCAAGGTAAATATCCGACTGAAATATTGGCTTTCGACCCGACGTATGGAAAGAAAAAGCATGTTTTTCTTCAACAGCTTTGCCACGACTTTGAACAAAAAAGCCTTTTACAAGTGATGAATCCGATTTATCTGCAATTAGAATCAACTGATCGTTTCCTACCTTTCCATCATATATTCCAGTTGCCGGATTGGTGGTTTGACCGCCTGATTTTATTGTGCAAAAAAAGAGAAGCAGGATGAATACATTTCCAGCGAATTTCATTTTGGTATCTTTTTAAGGTCAGCAAATTTTTGATGTTTGGTTGAACTATTAACGCAAACCAACAACAAAACTGTATGACGAAAATTATTTGGACGCAAAATTACACCGAAACTCGCGAATCTATTTAATCGGGACGATTTTTCACCGTTTTTGAAGTTAGCGTAAATTTATTGCGAAAGGTGCTCTTTAGCAGTAGATTTTTAGCCGATTTTAGTGTTCAGGATTTATCTTTGCACACCGGAAATTGAGTTATTTCTAATAGCGTAGAAGCAAAATTTCAACCAATTTCTTCGACATCATTTAATCACAAAACACTAATTTAATCACAAACTGTAATCATTATGGAGCATGGAATGTTAGAAAAAATGCCATTGTGGCTATCGCTGCCGTTTGTGGCAATGCTGCTCAGCATCGCTCTGGGGCCACTTTTTTTTAGCCACTGGTGGGATAAAAACAAGAATAAGCTTATCGTATCAATTTTGCTGGGAACGCCTGTAGCCGTTCTTTTGCTTGCCAATAACATGGGACACGAACTGTTTCATCAAATCCTGTTCGACTATGTCCCTTTTATTATTCTTCTGGGGTCGTTATTTGTAATTACCGGAGGCATTTTGCTAGAGGGCGACATTGAGGCAAAACCTGCCGTTAACACTCTATTCCTGGCAATTGGAGGCATTTTGGCCTCGCTTATGGGAACAACAGGCGCAGCGATGTTACTTATTCGCCCGATTATCAGAACAAATTCTGAGAGAAAGCTGACGGTTCACACTATCCTGTTTTTTATTGCAATTGTAGCTAACTGCGGTGGACTTTTAACTCCACTTGGCGATCCCCCATTGTTTTTAATTTATCTGAGAGGTGCTTCTTTCACATGGTTTATGGGTTTAATAAAAGAATGGGCTTTCGTGCTGACAATCTTGTTGGTAATCTATTACTTCATAGATAGTCATTATTACAAAAAAGAGACTAAGAAAGACATCAAAAGAGACCGTACCAGCGTCCAGCCAATAAGTATCAAAGGAAAGATGAATTTTGTGTTCCTCCTGGGAGTTGTATTATCAGTTGCCTTTCTAAACGAACAATTTGTCCCCGGAATTAAGGGAAATCAATACTATTCGTTCATCCGCGAAGCAACAATCGCATTATTCGCAATACTCTCAATAACGACAACGTCGAAGAAATTACGGTTTGAAGACAACAAATTCACCTGGAGCCCGATTATCGAGGTTGCTTATTTATTCCTCGGCATCTTCGTTACAATGATTCCGGCGTTGATTTACCTGAAAGAAAATGCACAATCAATCGGAGTTAACCAGCCCTGGCAGTTTTACTACGCATCAGGCGCACTAAGTTCATTCCTTGATAATGCACCTACGGCAGTATCATTCCATAACCTCGCGTTGGGTATGGTTTCGTCGTTTGGTGACTCGAAACTTGTAGCAAGTATTCCAGAAGTATTGTTACAAGCAATTTGTTTAGGCTCGGTTATGTTTGGAGCGATGAGCTATATTGGCAATGGTCCTAATTTCATGGTTAAAGCGATTGCCGAAGAAAACGGAATCAAAATGCCAAGCTTCTTTGCATACATCTACAAATTCTCTTTAATAGTGCTGTTACCAGTTTATATTCTTACCCAGTTGATTTTTCTCAGCGGGTTTTAGATAAGAAAAGTTCAAGAAAAAAGCGGGCTTTCCTATGATGGAAAGCCCGCTTTTCATTTATAGTTAAATTTATATTAGAACCCAATTACATTTAAACGCCCAGCTGTAACGCATTTTCCACTAAGTGAGGGAGTCGCAATTACTGAACCCAAAATAGCAGCTTTAATATCAGCAGCACTTGCAGACGGATGAGTTGACTTATATAACGCGCAAGCCCCGGTTACATGAGGTGTTGCCATTGAAGTACCGCTATAACTGGCATAACCCGATACGATCTTCCCTTTTGAACTTAGTGGTACCGAAGAGTAAATTCCTGAACCAGGCGCACCCAAATCAACAGATTTCGCTCCCCAGTTGGAGAAGGAAGATAAACCGCCTGTCGAAGTTATTGATGCTACGGCAATAATGTTAGAATTTGGATAAGCCGCTGGATAACTCGGAGCAGCATCATTATCATTTGTCTCATTGCCAGCTGCGACAATAAAAAGGATATTAGCTGAGTTTGCTCTCTCAATTGCATCTTGCAATGCTTGAGAAAATCCACCACCACCCCACGAATTATTTAACGCAACCAAATCAATTGATGCACGTGTTTTAAGGTCAACAAAATAATCTATGGCTTTTATTGCATTTGCTGTTGTACCGCCGTTTCGTCCCAAAAATTTAGCATCCAATAATTTTACAGTCCAGCAAACCCCTGCAACGCCCTTTCCATTTCCGCCAACCCCACCAATGGTACCAGCAACGTGTGTTCCGTGATCGTCGGTTGTTCCATCAAAAACGGTATTATTATTCCCATCAAAATCCCAACCATAAACATCATCAATGTATCCGTTTCGGTCATCGTCTTTCCCATTACCAGCGATTTCGCCAGGATTTGTTCCGGCATTAGCCGCTAAATCCTCGTGCGTGTACATATAACCTTCATCAATGATCCCAACATACACTGAACCTGAGCCTGTTTTTCCACCAGCCCAGACAGTTGCAGCACCAGTTCCATACTGATTTGCAGGAGACGTTGAAGCCCCATACATACCCCACAAAGAACCGTTGGCAAAATAGGTGTCATTCAAAACAGCATCGTGGTGATAGACGTAGTTTGGCTCAGCGTATTCAACCTCTTTATTGGTTTTGGCCTTTGCAATAGCGTCATCCACAGTTCCCGAAACACTTAACAATTCAATTCCGTTTTTATCTCCAAATTTTTCCATCATCTTGGTGAGAATCTTTTCTTTCACCTTACCGCTTAACTTGGCATATACTGCTTCTTTTTTCGAAACTTCTGTTCCTTCCTTAAATTTTACAATAATTTCGTTCGGAACATACTCATAATCTGTCTTTACTGACGCACTTTTTAGTTTTAACGCCTCGTCTTGAACTTGAAGCTGTTCTTTCTGCGAACAACCTACAATCAATGCACTTGCAAGAATTACAAGCAACAGGTAATTTACTTTTTTCATAGAAATCAATTTAAAGTTCTAAAAAATTTTAAACGTTTCGGGGGAAGAAATGGTTCTAAAAAACCACCTCTTCTCAAAATAAATATTTTTTATAAAAAAACGCAAAAGAAAAATCGGGGGGGGTGAAATAGTTTTTTATTCTTTTTAAAGTTTACAGCCAACACCATTCCCGATAAACAATCAAAACGAGATAATGCACGAGATAGCCCCACTTAATCCCGAAGATTGTGTGCTTGTTTTAAATCGTTTCAAGAATAAGTTCGATTCCCCAGTGCATTTCCATCCTGAATACGAGTTGAATTTTATCTCGAATGCTACCGACGCCAAAGGAATGGCTGGGGAACATAAAAGTAGCATCGGTGAATTGAAATTGGTTTTAGTTGGGTCAAATGCTCGGCATGGCTGGACAAACAGACAACGCAAAAGCGAACAAATTCACGAAATTACCATACAGTTTCACCACGATCTTATTCACGAGAGACCGCTTTCGCGAAATATGATGTTGCCTATCCGGAAAATGCTGGTTAATTCATTGCAAGGAATTTCATTTTCAGAATATAAAAAAAGTGGAAGAAAAAAATGATAAAGCGTTCGGCTAAAGATGGCTTCAATGCATTTATTGGGCTAGTTGAAATTTTGCATCAGCTTTCGGAACCAGAAAATCAAGCGATTTTATGCCCGGGTACTTCTGATAGTTGGAACTATACGAGCAACGAACAACTAAAAAACATATACCAGTTAATTGAGCAAAACTATCAGGGAAAAATTGTTGTCGAAGAAGTTGCTCAGCACCTGAATATGACAGAATCGACGTTGTCAAGACTAATCAAAAAAAAAGAACCGGCAAAACTTTTCGGGCATTGAACGGGTCAGCTAAAAATTGCTCTGAATTTCTATTCAAAATTAATTTTCTGCTGCGGATCTGTAGGCTGTGAAGCTTGAAATTCTTCAACAATGCTGTCAATCCAAGGCAAACAACGGCCACAGCTTGTCCCTGCACGAGTTATTTTCTGAATATCAGAAGAAGAACGCGCACCTTTAGCCAGAGCATCCCGAATTTCTTTTTCCGTAACCATGTTACAGAGGCAAACCAAGCGTTGTTTCATCTGTGGCTATCTGCAAATTGGTTAGGTAGAAGCAACAAACTTGTTCTCGATAAATAACTTGATTGCCCGGTACGCATCAATTATCTGATCGCGTTTTGGCAACGTCTCGTAAATCTTCTGGGTAAGCTGTTTTTCGCTTAGAATCCGGAAAGAATATTTAAAGTTTAGGTCGAATGCCATTGATAGTAACAACAACCTGTAATCATTCATCGATTTCATGTCCTCAACCGAAGCAGTTTTTCCGGCGAGAATACTTTTAATGATTTTTTCGGAAACTTCAACCTGGTTAATCAAATCGAGTGTTACCAATGGCTGGAGCCCGTTTTTTTCCTTAAAGAACCGATACGACGACTCCAAAATATCTAACTTATCGGCATCGCGCAACAACTTAGAGTAAAGTGTCTGCTGCTCACTATCAAGTTTGGGAAGCTTCAGTTTATTGTGACTTTCAATTGCTTTATGAATTGTTATCTGCACATCGGCAGGCAATTTCGAATAAAACTCCATTTGCTGAACCAACTTGGCAGATAATGCAGCATGATTGTGCTGAATATTTATGGGAGACTCATTCCCCTGCACAATAAGTACGGCCCGCCCATAGTCGTGAAACAAAGCAATTACTTCGGCTATATTTCTTTCTTCATCGGTTTGCAAAACATATTTTGACAACAATGCTGAATAGCTTGCTACCCGCATCGAATGTGCGCGAACATCCTCAACCCTCGATTGACTTTCAGGTGAGTCCGAAATCAAGGTTAAAAAGTTTTCTTCAAACTCCAGCCTACATTCTTTTAATAATTCCAACGATACCATACATCGAGTTTATATTTTCAAAAGTAGCAGAATTAAATGTTTGGTGTATTTTTAATTTTACAAAAATTATCAACAATCAAAAACTGATAAGGTTGGTTATGTGATGGAGAACCAGCGATTTGATAAAAAAACGACCGAAGTTTTATGTTTTTGATAGAAAGCCGTTGATTAAATTCAAGTTTTACTATTTTTGTGCTCGCTAAAAAGTACCGGTCCCCTAGTTCAATGGATAGAATAAAAGATTCCGGTTCTTTCGATATGGGTTCGAATCCCGTGGGGATCACTTTTAAACTATTTACAATGTAAGCCTCTCTCCGAGAGGCTTTTTTGCGTTCGAATGTTCTTAAAACCAATTTTGCAATCCAAAGTTAATACGCTCGTAATAAATACATTGAAGAGTTCGATTTGCGTTAGGATCTCTTGATTACGCCAAGCTTTCAAGAAATAAAGGTGTCTTGTTGGAATTGTTTATTTTTGTCTCAGAAACTCAAGCCGTAAACAAAATAAATTGACATCTGAGATATGAGCTATTGCACCTACATTCCTTTAATGGCCGAGCCTAGCCGAAGCCTGCATGCGAACTATCACGACAACCACTACGGTTTCCCGATTCACAACGACAATGAGTTGTTTGGGCGGCTGATACTCGAAATTAACCAGGCTGGATTGAGCTGGGAAACCATCCTGAAAAAAGAAGAGGGATTTCGCCGTGCTTACGATAATTTTAGCATCGAAAAAATAGCTGCATACACCGAAACCGACCGGGAAAGACTACTTAACGATTCCGGAATCATCCGCAACAAACTGAAAGTGAATGCCGCCATCGAAAATGCCAAAACGATTCTTCGATTACAAAACGAATTCGGCAGTTTCGAAAAATGGCTGGAACACCACCACCCCAAGACAAAGGAAGAATGGGTGAAACTGTTCAAAAAGACCTTCAAATTTACGGGAGGCGAAATTGTCAACGAATTTTTGATGAGCATTGGTTACCTGAAAGGAGCACACGACGAAAATTGCCCGATTCACCAAAAAATTATCAAAACCAACCCCATGTGGCTGCTAAAATAAATGGAAGAACAAGCTATAAGTCCGCTAGAACAATACTACGACAAGCAAAACGACGCAACAAAAGCGTGTTTGCTGGCGCTGAAATCGATCATCTTATCGATTGATTCCAATATCGTACATTTTAGGAAATACCAAATACCGTTTTTTAGGTACAAAAATTTCAATATCAGTTTTTTATGGGTAAACAAGAAGAAAATATTGCTGGGTTTTGTTGTTGACAAAAAGGTGATTCCTGCGGAAAATGGGCTGCGGCAAAAAGACGGGATTTCAACCCTCGAAATAAACCCCTTGGAAGACATTCCAATTGAACACATTAAAAGTAAACTGAGTGACCTGATTGAATGCTACGAAAAAGCATTGCAGAAGAGCTAAATGCTATTATCAAAATACCAGTAAACTTTTCAAGGCAAAAACCAATATTTCACCTATCGAACTTAGGGAATTGCTCAACTAAAGTTAAAAGCATCTGGACTTTTAAACAAATCAACTTCGAACTTTTAAGCAAAGCTGCTCATTTCGGTTGTTGGTATCTTTGTTTCATCAAAACAATTAAAATTTCAAAAAGATGGAACAAAACAACAACCAGGGGGCGTTGCAGAAACCGGTAGGTTCGGGATTTAACGCCAAATCGACAACAAACGAAGTAATTAAAGGCATTGATCTTACAGGTAAAATCGCTATTGTTACCGGAGGGAATACTGGTATTGGTCTGGAAACCACCCAAACGCTGGCAGTAGCAGGAGCGACAGTTATTGTACCGGCAAGGAACATTGACAAAGCAAAAAGAAATTTGGAAGGCATTGCCAATGTAGAAATTGAATACATGGATTTGATGGACCCCGACTCCATTGATGCTTTTGCCCAGAAATTCCTGATGTCCGACAGACCGCTTCATCTGCTGATCAACAATGCCGGAATTATGTGGGTGCCGCTTCGCCGCGGTAAACGGGGTATCGAATCGCAATTGGCTACGAATTACCTGTCGCAGTTCCAGCTTGCAGCACAGTTGTGGCCAGCCCTTAAAAAAGCCGGAGGAGCAAGAGTCATTAATGTTTCTTCGCAAGGCCATCAGTTCACACCCTTCAACTTCGATGACCCTAATTTCCTGCACCACGAATATGAAACATTGCAGGCTTACGGGCAATCGAAAACCGCTGTCAACTTGTTTTCACTTGAACTGGATAACCGGGGAAAGACCCACCAAGTAAGAACTTATTCATTACATCCGGGTTCTATACACGGTACAGAATTAGGCCGAGAAGCTTCGGCGAAACTGTTTCAGAAAATGGGATTTTGTGATGAAAACGGCAACATTAAACCGGAAGTTGTAGCGTCGTTGAAAACAATCCCACAAGGAGCTGCAACAACCGTTTGGGCTGCAACAAGTCCAATGCTTCAAAACCTTGGAGGTGTTTACTGCGAAGATGTGGAGGTTGCTGAAATCAACCACGAACAAACTTTTTCTGCTGGAGTGAAATCGTATTCTCTGGACGAAACTCATGCCAAACGATTGTGGAAATTGAGCGAAGAAATGACCGATATATCTTTCAATATCGATTAATGGCTAAATAATTATTTTTGTGTCGCCGGGTTCTTTTATTGCTGATATTAAAAAGAAAGCAGATGGAGTACAAAGCAAAATACATTACTGACGATATAAAACTTTCCTGTTACGAGGATAAGTTTTTCAAATCAGACATCCTGTTTGTTGACCACATGCTGATCTGGTTTATTTCGGGCGAAACAAAGATTGTGCAGGCCGATGCCACATATCTCTTTAAAAAGGGCGATATTTTTCTGATTCCCAGGAACCAGTTGGCAACGATCATCAATTATCCCAAAGACGGCGAGCCTCATAAAACAGTGGTCATGCACTTGTCCACCGCGAGGCTGCGGGATTTTTATGCCAGACAGGATGTCCAAATTCAGTCGTTTACTTCACCGAAAATCCGTTGCTACAACAACCATCCGTTGCTCGAAAGTTGTCTTTCTTCCCTAATTCCGTATTTCGAAATCAAAGACCTTCCGGAAAATATTGCCAATCTGAAAATTATAGAAGCCATAAGCATTCTAAGAACAATTGATAAAGGAATCGACCAGGTACTGGCCAATTTCGAAGAGCCGGGGAAAGTTGATTTGGTCAGTTATATGGAGCGGAATTTCATGTTCAATTTACCTCTGCAAAAATTTGGTTATTTGACAGGTCGGAGCCTGACCACTTTCAAACGCGATTTTAGTAAAGCGTTTAGCACCACTCCCCAGCGGTGGCTCACTCAAAAAAGGCTGGAGCTGGCACACTATCAATTTGTTGAAAAGAAAAAGAAACCGATTGATGTTTGCTATGAAGTTGGATTTGAAAACCTGTCGCATTTTTCATATGCGTTTAAAAAGCAGTTTGGTTATCCGCCAACACGATTGTTAAAATAAAGTCGATTGTACTATAAGCGGTGCTTATTCTTTTGTGTCCTTTCATTTATAAACTTCGATATGGAATCAAAATCTTCAAGCAAAAAGTTCGACACCTCTCCCGTGGGGATCACTTATAAGCCGCTATTTTAGCGGCTTTTTTCGTTTTTTGTGAACGGTTTGGAGAACTTTTTCATAGCGATTCCAAATAAACACGCCCCGAACAGAGAACCCGCAAGATTTGCAAGCTCGTCGTACCACGAAAATGAGCGACCAAGGTGCATCGTTAACTGGAGAAACTCCATATAAAGTCCCCACCCCACAGCAAAAATTATTGCCAGATATATTCTTTTTGGGTGTTTGTCAGCTCTCAGGTTCCAGCAAAGCAAAATAGCCAGGGGAAAATACATGAGAAAATGTACAACCTTGTCGAACCCTTCAAAAACTTTAACATGCGGCAAATCGCTGGGCGGCAACAACGATAAAGCCATAATGCATGAAATATAAACAATGAGGAAGGCCATTCTATAGCCTTGCCTTAAAGACAAAAGAAATGATATCATCAAAAAATAATTATCATGGTTCTGAAAAAATACATATAGAATCACTCATTCAAATATCTGTACTTTATTTGTTTTTTTATTGAATCCCGAGCAACCGACGACTTATAGTCAATAAAAAAATCAAACATTTCGAGCTTAATTAACTGTTTTATTGGGCATTTCACTATCCAAAAAATCTTCTAATACTGACTTTTTCAGGCCGACGAATTTTCTTAAATATTTTCTGGAACAATTCTGCTTATCAACAGTAAAATAGAGTCCAATAATTACTATGTTAGTCATTGAAAAAAGTACCTAATATTTGATTAACCCACAAACTTAAAACTTGAATCATGCAAATCGATTTGTCACATATCAAAATCAGGGAAATTGGGCCGGACGAAGTTGAGCTGCTGACGAGCTACCGGCTAGCTTACCTTACCGAATTGCAAGGCGAACAAACTGAAGAATATCAGCAAAAACTACGCGACGACTTAAATGCGTATTTCAAACAGGCGCTTGCTGAAGATCGCTTTTTCGCTTACCTCGCCGAGCTGAAAGGTGAAATTCTAAGCTTCGGGGCAATGGTTATTAAAAAAATCCCGGGCGACTTCAATCAATCTTCGTACCTCGAAGGCGATATTCTGAACATGTTTACCATACCTGTAGCGCGAAGGAATGGTATTTCGGCAATCATACTACAGCAATTGATAAACGAAGCACGGAACAGAGGAATAAGCAAAATATCGTTGCACACATCAAAAGACGGCGAAAAATTGTACCGAAAATATGGATTCAGCGAACCTGTTTATCCGGTTTTAGAATTGTGTTTGTAAAAAAATAGAGCTATGCAAGAACCACAAATAAGGGTTGGGATAATGCACCAGCCTGAAATAATTTTCAGACTGAATGAAAAATATTTGCTCGCACCCAACGGAATTCCCTATGAAGCAATACAAAAAGTAAGCTACAAAGAAGGAAAAATATGGTTGAACGACGAGCCGGTTGACGATGAGGTTTTACTTTTCGAGCCGGTCCGTTACCACGAAGCATCGTTCGAGTTAAACGATGTTACCATCGGAATCCAGTTTCACTGGGAGCGCAAAGAAGACCAAACCTTCAAAGGTTCTCTCGAAATCAGGATTGAAGGCGAGAAACTGGTGGCAATAAATGTTCTGCCACTCGAAGATTATCTCGTAAGTGTAATCTCGTCGGAAATGAGTGCCACAAGCAACCTGGAACTATTAAAAGCGCACGCAGTCATATCGCGTTCGTGGCTGCTGGCTCAA
>Ga0209098_1002043_pt1 | contig 18269 bp, 13 predicted proteins | sample AD_JPNHW1_MetaG_FD_184429 | JGI IMG/M metagenome (GOLD analysis project Ga0209098, IMG submission 184429) | Active sludge microbial communities of municipal wastewater-treating anaerobic digesters from Japan - AD_JPNHW1_MetaG (SPAdes) (version 2) | ecosystem: Engineered > Bioreactor > Anaerobic... | reverse complement strand
CTACACCGAGACAAAGCTCTCGAAGACTGCCAGCTGTGATGTAACACTCGATTTTGTTTATGACGGTCCCAAAACCACCCTGGTCATTGCCTTTGGTGTTGGCAAAACCTATGTGCCAAAAATCGATGTAATTGCAACCCCTGTTGTGGCCGAAGCCGGCGCAACTTATTCCTACAATTTTGCCAATAGTTCGGTTTTTTCACAGGTTACAACCACCAAATATTCAATGTTTGTAACCAATGACGGCATCCTGACGATGAAAAGTAACTCCGATGCGGCCAATGCCCAATTCTGGTGGCACGACGCCCAACATGGAGCTGCCATGTATGTCGGAAACTCCATGTCGTTTGTAGTTCCGGGCAATACCAAAATTACCCTGGGCACCTGCCAGTACAGCATGGCTGATGTCGTGATGGAATTCACCGACGCAGAAGGAAATGTGCTGGGATCAGTTCCCGCGACAGACAAAGGCACAGGTGCATGCAGCACACACTCGTTCAGCTACAAAGGCGATGCCGGTATTGTAACAGGCACGTTTAAAAACAATGGATCTTCCACCGGCACCATTTATATTCATGGGGTCACTCTTGAAAACGAAAAAGCGAAAACGGCATTGATCGATGCATGGGACTTTGGTGCTGCAAAACTCGACTCAACAAAATATGTAAACAAACTGACCGAATCGATTATTAATTCATGGTACGATTCGTCAATTGCTGTTGGTTCAACAGGAAACACGTTACCTGCATCATTTGATGCAGGAGCCCTCCACTGGTTTGGCGCAGCCAACAAAGACCGGTTAAGAACCAGCAATACCAACCTTACCCGGTATGATGCCAATAATGCTCCTTTCGTCATTGCAGGAGATAGCCTGACCGGTTCTCTCTATGTAAATGCCAGCGCAACCACTGCCAGATATCTGAACATCGATGCCAACGAAGATGATGAAGTGTACATTTATTGCCGGTCACAAAATGCGGCTGGACTGATCAACTTTGTCTATTCCGATGCAACGGTTCAAACCGACACCGCAACCTATCGAGGCACCGGCTCACTGCTCAAATTCGTAGCTAAAAACACCGGAAATTACAAAATTTACGACACCAAAGACAAACCTTCTTATTACCGTGTGTTGAGAAAAGATGCCACCCTGGTTAAGGTTGCCGGCTCGGTCGATGTGTCCGAAGCACCGGGTATTCCGGCAGGTTACAAACTTGTGTTCAAAAATCAGGCAGGAAAAACATGGAATGCAACCGTTTCAGGCGGAGCTTTCAGTACAAAACTACCAGCTGGTTTTGAATATGCACTAAGCCTTTCCGGCGCCAACGGATACAACATCAGCAACGGAACCACCTTGACTGTTACCGGCGACACAACGTATGCCGTAGCTATCCGAAAAGTAGAAATGTACACCATAAGTGGTTCCATTATTGGGCTCACTCGTGCTCAAATGCTAAAAACAAAACTGGTTTATACACCAGCAACAACAAGAATATACACGCCGGAAACAGCGATCGACACAACAACCGCTTCCTATACAGCCAAGCTGGAACCCAATATCCAATACACCATCTCGGCAACCGGTGCAAACGATTATACCATTGCCGAAAATACCATCACGATTGGCAAATCAGATACAACCGCCCATATCACATTCGTTGCCAAACCGGTCTACCCGGTAACCATCAGAACTGAAGGTTTGGCCGATTCTCTGATTTCAAAACTGGTTGTAGTCTTTACCAACCTAAATGAATTGGGTTATACGTATAGCTTCTCCGATCTGAGCAAGATCAATTTAAGAAATGGCGTTTATTCCATTTCGTGTTCAGGCTTGGATAATTATCCGGTACAATTGGGGCTCACCTCCAATATAAAAGTGGAAGGAGCAGCAGCATCCAAAACATTAGCCTTTCAGAAAGTTTCTTATTGGCCATTCGATGACATGACAATCACCAACAAGAATGCTTCCTACAAGGGCTTACTCTTCTCCGGAAATGTTTATAACGAACAAGCCAAGAGCCACCTGGTAGCCAAAGCTGGTGCAACCATCAAAGTACCGATGAACCCGGGAGAAAAACTAACCATCGGGTATTACTATTCAGCCAAATTCGCCATTGACGGTGGCGATACCATCAGTACATCAAGCGGAAGCACCAGTACCCTCGAAAACGTGTCATATCTCTATCCGGGAACCCAATCAGGTTATGTCACCATTGGTTCGGGCATGGGAACTACCTATATTACGGACATTTCAATCATAGCAACCATTCCTTATGCTGAAATCATCACCGTAGGTACCGATAAAGAATACCAAACCATCAACGAGGCTCTCGATGCTGTCCGTTCAATGATCCGTCCAAACAACGAGCGAGTCAATGTTCTGATCGATCCGGGGAACTACGAAGAGATGCTGGTGGTTGATGTGGCAAATGTTTCTTTCACAAACGCATCGGTTAAACCAAGCATTGCACTGCTCAACAAAGGTGTCGACATTGATCAAAATGCAGTCCGAATCACCGCTTATTATGGGCATGGCTACAATTATTACAGCATGGCTCCTAACCAAAAATGGAATGCTGAAGTATTAAGAGTGAATAAAGAAAATGGATATACGACCTATACCAACACCGGTGGGGCTTCAACAAGTGGTTCTTACTGGAATGCAACAGTTGTTGTTAGTGCAGCAGGGTTTGAGGCTTCCAACATCATCTTCGAAAACTCATACAATCAATACATTTCAAAGAAAGAATCGGAAGATGTGGTTGTTGAGTGGGCTGTTGGCGGAAAAGGGAAACGTCCAACCGACGTTGGCAACACCGCTGTTCAGGCAAAAAGTTTTGTTGAACGGGCAGCAGCTATTGCTTACACCAAAAGCGGCGACAAATCGATCCTGAACAATTGCCGCATTGTGGGCCGTCAGGACTCGTTCTATGGTGCAGAAGGCGCACGTGTCGTTGCATACAAAGGCTCACTGATGGGTGGCACCGATTATATTTTCGGAGGAATGACACTGGTTGCTTACAAAAGTGATTTGGCCATGAATACCAGCGACGCCAGTACTGATGTTTCTTACATCACCGCAGCTCAGCAAACAACGGCCCGTGGCTACCTGATGTATGAATGCAATATTACTTCGGCTCAACCCGGAACAGAAACAGCATCAACCTACCTGTCAAAGCCTGGATATTTTGGCCGCCCATGGCAAGGCACAACCAGTGAAGTCGTTTATTACAAAGCCACTATTCAGATTTCGAACAGCACTGGCTTTGAAGGCAAATCAATGATCACTCCGCTGGGGTGGAACAATTCATTGGGCGGAGCATCCGATAAGTGCTATGAATACGGAACCATTGAATTATCCGGTGAAGACAATTTGTCACAACGGGCAACATGGTCTCATCTGTTAACAACCCCCACCCTGCCCGATGGAACTGAAATTACCACATTCAATTTCACCAAGGGAACCGATAATTGGGATCCAATTCCTGCACTGGAAGTGAAGACGCCCGATTTTGTTGTAAATAAATTAATCTTTGGGACCATCGATTCTAAGGAAGATTACACCTGTAACCTTTTCTTAGACTGGGACGCCAAGAATGTTTACGTAAAATTGGAAATCACCGATGACAGCATGGTGAATACAGGAACAAACTATCAGGTTGACAATATCGAAGTTTACTTCGATATGGATAACTCGAAAAACATTCACTGGCCACGTAATGGCGGCTGGGTAGCCAATGACCCAACTTACGACAAAAACGACTATCAGTTACGCCTGGTTCCAAATGTTGATTTTAGTGTAAACAACTCACTGAAAGGCGTTACCCAAATCTACACAAAAACCGTCGTTGGATACAACTTCGACCTTACCATCCCATGGGATTCGTTAATGCCGGGCTTTGAACCATCCGTTGGCAAACTGATTGGCTTTGATGTACTGGCCAGCGATAACGATGCCATAGCTTCTGATGCCAACCGCAATCAGGTTACCCTGGTAACACCAAACGGAATGCTTTACAACGACCCATCGTTAATCGGAACCTTCAAATTCGAAAAAGGGAACAAATTCAGTATCGTTCCCGACACCATTGCGCCGTCTATCGTGTCGAATTTAGCAGCCACAGTGACAAAAGACGCGACAAAACTGACATGGGATAATGCAACCGACAACATCGCGGTAATGTACTACAACATCTATCAGGACAATGTTCTGATCAAAGAGAAATTGTATGCCCTAAAGACCGGAAATACGTTCACCGTTAAAAAGCTGGCCGACGGGAAATACACCTTCAGCATCGAGACCGTTGACAATTATGGCCTTGTTTCAACAACCAAAGCTTCAGTCGATGCCACGATCAATACCGTATCGGCAAAAGATTTCGGACTTGCCAGGTTGGAAATTTATCCAAACCCGGCTGTAACTGAATTAAACGTTACGGGCATAAACAACATTTCCAAAATTGAAGTCGTTGGAATAACCGGCAATGTAATCAAAACTTCAAATAGCTCATCAACAATCAATGTTTCAGATCTTTCAAAAGGAACTTACCTACTCAAAGTATACAGCAACAAGGCTGTTTTGACAACCAAGTTCCTCAAAAATTAATCGGTTTAGAAGAAGTTTCAAAGAGGCTGGTCCGAAAGAGTTCAGCCTCTTTTCATTTTTTCAGCCAACCATTCTTATATTTGCACTTCAATTTTAATGTGTAACAAGAATCAGAAAAATAGAAAGCCATGGCTGAATTTATTTACCAGAAACCTTTCCCTATTCAGAAAGATACCACCAACTACCGTCTTCTCACCAAAGATTACGTATCGACCGAGGAATTCGACGGACGTAAAATTTTAAAAGTTGCTCCCGAAGGACTCGAACTTTTGGCTCGCGAAGCAATGGCCGATGTTTCGTTCTATCTTCGACCATCACACCTCGAAAAAGTCCGTGCCATTCTCGACGATCCCGAAGCTTCCGATAACGACAAATTTGTGGCCCACACGTTGCTGGTCAACCAGATTGTGGCTGCCGAAGGAGAACTTCCAACTTGTCAGGATACCGGAACCGCCATTGTGGTTGCAAAAAAAGGCGAAAACGTCTATACCGGAGTCAACGATGCCAAACACCTGTCAAAGGGTATTTTTGAGACCTATCGCGACCGGAACCTCCGCTATTCACAAGTGGTTCCGTTCACCATGCTCGATGAGAAAAATACAGGGACCAACCTTCCTGCCCAAATCGATATCTACGCCGAAGAAGGCAATAAATACGAGTTCCTTTTTGTCACCAAGGGCGGAGGATCGGGCAACAAAACCTTTCTCTATCAGCAGACCAAAGCATTGCTGACCGAAGAAGCGCTTACCAAGTTCATCAAAGAAAAGATTAAAGACCTTGGCACATCGGCTTGTCCTCCATACCACCTGGCACTGGTCATTGGCGGAACATCGGCCGAAGCCACACTCTCAACGGTTAAAAAAGCATCGACTGGTTATTTCGATCATCTTCCAACCCAGGGCAACGAAGGTGGACAAGCTTTCCGCGACCTCGAATGGGAAGAAAAAGTATTGAAGATTTGCCAGGAGAGCGGCATTGGGGCCCAGTTTGGCGGAAAATATTTTGTACACGATGTACGTGTAATCCGTATGCCACGCCATGCAGCATCTTGTCCGGTTGGACTGGGAGTAAGCTGCAGCGCCGACCGCAACATCAAAGCCAAAATCACCGAAGACGGCATCTTCCTCGAAGAGATGGAAAAGAACCCACTTCGCTTCATGCCTCAAACCGCACTGGAACTGACTCCTGCTGTTGATATCGACCTCGATCGCCCAATGGAAGAAGTATTGGCCGAATTAAAGAAATACCCGGTGAAAACCCGTTTGAACCTGAAAGGTACCCTGATTGTAGCCCGCGACATTGCCCATGCAGAAATCAAGAAGATGATCGATGCCGGCAAGCCAATGCCCGAATATTTCAAGAAACACCCGATTTACTATGCCGGCCCGGCAAAAACCCCGAAAGGAATGCCTTCGGGAAGCTTTGGCCCAACCACTGCCGGACGTATGGACTCGTATGTTGACCAATTCCAGAGCCTCGGCGGTTCAATGATTATGGTTGCCAAAGGAAACCGATCAAAAGCCGTAACCGATGCTTGCCAGAAACACGGAGGTTTCTACCTCGGATCCATCGGCGGACCTGCTGCCGCGTTGGCTAAGAAAAGTATCAAATCGGTTGAACTGATTGCTTTTGAAGAGTTGGGCATGGAAGCCATCCGCAAGATTTATGTCGAAGATTTCCCGGCCTTCATTATCGTTGATGACAAGGGAAATGATTTCTTTGCAGAGTTTGCTCACTAAAAATTAAATAAGAATTGAAATATCTTCAGCCCTAATGGTGAAAACTGTTGGGGCTGATTGTTTTATTGTACATTCATTCCAATTTCGTATTTTTGAAAAAATAAAAAGAATCATGCAAACACTCCTTGTTGAAATAAAAGATCAAAACGGACTTCGGATATTAAAAGACCTGGAACAGGCAAAAATTATCAGGTTGATTGATGAGCCATCAAAAGAAGAGACCCATCAACGTCTTTCAAAGCAATTGCGTGGTTCTATTTCGAAAGAAACAGCCACTGATATGCTTGTTGAGCTGGAACAAATCAGAAACGAATGGCAGACAAGAAATATTTAATCGACACGAATATCGCCATTGACTATCTTGGGGAAAAGCTTCCTGAAAACGGCTTGACTTTTATGGATGATATCATTGATAAAGGATACTGCATTTCAATTATTAACAAGATTGAGCTTTTCTCATACAGCAAGTTAACAAATGACGATATTTCAGCACTAACCATTTTTGTCGATAATTCTTCTGTATTGAACATCGGCAATGAAATAGTTGATAAAACAATTGATGTCAGAAAAACACATTCAATCAAACTCCCTGATGCGATTATCGCAGCCACAGCCATCGTCAATGACCTTGTCCTTATTACCAGAAATACAAAAGATTTCAAGAATGTCCAGAATTTAAATCTTGTTGATTTATATTCGTTATAATGTTTAATTTGAAATCATAACAACCACGTCTCGATGGTGAAAACTGTTGGGGCTGATTGTTCTAAGTTCTTTCAAACACCTCATTAAAAGCAAGTGTTTCATATTTTATGATGTTTTCCAAAAAAAAAGAAATGAATAAGCTAAAACAATACGCCACAAAAGAAGAATACTATTTACAGTCATCTATTCTTATTACTTTCCTGTTCTTCTTTCCGGCTTTTTAACCGGACAGCAAACAACACGGCCACCAGCAGCAAAATCGATTCGTAAAGAAATATACTCCGGTATCCCTCAACACCACTGGCATTGGCAATAATAACCCCAATCAACGCCGCACCGGTAAGCTGTCCAAGGCTGATAAAAATGGTGAGCATTCCCTGGGTTATTGCGCGGTCGGTTTTACCCACCTCATTCAGCATGATATACCGGAGGGAACTCCCGGAAAGGACAGAAAGCCCAAAACCAATCAACGCTCCCGAACCATAAAAAAGTACTTTCTGACCCGCAACCCGATGCAACAGATAAAAACCCATCACTGCAAGAACCAATCCAATAATAATCACCACCTTGGAGCCAACACGATCAATCATCCGGCCAAACAATGGCGAACCAATGGCGGTAGCCAACACCACCGGAAGCAACATAAAACTGGCTGTCGACGAGGTAACATTGTATAACCCAACCGCATAATTTGGGATGAAGACAAATGAAGCCTGCAAAATCCCGGTCACCATGGCAATCATCCCAACAATGCGAATTTCCCGGTTATAGAAGAGAGATGTCCGGATGATTGGAGACGGAGCTCTTCGCTCAACATACACCGTAAGGATAAAAAGTATCAGCGAAGCAATCAAAAATGGCAGAACCGACGACGAAACAACACTGGCCACAAACGACTCACTCTCGATATTATTGATTCCGTAAGCAAATGATCCCAGCATCAATCCCAGCCCCAGAATACCTTTCCAGTCCAAATGATTAGAGGTTTCTACCTTAGTATTGGGCAGTATCTTCAAACTTGCCACAATAAGCAACGCTGCAATGGGCAGATTTATCAGGAATAAAACATTCCACTTGAAATAATGTAACATCGTTCCGGCAAGAATAGGACCAATAATGAAGGCAAACCCAAAAACAGCGCCCAGTAATCCGAGTACCCTACCCCGCTTTTCAGCAGGAAATAAATCGCCCACAATGGCCGATGCCACGGGAAAAATTCCACTGGCTCCAAATCCCTGAATAGCCCGGCCTGCAATAAGAACCGAAAAACTATCCGAAAGGGATACGACCAACGATCCGAGTGCAAATACCGACAACGAAAGAATGTAAATGTTCTTTCGACCAAAAACATCGGACAACCTGGCAAACAGCGATATGCCAACCAGATTAAACAATACATAAACCGAGAAAATCCAGCCCAGCATACGGGGCTCAATTTTTATTGCCTGCTCAATGGACGGTATAGCCGGCCCCACAATAGAAATATCGAGAGCCCCCATCAATACTCCGGTAAAAAGGAGAAGAATAAGATTGGTATTTTTCGGATTATCCGTTAACATTTCTGAATGATTTCTGAATGATTTCTGAATTAAACAAAATGATCCGAAAATAGTTTACCAAACAGATCCGAAGAAGAAACTTTTCTGCAGTTGATATTCCCCAATGATGGGTTAAAAGGCAATTCCAACAGTAAGAGAGCTCTTCCAGCCAACCATCCAAAAAGGGACATCCGAACGAAGTTCATTGTCGAGGGCATTAAAAGCCAGTCTCTTTGCCAAAAAGTTACTTACCGAGCCCATGGCTTTTTGCAAGTCTTGAGTATAAGTATCAACAACATCGTATAAATTATCCGACTGAACCCCAACCCTGAAATTATAATGGTCGATTCCTAACCCAACAAAACTCCAGTCAATTGAAATCCAGTCGTTAAGAATCCATTGATAACCCATAATACCCCCACCACCCCAAATTTTGAAAGAAGTATTTAAAGCGCCTGAGATTCGGATTGACGGATCAACAACCGTTGTAGAGTATTCACTTTGAAATTCCCCGTTGACTTTTTGATAACGCAGATAAGGAGCAACATAGAAACCTTGAGCGACTTTTCTTTTCCCCAAATAATAACGGTATTCAGCGTCGATACCCAAAGAATAAAAATGGGGTTTATCAGTAAGGCCAAAAGAGTAATTTTCTCCACTCGTTGAAAAATCCCTGATCCGGCGTTCAACAAAACCCATCAGATGGTATTTTGCCCGGATATTCAGGGTTGTTTTCTGCGTAATAATCCGTTCATAAGAAAGATTGATTCCTCCCAGCAATAATTTACCCGGATTCATTTTCAGGATATTTCTATTCATATCATCCGGCAAACCAGATCTAACACCTAGCGGGCGATGAATACCTTCATTCCCGCGTTCTGATGCGTTTACCCCTTCTGAAATAAAAAGAATAAGCACAAAACCTATCAGAAACGCTACAATCTTCAAGAAGGTCAGTTTTTGTTGTTACTTTCGTACAATAATATTTCAGGCATTCCTTCCGCAAATAATTTCTGCCCACCAAATAAAGCCCTCATTAGAAGGCAATTCCAACAGACACTGAAAACCGGAATCCGGGGAACAAAAAAGGCAATTTGGATGTAAGATTACTGGTACTTACTTTATTGGTCAACCTTTTGGACAAATAATCTACATCATCGATATAGTCAACCACATCTGCGGTAATCTTGCTATAATCATAGCTGGAATGATCTGCTGTTTTATATTTCAACTTGGCACAATACCTTTCAACCCCTGCCCCAAAGAAACTAAAATCAATAGAAACCAAATCTTTAATCAACCACTGAGCCCCCAGTTGAACGCCTGCACCAAACATGTTGCCAGTCGCATTAACATCAAAAAGAGTCTCCCTGACGGAGTCGGAATAAACACCTTTTATCTGTCCATAGCGAACATACGGTGCGACATAAAAACCGCGGGGAGCGCTGCTTTTTCCCAGATAAAAACGATATTCCAGAGAAGAATGAAATCCTCCATCAACACTTTTCACTGTAAATTCTTTGGTCTTAAAATCACCCGGCGCAATTAAAAAGCTGGAAGTGGGCTGGATATAACCGATATTCAGGTTCAACGAATTGTTATCAGAGATCATTCTCTCATAACCCAACGAATAGTCACCATAAAATAGATTCGAAAAACCTAATTTGAGGACATTCTCCTGAGAAAAACAGGTTACTGCCACAAGCAAAAAAGCAAAAGTCAAAATTCGTTTCATAGCTATTTAGGGTAATAAATTAATTAAGAATTCTATCAGGAATCGAAATTAGCATAAAAAACTCATTTTACGGATGAATATTTTCTAATCCTCTCCGAATCCGGTTTAAAGTTTCTTCTTTTCCGATCATTTCACAAATCTCGAACAAATCGGGACCAATAGCTGCTCCCACCAGACAAATCCTGAATTCGTTCATAATGATTCCAAATCCCCACCCTTTTTCATTAACAAACGCTGAGAAATGTTCTTTAATCATTGGGGCATCCCACTCATCGACACCCGACAAAAGATCAAAAATCTGCTGCATCCGGTCATTTGCGCCTTCTTTCCAGCGCTTCTTCACGGATTGTTCATCATACGACTGAGGCGTTTCAAAGAAATAATGGCCTTGTTCCCATAAATCCGGAATAAATACTGCTCTCTCTTTCAGGATATGAACCACTTTAAAAACATAATCAGAATCAGCTTCAATCCCTTTCTGAAGAAGAAATAACCTGAATTTTTCCGAGATCTCTTCGTCACTTTTCCTCAACATATACTGATGGTTGAACCACTTGGTCTTTTCGGGATCAAATTTGGACCCCGATTTTCCTACCCGATCCAAATCAAAGGCATGAATCAGCTCTTCCATCGAAAAGATTTCCTGCTCGGTGCCGGGGTTCCATCCAAGGAGGGCCAACATATTTATAAATGCTTCAGGGAAATAACCATCCTCCCGATAGCCACTCGATACTTCACCGGTAAAAGGATCGGTCCATAACAACGGAAATACCGGAAAACCCATTTTATCTCCGTCACGTTTACTTAGTTTTCCTTTTCCGATAGGCTTCAAAATAAGAGGCAAATGGGCAAACTTCGGACTTTCCCATCCCAACTTTTCATATAACAAGATGTGTAACGGCATGGACGACAACCACTCTTCCCCTCTGATAACATGGGTTATGCTCATCAAATGATCATCAACCACATTGGCCAGGTGGTAAGTTGGCATTCCATCCGATTTAAAAAGTACTTTATCATCAAGGCGGTCGGTATTGAATGTTACCTGTCCCCGAATAAGGTCATCGCCTGTGACATCCACATTATCAGGCATTCGAAACCGAATGACATAATGCACACCATTCGAGAGAGACTCATTCACCTCTTCTTCACTCATGGTCAATGAATTTTTCAGCAATACACGACTCTGTGAATTATAAATAAAAGTCTCCCCTGCAGCTTCCTTTTCCGAACGCAGACGATCCAGCTCCTCCGGTGTATCAAAGGCATAATAAGCATTTCCACTTTCAATCAGTTGATCGGCATATTTCTTATAAATTGCTTTTCGTTCCGATTGCCGGTATGGGCCACAAGATCCTCCTTCACGGATTCCTTCGTCCACTTTGATGCCACACCATTCCAACGATTCCATAATATATTCTTCGGCACCAGGAACAAAACGGGTCTGGTCTGTATCTTCGATCCTCAACAAAAAATCGCCGCCGTGTTTTTTTGCAAACAGATAATTAAACAAAGCCGTTCTAACGCCTCCAATGTGCAATGGGCCTGTGGGACTTGGGGCAAATCTCACCCTAACTTTCTGGTCGATCATATCCGTATTTTTTTCAGCAAAGATAAACTTTCAGCCAAAGGCCTACAAACAAAAAATCAGGTTATCACTTCATCATTTTTCGAGTGGTCCCGTTGTCATTCATCAACAGGAAATGAACGTTCGTCAAAAAGGAAGTCGTGCCTTGAACAATTCGGCCAACAAACTTGTATTTAAGATCAAAAAATCTTAAATTGTATTAATTAAAAAATTACGACTATGTTATACTTAGCAATTGCATTTGGAGTTTTTCTATTCGCTGTTGCGATGGCATTTCTCACGCAGTCGGGTAAAAAAGGAACATTGACCTAATATGTCAGTTTTTTCTTGATATTACAGCAATAGGAATCAGACGATTTGCCTGAAAAGGGCATCTTTTGTTTTAACACAAGCACGACAATTCAAAATACAGTTCTTGGGATCCATCAGGCAAAATCCACAAATCCAACGGAGATAACCCATTACCCGTTCAACGCACAATCTGATGTTTCCCATCAAGCGCTGTTTTTTCATTTATCAACAATCTTGTGCCGTTCGTCAATTCAAAACGATCGTTCATAAAACAAACTTGGTGCTTCTTTTTTCATGAATTATTTTTATTTCACAAACCATAAAAAAAGAGAACCATGTTGTACTTAGGAATTGCTTTCGGAATTTTCTTACTCGCAGTCGGAATTGCTTTCTTTACCGAATCGAAAAGAACTTCTTCCATTTAAGGAACAACGTCAATTCCGTGTTTTTCTATACGTTGGGAACCATGGTCCCCAAATGCATTTTTTATGGTTAGCCTCACAGAGGCTTTTTTTATGCCTTTCCCTTTTCTAATCTTGCCATGAATCGCTGTCATTTATCAATTCTTTTGACCAAAGCTTTCTCTACCTTTGAAGAAACAAAAAAGATTGAAAAATGTATTCATCAATAAAATCAGACCTCATCAAAAAACTTAATGAGCTGAAATTAAATGGATTATACAAAAATGAACGGATAATAACATCCCCTCAGGATGCTAAAATATCAGTCGAGACAACCGGGAAGGTGTTAAATTTTTGCGCCAATAATTATTTGGGATTGGCTAACCATCCCGAGGTTATTAAAGCCGCCTGCCATACCATTGAAAATTGGGGTTTTGGATTGTCCTCTGTACGGTTTATTTGCGGAACGCAACAAATACATAAAGAACTGGAAGAAAAAGTATCCAAATTTTTGGGAACCGAAGACACCATATTGTATTGCGCCGCATTCGATGCCAATGGTGGCGTCTTTGAACCGTTATTAAACGAAGAATGTGCCATCATTTCCGATGAATTGAACCACGCATCCATTATCGATGGCGTAAGATTATCTAAAGCCATACGATTCAGATATAAGCATTCCGACATGAACGAGCTGGAGCGATGTCTGATTCAAAGCCAATCGTACACCTACCGAATCATTGTTTCTGATGGTGTTTTTTCAATGGATGGCGATATTGCCAAACTCGACAAGATCTGCGATCTGGCTGACAAATATGATTCCCTGGTAATGGTCGACGATAGCCACGCAACAGGTTATATTGGGAAAACCGGACGAGGAACCCCTGAATATTATCAGGTTACCGATCGCATCGACATTATCACTTCCACCTTTGGAAAAGCTCTTGGCGGAGGAAACGGAGGTTTTACATCTGGCCGAAAAGAGATTATTGAGATGCTGAGACAGCGTTCAAGGCCCTATCTGTTCTCAAACTCGCTGGCACCTGCAACCGTTGGCGCAAGCTTAAAAGTATTGGAAATGCTTACCCAAAGCCCTGAATTAAAAAATAAAACAATGGCAAATGCCAACTATTTCAGGGAAAGGATGGCTTCAGCCGGCTTTGATCTGGTAAAGGGAGAAACCGCCATTGTACCCGTGATGATATACGATGCGCCCCTTGCCGTAAAGTTTGCCGATTTGCTTTTACAGGAAGGAATTTATGTAATCGGCTTTGTATACCCGGTGGTACCCGAAGGAAAAGCCAGAATCCGGGTACAACTCTCTGCCGCCCATACCACAGACCAAATAGACCAGGCAATTCATGCCTTTACAAAAGTTGGCAAACAATTGAATATCATAAAATAATTTTAATACAAACTCTCAAAAGCACAATAAAGACCTCAGATCGTTGCAAATTACATAGAAAATTTACAATTTGGTAGCTTCAAAAAGCGAGGGTTAAAACCCAGAATATGTTTAACGTTATAAACCTAACTGTATAAACGATGGAGGCAACCGAACGAAAATTGTACAAAGTTTTACGAAATGTAGGCGTTAAAAGAAATTATATCCAGCGAGCCAGAACAATAGACGATTTATACCTGGATGAATACGACCAGAAATTACTGGTTTATTATTTTGAAGATGAATTCCATGTAAAACTGAACAAAAGAGAAATCAAGAAATTAACCTCACTGCCCGCAATTGACGGATTCCTTCACAAAAATTAGGGCCATTTAAAACCATCTACATCAAACGGAAAATTCTCTTTGTTGATGATTTATTTTGAAAGGAAACTTTTTAAATCTATTTTTTTCATTCCTTTTTTTTAACTTGTACTCTTTACTAATTGGTTAGGAAATGAATCGACTTTTCTTTACAAAAAAGCTCATCTGGCTAAGCACTTTTCTGATAGTTATCCAGTTACAGGTTCTTGCACAAGAGAACGACTTATACAATCAAATTAAGTCTTTTCCCGAAGTAGTATCCGTTCAAAAAATTGAACAATACCCTTTTTTTACAGAAGCTTATGAAATTTTAATTGAACAGTACCTCGACCATGGCAATCCGGCTGCCGGAAAGTTTAATCAGCGGGTAATCCTATCCAATTACAACAAATTTAGTCCGGTCATTTTTGTTACCGAAGGCTATAAGGCCGATTATGCGACCAAGGAAAGCTATGTGAACGAACTCAGCAAGATTCTTGAAGGAAACCAACTTGTTGTAGAACACCGTTATTTCGGCAAATCAATGCCTGACAATCCCAACTGGGATTATCTTACCGTAGAGAATTCCTGTGCTGATTTACACCGAATCATGAAGATTTTTAAACGGTTGTATAACAATCAAAACAAATGGATCGCAACAGGCATTAGCAAAGGCGGCACTACCACACTGGCTTACAAAGCATTTTACCCCAACGACATGGATATCTGGGTTCCGTACGTTGGACCAATTGCTTTTGGGGTTGAAGATAGCCGCCTTGAAAAATTCCTCACAAAAGTTGGCAGTAAGACCTGTCGGGAGAAGGTGTTGGCTTTCCAAAAAATGATCCTCCTAAAAAGGGATTCTATCCAGCCGCTACTCGATAATCTGATCCAGGTGAAGAAATACACCTACCCTATCGGAAATGAAGAAGTACTCGACTACATCGTGCTTGAGTATTCTTTTTCATTCTGGCAATGGGGACATTCCTGCACGGAAATACCGGAAGAACAGGCCAATATCCATAAAAAACTGGAACATCTGATTGCAGTTACCAAACTTGATTACATGTCGTATGAAGGAATTGCACCGATCCAGGCCTTTTATGTGCAAGCAGCAAAAGAACTGGGCTATTATCGTTATGATGTAAAACCGTTGCTTCCCTATTTGAAAATTAAAAGTACAAAAGGGTATCTTTCAAAAATTTTCCTTCCCGACAATACCTCTTTTAGCTTCAGCAAAAAGACATCCTCTTCTATTCAAAAAGCCATACAAAACGATGGCGAACACGTGCTGATGATTTACGGAGAATATGACCCCTGGACAGCTTGCGCATTGAATCTTACAGAAAAAAGCAAGGCGGTTCGAATTGTTGTGCCCAAGGGGAGTCACAGAGTCCGAATCGGAAATATGCCTTATGCCCAGAAAGCTCAAATCTATATGATACTCGAAACCTGGCTAACCGAAGATTAAAAATCTCTGAGCGATTCGATCTCAGAAATATCCATGGGCTTTTTACGCCCAAGCAAACGGGAGGAACCAGAAGTAATTAAATAATCCTGCTCAATACGGATCCCGCCAAAACTCATATATTTCTCCACTTCAGAATAGTTGATAAACTGGCTTAACCGATTCTCAGACTTCCAAATATTGATTAAAGTGGGTATAAAATAGATGCCGGGTTCAATGGTTAAAACAAACCCAGGCTTCAGTTCTTTGGCCAGACGCAGCGATTTCAATCCAAACTGTGTACTCTTGGCTTCCCCATTATAACCTACGTGAATTTCGCCTAGATCTTCCATGTCGTGAACATCAAGCCCCATCAGGTGCCCTAATCCGTGAGGAAAGAAGAGCGCATGAGCTCCTTCAGCAATCGCTTCATCGGTATTGCCCTTCACGAAACCAAGTGATTTCAATCCTTCAAAGACAATTCGAGATGCTTCAAAATGGACTTCCCGGAAAGTAATCCCGGGGCGAAGCATGGATGCAGCTCCATAATGAGCATCCAAAACAAGCTGATAGATTTCTTTCTGCTGTGAGGTAAATTTCTTTGATACCGGGAATGTGCTGGTCAAATCACCGGCATAATGCATCGGCGTTTCGGCACCTGCATCAAGCAAAAAGAGCTGTCCTTCTTTCATCTTATTCCCGTGAGAATGAATATGAAGCACCTCCCCGTTAACGGTAGCAATAACCGGAAATGAAAGGTTCCCTTCGTGTTTAAGGGAAATTCGGGTCACTTCAGCCGCAATTTCGGCTTCCAACATCCCCGGACGAGCCATTCTTATGGCAGCTTCATGCATATCGACACTCCAGTTAACCGCTTGATCAATTTCAGCGATCTCTTCATCACTTTTAATCTCACGCTGGCGAACCACCACTTTCACTAACTCCTCTGAAGACTTAATCGCAAATTGATCGGGCCGGATGTTGAGTAACCTCAACAACTTGATTTTGTTTTCCGGACGAAATGGAGGTAAAAAATGAATATTCCGGCCAATTGCCTGAGCCTCTTTAAGGATTGAATACAGCTTGATTATTGGCAAAACTTCCGAAATACCAGCTTTCTCACACTCTTCTTTTATGGTGGGTCGGTTCCCCATCCACACGATATCATCGATGGTGTATTCGTCGCCAAAAACGGTTTCTTCCCCACTGTCGATATCAATGATTGCTGCCAAAGATGGCCGGTCGACACCAAAGTAGTAAAGAAACGAACTATGTTGCCTGAAATAATATGGATTATCCGGGTAATTCATTGGGCTTTCATCGTTTCCGAGAAAAAGTATAATTCCCTGATCCATATTGCCTTTAAGGATCTGACGACGATTTATATACAGTTGTTTATCAAACATGATCTAAGATTTAAGTAATCAAAAATAATGCATTTAATGATGCCAGACGACAAAAAGCCTGCGAAAAGTACCAGCAGATTTCAAAAATATCTGTCGGTTGGTTTCAAAATTGAAGTAACATCGTTTTGATTTCTGGCTAAAAGAAACAATATTTGTCTGATTAGTCTACCTTGAAAAAATCAAAAAATGCCAAAGATTTTAGTAGTTGACGATGAACGGGCGATCAGGAATACCCTGAAGGAGATATTAGAATACGAAAAATATCAGGTCGAACTGGCAGAAAACGCCAAACAAGGGTTAGAACTTGTGAAAAACAGCGAATTCGAGCTTATTCTTTGCGACATCAAAATGCCCGAAATGGATGGGCTTGAGCTTCTTCCTCTTCTAATTGAAGCTCACCCCGACACTCCGGTGGTGATGATCTCTGGCCATGGCAACATCGACACCGCCGTAGAAGCAATAAAGAAGGGAGCCTATGATTTTATTGAAAAGCCGCTCGATTTAAACCGGTTGCTGATTACCATCCGGAATGCGATGGACAAATCGAACCTCATTACCGAAACAAAGAAACTCCGAAAAAAAGTCGACCAAAAATATACCATTATCGGCAATTCTCCGGCCATCTCCCACATTCTTGAGATGATTAACAAGGTAGCTCCAACCGATGCAAGGGTAATGATTACCGGGGCAAATGGAACAGGAAAAGAACTGGTAGCCCGCAGGTTACACGACCTAAGCAACCGGGCCAATGGTCCATTTATCGAGGTTAACTGTGCCGCAATTCCCTCGGAATTAATCGAGAGTGAATTGTTTGGCCACGAAAAAGGCGCATTTACTTCGGCCATCAAACAACGAAAAGGGAAATTTGAACAAGCCGAAGGTGGCACCCTTTTTCTCGATGAAATTGGCGACATGAGCCTGTCGGCCCAAGCCAAAGTATTGAGGGCATTACAGGAAAATATGATTACCCGTGTTGGCGGCGAAAAACCCATCGAAGTGAATGTAAGGATCATTACGGCCACCAACAAAGACCTTCAGAAAGAGATTCTTTCCGGAAATTTCAGAGA
>Ga0209098_1002039_pt1 | contig 18285 bp, 15 predicted proteins | sample AD_JPNHW1_MetaG_FD_184429 | JGI IMG/M metagenome (GOLD analysis project Ga0209098, IMG submission 184429) | Active sludge microbial communities of municipal wastewater-treating anaerobic digesters from Japan - AD_JPNHW1_MetaG (SPAdes) (version 2) | ecosystem: Engineered > Bioreactor > Anaerobic... | reverse complement strand
CAAAGGTGAAAATAAGCACACGAACAAGGTATGGTCTCAGGACTATGGTCGAAATAGCTGGTGGCAGCGTTTCTCAAAGCGTTTTTCAGAAAGACATAGCGCGAAACCAGAATCTTTCCAATAAATACCTTGACCAGATAATTCATGCATTGAAAACAGCCAATCTTATACGCGATGCAAAAGGTAAGAAGAGTGGTTATCTGCTGACGCGCAGCCCGGACGAAATAACGATTTTTGATATCCACCGGGCTTTTGAACCAGGTATATGCCTTGTTGATTGCCTGTCAGGTACCTTCCGGTGCCAACGGGAAGCAATATGTCATGAACGGGATTTCTGGAAGCAGCTTAACAGTCTGGTTAACTGCTACATGAAGTCAGTGACCCTTGAAGATATTATAAACGGGAAAATAGGGCTTGACGATGTTGGCTTTTATGAAAATATTAAAAAGTGTGACTGACCCTCTATTAATCCGGTATAAATTATTCTGTTGTAAAACAAACATCTCTTATTTTTTTTCTTGGTTTAACAGTGTATATTTAACACTTATTGTTTAAATAATACCATGATGAAAAATAAGCTGATATTTAAGTTTTCATTTGTACTACTTGCAGTATTCAGCCAGCTGACATGTCTGGCCCAGAAACAGAACACCAATAATCTGGCCGGACCTGTAAGCCCATGGCCTGTTGTTATTCCGGCACGGATAAACGATCCTTCCGGAGATTTGTTTATTATGACCCTCGGGGAGGTAAAGACTCCTGTCGCCCAGGGAACATATGATCCGGTAAATGACAGGGTGAAACTTAATGACGGGACGGTTATTGAGCATTATTACAGGGACTCGCTTCATGTAAAGTTTTATTCGCCGATAGATAAATCGATTTTCCCGGTGCCGCCTTCAGGTTTTTGCACATGGTATTATTATTACCAGGATATTAGTCAGGATGAGGTCAGGCTGAATGCCGACTGGGCTGCCGATAACCTGAAGTCTTATGGGGCAAGGTATGTGCAGATTGATGATGGATGGCAGAAGGAGGCCGCGGGAGGAAGGCATGGATCGCGCGATTGGACAGGAGTTGACACAGCTTTTTCACGAGGTATGGCCGACATTACACAATATATAAAGTCCAAGGGCTTTGTACCGGGCATATGGATAGCGCCTCATGGTCAGTCGAACGAACAGGTGATAAAGGATAACCCGGGTGTTTTTATCCTGAAGCCTGACGGCACGTCTGCCTCCAGAACATGGGAAGGAGACTGGCTAATGGATCCCACCTCGCCACAGGCAAAACAGTATTTTAAAAATCTGTTTGATATGATGGTTAAGTGGGGTTATGACTATTATAAGATCGATGGTCAGCCGATAGTTGTTGAGGAGTATGCAAAAAATTCCCAATACATGTATGTAAAGGGTGATGCTGCCGATTCTCTTTACCGTACTACTCTTGATATAATCAGAAATGCAATTGGTCCCGACAGGTATCTTCTGGGATGCTGGGGTTTGCCAATAGAAGGAGCCGGTATAATGAACGGCTCCCGCACAGGTGGTGATGTAGTTCTGGGATGGGAGGGTTTCAGATCGGCTCTCAGCCCTACAATGGAAAGTTACTTCCAGCATAACATTCTGTGGTATACAGACCCTGATGTGATGCTTCTTCGTGAGCCTTTCACCATTGATCAGGCACAGGCATGGGCCACTCTACAGGGACTTACCGGCCAGGCACTCATGTCGAGCGACCGCTTGCCCGATCTGTCTGCTGCCCGGGTAAAAATGCTTCATCGTGTTTTTCCTGCTACAGATATTCGTCCGCTGGACCTGTTCCCCTCACACACAAATAAGAGGATATGGGATCTTAAAGTAAGTCACCTGAACAGACATTACGATGTAACGGGTCTGTTCAATTTTGAAGAGGGCAAAACCGAAGAGATAGCCTTGAAATGGAAGGATCTGGGCATCACAGAAGGACCGGTGCATGTATTTGACTTCTGGAACGATGAGTTTATGGGCACCTGGGATTCAGGTATCTCACTATCAATAAACCCTACGAGCTGCAGGGTGCTGACACTTCTCCCGGATAACGGAGAGATTCAGCTTATATCAACAAGCCGTCATATAACCCAGGGATGGGTTGATCTCTTAAAGCTTGATTCTGAATCCAAAGGGACCAGGATTTCCGGTGCAAGCCGTATACCCGGGGGAGAGCCTTATATTCTTTCTTTTGCATATCCGCGTGGTCACAATTTCAGGATAAGCAGTGCACAGGCTTTTACAGGTAAAAAGAGCATCCCGGTTAAGGTGACCTGTCATCAGGGCTGGGCAACGATGGAATTTTCCGTGAACGAACTGACCGACGTAAACTGGACAGTTACCTTTGAGCCCGCTGTAAGCTATAATTATGCAGTCATGCAGCCGGAAGGAATAGAGGTCTCATCTGCAGGCATTGATGCGGTGAAGATCACCTGGCAGTCGCAGTATTATCTTAATGCCGGGTACCAGGTCTATCTCGATTCCATATTGCAAGGATATACCCCCGGAAACAGCTTTATCATCAAGGGGCTTGACCCAACACGGACTTATTCAGCTACGGTTAAATGTGTTTGGAGTGATGGCAATGTAAATAGTGCTCCATCAAAGGCAAGGGGAAAAATTTATAATATCACTTTCACTGCCGCGTCGTTGATTCCGCATGTCTTTTTCCTCAGTGACATTGAATATGATGGTACTCCGGAATGGTACACATGGCATATCTCGTCTGGTGGGAAAAGATATGAAAACAGCATTGTAATGCATGAGGGCTCTGTCAGAACATATGAGTTAAATGGTCTTTTCACTGCGTTCAGAGCTTCTGTATGTGTTGATGACAGCGCACGTGGTGAAGATCCCGGCAGGGCAATTGAGTTTATTGTAAGCGCCGATGGTCATGAGATATGGCGAAGCAGACCGATGAAGAAAGGTGAGGAATTGTCAGAGATCAATATCCCTGTCGCTGGTGTGCAAAAGCTTACCCTTTCTGTAAAAGGCAATAGTACCGATTTTTGGGAAGGGCTTCCGGGCGACTGGATTGAGGCGAAAATTGAGAAATAGTGATCAGTGATCAGCAATCGGTAATAAGTAATAAGTAATCAGTAAGCGGTCACGATCACCGCTTACTGATTACTTATTACCGCTTACCCTTACTACGTGTCAGCGGCACAAACCTCACGAGAGTCAGCATTGTCCTCCTGATTTCACCATTTTTCTTTCGCAGAAGGATCAGCTTCTGTACCTCATGAGGTTTCCCAAGTGGCATTATAAGCCTTCCACCTTCGGCCAGCTGATCTACCAGTGGCTGGGGTATCTCATCTGCAGCTGCTGTAACCATAATAATGTCATAAGGCCCATGTTCAGGCCATCCCTGATAACCATCGCCTTCTTTTACAATTACATTATTGTAACCAAGCCTTTTAAGTCTTTCCGCCGAGGAGGCTGCCAGTTGAGGTACTATTTCAATGGTATAAACGCTATCGACCGTCTCAGCCAGAACTGCGGCCTGATATCCTGACCCGGTCCCGATCTCAAGCGCTTTTTTGTTTTTTGTCGGGACGACATATTCAGTCATATATGCAACAATATATGGCTGTGATATTGTTTGTCCATAGCCAATCTGCATCGGGCCGTCGTCATAAGCATAATCAATTAATGCAGCAGGAACAAAAAGGTGACGTGGCACCTTCCGCATTGCCTCAAGAGTCGCAGCATCCTTTATTCCCCTGCTAACAAGCTGTGTCTCCACCATATCATACCGTAGACTCTCGAACATGTCTTTTTGCATTGCATTGATGCAGAACAAAATGGAAAGAAATATGACAGGGAATATTTTCATAATCACTTTCCGTTATCAAAACCAAAACCAGAACAAATCTGAATGTGCATCCGGCAGAGACGCGATGCATCGCGTCTCTAAACTATTATCTGCCTTCCTGGTAGTTCAGCAACTCCTGATCCCTCAGTCTGTCCCTCAGGATGGGCACGTAATCCCTTCCCAGTTTTATTCCATAATCTTCATAGGCTTTTTCGGCCCATTTAATAGCCTCATCCAGGTTCCCGTTAATCTCGTTAATGATCGCCATATTATATACTGCCCGTCCCGCAATTTTGCTGCTTGGGTTGGTGGTCTCTTTTTCCCATAGCTGACCTGCTTCGTCCCATTTCCCGTTCTGGGCTTTTCGTTTTGCTATTTTGAAATTGCTGCTTCCTTTTACGTAATAGTCTCGGGTTAAGGTAATGTCATATGGGAGTAATCGAGTGGCATAATCCCTTCCGGCAATAACACTTACATTTTTCACAGCCTCTCTTCTGCCTGTCATGGCAATTGCTGTGGAAGCCAGACTGCCACTGTTCACTATGGAACGGGTTATGGTGAACTCGTCGCGTATGGCCTTGTCGCGTGGGTCATAAATTCTCCAGCCCATTGTAACAAAGGTCTCAATGGATGTGTTGGGCTCAAGCACCGCAGCAAGTAACTTTTCTTTTGCATCGCCCTGTGTATATGGGACGTGTAATATTCTTGTGTCGGTGTCATACAGCTCGAGAGAGAAGATCGCATTGGTGTTATTCTCATTACATACAGATTCAACAATGTCCCATGACAATGGGTTCGGGAAGTTACCCATTGATGAAGTCCGGAAATCTATTGCTGTGAGATCCTTTACCTCTGTTATCTTGCCATCGGCAAGCAATTCATCAGAGAGTCCCTGAAGTGCACCTCGTTTACCTACAGAGTCAAGCTTAGGTCCTTCCAGTGAGACTATCCTGTCCAGCTTGTCTATACTTTCTGTCTCTTTGGTAGGACTGGTACGGTCAATTATACCTATGCTTTTAATATCTGGTGGCACAGTTACCGGAGCAGGGTGTTTTACATAAATGAATACCTGTTGTGTTTTACACGATGTGACTGCCAGAGCCACCATAAGAATGAAAATTATCCTCTTCATAAACTGCTTTCGTTTCCTGGTCTGTTTATTCCAGGTTTATTAATGTTATTTATTTTTTTTCTTCCTTGTTTAGTCCCATTGACAGCGAAGTAAGTCCTGCCATTCCTCCAAGCTGCATAGTATCAAGTGCAGTACTTGGTACAATAACTATGGTTGAGTTTGTTTTAAGTCCTTCGTAGAGCATGTTCATTGCTCTCAGGTGCATCGCAGTAGGGTCATTGGCATATGTCCTGGCTGCCTCGCTGAATTTTTCAGCTACCTGCCTTTCCGAATCGCCAAGAATTACCCTGGCCTGACGCTCTCTCTCTGCCTGTGCCTGCATCGACATAGCATCCTGTAGTGTGGACGGAATGTTTACATCCTTGACTTCAACGGAGATGACATTTATGCCCCAGGGTTCGCTTCTTTCATCGATGATCTTCTGGAGAAGATTGCTCATTTTATCTCTTCCTTCGAGCATTTCCGAAAGCATGGTTTTACCTATTACATCTCTTAATGCAGTCTGTGATGCCCAATTGATCGCTCCCTTGTATTCAGATATCTCAAGTGCTGCTTTTTTAGGGTCAATCACTTTCCAGAACAACACAGCATCAACGTCCACGGGAACGGTATCCCTGGTAAGTGTCTTTTCTGCAGTAAATGATGTTGTGATAACCCTGGTGTCTATCCAGTAAGCGACCTGGTCAATTACAGGAATTATAAAAAAGAGTCCCGGGCCCTTCAGTGCGCTGAATTTACCAAGACGCAGAACTACTGCCTTCTCCCATTGATCTGCAACTTTAATGGCCGATGAGAGAATAACTGCGAGCACGAAGAAAGTGATACCTATCCATGTGGCAGCACCAATCGATCCGGCATTACGACTTGAATAGGCCAGTACTGCTCCGATGGTTATTATGATGAAAAAAACTAATGACGAGAAAGAGCTTCTTGTTCTCATATGTTTGTCCTCCGTTTAGTTTTCCGAAATCATCCAATAATCAGATATGACCCGATGGCCTATCTGTTGCCTCTCCCCAATTTGTTATCAAATTTACACAAAAAGCATGCCCCATGCAAAACATATACATCATCTGTGCTTTTGTAATGAATTGTTTCTATCTTATCAATACAAAAAATTTGAAGAAATGTTTAACAGCCTGCTTTTACAGTTACTATGAGATGAATTATAGTGCTAAGTTCAGGTTTTATGAAGAACTAAATGATTTTCTTCCCGCCGGCAGGCGCAAGGTCTCTTTTACATATTCATTTTCAGGCAGCCCGACTGTTAAAGATGCAATAGAAGCCATTGGTATTCCTCATGTTGAAGTTGACATGATCCTTCTCAATGGCTCTACTGTGGATTTTTCTTACAGGCTTAAAGACAATGATGATGTCTCGGTCTATCCTGTTTTTGAGAGTTTTGATATCAGCAGTGTGACTCATCTCAGAGAAAAACCTTTGCGCGATATTAAATTCATCGCCGATGTTCACCTGGGGAAACTGGCCAGGTATCTCCGGTTTACAGGATTTGACACCATTTACAGGAACGACTATGACGATATAGAGATCATCTCACTATCACAAAAGGAACAAAGGGTTATTCTTACACGGGACAAAGGCATTCTGCGGAACCGGCTGGTGACGCGAGGCTACTGGCTACGGTCACAGGACCCTATTGAACAGATAGGAGAAGTGATAAGCCGGTTTGATCTTAAGAAACAGGTTTCCCTTTTTTCAAGGTGTAGTCTTTGCAATAGCCTGCTTACAAACGTTAAGAAGGATGAGGTTAAAGATATGTTACTGCCGAAAACGGTCATGTATTATGATGATTTTAAAATTTGTACCGGTTGTAATAAAATATACTGGCAGGGGACACATTGTGACAGGCTGATTAAGCTAATAGAGAAACATATAAAATAAAAATGGAGAAAGAAAAGCGTTTCTTTCTCCATAGGATCATTAAAACATTTCCGTTACGAAAACGGATTAAACCTCTTTCCCTCCCATAAGTTTATCCTGGAGGGTTTTCAGCTCTTCCCATTTGCCCTGTGCTGCCAGTCTTGACTGTGCAGGCCATGTGTCAGGCACATGAATACGATACTGTTCGCCCCCGTCTTCAATAAGGTATTTTAAAATTGTATCAGGAGTTGCTTCAGCCAGAGCCTCCCATGTGGCAATGCCCCTGCTTTTAAGTATCCCGGCAATTTTGGGGCCTATGCCCTCTACTATCTCCAGATCATTCAGTTTAATGGCTTTGCCCATTGCTGCCTTTGCTTTGGCAGCATCAAACTCAATCTCTCCGGCCATAAGCTTTTCAATTTTAAATTTTGATGCTGCTACTTCCTCTTCGAGCTTTGCTATTTTATATTTGTGAGCCTCATTCTCTTCTTCAAGTTCAATACATTTTTTGCATTTCATTGATTTGCGGACCAGATAACCAATCAGAAAGCCCAGCCCGGCTGCCACGATAAGCACAATGAGAATGAATAACAAGTCAGATGTAAAACGTTCTGCCATAGTCTTTTATTTAAATAAATAAATTTCTGTTCTTCTGTTTTTTGCCCGTCCCTCACTGGTGTTGTCCGGGGCGGCAGGTTCAGTGTTAACCTTTGATGTTGCCATAATCTGATCTGTCCTGATACCTGAATTTATCAGGTAGTTCTTTACAAAATCAGTACGGGACTGGCTGAGTTTAGCATTTATTTCCGGGTTTCCGGATGCGTCGGTATGACCGGTTACAGATACCTTTGCCCCGGGAGTGTTGTCGAGGTAAAGCTTAAGCCTGGCGATAAACTCAGCAGGAACAGCGTTCATATCCGCTTGTGTAGCGGATGAGCTGAAATAGACAATTAGTTTCCCGGTATTTGTCAGATAGTTTTTTGCCTCTTCAATTGAAGCAAGCAGGGCTTTCTCAGTAGCGGATAAGGTGTCGGCCGGTACTGAAAGCTCTTTTCCGGGACAGCATTTGCAGTCGCCCCTGATCCTGCAGACATACCAGCGTGATGAGCCGGCTATCCATAGAACCAGAACTACTGCCAGAATAAAAATAGATGTTCTCATAGGCATTTATGTGTTATTTTCAGAATGCACAACCCCAATAAAAGACCATCAAAATTTCCTTTCCCAACTATTTCAAAATAACGCTGACATAAACCCTGAAAATAATCCGTAATACCATCCACTATCTGATAGACTTAGTCTCTTTTCATCCGGAGGGCCGGGTCATTCCCGTCAGGGATTATATGGTATCAATTTAATGAAAACTAATGATATAAACAAATAATTCATCTTCAACCCAAGTTATGAATCTCACAGATCGGTCGATGGTTTTCATGCTTCTTTGTTTTAAATAACTTTAACAAAAACAACCTTCCGGTGGAAACACATATTCAATATTTATTAATAGTTTGGCATGTTAATTAAAAAAAGATGAAGAAGATATTTTCTGCAACCTTGATGTTGGTTCTTTCATGTCTGATGCTTGCAGCCCAGCAATCAAAAGTAACAGACAGGATTATTGAACTGGGACAGTCGGATAATCGTACCATGAATCACCTTGATGTACTTTGTAACCGTTTTGGCGGACGTCTTGTCGGGTCAGAAGCATATGAAAATGCTGCAGAGTGGTGTGCCTCACAGTTTCGCAGCTGGGGCATGGAGGTAATAATGGATGAAGCAGGCACTGTTCCTGTAGGTTTTGACCGCGGACCATGGTTCGGCCGGCTGATAGGCGATAATTCCATGGATCTTCATTTTGTCACACCATCATATACATCAGGCACCAGAGGTGTTCAGAGAGGACCGGTCCTGATTGAACCTAAAAGCCAGGAGGAGTTTGACCGCATGAAAGGTTCTCTTAAGGGAGCATGGGTTCTAATTGGAGGATCAAGCACCGGGTGGCCGGTTGATTATTCTCCAAAAGCAGACTCAGCCCGGGCAAAAATCATTGCAGCAAATGACTCCATCTCAAAACTGAACAGGGAGATAATGAGATATAACTGGGAAAACAGGGACAAACCTAAAAAGGACCTTATACCTCTTAAAGAAGAGCCATGCCTGTTCTACCGCCAGATGAGAGAAGCCGGCATCCTTGGCGTTATTCAGTCAGCGAAAGTGCCACTGACAGCTCTTTATGACAGAAAAAACCTGGATAAAATGACATTCGAAACATTGCCAACCACCTGTGATATTAAGCTGGATGAAAATCAGTATAAGGTTATAGAACAAATGGCAAAGGAACACCGCTATTTTCTTCTTGAGTTTGATATCAGAAACCATTTCCGTCCTGGTCCTGTCAAATATTACAATGTTATCGGGGTTATAAAAGGTTCTAAATACCCGGAAGAATATGTGATGATGGGCGGGCATCTTGATGCCTTTGATGTTGCAACCGGCGGCGTTGATGATGGATCAGGTGCAACACCTGTAATGGAGGCTGCCCGTCTGATAATGGCATCAGGAGGTAAACCCAAACGTACAATACTGGTGTGTTTATGGGCCGGCGAAGAGTTTGGCCTGCTGGGATCAAAACACTGGGTTGAGAACAACAAAGACAAACTTGGTAAGATATCAAACTATTTCAACCGCGACGGTGGTCCGACTGTTGCCAGCAGCCTTACCGTCCCGCCGGCAATGTATGAAGATATGTCAAAGGTTTGTGAGCCTCTGAATAAAATCAATCCTGACTTCCCGTTCACACTTAAAAAACAGACTGACACGCCGCGTCCAAAACCAAAATCGGCAGGAGGCTCCGATCACGCATACTTTGCCATGAACGGAGTGCCCACACTGAATTTGGCTTCAGAGGATACAAAAGGATATAACTTTGATTATTCAGAGATATGGCACACCGAGAGTGATCTTTACAACAAGAGTATTCCTGAATACCAGAATCACACTGCAATTGTCTATGCTGTTGTAGTATATGGTATTGCAAATCTTGACCATCTGCTATCCAGGGATGGTTTATATGCTGAAGATCCTAAGGATGCGCAATCAAAGCCTCCTGTAACAAAATAAAATAATTATAATCCGTATAGACTCAAAGTCTTGGATCAAGTAGAAAAGTTGGGAAGAAGGCCTCTAGTGTAAGTTTCCCCTCCTTAGAAAGGAGGGGTCCGGCGACGCAGGAGCCGGGGGGTGGTATGTCTTATTTAGTGTAAATTTGTATGGATTAAAATGTTATGTGCATGAGACATAATATTAATTCTTCAAATCTGCACGCAACCAGAAAATATCTGCGAAATAATAGCACATCCGCTGAAGCTTAACTTTGGAAATATCTGAGTGGTAAGAAACTTTACGGTAGAAAATTCAGGCGTCAGTATAGCATCGACAATTATATTCTTGACTTTTACTGTGTTTCTGATAAGCTAGCAATTGAAATAGATGGTGATACTCATGGTGATTATAATCAAATTCAAAAGGATATAATAAGAGACGAGCATTTAAAAAAGTCAGGCATAAAAACAATCAGAATTCAAAATCGATTTGTTTTTCAAGATCCGGAATATGTACAGAGATTGATAATTTCCGGCTTCATTGATAAATAACATACCACCCCGCCCTCCCTCCGGTCGGGCACCCCTCCTGACTCAGGAGGGGAAACTTTACTACAATACTTCTTTTCATTTTTAAATCCCCAAAAGTTCCACTTGATTCAATGCATTGCGTCTCTACTCTGCCAGAACAAAAAACACGTATGCCAGGTAAAATGGGGACATACGTGTTTTTTTATGCAGAATATTATTCCTTGTGGTCTACCAGATCTTAATTCTCATGGATTCGGGTCTCCACATCGGATCACCTTCTTTTATTCCAAAAGCGTTATAAAATTCAGGCATGTTGGCCAGTGGGCCGTTTACCCTGAATTTTGCCGGAGAGTGAACATCAGACTTAACCTGGTTGGCAAGTCTCTCAGGCCGTGTATTAACCATCCATGCATAAGCATATCCAAGGAAGAAACGCTGATCAGGTGTAAGCCCGTCTATCTTTTTATTTTCAGCAGCCTGTTTTGTCTTGTGGAATGCCTGGTACCCCATCATTATACCTCCGAGATCGGCAATGTTTTCACCCTGGGTGGCATCACCATTTATATGAAGACTATCGACAGGAATGAATGCATTAAACTGTTCAATAATCAGCTTTGTCTTTGAGTAAAATCCTGTGCTGTCCTCTGGTGTCCACCATCTGTTCAGGTTGCCTTTGGCGTCATATTTGCTTCCCTGGTCATCAAAGCCATGAGTCATTTCATGTCCGAAGGTTGAACCACCAATGATTGCATAAAGAATAGCATCGTCAGCCATACGGCGCTCAAAACCCGGAACAATAATATTGCACCCCGGAACACAAATCTCATTGTTTGAGGGATTATAGTATGCGTTATATGTCTGAGGTTCCATTCCCCATTCAGTGCGGTCAACAGGTTTCCCGTACCTGTTGATCATATAATTGAAATACCACTTGTTCACATTAATTACATTGTCAATGAAGGAGTTCCGGCTTATCTCCACTGAACTGAGATCCTTCCATTTATCGGGATAACCGACTTTCATCGTCATCTTTTGAAGCTTATCGAGCGCTTTTTCTTTTGTAGCCTCGCTCATCCAGTCAAGGCCTTTTATCCTCTCGGCATACACATCCCTGATATTATTACCGATCTCCAGCAGCTTCTCTTTTGTACCGGCAGGCAGATATTCTGCAATGTATACCTGTCCTATTAGCTCTCCAAGGTAGCCGTTGGTCTGGTTCACAACCCTGTACCATCTTGGCTTGGGAGTCTCTATTCCATTTAATACGGTTGAGTAAAAATGGAAGTTCTCAAGACGTGTGGCGTCATCGAGATAAGAAGAAAAGCCTGATACAACACCATATTTGAAATAGTTTTTCCATACTTCCACAGGGTATTTTGTCAGATAGCTGTTAAGAGCAGAATAAAACTCCGGCTGGCCCACAATTACAGTGTCAACAGAGTGAAGACCGCATTGTGTAAAGAAATCGCCCCATTTTATTACAGGAGCAAGCTCCTGCAATTTTTTAAACGACATCTTGTTGTAATTCGAAAACGGATCACGCAGGTCTTCCATTTTCCGTGATGTCTGAGCCAGGGATGTTTCAAGCTTCATCTCCTCACTTGCAGCCTGGTTTGCTTTTGCTTCGTCATAACCAATAATTTTGAACATATTGGCCAGATGCTTTACAAACTCTTCCCTGATCTTTACTGAGCGGGGGTCATTATCGAAATAGAAACTCCTCTCTGGCAGATTAAGTCCTCCCTGTTGCAGGATCACAGCATACTTTTCGCTGTTCCTGTCATCCTGTGATACATAAAAGGAAAAGAATGGTGAGCCTCCTATTGTACTGAGCCATGCCGACAGGGAAATGATATCGTCAATGGTCTTTGCCTGGTCTATCTTTGCAAATATTGGCCGGAGATCTTCGATCCCTTTTTTATTCAGAGTGACACTGTCCATGCCACTGAAGAAAAAGTCCCCGATCTTTTGTTTGAGACTCCCTTTCTCTGCATTTTCTATTGCAGCTGAAGACTCACAAATCTTTCTTACCTGCGCATTGACCGTGTCGTCAATGACCTGAAAGATGCCGTTAGACGCCTCTGAAGCCGGTATGGGATTTTCCCTGAACCATTTTCCATTGGCATAATCAAAAAAGTCGTCTCCGGGTTTAATAGCCTGATCGATATGAGAAGCCAGCGGATCTGCTTTCCCGGTGGTTGAGTTCCTGCATGAGGTAGTTGAGATTGTAGCTGCGGCAGTCAAAGCCAGTAGCATCAGAATAGTTTTTCTTTTCATGGTATGATCTGTTTATAAGTTAAAATTATTATTTCATTTTGTTTTTGAAAAGCGCCGGTCAGTTAATTAAAATTAAAATTTCATTTTCTGTTTCAATAACATAACCTGAGACAACTTTTTATGGATGATATTTTTTTACTTAGTGTTGACAATATAAATGACTATAGGTGATGGCCAAAAGATCAATTATACCGGCATTAATAGCAGTGCTTTTAATCTGTTCCTTTTTTGTGAGTGAAAGCCTGAAGGTAAAGCCGGACAAGATACCACCAATAGATCCTCAGGTTATAAGGGATCAGGACAGTATGACGTGGGACGATTACGTCCCTATTCCCGGGATAGACTGGGCTGATCCACAGCTTAATCCGGCAAGAGGTTTCAGGATAGCTGTTGTGGCTGTTGATTTCGCTGATCAGCCCTTTGTTATTACGTTGCCAAAACAATCTGATTTGTTTGGCAATCCTCAGACAGAGCCTGTCAGGAGGGAGGATGTAGTCCGGTTCTATGCAGACTTTTTTATGAAGCCCTCTTCAGTTAATCATGGTCATACCATCAGAGGATACTGGATGGAACAATCGTGGGGTAGCTTTGGTATTACTCAGGCCGATGCTTTTGGACCATACCGTATGCCAAAGGAGCTTTGGAAATATGGTCTTAATGAGTGGGGGCAGAATGCCGCCACACCCGATGGCAGTATAGCCCATGCATGGATGGAAGAGGATGTTGATTCATTGTGGAGGTCCGACAAAGGGGACATTATAAAAAACTATGATGCGGTATTGCGTATCTATGCCGGCTATGATGAGACCGGAATATGGATGGAGTTTGGCGAGATGAAGTTCCTCTCTAAAGATGATATACCTGCTGAATGGGGTAACCCCAATCCTGAAAAGCCACGCTGGGCTCCAACACGCTATGTGCCCTGGACTTCATGGAAAGCAGGTCAGATGCAATGGGGTCTCTCCTCGATGCGACAGGGTGAAAACTCCGGTACTATCACTCACGAGCTTGGTCATTTCGCTTTCAATATAGGTGATAACAACAATAACCCATATGTAACGCCTTACAGGAGAGCGGGCTCCGGACCATGGGATATGATGGACCGTGGGTGCTTCAACGGCCCGGGAGGACCACATAAACGATGGCTGGTGCCGGCAGTGGGAGGGGCCTCTATGCCTGCCGGACTAATGCTTCGTAACAGAATGAAAAACGGATTTGTGGTGCCTGATGATGTACTTACCCTCAGCCGCGATAGTCTTGCCTCAACAGGTCTTGCTGTCGCACGTATAACTGCCCGTGCTGTAAAACCAAAACCAGGCGAATATGCGGGTGTAATAGTAAACCTGGATGGTAAGGAGCCACATGATAAAACCACAGCAGATGATCCCGCAACAAACCCTCTCTCACCCGGGATCCCAAATTTCGACTTTTACTCACTGGAGGTTGTACAACGTATCGGGTATGACTCCTATTGCCCGGACAATGGTGTGCTTATTGCAAAAAATAAGGACCAGGAAAGCAGCAACGGTGGCGTTAACGGATTCAACTGCTTTAACTGGGTAATTGACGCTCATCCTGAAGATATTAATATGACAGATTATATTAAGCCAGATGGCACCAGGGTTATGCGAACCATTGCCGATTACAGACAGCTTAATGATGCACTTTTCCATGCTGGGCTCAATTCAGGTAGCAGCTATGAATATACCGATGTGAACAACAGATTGCATTTTTACATAATTGACAATACCAGAGACAGCAGCGGGATACTTTCATATACTGTCGGGGTCAAATCGCTGGATAATATTTGTAATAAAAAGAGAGACATAGGCGTTAAGTCACTTCGTCAATCAAGCGAGGATAGGAAAATGCATGTTGTAAAAGTTGTTTTAGGCAATAACGCTGCGTCAGAGGCTGAAGGTAAAATCACCTGCCACGATTTTGATATTTACAGGATATCCGTTAACGTAATGGGAGCGGGCTGGACAGCCAGGACTCTTAATGAGCTGGCGGCAATTGCCTGCGGTGAGGAAAAAGAAATACCGGTATATTATTTTACCGACAGATATGCTGACAAAAATGCTGAGATCTCGGTCAGAATCGTTTCGGAAAGCAATCCTTCATTAAGTTCAGTATGTTCATTTACAGTAAAACGGTAGCAGGATGATATCATAAACTAAAAAGGAGAGAGGCTGCATGCCATCTCTCCTTTTTAGTTTATAATTCCCTTATGGATATGTTTATTTTTTTGTATAGGCGATGCCCATCACTTTCAGCTCTTTGGCACTACAATCGAGCCCGAATGACCATTCGGTTGTCTCTCCATCGTAAATGATTGTAGGGTTGCCTTCTTTATATGTCCAGGTAAAATGATGGGTATCCGTGGGGGAAGATATCTCCTGACCCGTCTTATCTTCATTGAATGTAAAGGTCATTTCGAAACCATTTTCTACATATCCCCATGTGCCAATAAGACAATCGGATTTGGTTTGCTCTTTGTTCTGAGTCTTAGGATTACTTTTACATGCTGCAACACCAACTACAATTGCAATTGTTAAAAAGAAGACTAATTTTTTCATAATGTGGCTATTTAGACTGTTTGTTTGTTATCTGATTATTTACTTGTTGTTTATTCATGGTTAATGTACCCCATAACCAAAGTTATTAAAAAAGAAGTATTGACAGTTTATTCTGTTATAAAATTATCGTTGATCATCCACTTTAATGCATAAATAGGGGAAATGTTCGTTTTTGCGTATTTAAATTATTAACTTGAGGCTGTTAACAAAAAAACCGACTAACATGAAAAGATCCAGTAAAATCAGGGGATTGTTTTTTGTTGCCTGTCTAATAGCTATGAGCGGCAATGTGCTTAATGCTCAGATTGATGAGCTTGGTGTTTTGGTTGCCGGAGGAAAAGAAGACGGGACAAAACTGTTTGAAGCTTATCTTAAACCATGGACTATCGGATTCGGGCACGATCTGAATGCCGGATGGTATCATACCGCAAAACCGCATAAATTGTGGGGTTTCGATATTAATATCTCTGCCAGTGCCGCATTTGTTCCTGCTGCTGACAAGAAGTTTAATGCTCAGTTGCTTGATCTGAATGGTACACTTACCGCCGGTTCCAATGGCATGATGTCATCCACCGTTGCTGGTAAAGATGTGGAAGGACCTACACTGTCATATAGCGCAGGCGGTCAGACCGCATCATACTCTCTGCCAAAAGGGACTAACATTTCTGTAGTCCCGTCACCAATGTTTCAGGCTGGGATAGGCCTGATAAAAAACACGGAGCTGGCAGTGAGATTTATTCCGACTGTTCCGCTGGGCTCTGCAGGTAAACTTGGAATGTGGGGTATCGCAGTAAAGCACGACGTAATGCAATGGCTGCCAATTGTTGACAGAGTCCCCTTTCTTCATATTTCTGTAATGGGCGGGTACACTAAACTGAATTCCAAAATTGATATGGAGGTTACTCCTGAAGATCTGGACTTATTGGTGACATATGACCCTGCTACTTATGAAAACCAATCGTTAGAGCTGGGAATACAAAGTTTTACTTTCAATGCCCTGGCTTCTATAGACATTCCTGTGCTTACCGTTTTTGTTGGGGCAGGGATAAGTAACACCAAAACAAACCTTGACCTGTTGGGGAATTATCCCACACCTACTTTAGCTAATGCAGGAGCATTTACAAAAGATCCTTTATCAATATCCATAAAGGGTAAAGATGGAAAAACAACAAAACCGAGGTTAAGTGCCGGTTTAAAGATAAAGATGGGCCCGGTACATCTATTCGGCGAGTATACCTATGCCAACTATTCGCTTGTCACAGCCGGACTGGCAGTAAGTATAAGGTAAAGAGATAAAAAAAGAGGCGTAGTGATTACGCCTCCGGGATAATAAGTGCTCTTAACACTGTTCGACGATACTGTGGAGGACAAACAAACTGTTAACCCAAAAAAGCTGCCCTCCGCGGTAATAAACGCCAATACTTGCAATATTCTTTGTTACTGGCAGGTCAAAAATAGGAAAAACCATGCAGGTGGTCTGCATGGTTTTCCTTAAGTTTATCACCTGTTTATTAACAATGGGTAAGGTGAACCCTCCGGGTCTATTCCTGGTTATACTTACCAATTGGCATGATGTACAGTGGGACTTCCTGGTCAGGAAGGTTTACAGCCTTTTTTACCGCAGGATCATCAAAGGCTCCGATAGCACAGGTTCCCAGATGCAATGCCTCGGCCTGCAGATAGACATTTTCGGCCGAATGGCCCAGATCCATGCAGACATACCTCTCACGTCCACGATTTCCATATCTCTCCGTAGTGCGGGAGAAAGTGGCGCTATAGAAAAGGCACACAGGAGCATCTTTTATCATTCCCTGGTTGTATGATGCATTACATAGATCCGGTTTCAGATCCCTGTCGTTTATCCTAAGTATCTTATGCCCATCAGGGATATATCTGTAATACCCGGTTGGTATACCTGTTACATTGCCAACAAGGACATAAATATTAAGAGGGTATGTTGCCCCTGCAGAAGGTGCCGTTCTGAACCCACCTCCAAATTTAGGATTGCTCAGAGGTTTATTTATTCCATAGGCAGCCCACAAAATCTGGCTGAGTTCTTCTGCTGTAACAGCTTCTCCGGTATAACTCCTGTGCGAACGGCGCACAGCGAGAACTTCTTCCAGTGATATACTTCCCGTAAGACGGGGAGCAGGTAACGAGTGAGTAAGCCCGGTTGTGTCGGAGGTAATCATATCTGTATTGCTGTTTTTGGGTTTATCTTTTGATCCACACCCCGTATTCAGGGCAATAATAATGAGACCAAATGGCAAGAGGTACCAAAATCTTTTATGGCTGTAGTCAATTGTCATATTCATCAGTTTTTACCGGTTATGCGATTTTGTATCAGTCAATCATGCAATTTAATAAAAAGTGTTGAATGTTACTTTTTATGCATTTCACAATCTTTTTTCAGCTGGGCGAGCTCACACGAGCATGCTGTACAATCGCCACAGGATGAGGGACGACCTCTTTTCTTTCTGAACGCTACCGACCAAACCACGTAACCGACAACTGTTGCAATAATTATATAGACGATAATATCCTGAATCATAACTTTCTTGTTTAAGTAAACATGGAACCTATCTGGAAGACAGTAAAGGAAATTGCCCAGGCTACAGCAGTAGTATAAAATACTGCAAATAAAGCCCATGCTGTTCCAGCTTCCTTCTTTATTGCTGAAAGTGTTGCAGCACAGGGGAAGTAGATCAAAACAAATAACATTAATGTAAAAGCAACCAGAGGAGTGAAGACTTTTTTTCCAGTCCTTGGCCCACTCATGTAAACCTGATCCTTAAGTTTGTTCTTAAGACTTACTGAACTTGCGTCAATACTGTTACCCGACTGGTACATAACCCCCATTGATCCTACAACGATTTCCTTGGCAGCCAGACCGGTAACAATGCTTACGCCTATTTTCCAGTCAAACCCCAAAGGCGATATT
>Ga0209098_1002038_pt1 | contig 18286 bp, 18 predicted proteins | sample AD_JPNHW1_MetaG_FD_184429 | JGI IMG/M metagenome (GOLD analysis project Ga0209098, IMG submission 184429) | Active sludge microbial communities of municipal wastewater-treating anaerobic digesters from Japan - AD_JPNHW1_MetaG (SPAdes) (version 2) | ecosystem: Engineered > Bioreactor > Anaerobic... | reverse complement strand
GAAGTTTACAAAGACCGGTTTATTGCATACAGCATGGGAAATTTCTGTACTTACAGCCGCATCAGCATTGCGGGCGTATGCGGGCTGGCGCCGATCGTGCAGGTTTTCACCGACAACACAGGAAAATTCCTGAAAGCAAAAATTCATTCCACCAACCAGGTAAAATATCAGCCGCCTTTGATCGATCCTCAGAAACGGGTGTTGAAAATCATTCAAAACCTCACCAAACAGGATTTTCCGGAAATGAAGATCAATATCAGTGATGATGGTTGGGTGACGTTACCCTAAGCAATTGTAATTCATCCGATGACTTTTTTTGAGTCATCGGATGAATAACCAATGTTGTATGCAAATAAGGCTTTTAAGAAGCTATTCTTTTACTATTTTTCCGACTTCCGTTTTGTCACCGTCATTAAGTTTCAAAATATACATTCCTCTTGCCAACCGGCTAATATCTATTTCTGTTTTTTCTTCTCTTATTATTTGTTGAATCAGCAATTGGCCTTGTATGTTTGTTAATAAAAGCTGTCGATTGTGCATGGCAGCATCAGGACACAAGAGGTTAATAGTATTTTGTGCAGGATTGGGGTAAATGATAAATGATTGATTTGAGCTGTAGCTTTCATTTATACCTGACGCATCGAAAACATTTGTGGTAGTGTTGGTAGCAATAGGGGCATTATAGTCGAAATATATCCATGCCGTATTTGTGATCTTTGTCCCCAGTGAAAGGTTCGTTTTTGGCTTGATGCAATATTGGAAAAAACCTTTCGATCCTTCCGGATTCGTGGCACTGTCAGGCAACTGAATATCAAGAAACCTCACGGTTAATATATTACCATTTATTGTAACATTATTTTCATGACTATAATTGATAACCTTAAATGTGTTTATATCCAAATTGGGATTCAGCGTGTCAAGAATACGGATATTTATTGCATTTGCAGTTCCTGTATTCTGGAAATGTATCGTATACTTCAAGTAATCATTATAACCCGGCATTAGTTTAAGAGGATAAACTTCTTTGAAATTTGGATCCATAGAGTTAGACACATTATAACAGTAGTCAAAACTATTATTTACCGTATTATAGTCACCGGAAAGAGGTGTGACATCAACATGAACACAAATTGAACTTTCGGAAAGAGCTGTGGTGTCAGTTAAAAAAATTAATCTGAAAGATGTAGCATTGTTAACATAGCCAAAATCAGGGATGGTATACGTATACACATTTCCCGCAACAGATGGAGTTAGTGACCCTGCAACAACTCCCTGATAAATCACAGGCCCGGTTACGGTAATTTGTACCTGACCGCTCACCCCATTTGCACAATCCAACTGATTCCAATGGCTTAGATCTCCTGCTGAAATTAGTAATTCATGTGTCTGGCCAGGAAATACCAAGCCTTCGCTTACAACTGATTGAACGCCTATGTCAAACCCCGGTTTACAATCGAGTGCATAATTAACATCATACACTGTAGGGTTGGCCGTCGTCAGGATTATTGCAGTATCAACACCCGGATGGGAACATTGAAGATAATATGGCAAACCTGCTGTATCAATTCTTACTGTATAAGTTCCCGGCAAAACAGAAAACAGGAATATACCACTAGATAATGAATATGTCTGGCCAATAAGGTTGGTAACGCTGTCGTATAATGAGATGTGAACATTTTTGATATTTAATTCGCCACTTTCTTTTAAGCAATTGGCATTATTGTCTTTATAAATATGTCCTGCAATTCCATTAAAGCCAGCGCAATTATATGGGTTATTATTGACATCCCCCGCTTGACAAAGAGGATAATTCAGTAAATTGGCGTCCATGTATGAAACATAATTTGGCAAGCAGGTAAACGGATTGCCTGAAAGATTTAAATCCTGCCAATAAAAGTCAGGTATGGTTGGCAAGCATGTAATGGCGTTATTAGAGCAATCTAAATATGAAAGCCAGTTCGGTAAATTGGGGAGACTTGACAATTGATTATTGTTACAGTAAAGCGATGAAAGCTCAACGGGTAAATTTGGCAGGCTGGTAAGTTGATTATGTTGACAATCCAAAGCTATCAGAGAACTGGGTAATGACGGAAGGTATGTCAGGTGATTAAATCCGCAATAAAGGTCTTGGATTTCATCTGGCAACGTGGGAATGCTTGTCAATTGATTATGTGAGCAATTAAATGAATGCATTGAATCTGGTAACGCTGGACAACTTGTCAATTGATTGGAGTCACAATATAAGTCATAGATTGTCGCCGGTAATACAGGCAGGGTCGCCAGCTGATTATAACTACAGTATAGATAATTCATTGAACCAGGCATAACAGGGAGACTAGTTAATTGATTATTAGGACAAGTTAACAGTTGCAAGCCCGCAGGCAAAGCCGGAAGGCTTGTCAAATGGTTGTCACCGCAAATTAGTCTGTTTAAATTAACAGGTAAACTTGGAAGGCTTGTCAATTGGTTATTACTGCATTCTATAAAATTAACCGAACCCGGTATAGCCGGAAGACTTGTTAATTGATTATTACTGCAATAAATGGAACCAAGGCCCCCCGGGAAATAAGAAATGCTGGTCAACTGATTATTTCGACAATCTAAAAAACCAAGTGAGGCCGGTAAACCTGAAATGCTTGTAATTGAATTATAACTGCAATCCAATTGTAATAATGAAGTAAAATATTGTATTCCAGTAATATCAGAAATCGATCTTCCCTGTATAGGCATAAACATCATTGAGGTTACACTATGGTGAGTGATATCCATCTGGTTGCCGTTCATGGCTGCCGGTATATACATTTGTAGCCAGGCAACAAAATTTGTGTCAGGGATGGTTACATATGTCTGCGCCTGCCCACTTTTCAAAACAAATAAAACGATTATTAAAATAAAAAGTTTTTTCATAATTACTGTTTTTAAATTTTTATCAAAATAATATATTACCTATATAGACACAAATTTTTCTGAATGGTTGCTTTAAAAAATTTTTTTTAGTGATTATTATAATGAGTAATTAAATTTGAACAATAATTTCTCAATGTTACCGAAATGTATCTTCATAAAAAACCCTAATCATTCGCGGCAGTCCCAAAACCTACTTTTTGCGGTTTCATCCGCAAATTATCGCATCTTTTTGCGATTGTATTCGCAAAAAGTTGCAAATATTTGTGATAACTTTTGCAAAAAATTTATCCTGATAAAAATTCTAAAAACTATTACGTTTAATTTTCGTGTTTTTGATACCAATCTTTTTAATATCGAGAAAAATTCCGAGTTTTTTTCTTAATTTTGTATTAAACTTTAAACTATGAATGCGGCTGAATTAAAAATAAAAATATTCCGGCAACTTGATTCTTTTGATATAAGCAAACTTGAGGAATTTTATGGCGTCATGCAAAATTATATCAATAGTAAAAAAGATATAGATGAATGGGTCGGAGTAACTGATGAAGAAAAACAAGGGATTGAAGCAGCCATAAAAGAGTTAGATTCAGGTAAAGGCATCGCACATACTCAAGTGATGCATAAATTCAGGAAAAAACATTCGAATGCATAGGAATGTAATTTGGTCACCTCTTTCTGAGATTGATCTTGAAAATACTTTAACCTATTTACAAAAAAACTGGAATGATCAAGTTGTAAATAATTTCCTTGACAACATTGAAAATCTTATAGAACAAATTGCAAAAAATCCAAAACAGTTTCCTTTAATAAATAAAAAGAGGAAAGTCCGGAAATGTGTCATAACTAAGCATAACACAATTTTTTACAGAGTACACAAAGGTTCTGTGGAATTATTAAGAATTTTCGATAACAGGCAAAACCCTCAGAAAAGAAAATACGAATAATTCTTTTCAACTTCATTGGCGAAATTTAATTTTTCCGGATATTCTGAAATCTAAATTCATAACTCTGAATTGTTTTGTACTTTTGAAATGTCAAGATCATTTTAGTAAATGCAGCCCATCAAAAAAATCCTCATCATCCGTTTCAGTTCCATAGGCGACATCATACTTACCACGCCTGTGGTACGCTGCCTCAAAAAACAACTGCCGGGTGCCGAACTGCATTTTCTGGTAAGAAAACAATATGTTCCTTTACTGGCAAGCAATCCTTATGTTGATAAAATCCATTCTTTTGAAAAAAAATCAACGGAGATCATTCCTGAATTAAAAAAAGAACATTTCGATTTTGTCGTTGACCTGCAAAAAAACCGGCGTTCCCTGTATGTCAGGACTTGTCTCGGATTACCTTACGGGACGTTCAATAAGCTCAACAAGAAAAAATGGCTGCTCACGAATTTCAAAATAAACCTGCTGCCAAAAATTCACATTGTCGACCGTTATTTCCAGGCGGTAAAAAAACTCAACGTAACCAACGACCTGCAGGGGCTGGATTTTTTCATCCCCGAAAACGACAAGGTTGATATTACTAAAATTTTACCAGAAACTTTTCAAAACGGTTACATAGCCCTGGTCACAGGGAGCAAGCAAAATACCAAGCAGATGCCGGTAGAAAAAATACTTGAACTGTGCAAAAAAATTGAAAAACCAGTTTTGTTACTGGGAGGCAAAGAGGATGTCGACAAAGCAAAACAAGTTAGTGATCAATTAGGGAACCGCGTTTTCAACGGATGCGGAACGTTCAACATCAACCAGTCAGCATCGCTGGCAGCGCAGGCGCTAGCTGTTATTACCACCGATACCGGGCTGATGCATATTGCCGCCGCCCTCCGCAAAAAAGTGATTTCGGTTTGGGGCAATACCGTTCCCGATTTTGGCATGTTTCCTTACTTTCCAAAAGGCAAAGAAAATTATCATGTGATAGAAGTCATTGGCCTGAAGTGCCGGCCTTGCAGCAAACTCGGCTACAAACAATGCCCGAAAAAACATTTCCGTTGCATGATGGATATTGATGCCAGCAAAATTGCGGATTTAGTAAAATTCTAACCTGCCCGACTGTCCGCCAACCGGAGGATCAGGCGGGCTTCCGGCTTCTAACTTCTGACTTCCGACTCCCGACTTCTGACTTCTGACTTCCGACTTCCGACTTCCGACTTCTGACTTCCGACTTCCGACTTCTGACTTCCGACTTCCAGCTTCCGACTCCCAGCTCCCGGCTTCCGACTCCCAGCTCCCGGCTTCCGACTTCCTGCTCCCGGCTTCAAAATTCTTCTCCTCCCTCCTCCTACTAAATCTAAAAATCTTACCTTTGCACCTTATTTTATTAAATTATGGAACTCCCAACCAAATACGACCCCTCGCAAACCGAAGACAAATGGTATGCTTACTGGCTTCAACATAAGTTTTTTCATTCCGAGCCCGACGAAAGGCCTGCTTACACAATAGTCATTCCTCCGCCAAACGTAACGGGTGTTTTACATATGGGCCACATCCTGAACAACACTATACAGGACATTATCATCCGCCGGGCACGAATGACAGGGTTCAACGCCTGCTGGGTTCCCGGCACCGACCATGCTTCCATTGCTACGGAAGCCAAAGTGGTAAATAAACTTCGCGAAAACGGCATCACGAAAAAAGATATTTCCCGCGATGAATTTCTGGATCACGCCTGGGAATGGAAAGAAGAACATGGCGGCATCATCCTTGAACAGCTGAAAAAACTCGGCGCTTCCTGCGACTGGGACCGCACCAGCTTTACCATGGACGCCCATATGTACGAATCGGTGATCGATGTTTTCATCGACCTTTATAACAAAGGGCTTATCTACCGCGGCGTACGCATGGTTAACTGGGACCCGAAAGCACTGACCGCCGTTTCAGATGAAGAAGTGATCTATAAAGAAGTAAATTCTAAATTATACTACGTCCGTTATCAAATAGAAGGCACCAACGACGAATGGATCACCATTGCCACCACCAGGCCGGAAACAATTTTGGGCGATACTGCGGTCTGTGTCCATCCGGAAGATGATCGCTACACCCACCTGAAAGGTAAAAGGATCATCATCCCGCTCATCAACCGCTCTGTGCCTTTGATCTATGACGAATATGTGGAACGTGAATTCGGAACGGGCGCATTGAAAGTTACTCCGGCACATGACATCAACGACTATAATTTAGGGATCAAGCATCATTTGCAAACGATCGACATTTTTAACGATAACGGTACCTTGAATGAAAAAGCCCTGCTTTACGTCGGCGAAGACCGTTTTGCTGCCCGTAAAAAAATGGTGGATGAACTCACTGACAAGGGATTTCTGGTAAAGACAGAAGATCTTTTAAACAAAGTCGGCTTTTCGGAACGTACCGATGCGGTTATAGAACCCAAACTTTCGATGCAGTGGTTCATGAAAATGGCTGAACTTGCCAAACCGGCGCTGGATGTAGTGCTTGAAGAAAAAGTCAAATTTTATCCCCAGAAATTTCTGAACACTTACCGCCACTGGATGGAAAATGTCCACGACTGGTGTATTTCGCGGCAGCTCTGGTGGGGACAACGCATCCCGGCCTTTTACCTGCCCGACGGAAGTATTGTGGTGGCCAAATCTTCGGAAGAAGCCCTAGGAATAGCAAAAGAAAAACTCCAGCGTGAAGTCTCCCTTTCAGAAATAACACAAGATGAGGATGTGCTCGACACCTGGTTCTCTTCATGGCTTTGGCCTATCTCTGTTTTTGACGGGATACGCCATCCGGAAAATCCCGATATTAAATATTACTATCCCACCAACGACCTGATCACCGCACCCGACATTTTATTTTTCTGGGTGGCGCGCATGATCATGGCAGGACTGGAATACCGTAAGGAAATTCCCTTTAAAAATGTTTATCTCACCGGAATGGTTCGGGATAAGCAGGGACGTAAGATGTCGAAGTCGCTGGGTAACTCTCCTGAACCTATTAAGCTGATCAATACCTTCGGTGCTGACGGTGTCCGCATGGGAATGCTGCTGGCTTCCCCGGCAGGCAACGATTTGCTGTTCGACGAATCACAGTGCGAACAGGGACGCAATTTCTGCAATAAAATCTGGAACGCGTTCCGCCTGGTAACAGGCTGGCAACTGGATAAATCCTTACCTCAGCCCGAAGAATGTAAAGCTGCCGAAAAATGGTTCGAAAACCGTTTAGATCAGGCGCTGGAAGAATTGAACGATCATTTTGACAAATACCGCATGTCGGATGCACTGATGACCGTTTATAAACTTATCTGGGATGACTTCTGTTCCTGGTACCTGGAAATGATAAAACCGGCTTATCAAAAGCCTGTTGACGCTGCAACTCTGGAAAACACCATCGATATTTTTGAAAAGCTGATGCAGCTGCTCCACCCTTTTATGCCGTTCATTACCGAAGAATTGTGGCAGCAACTCAAAGAAAGGAAGGAAGGCGAATCCATCATGATCACACGTATGCCTGTTGTGAAACCTTATGATGACCTGATGTTGCAGTCGTTTGCTTTCGTTCAGGAAGTGATCTCACAGATACGAACCGTGCGCAAGGAAAAAAACATTCCGATGAAGGAAGCCATCGTACTCAAAATCCGCAAAAACAACGAGGAAAAACCGGATACCACCTTTGACAAAATAGCCGCAAAACTCTGCAATATAGAGCAAATTGAATACGTAGATGAAAAACCTGAAAACTGCCTCACCTTCCTGGTCCGGTCCACTGAGTTTTATATCCCGGTTGGCAGCAGTATCAATGTTGAAAGCGAACTTGCAAAGCTTAACGAAGAATTGAAATACCAACGCGGTTTCCTGGAATCGGTAAATAAAAAACTCAGTAACGAACGGTTTGTGAATAATGCCCCGGCCGAAGTTGTCGCCATCGAAACAAAAAAGAAAACAGATGCCGAAAGCAAGATCCGGATCATTGAAGAACAGATACGCTCACTGAAGCAATAACATAGTTTAATAAGCGTTTTTTTACAAAGAAAAACTGATGCCTGTAAATTTTTGTTTTCGTTTTTCATGTTATTTCCTTTTGATAATTTTTGCTTCCTGCTTTTATTCATGCCAGACAAAGAAAAGTTGTACTGCCGGCTGCCAAAATAGTAAGGTCAATGAAGTGAGTATACAAAAACAAAAAAATGCAAAGCGTACAGCAAAGAATATGCATACCACAACCCTTACAGGCGCTTCTGCCAAAGACCTTGATGCATATTTTAATGATAACTCAACAAAGCCAAAGGTAAAAAACAAAAAAAAGCAAAATAAAACCCCGAACAAACCAATATTATAATGGCTCTTAGTTGTTTTACCGATCCCTCAGTTACGCCGGACAACAAAGCTCTTGCAGCGGCGCTTTCATCTTCATTTTCGTGGTGGAATGAAATCAAAGACTTTGTTTTTCAACAATACCCCATGACGGTTGAAGAATGGAAACACTCCGGGAAAAACTACGGCTGGGGCTTTCGGCTCAAAGATTCGAAACGGGTAATTGTGTATCTGACCCCGGCGGATGGGTTTTTTCTGTTTTCCATTGTTTTCGGTGAAAAAGCCACACAGGAAGTACTCAACAGCGACATTTCCGAAGATATTAAAAAGACACTTCGCGAAGCAAAAGTTTATGCGGAAGGAAGGGGTGTCCGTTTAGAAATCACCTCCAAAAAAATGATCAGCGATGTCAAAAAACTGGTCCTGATCAAGTTGAAAAATTAGCATTCGCAATTACTTTCCATCAAAGTATTTTTTCGCCAGATACTTGTATTTCAATAAATTATATTGTAACTTTGGGTTAACCCAAAAAAATATAATTATGAAAACATTAAAATTACTGGCTATGCTTCTATTTATGGTTGCAATAGCTGTTTCATGCAAAAAAGAAGAAGGTCCTGCAGGGCCTCAGGGGCCGGCAGGCACAAATGGAACTGATGGTAATGCAAACGTCACGGTATACGGGTTTGGCGAAACCTTGTTGAACTCAGGAAATTCATATTGGGTTTCATTTGAACCTGCTGGCCTGACGGCAGGAATGATTGATTCGAGTCTATTTTTGACATACTATCTTCCATCCGGAGGGGGTTATCCATGGTATCCAACCGGGTGTATCGGGCCCGACGGCGCTTACCAAACGAAACTGATGCTGTATAACTCGTTCCAGATATCCGTAGATGTCAGATTATACAATCCGGATGGCACCGCCTATTCCGGAACGGATGTGACCTGGGATTCGGTAAGAATTTTTGTAGTTCCTGCAACTACTTTCAGACGTGCTGAGGCTGATAATGTTGATTTTAACAATTATGATCAGGTAAAAAATTATTTCCCCGAAAAGTAATAAGCCAAATATCACAATAAAGCCTGCCGACAATTTCCGACAGGCTTTTTTTATTTTATCAGGCCTTATGAAGAATTTACAGATTAATCAACATTATCAATAATTTGAAATATAAAACAGGCAGTATTAAAGATTGCCAGGTCCTCCTAAGTCAATAATTTTTTCTATAAATTATGTTAATTTGAGTACTTTTGAACAAATTATTAATTGTTATACTATGAAAAAATTAAAATTATTAGCGATGATCCTCTTTATTGGGATAATAGCTGTATCATGCAAAAAAGAAGAAGGCCCCACTGGGCCTCAGGGACCGGCTGGAACAAACGGCACAAACGGTAATGCCAATGTCAAAGTGTTTGGCTACCCCAAAGACACCTTAAATGCTGCAAACTGGTATGAATTAGAGTACTCACCTGCCGGCCTGACTGCCGGTTTAATTGATTCAAGCGCCATTTTCATTTATTATTCAGCATATACCGGCCAATGGAATATGGCCAATGGCATGGGGCCCGGCGGTAGCTATGCAACTATTCAATACACCGATGTCTGGTCTACACCCTATGTAGCAGTATATTTAAAAAATGCTGACGGTACCGCCTATTCAGGATCTGATGTAGTCTGGGACTCTGTAAGAGTATTTATTATTCCGGCTTCAACATTAAAAGTTGCAAAACAACAAAATATCAACTTCGACGATTACAATGAAGTTAATACTTATTTTGACGCGAAATAAAACCTGATTATCTATTTTGCAAAAGCCTGTTGGAAAATTCTCCGACAGGCTTTTTTTATGCAATCAATCTCAGCATCATTGTGTATTTTTGCATAAAATTTTGTTACCATGAAAATCTCTTATAACTGGTTGAAACAATATACCGGACTGGAAACCGATCCCGAAGAACTTTCCCTTATGCTCACCAATTGCGGGCTGGAAGTGGAAGCCATGGAACATATTGGTATTGACAAAACCCGTCTTGAAGGTGTGGTCGTTGGACATGTTGTTGAAAAAATCAAACATCCGAATGCCGATAAACTCAGTCTCACCAAAGTCGATATCGGTAAAGGCAATTTGCTTTCCATCGTATGTGGCGCCCCTAACGTTGATCAGGGCCAAAAGGTCCTGGTGGCAACCATCGGAACAAAAATGAAAACGCCAAAAGGTGAATTTGTAATACAAACCACAAAACTGCGCGGCGAATTGTCGGAAGGTATGATATGTGCCGAAGACGAGCTTGGCCTGGGTGATTCACATGCCGGCATCATGATCCTGGATGAAAATGCTCCAATAGGCACACCCGCAAAAGACTATTTTAATGTTGATGAAGATTACACCTACGAAATCGGGCTGACACCCAACCGCTCCGACGCTACCTCACATATTGGCGTTGCCCGCGACGTACTTGCCGTTTTGAATTGTAAAAACAAAAGTGAAATAAAACTCCGGATCCCTGATGTCAGCAGTTTCAAAACCGATAACCACCAATTGCCGATTGATGTTATCATTGAAGACCCCAAAGCGTGCCCGAGATATACCGGATTAACCATCAGCGGGGTTCAGGTAAAGGATTCCCCGGCTTGGCTGCAGGAGAAACTCAAAGTCATCGGGTTGCGCCCGATCAACAATATTGTTGACATTACCAACTATGTGCTTTTTGAAACCGGACAGCCGCTGCACGCCTTTGATGCAGGCCAGATCAAGGGGGATAAAGTGATCATAAAAAAACTTGCTTCCGGCACAAAATTCAAAACGCTGGATGGTGTTGAAAGAGAACTTTCTTCCGACGACCTGATGATTTGCAATAGCGAAGAAGGAATGTGCATTGCAGGTGTTTTCGGGGGTGAAAAATCTGGAGTTACCTCACAAACAAAAAATATTTTTCTCGAAAGCGCCTATTTCAATCCCGTTTCAATTCGCAAAACATCGAAATACCATGGACTGAAAACAGATGCGTCGTTCCGCTTTGAACGGGGCGCAGACCCGAACATCACGGTTCATGCGATCAAACGCGCGGCATTACTCATCAAAGAAATTGCCGGCGGTGCCATTTCATCAGAAATTGCGGACGTTTACCCGGAAAAAATTGAAAACCGTGTATTCGATTTTTCTCTGGACAAGCTGAATATCATAGCAGGTAAGACTATTGAAAAAGATCTGGTGCTCAACATTCTCAACTCACTGGAAATTGAAATAATCAACAACCAGGACCGCAAGCTTGTTTTATCGGTCCCGCCATTTAAAACCGATGTGACAAGGGAAATTGACGTAATGGAAGAAATACTCCGCGTTTACGGGTATAACAATATTGAATGCAGTGAAACCCTTCATGCTTCGCTGAGCTATTCACAGAAACCTGATGGGGAAAAATTGCAAAATATCATTTCTGATTACCTTACAGCCAACGGGTTTTATGAGATCATGACCAATTCGCTTACCAGTCAGGATTATTATGAAAAAAACAGCAACCTATTTGATCCCGGCCTGCTGGTACATCTGGTAAACCCGTTAAGCAAGGAACTAAATGTGATGCGTCAGACGCTCCTGTTTAGCGGCCTGGAATCTGTTGAGTTCAATAAAAATCACAAAAATCCGGATACCTTCTTTTATGAATTCGGAAAAGTTTACCAGTGCATTCAAACGGGTTCCGAAAATCCGCTTGACAAATACAAAGAGCACAAACAACTTGCAATTTTTGCGAGCGGAAATATCGTAAACCCCAACTGGCACGGCAAAGAACAGGCTGCGGATCTTTATTTCATAAAGGCTTTTGCAGTCAACGTTATGCAAAGGTTGGGCGTGGATACAAAGAGTCTTAAAATTGCGGAAAATTCAACTCCGGAACTTTATACAGCACAGTTGACGTATTACCATGACAAAACCCGGCTCTGCGATCTCGGACAGATCAGTCCGGCAATTTTAAAACAATTCGATATAAAAGACGATGTTTATTTTGCCGTATTGAACTGGGATTACCTGGTTTACGGAATCGAAAAACAGACAGTGAAGTACCGGGAAGTAAGCCGTTTCCCTGAAGTCCGCCGCGACCTTGCCCTGTTGATAGAACGTTCGGTAAAGTATTCGGAAATTGAACGTATCGCATATGAAACAGAACCGAAACTGATGAAAAAAGTGGAGTTATTCGATATTTATGAAGGGGAAAACATCGGTAAAAACAAAAAATCCTATGCCGTCAGTTTTATACTTCAGGATGAGGAAAAAACCCTTACCGACAAGCAAATTGATGAAACGATGAACAAACTTATCGAAGCATACAAAAACAAACTTGATGCAACTTTAAGATAATCCAGAAACTAATCATTACCAAAAAACTATGTCCGGCAACTTGTTTAATTCTATCGTTTTTGGCCCTGTAAAAAGCCGTCGGTTGGGTGTTTCACTCGGCATGAACATAGTGCCGCCCCACATTAAATTCTGCTCGTTCAACTGCGTTTACTGCGAATGTGGCTGGACCGAAGCGAGCAATGTGGAAAATGCAAAATTTGATCCCCCCGCAGAAATCCGGGAAGAACTTGAAAAAACACTGATCCGTCTTAAAGAACAGGGTATCGTTCCGGATTCCATAACCTTTGCAGGCAACGGTGAACCAACGATACATCCGCAGTTTGATCAAATTATCGATGACACCATTGCGTTGCGGGATATGTATTTTCCTCTTGCCAGAGTTACGGTATTGTCAAATTCCACCATGCTTTCGGATGAAAGAGTTTTGAAAAGCCTGATAAAAACTTATAACATCATGAAGCTGGATGCCGGTACTGAGCATACATTCAGGCTTCTGAACAAACCGCGGGTAAAAATTACGCTTGACGAAGTCATTGAGGGCTTAAAAAAATTCAACGGCAACCTGGTGATTCAAACCATGTTCATACGCGGAAAAATCGGCGAAGAAATCATCGACAACACTACCGGAGCGGAACTTGAAGCCTTGCTTCAGCATATTGTTTCTATAAACCCGAAAGAGGTGATGATTTATTCACTTGACAGAAAACCTCCTCTTGCAGACCTTGAAAAAATCAGTCGGGAAGAACTTGAGAAAATTGCCGTAAAAATAAGACAATTGAATTTTAAATGCAGCGTTTATTAAAACATGTGGAAGCAAAACAACAACCATCTTGTCCGGGTTTTTGAGTTCAATGGCTTTGCCAGGGCGGTTGAATTTATGAACGGCATAGCATTGCTGAGCATAGAATCCGAGCACATACCGTTCTGGGAAGAAAAAATCCATCTGGTCGTTGTGAAGCTAAAAACCAACCACAATATGGAAAACATTTCAGAAATTGAAAAAAAAATAGTGGAAGAAGTAGAAGAAATTTATTTTCACATATGACCTGTTTATGTTGAATTATGATCCCAAAATATTAGTTGCTTTTGGAGAAGCTGTCAGCGGGAACAATAAAATATTCCACTGGCTTGCCGAAAACGGGTACATTGAACTGGCATCACTCGCAAACTGCATCAATTCTGATAATGCAGCCTTTTTTTGGTTGTTGAAGAACGGTTATCCGCATCTTGCCATATTGAGCAATGCCATGGACGGCTATGAAGATGCCTACAAATGGCTTAAAGAACACAATCTGAATTTTTTAATTGTGTTTGCCGATGCCTGCCGTAATAAACCCAAGGCCATTGAATGGCTCAAAGCCAACAAACTTGAGGTTTTCGTGCACCTGTCAAAAAAAATCTATGATGTCCTTGAACAGCAACGCCGCGATAATTACGACTACCATAAGGTGAGATTCAGATAATTTCAGAATTAAGCCCCGATAGCAATCGGGAGCAGAAGTCAGAATTAAGAAGCCTACCTGATCCGCCATTAGCGGACAGTCGGGCAGGTCAGAATGCAGTCCTCTGGAATGCATCAGTAGCAAGAAACTTAAAAATTTCTAACCAAATTATTGATGATTTTAATGGAACTGCGGAAGTTGCAAATTTTCTGAATGACAACAATTTTATACCGATTTGAAAAATAATATAGTCCAAACTTCATTTCAATTGTTTGTACTATTTATTTTTCTATCGGCATAACCAAAGTAAGAATTTGTAGTACGTCTTTGGACTATCTACAAATTCACTTTGGTATTACTTAAAATGCGTCATCTTCAATACCGCGCAATTTGAATTTTGTTCGCCAATAAAGTCAAGGCGGACCGTGTAAATAGCGGTTTGCTGGTTATCAGTGGAGAAAGCCACCGTATGTTTTCCACTCATCTGAGTTTCATTTACAAGTTCAGATACACATACTCCAAGCGTATTATAAACGCTGAGCTTTACCTTACCATTTTCCGGTAAGTTGTACGTTAAAGTTGTGGTACCTTTGAATGGATTGGGGTATCCGGTAAAGTCAAACCCGGCTTCAGTGTGGTTACCCTGAACGAAAATTTTGGGCATCAAAAGGTAATCCTCATCTTTCGCCTCTTCACCATATTGGTCTGCAATTATACCCGTTCCGAAGAGTTTAAAATCAAGCTCCCCGGGTTCCAGCTCATAAAGCGGGCGGAAGCCAAGGTAGATCATAATATCATTATTGGTAACGTCAAAGAAATTTGTGGTGGCAAACACCACCCTGATGATCCCGCTATCATCCGATACCAGCAAATCATCATTATTATCAATAATTTCCTGTAACGTGGGATTAATCTTAAACACCCCATTGCTATCGCTGGTATTTGGCATAGAAGCACTCTCCAGTTTAAATTTTTCTTTTGGATAATATAATTCAAGACCCATTGCAGAAAAATCATTTATCGAAGAACTGATGCGCAAAGGGATTTCCAGCAAGCCGGAGCTGCTTATGATCATACTTTCTTCTGCAATGGAAATAATGTTTTCATCCGGAATTGGTTTTACCTGCGACCATGTATTGGTTGAGTCACGGTATTTGCTGCTGGATGCATTGTAATCACCATAGCTGATAACAGGAATTGTTACATTCACGTTGGCGCCATTAACGGTAACCGTTGTATCAAGATTCACCCAGTTACCTTTGGGAAAGTTTTTGGCAGGGTCACTAGGCGAAGCCACCTTTGCTTGTATTCTTGCTTTATCAATTGAATTAATTGCACTGTTATTATCCACATTTGCCGCTTTCTTATATATCCTTGAGAAGTTTCTCGAAGGATCAGTAGTAGTATCAGAGGCAATTAAATACATGATCATGGATATATCCACCGCGTTCACATCATTGCACCACTGCATGGTATCGGCTGTGTATTTGTCATACGAAAGGGTGTAATTACCATTAAATACATTCGCAAAAGAAAATGCTCCGTCTATATCTGTGGTGTCGCGGGCGATTTCGGTGCCTGACTGGTTTTTCAGTATTACAATTTCTTTATTGATATCGTAAATTCTTGAATCATAAGTAGGCGGATTGGGCGCTGTACCGGCATTTGCCTTGCCGGCATACATGGTTCTTCCGGTTATATGGACACCACCAAAAGTAACCGTAACAGTATCGGTTGAGACACAGTTGTTGTCTTCAACGGTTAAGGTATAAATTGTGGTATTAGCCGGAGAAGCCAATGGTTCCGCTATGGCGGTATTATCTAAGCCGTTATCGGGCAGCCAGCTAATAGTGCCCGGCCCGTTTAATGAGGAGCCTATTGAAATTTGCGTTCCTGTGAACGTTGTATCAGTGCCTGCATTTGCAACAGGATATTCATTAACCTCCATAACGATTTCGTTAGAATAAGCCGGGTTGTTTAAAGTACAGCTCAAATTTGATGTGAGCTTACATTTAACCGTATCACTCATTGATAAGGTATCGCAGGAATAGGTGGAGCTATTACCGCCAACGTTTTCACCATTCAACAGCCATTGGTATGCTGGAGAAGTGCCTTGATTAGTAGCTGTAGCCGTAAAAGTGACTAATGTTCCCGAACAAACCACATTTGAAGGAGCGGCAGTTATTGCCACGGTCATCGGAGTTGTTAATCGTTGTATCCGGTTTCCGGCGGCATCGGTGGTAAACTCAAAGATGTTTTGAGCCATGAGGACATTGCTAAATCCTAAAATAAAAAGAAGTAATATTAGTTTTTTCATTATCTTAATTAAATTGTTTTCATTTTCACTCGAAATGTTAATTCACTAGATCGTGGTGGGTCAATTTAAAACATAATAATAGATTATTTGTAAGGTTTGAAAATCCACAATAGTAATATAATAATCCCTCTTATCAACGTTGTCGATTTTTATTTTATAAAAACCACGACTGTCTTGTTTCGAAATATATTTATAAATTGTAGCATCAGGTAGGTTTTCTAAAATCGGCAGCTTGAAAAATTTTAATGAAGTACAATTATTGGTTAAATATTCACACTCAGATTTATCAAACTCATAGATAACTAATGTGTAGCCATCGCCTGAAGCATTTTTGTTCCATTTATCTTCAAAGGTTTTAAGCTTAATTTTTTGTGGTAGTTTAAACCCGAGATTTCTATTTAAAATATTTTCTGGGCGGTTACAACTAAGAGCAAAAAAAACGATTAATAAAAATAAAATAAATTTAACCAAATTTTTCATATTTTTAAATTATGGGTAAGTAATTGTGAAAGGTTTTCCTCCGCCTAATTGCCAATTAAAATAACGTGTTATCATTTCAGCTGTATAAGATCTTTTACCCCATGGTTTTGGATCTAAATCCCATAAATCATAAAAACCAATTGGTTCAAACCCAGATTCTTTATCATAACTAAAAATCATTGTTGCTCTTCCAAATGCAAGATCATAATCAGTTTTGTAAAAGTTAACAGGGATACAATAATTTCCATCACTTGTTAGGGTAAGGTTATTCCATTCAATTGCATTGTTTTCATGGGCTTTAAGATAAATATCATCAAACCTTTCTTTTGACAACTCATAACCTGTGTTTGAATTATATTTAAAATAATATTGTAATTCTTTGGCAAATTCTCTCGGACTACTAAGTTTATCAACATTACTAACAATTTCTTCTTCAGCGAAATATCCTAATGAAAAATCAGTTCCATTACTATAATCATACTTATCAGCAACTTCATCCTCCTCCGGGTTCCCAAAAAGCCCAGGCATCCCAAAAACATTTTTAAGCATATTATTAATAGCAGCAAGCTCCATTTCAATGGTTGCCTCAGTGGTTTGAAATACAATTGCATTTGACCCAAAATCAAATCCACTTCCTCTTGATCCGCTACCGCTTCTGATTATAGACGGCTGAAATCTATTATGTAAATTCATCATACTGGTACCATATATCATACTTGCGTGGCGTGCTGCGTCTATCGGGCTCCAACTCCACCCACTCGGGTCAGTATATTTAAGTGGATTATTAATAGCATAGCTATACCTGTTGTAGCACTGTGTATTGTTTGGGTTTTGTACAATAATATCAGGGCTTAAAAATCTTCCCACTACAGGGTCATAACATCTGCCATTCATATTGATAAGTCCAAACTCGTCTAACATCTCATGGAAAGTGTATCCCCTGTGCATAAATTGCGGTTGTGGTATGCTGTCGTATGTCCAGTTTGTCGGGTTGCGGCGCCTTCCCCAGGCATCGTAGCTGTATTCTTCAACAATGGAGTCATTCTGGTTCACTAGTCCTGTAATTGTGCCCTGTACATCGCGCCGCAGAAAATACAAATCCTCATTAATTAATACTGCTGTAACACCATTGCCGCCTGCTATGTAACAATATTGCTTTACGTTAGCGGTAGCGTCGGTTTCTTTTTCGCACATACCGCAGTATATCCGGGTTTTTACCAACTGGCCGTTTTCATACAACTGCATTTTACGGCGTTCCATATCGTGTATGGTGCAAGTGGTAGTTTGGCAAATCTTTGCCTCATTCCTGAAGCCTGCCTGCGCTACCGCTCCGGCAGGCAGGGATGCCCTAAAACTTGTGTTTTGTATATTCTTGGGGAGATTTGCCAAACTACATGGGTATTTATATGTTGCTACTGATATTTGCACTTTTATCTTTAATTACTTTTACATTATTGTGGTTTCCCTTTTCCATCCTTCAGGACAGGAGGCAAAGAAAAGG
>Ga0209098_1002035_pt1 | contig 18291 bp, 16 predicted proteins | sample AD_JPNHW1_MetaG_FD_184429 | JGI IMG/M metagenome (GOLD analysis project Ga0209098, IMG submission 184429) | Active sludge microbial communities of municipal wastewater-treating anaerobic digesters from Japan - AD_JPNHW1_MetaG (SPAdes) (version 2) | ecosystem: Engineered > Bioreactor > Anaerobic... | reverse complement strand
TACGGCGTCGTCGTATTATAATAATTTATTTGCGAGGGCGTAAGCCAATAGGCGTCGTACGAGCGGGCAAAATAGAAATCAGAATTGTAAGTACGTTTGAAAAAATCGTTCGAAAGAGCAGCACCGCCAATATTCCCGATAAATGTACTGCTTATGCTCTTCTGGAAAATAGGTTGATAAACATGGTAGAAAGTGAGTGTGGTGTCGAGTTCTGTTTTTTTAACAACAGAGCCAATTTCGTTTACCTGCCACGTTTTTATGTGCGATGGGATCTTGGGTTTGGCGGGTTGTGATTTTTTCTTTTTACCTGACTCCGTATCATTTTCATTGCCCATACCCGAAGTGTTCATCCTGCCCGAGTTCGATCCTGGCCTGACTTGAGCGTACGACTGATTGATAATCAGAAAGATCACAAAAATTATGTATGTGTACTTTTTTAGCATTTCGGCGCAAAGATAATTAAAATAAAACCCTCGTCAATAATAGCAAATCAAGTTAAAAGCCGAATTTAGATAGCCTTTGATGTAGCCTGTAATATTAATGGTTAAATAACAAATACAAAGGAGGTTTAATAAAAAATAACTCTTTTTAACAGGAAATCCTGCACAAAGGCAATGTATCAGGCATCTTTTTTTGTAGAAAATGCATTAAAAATAGCAATAAGTTTTCAACCATCGATTGTTAGTTAATGTCAACTCAGCGACATGCCATTCGAGGCTTGTTTTCTTTATATTTGTTGCAAATTGGATGAAAATATGATGCAGAATTACGATGAAGATTCGATAAAAACGCTTGATTGGCAGGAACATATACGGAAGCGCCCAGGTATGTATATTGGTAAGTTGGGCGACGGTTCTGCAAGCGATGATGGAATCTATGTTTTGCTGAAAGAAGTGGTTGACAATTCGATTGACGAGTTTATGATGGGTAACGGAAAAAAGATTGAAGTTAAAGTTACCAACGAACTTGTTACTGTTCGCGATTACGGGCGTGGTATTCCGTTAGGCAAGCTACGCGATGCCGCTTCGAAAATGAACACTGGCGCTAAATACGACTCAGAAGTATTTAAAAAATCCGTCGGACTTAATGGTGTGGGTATCAAAGCAGTAAATGCGCTATCCAGCCATTTTAGGATAATGGCTTTCCGCGAGGGAGAAGCAAAAGAAATTATCTTTAGCGAAGGCAATGTGGTTGACGAAAAGGATATCGCAGCTACAGAACAGCCAAACGGAACTTACGTCGAGTTTACTCCAGACGCATCAGTTTTCAAAAGTTATCGCTTTTTCAACGACTACATTGTGAACATGATGAAAAACTACTCGTTCTTGAACGCCGGACTTACACTGGAATTCAATGGCGAGAGGTATTTCTCAAGAAACGGGTTGAAAGATTTGCTCGAAGAAAATCAGGAATCCGAATCACTGTATCCTGTCATTCATTTGAAAGGGAACGACATTGAAGTTGCTATTACTCACGGAAATCAATACGGCGAAGATTATTATTCTTTCGTTAACGGGCAGCACACTACGCAGGGCGGCACCCATCTGTTGGCCTTCCGCGAAGCCATCGTGAAAACGATTCGTGACTTCTACAAAAAAGATTTCGATCCGACCGACATTCGTGCTTCAATAATCGCTGCAATAGCAATTAAGGTTGAAGAACCGGTATTCGAGTCTCAAACAAAAACAAAGCTTGGGTCGAAGGATATTGGACCAGATGGACCAACTGTACGGAACTTTGTAACCAATTTCGTACAGAAAGAACTTGATAATTATCTGCATAAAAATCCGGATGTATCTGAAGTTTTATTGAGGCGCATTCAGGAATCGGAACGGGAACGAAAAGCTATTTCCGGAATACAAAAATTGGCGAAGCAGCGGGCGAAGAAAGCAAACCTGCACAACCGAAAGCTGAGGGATTGCCGGGTTCATTTCAACAGCACAAGCGAATTGAGAGAAAATTCATCGATTTTTATTACTGAAGGTGATTCAGCGAGCGGATCGATTACCAAATCGCGCGACGTGAATACCCAGGCAGTATTTAGTTTGAGAGGAAAACCTTTGAATACATTTGGCCTGACCAAGAAGATTGTTTACGAAAACGAGGAATTCAATTTGCTACAGGCCGCACTGAATATTGAAGAAAGCATGGACGATCTTCGTTACAACAAGGTAATTATTGCGACAGATGCCGATGTTGACGGGATGCACATCCGCCTGTTGCTAATTACTTTTTTCCTACAGTTTTTCCCTGAAATTGTTCGTCAGGGTCATCTGTTTATATTTCAAACTCCTCTTTTCAGGGTTCGGAATAAAAAGGAAACATATTACTGTTATACAGATGAGGAGCGGGTTTCAGCCATTCAAAAATGCGGAAAAGCTGCCGAAATTACCCGATTCAAAGGGCTTGGTGAAATCTCACCCGATGAATTTAAAAACTTCATCGGTCCCGATATCCGACTTGATCCGGTGTTGATGAAGCGACACGAATCAGTGGCACAAATGCTTGAGTATTATATGGGAAAAAACACTCAGGAACGACAGGATTTTATTATCGAAAACCTGTATGTAGAGAAAGATGAATTTTAGAACGGCACCAATAAAATTGACAGAAAGAACAAATGACTGAAGAAAATATAAATAAAGAGGAACAACAGAAAGAGAAGAAAGAGGAAATTATCTATTTGCCGGGGTTGTACCGTCAGTGGTTTCTCGATTACGCTTCGTATGTTATTCTCGAGCGTGCCGTTCCGTATGTTGAAGACGGACTGAAGCCGGTTCAGCGACGCATTTTACACGCGATGAGCGTGATGGATGACGGTCGTTACAACAAAGTTGCCAATATCATCGGGCAAACCATGCAGTATCATCCACATGGAGATGCTTCAATTGGCGATGCATTGGTTCAGCTTGGTCAGCGCGATTTGCTGGTCGATTGCCAAGGAAACTGGGGAAATATATTAACAGGCGACGGTGCTGCGGCCCCACGTTATATCGAGGCTCGTTTGTCGAAATTTGCTCTCGACGTAGTGTTCAATCCAAAAACCACGAACTGGAAGCTTTCGTACGATGGACGTAACAGAGAGCCTATTTCCCTTCCTGTGAAATTTCCATTATTGCTGGCCCAGGGCGTTGAAGGTATTGCGGTTGGTTTGGCATGTAAAATATTGCCGCATAACTTTATTGAATTATGCGATGCCTCCGTTGCATATTTGCGCGGAGAGGACTTTGTTCTTTATCCTGATTTCCCAACAGGTGGATCGGGCGATTTTGCTCGCTACAACGACGGAATTCGTGGGGCCTCCATAAAAGTCAGGGCTAAAATTGAAAAGCGCGACAGTAAAACCCTGGTGGTTACCGAAGTTCCTTTTGGACGAACCACTTCTTCGTTGATTGAGTCGATTATCAAGGCAAATGACAAGGGCAAAATCAAAATCAAAAAAATAGACGATAACACGTCCGACAAGGTAGAGATCATGATCCACCTCGTTCCAGGAATGTCGTCGGATAAAACCATCGATGCACTTTATGCTTTTACTGATTGTGAAGTTTCGATATCTCCAAACAGTTGCATCATTCAGAATGAAAAACCAAAGTTTATTGGTGTCAGCGAAATCCTGAAAAGCAATACCGATCAAACTGTTGCATTACTGAAACTCGAACTGGAGATTCGCAAAAATGAGCTTGAGGAAGCATGGCATTTTGCTTCACTGGAAAAAATATTCATCGAAGAACGCATTTATAAGGATAAAGAATTTGAGCAGGCCGAAAATATGGATGCGGCAGTTGCTCATATCGACAAGCGATTGGTACCATGGAAACCGAAGCTGAAACGAGAAGTCACTCGTGAGGATATTCTGAAATTGATGGAAATTCGCATGGCGCGCATCCTGAAATTCAACACAGATAAGGCAAACGATCATTTATTGTCCATTGAAGAAGAAATTGAAGAACTGATCAATAAAATTGCCAACATCATCCCTTATACCATCGAATGGTTCGAACGACTGAAAAACAAATACGGTAAAGGCCGCGAACGCAAAACCGAAATCAGGAACTTCGAAAATATCATCGCAACCAAAGTGGTTGTCGCAAACGAAAAGCTGTATGTTGACAGGATAGAAGGATTTATGGGAACCGGGCTTAAGAAGGCTGAATACGTTTGCGATTGTTCTGATATTGACGATGTGATCGTCTTCAGGAAAGACGGAACATATCTTGTAACTAAAGTCACCGATAAAGCATTTATTGGAAAGAACATTCAGCACCTTGCAATTTTTAAGAAGAACGATAATCGCACCATTTATAACGTAGTTTACCGCGATGGGAAAAATGGCTTCGTTTACATGAAGCGATTTGCTGTTACCGGCGTAACCCGCGACAAAGAATACGACCTGACTCAGGGAACGGCCGGTTCCAAAATACTCTATTTCAGTGCCAATCCGAATGGAGAAGCCGAAGTTTTACGCGTTACCTTGAAACCGAAGCCGAGAATTAAAAAGCTTATTTTCGAGGTCGATTTAGGCGAATTGGCTATCAAAGGTCGCGCATCAATGGGAAATATTCTGACCAAGTTTGAAATTCATAAGATAGCGCTGAAAGAGAAAGGATTGTCAACTCTTGGTGGACGCAAAATCTGGTTTGACGAGGATGTATTCCGCCTCAATTCCGACAACAGGGGAAAATATCTTGGCGAATTTAGCGGCGATGATTCAATTCTGGTTATCTACAAATCGGGAGAATATCTGCTGTGTAATTTCGATTTATCCAACCATTTTAACGATGGCGTTTTATACATTGGCAAATTCGATCCGAAGAAAGTACTTACTGCTGTTTACTTCGACGCAGAACAAGGTTACTACTACGTTAAACGTTTCCCGATAGAAGAAATCCCTAATCGCGAAGTTGGCTTTATCGGTGAGTTTGGCGAAAACCGGCTGGTCAATTTCACCTGGGTTGGGCATCCGCGTATCGAGTTAGTTTTTGGAGGCAAAAACGAGGGCCGTGAACCTGAAGTGATTGATGTAGATGAGTTTATCGGTGTGAAATCACACAAAGCTAAAGGGAAGCGCTTATCGACCTATGAAATTACTCAGATTAACGAACTGGAGCCAACTATAATTGACGAGATCCCTGAAGAAGAATTGGGCGAAGAGGCAAAGGGCGACATAGAAATTCCGAATATTGAAGACTTGTTGTTTGGGTCGGATAATCCTTCGGAAGACGATGCTAATCAGATGACTTTATTTTAGAATACAGGGACTGCCTGATAATATTGGTTTTGTATGAGGATTTTTTTGATTGGGTTTATGGGGTGCGGAAAATCAACGATGGGACGGTCGCTTGCATCGATGCTGAATCTGACTTTTATTGATCTGGATACCTTTATCGAAGGAAAATATTTCAAAACTGTTCCTCAGATTTTTGCCGAAGAAGGGGAATCTGAGTTTCGCAAAAAAGAGCATAAAGCCTTGGAAGAAGTTGCGCTCTTTGATGACGTAATTGTTGCCACTGGCGGCGGGGCACCGTGTTTTTTCGATAATGTGGAGGTGATGAACAACGCCGGATATTGCATTTTTCTGGATGTCGCGACCGAGTCGTTGGTTAAAAGGCTGATCCATTCAAAAACCGAGCGGCCTTTAATTAAAGGAAAGTCGCCCGACGAGCTCAAAACCTTTATCGATGCGCTAATGCAAAAGAGACGACCTTTCTACGAAAAAGCAAAGTATATTTTGAAAGGAATTGAATTGCATGCAGCAGATGTTATAGCAGTAGTAAAAAATTAGTTTGTCTTTTCATGGTTGAAATTTGTGCGCTGGCATCGGGAAGTAACGGGAATTGCTATTATGTGGGCAATGAAAAAGATGCAGTGCTGATCGATGCGGGCCTTTCAGCAAAGCAAATCCTAATCCGGATTCAGGAGGCAGGCCTCCAATCGTCCAAAATAAGAGCAATTTTTATAAGTCACGAACACAGCGACCACGTGCGCGGAGTTCGTGTTTTAAGCAATAAACTTGGCATACCGGCGTGGTTCAGCCAGGGAACACTAAATGCCATTACTGAAAATGAACGCCCCGATCAGTGTTCAGTCTTTACTCCAGACAAAAGTTTCAGCATCAGTTCGTTTATCATTCATCCATTTCTTAAAAATCACGATGCTGCAGAGCCTTGCTCGTTTCGCATTGAACATGATGACTGGCAGATTGGTGTGTTTACCGATATTGGAGAGCCTTGCGAACGGGTAAAACACCATCTAAGGAAATGCCATGCGGTTTTTTTGGAAACAAATTACGATGAAAAAATGCTTTGGGATGGACCATATCCTTATTTGCTGAAGAGAAGAGTTGCATCGCCAGTTGGTCATTTGTCCAACGATCAGGCTTTTGAACTGGTTCGTGATCACGCTGGGCCCGAGCTGGTTCATGTTTTTTTGAGTCACCTTTCCGGAGAAAATAATCGTCCGGAGCTGGCTGAAGAAAAATTCAAATCGTTAACTGATCGCTTTAATGTTTGCCTGACTTCGAGATCGACCTTCAGTGGCTTTTGTCGGCTGAGGTAACCGGAGAGTGGCGTTCCTTCTTAAAAAATGAAAAAGCCTCGCAAACATTGCAAGGCTCCCTCAGAATTTTAAAATATTAGACTATTTATGCTAGTTTAACATTTACCGCATTCAAACCTTTTCTTCCTTCCTGAAGTTCAAATGTAACTTCGTCATTTTCTTTGACTTGGTCAACTAAACCTGATACATGTACGAAAAATTCTTTGTCAGATTCATTGTCTTTAATGAAACCAAATCCTTTTGTTTGGTTGAAGAACTTAATTTTACCTGTTTTCATAATAAAAATAAAAAATTGTATGATTTGACAAATATAGGGAAATAAATAAGATGGAGATATTTTTGTTGAAAAAATGACTGATCCACAGTAGTCTAACAGGGCTCTTGTCGGTATGAAATGAAAAAAGCGCTGTTGGCAGATGTGATCAAACCAGCAGCGCTTTCTCTATATCGAAACAATTGCTAAATATTCAACAAGTTATTGCTCAGTTCGAGTAATGTTTGTTTCTTAAATTCAGTCTTTACCAGAATTGAAATATTGTGACGGCTACCGCCATAAGAAATCATTCTCACCGGAATGTCTTTAATAGCATCGAAAACTTTGGCTGCGGAGCCTATTTCTTCAGCAATAAAATCGCCGACAATACAAACGATGGTTTGATCGGTGTCAACTTCAACTTCGCCATATTCTTTCAACTCAGCCACAATTTCGGCCAGGTGTTTGGTGTTGTCGATGGAAAGTGACACTGCAACTTCTGAAGTCGAAATCATATCGATTGGAGTTTTGAAGAACTCGAAAATTTCGAAGATATTTTTCAGGAACCCATAAGCATTCAACATGCGGTATGAACGGATTTTAATGGCAGTAATGCCATCCTTTGCCGCAACAGCTTTAATTCCCAGACCAAGCGATTCAGAAGCAATCAACGTTCCGGGGTCGGCCGAATTCATCGTGTTTTTCAGACGAACCGGGATGTTTTGCAGTTTAGCAGGCAAAACTGTTTGGGGATGTAAAATTTTTGCACCAAAATATGCGAGTTCGGCAGCTTCGTCAAATGAAAGCTGATCAATTTTTTTTGTATTTTCAACGTAGCGTGGGTCGTTGTTGTGGAATCCATCTATATCGGTCCATATTTCAACTTCTTCGGCATCAATAGCTGCTCCTATCAATGTTGCGGTATAGTCGCTTCCTCCACGTTGCAGGTTGTCGATGTTGCCATCGGCATTGCGGCAGATAAATCCTTGAGTGATATAATAATCAGCGGGTTCTGTCGATTCAAATATTTTTGCGATGTGCTCGCGAATGAAATAAAGATCGGCGGCTTTGTCCGAATCAATTTTCATGAATTCGAGAGCTGGCAGATACGACGCTTTGTATCCGTTTTCTAGCAGCAGTTCGGTAAATATCGCAGTCGAAAGTAATTCGCCCTGGGCAACAATAGTATTTTCAACAACTTCACTGAATTCACCCGAAGTGAGTGTTTTTATTGTGTGAAATATCCCCGAAACGATCGTCTTCCCTTTATCCTTTTTTTCGTCAGTTACATATAAATCATTTACTACTTTGAAGTATTTCTTTTCCAACTGACTGATGACTTGTCTGGCTGCGTCTTTATTCTTCTTCTGAAGGTAATTGGCGATTTCAACCAGCGAGTTGGTAGTGCCCGACATGGCAGACAACACAACTAATTTTTGATTCCCATCGGTAATAAGCTGCATCACAGCTCGCATATTTTCAACCGATCCTACGGAGGTTCCTCCAAATTTTAATACTTTCATATAATGTACTTCTAAATAATAGGAGTTAAAAAGCACTTTTTAATAACGATTAACAAAGATGAGAATATTTTTTGAATTTGAAGGAAATAATTACAATTCGGAAGCGAATAATAGTTTTTTATTGAAAATTCGTGTTTTTGTGCCGATTTTTTGATGCAATACTTTTGAATTGAAAGTTATCGGTCAGAAGGTCCCAAAAATCGAATGCTTCATCGAATTAAACCAGATTGTTGAGTAAATATGGAACCCGTCGCGATTTGTATTCAGTTTTCGTTCTATACTAAGCACAGGGTCGCCAACGGGCAGATTTAGTAATTTCCCGATTTTTTCGTCAGCTTTTATTGCTTTCAGTTTCTGTTCGCCACCTTTAACTTCTATTTGGTATTGAGAACGAAGAGTTTCGAAAAGTGATTTGTTTTCGAACGACCGAGAAGTTAATCTTGGCAAGTTGATGTTGGGCAGGTGATTAATGTCGTAAAAAACGGGCTGCCCGTCAACAAGCCGAAGCCGTTCCATATATATACATCCCGATTCGCGCTCAATCTGGCTAAGTTCAAACGGAAAATTTTCTTCCCAAGGTTTGATTTGTGGCTTTTGCAAAATTTGAGTTTGCAGATATTGATTGCCGATAGCCGATGCTGTTCCCGAGATACTTAAAATCCCAATTTCCTGCGGAGGTTTGCGTACAATACTTCCTTTTCCTTGTTTTTTCTGGATAAATCCCTCCTGAACCAATACTTCCAACGCCTGGCGGACTGTTGGCCGGGTAATGTTATGTACTGCGCACAATTCATTTTCTGAAGGAAGCAAACTTCCTTCCGCATAAACACCTGTGAGAATGTGTTTTCGCAGAATCTCGTATATTTTTTTGTATTGGGGCAGTTTATTTTCTTCCGACATAATTGCGTGATTTTGAGTCAAAAGTAATAAAATATTTTAAAAAATTAAAATTAACTTGTAAATACAAGTATAAAAGATTAGTTTTGACCTCTGAATTTTAACTATGCTGTAACTAAAACTAAATTAACGAATTAATGCTAATTGTTGCAGATGGTTGTGTTTACAAGTTAACTAAAGTTGTTAAAACAAATCATATATGGCAATTCCAGTTTTAATGCCTCGCCAGGGGCAATCTGTAGAGACCTGTATTATAGGTGAATGGTATAAGAAAAAGGGTGACGCTGTAAAAATTGGCGATATCCTTTTTTCGTATGAAACCGACAAGGCTTCGTTTGAAGAAGAGGCCAAAGCCGATGGTATTTTATTGGATGTTTTTTTTGCCGAGGGCGACGAAGTGCCGGTATTGGTGAACGTAGCCGTTATTGGCGCAGCCGGTGAACCGGTTGATGAGTTTCGCCCGGGAGGACAAGCTGCTGCGGTGGCTGAGCCTGCCGAAGTTGCCGAAACAAAAGCAGAAGCAATCGCTGTTCCTGAAGTAAAAACACTTGCCGAACCTTCGGGAAAGGTGAAAATTTCGCCAAGAGCTAAAAATACGGCCGAAAAATTGGGAGTCGCTTACCAACAACTTGTTGGCTCTGGCCCGGAAGGCCGCATCATTGAACGCGACATTGAAGCTGCCGCTCAAACTTTGCCAAAACTGACACCGCTGGCTCAGGAAGTCGCCAAAGCAGAAGGTCTCAAGGCTGGTGAGACTGCTACCGGACTTGGAGGTAAAGCAGTTGCCAAAGACCTTATTTCGTACAACCCTGTTTATGGCGACGACTTTGAAGTGAAAAAACTCACCAACATGCGCAAGCTTATTGCCAAAGCCATGCACACATCGTTGCAAAATTCGGCCCAGCTGACTCACCACATGAGTGCCGATGCCCGTACCATTATGGCATTGCGCAAAAAGTACAAGAAAGCCCTAGATAAAGGCGAAATTTCACAAAATATCACCATCAACGATTTAGTTTGTTTTGCAGTGATCAAAGCGTTGAAGAAATTCCCGCAGGTGAATACACATTTCATTGGCGACTCGATGCGCTGGTTCAAAAAAGTACACTTGGGATTGGCGGTTGATACCGATCGCGGTTTGATGGTTCCGGCCATTAAAAATGCCGATGATCTTTCGCTCGAAGGACTTTCAGCGCAAATGCAGGGAATAGCTGCACAATGCCGCAAAGGAAATGTGAATCCTGAATTGCTGGCTCCCGAAGCTGCTTCGTTTACCATTTCAAACCTTGGAAACTACGGCGTTGAGATGTTTACTCCGGTAATTAACATACCGCAGACAGCTATTTTGGGTGTTTGCACCATTATTCCACGTCCGAAAGATCTGGGCGATGGCGTTTACGGTTTCGTTCCGATGATGGGCTTGTCGCTGACATACGATCACCAGGCTCTCGATGGTGGCGAAGCAACACTCTTCCTGAAAGAAATCAAGGAGCAGATTGAGAATCTGACGGTTTAAAGTTCCAGGTTTCAAGTTCCAAGTTGCTGCCTTTCGCGATTGTTCTTGCCCTGAAAGGGCAAAATATGAATAACCCGGGGTAAACGACGAAGGAGTGCAGCCCCGGAAACGAAAAGCAAAAAAGAGTCGTCCGCGGGCGAATGTTGAAAAAGAGATGCCATGATTTCGGACGAAATGGAGAAAACAAAATTCAAAATGAAATGATAACGTAGAGACGTAAAATTTTACGTCTCCACCAAAACCAATAAAAATAATATGAGCAAAATATACGATTTAGCAATTCTGGGCGGTGGCCCTGCGGGCTATGTGGCCGCCGAGCGCGCCGGAGCCAAAGGTATGAGCGTGGTCATTTTCGATGCGCGTGCCTTGGGCGGGGTTTGCCTTAACGAAGGGTGTATCCCGACCAAAACGCTTCTGAACTCGGCCAAAGTTCTGGAATATGCACACGAAGCCGATAAATACGGAATCAACGTGGAGAACATCTCCTTCGATTTCAAGAAAATCATGCTGCGCAAAGATAAAGTTGTTCGCAAACTGGTGGCTGGTGTTGGCGCTAAAATGAAACATGCCAAAGCCGACGTGGTGATGGCTAAAGCAACTATTACCGAAAAGCGAGGTGAGATAATCACTATCGAAGCCGATGGCAATCAATATCAGGCTAACCGTCTGCTGATTTGTACCGGATCGGAAGCTGCTGTTCCACCAATCCCCGGACTCGATCCAACGCAAATTCTGACCAATCGCGAAATTCTTCAGTTAAAAGAAAAGCCTGAAAGTCTCGTCATCATTGGCGGTGGTGTTATCGGATCTGAATTTGCCGATTTTTTCAATGCGGTGGGTACTAAAGTTACCGTGATCGAAATGCTTCCGGAGATATTGACCGGAGTGGACGAAGAAATTGCTGCTTTTGTTCGTAAGGAATTTACGAAAAAAGGAGTGGAATTTCACCTGAAAGCCAAGGTGACTAAGCTGAATGGCAAAGAAGTGGTGTTCGAGAAAGATGGTCAGGAAATGAAAATTACCGGCGACCAGGTTTTGTTGTCGGTTGGCCGCCGCGCCAATGTGGCCGGGATAGGACTCGAAAACATAGGCGTAGAGTTTACCCCCCGTGGCGTGAAAATCGATCAGAATTGCCGCACCAACGTGCCCAATGTTTATGCAGCAGGCGATATTACCGGGTTTTCATTGCTGGCGCATACGGCCAGCCGCGAAGCCGAAGTTGCTGTCAACCATATATTGGGTCGCAAAGATGTGATGCGTTACGACGCTATTCCCGGAGTGGTTTATACCCATCCTGAAATTGCAGGAGTTGGTATAACCGAAGCTCAGGCCAAAGAAAAAGGCATTGAAGTAGTGGTGAAACAATTGCCAATGGCTTATGCCGGACGTTTTGTTGCTGAAAATGAAGGAAAAGATGGTTTTTGCAAAGTGATTGCCGGAAAGAAATACGGAGAAATCCTGGGTATTCACATGGTAGGTGGAGCCTGTTCCGAAATGATCTGGGGTGCCTGTGCGTTGATCGAAGCGCAGCTGCGCGTTCAGGATGTTCAGGAGATTGTTTTCCCGCACCCAACAGTAAGTGAGATCATCAAAGAAACCTGTTTCTTATTTTAGTTCCAGGTTCCAGGTTTCAAGTTCCAGGTGGAGCCTTGAATGAGGGTAATTCTGGATAATAAAAATTGCAGATATGTCGAAAGTTGAACGGTTTGAAGATTTAAAGATTTGGCAGTTAGCCAGAGAGCTTTGTCTGATGATTCATAAACTTACGATCAAAGATCAGTTCTCAAGAGATTTTAAGCTTGTAGGTCAGATTAATGGTTCTTCCGGTTCTATCATGGATAATATTGCCGAAGGATTTGAGCGTGATGGGAATAAAGAGTTTATCCAATTCCTTACTTTCTCAAAAGGTTCGTGCGGAGAGACTCGTTCTCAGCGTTATCGGGCGTTGGACTATCAGTATATCACTCAGGAGGAATTTGACACAGCTTATAAAATAACACTGGAAGAGAGTAAAATGATAAAAAGTTTTATCCAATACTTAAAAGATTCTGAACTGAAAGGTAATAGATTCAAATAGAAAACCTTCGTGCACGAGACTTGGAACCTGGAATTTGAAACTTGGAATTTATAACAACGAAAAACAATTTTAAAACAAAATACAATGCCTAAAAGTCAATTTATTAATCCGACTGAGGTGAGGAAAGCTGGCGAAATTACATTCAAGCCAATTCCTGTAAATCAGTACAACAAAACAGTTAGCGAAGAACTGAAAAGCAAAAACTTCACCAAGGAAGAACTTAAGAAGATTTATTTCGACATGGTTGTCATTCGCGAGTTTGAAACCATGTTACAACTGGTAAAAACAACCGGTGCCTACAGTGGCATTGAGTACAATAATCCAGGGCCTGCACACCTTTCTGCCGGTCAGGAAGCAGCTGCTGTTGGTATGGCTTATACTTTAACTGTTGATGATTTTATTTTCGGCTCACACCGTAGCCACGGCGAAATTCTGGCCAAAGGATTGCGTGCCATCGAAACGCTTGATCCCAAAGAACTCGAAAAAATCATGGCTGAATTCTGGGACGGAGCAACTCTTAATGTGACAAAGAAAGGCTACAAAGGCAACGATGTAAAGGAATTAGGTATCCGTTTCCTCGTATATGGAGCATTGGCCGAAATTTTTGCCCGCATTACCGGATTCAACAAAGGTTTGGGCGGAAGTATGCACACATTCTTCACTCCGTTTGGAATTTACCCGAATAACGCTATTGTTGGCGGTAGCGGAAGTATTGCCGTTGGTGCCGCGCTTTATAAAAAGGTTAACCGTAAACCGGGTGTTGTGGTTGCCAATATTGGCGATGCTTCGATGGCTCGCGGACCGGTTTGGGAAGGAATCACTTTCGCGGCAATGGACCAGTTTAAGCAACTTTGGGCCGACGATATGAAGGGTGGTCTTCCGGTGATTATCAATATTATGGACAATCAATATGGTATGGGCGGTCAAACTTGTGGCGAAACAATGGGTTTCGACATTGCTGCCCGTATTGGCGCTGGCGTTAATCCGGATCAAATGCACGCCGAACGAGTGGATGGATATAATCCGTTGGCTGTTATCGAAGCTTACCGTCGCAAAAAAGCCATCATCGAAAAGAAAGAAGGCCCGGTTTTGATTGACGTTCTAACTTATCGTTTCAGCGGTCACTCGCCATCCGACTCCTCGTCCTATCGTTCTCCTGAAGAAGTAAAGGCTTGGGAAGAACAGGATTGTATCATTTCATACGGACAAAAACTGATTGAAGCTGGTGTTGCTACCCAAGCTGATTTGGATTCAATTTGGGCCGATGTGAAAGGAATCATGTTGGATACATTCAAATTGGCTATCGACGACGAGCTTTCTCCACGCATGGATTTGTATAAAGAACCCGATTTACTGGGAACCATGATGTTTTCGAACCAGTCGGTTGATTCCATGTCAACGGCAACGCCCGATGTGAACCATCCGATGAGCGAAAACCCACGTGTTCAGCAAATAGCAAAGAAAGAAAGGTTTGCATACGATAAAGATGGAAAGCAATTCTCGAAAATGAAACAATATCAGTTGCGCGATGGTATTTTCGAAGCCATTATCGACCGTTTCTACAAAGATGCGTCGCTGGTAGCTTATGGCGAAGAAAACCGCGACTGGGGCGGCGCTTTTGCTGTTTACCGCGGACTAACTGAAGCGCTTCCATACCATCGTTTGTTCAACTCACCCATTGCCGAAGCTGCCATTATTGGTACTGCTATTGGCTACGCGATGTGTGGTGGCCGTGTTATTCCTGAAATTATGTATTGCGACTTCCTCGGATGTTGCGGTGACGAAATTTTTAACCAGTTGCCCAAATGGCAGGCTATGAGTGGAAATATCCTGAAAATGCCTGTTGTAGTGCGCGTTTCTGTTGGCTCAAAATACGGCGCTCAGCACTCGCAGGACTGGACTTCGTTAACTGCCCACATTCCCGGACTAAAAGTTTGTTTCCCGGTTACCCCTTACGATGCCAAAGGTTTGATGAATACCGCTTTGCAGGGAACAGACCCAGTGGTCTTCTTTGAAAGTCAGCGTATTTACGAAATTGGTGAGATGTTCCACGAAGGTGGAGTCCCTGAAGGATATTATGAAATTCCGTTTGGCGAACCCGATGTTAAACGTGCAGGGAAAGATGTTACCATCCTTACCATTGGTGCAACTCTCTACCGTGCTTTGGATGCCGCTAAAATTTTGGAAGAAAAGTATGGTATCAGCGCTGAGGTAATTGACGCTCGTTGCTTGGTTCCGTTTAACTACGAAAAAGTGCTGGCTTCGATTAAAAAGACCGGCCGTATCGTGATTTCGAGCGATGCAACAGCCCGTGGTTCATTCCTGAATGATTTGGCCCGCAACATCACCGAATTAGCTTTCGACGATTTGGATGCACCACCAGTAGTACTGGGTTCGCGCGACTGGATTACACCGGCTTACGAGCTGGAATATGCGTTCTTCCCACAGGCCGAAAGCTTTGTCGATATTATCCACGAGAAAATTCTGCCATTGAAAGGCCATGTGGTGAAACAAAACTTCACCAGTGCAGAGCAAATGCGCAGAAGCAAACTGGGAATTTAACCGGCAGAAAAAAGGTAAAACCTGAAAAGCCGCATTTCATCCGATGACTTTAAGTTCATGGGATGAATATCATCTGAAAGTGTGTTTCATAAGAATAGAAAAGCCCTCGCTTTCCGGTAACGGATTGCGGGGGCTTTATGATTATCTGATGGTATTCCTTTGCTAGAATTAAGTGGCAAAATTTGAAGAAAATCAATTTTGAGTTTCTTCTATAGCATTTTGAATTCCAATTTTTATTATGAGTTTAATGTCATCAGAAACATTAATAAACTCAATTCTCTCGAAAAAAAGTTCTGGTGTCAAGGAAATGTATAATTTGCCAAAAATTTGCTTAGCACAAAATGTTGCCATAGAAATTATTTCTGCCAAATCTATCACTACTTTATCTTGATTTTTAAGTGTGTCGTCAATCAATTTATATAGTTCTTCTCCTATTTTCTTGTCACTTATAATAGGACCATATTTTTTAAACTCGATTGCTTTCATGTCTATTTCCAGTTAATTTTCAGATTTTTAAGCTCATGGTCAGTCTTAAACACTCCGATGTCAGATAATGTTTTTGGATTCTTTAAAGGTAAAGATAAATATATAATTGTCCCTTGCCAATAGCCACATGTTCCAATTTTTTCCTTTCCAAATTCATTTTGGAAGTAAGCACCTTGTGAATATAAATGAAGTCTTCCTTTAGTTAAATGAGTTATTTGATTTAATATCCATAGGCCGTATCCCATATGATCTGTCATGCTTTTTGAAGTAATTCCTTTCTGAACAGAGTTGTATATTAAATCCTCTTTTGTGTAATTTTCTGAAGAATTCGCTTGCCCAAGTGTCGTAATAATTCCGTTGCCTGTATCAGCGCACGCAATTTCTATCATCTGTTTGTTTCCATCTGCGACTAAAATGGACTTGGTATCTTCGACTGCATGTTCCCAGAAATTAAGAAGAACTTCACTCAAACATTGGAAGATCATAGTAACTACTCTTTCGTCGAAAGAATAGTACTCTTTGATTTTAGGTAAAAAACTACTTTTTAATACTTCGTTTGAATAATTGTCATTTCGAAGAAGTGGTTGGGGGGCGATTATGAAATTATTATGAATTTGCACATTAAGTTTCTTATAGCCCTTGTCAAGAACATCTTTATTTGAAACATATAATTCAATTAAATCTCGGAATCCATATTTGGTCCACTGTTTTTCTATGTAGTCATTTACTTTGACTTCAGGTTTATGGAAACAATGATTGTTGTATGTGTAATCTATAAATTTATAAATCAGTAATATACCTAATATATTTACCTGTTTTATTTTTGATAAATCAAACAATACTTTTGGTTGCATTTGGTCTTTTAAACTGAATGCTTGCTCGACTTCAGAAAGAAACGAAATGATATCATTTGCTTGAAAGTATTTTGGAGCAACAAAATTCATGAATTAAATATATTGCAAAAGTTTTTTGTAAATTCTAATTCTTTAGCATAGTTTTTCTTCCTGTAGTCCCCTAATACTGATTTAAAATAATCACATTGTTCTTCTACATTACTAAATATGCTTTTAGAAATATAAAGTCTATTGGAGGTGACGTATCTTTCTAATATTTGAATTTTATTGAGAAATACGTCGTTATCATCTTTTCCATTATAGAACGTTAAATTATCTAATTGTAAGAATAGTTCCTCTGAGATTTCTATACGCTTTTTTTCTTTTATGTTGAAGCTGTAAATTTTCTTTTCTTTATTTTTTAACCTGTTCTGAGATAGTATATTAAGAATAGTTACAATGAGGTTAATGCCTATAAAACAAATTAATGCAATAGCCAATCTTGAATTTGTACTTACTTCATTACTAAAAATTTCTAAAATGTCTTTTAGAGCACTATAATCATTCATGTCTAATTCAATTATTCATAATAGCTATTGATATTTCATGTACTAAACTAATTCATAATTGAATTATAAACAATAGCCAAAAAGACTTTTATAATCAAAAAGTTATGAACAGGAAGTTAGTATTCCGGCCTTCGACTGCTACGCGCTCAGGAAACACGCGGCTCAGGTAGCGGGTGCGCGGAGAGATTCGCTTTTTTGAACGTTTCTGGGTTAGACTTTCACGAATCATTGTTGTTGTCTGAACGCTGCTCCCTGAGTAGCAGAGCGTATCGAAGGGAGCATTCAGGACGACCGGCCTTCGACAGGGGTTCGAAAAATTCACCCCAAGCTCAGACCTCGGTTTGGTGCAAAGTCTTTCACTTTTCCGGAGAGTTCTGATTTTGATTTTTGCGACTTGAAATTGTTATTCAAAGCACCGCTCCCTGAGTTTGTCGAAGGGAGCTATCTACGCTTTCGGCTATAACTTTTCGCCAACTCCGGCAAATCTCCATTTCTCCATTCAATTAATGCGATCTTTTTCTCCCTACTCCAGCCTTTAATTTGCTGCTCTCGATTATAAGCAAGGTCAATTCTGTTGTATTCTTCCCAGTAAACCAATTCAACGGGTAATCGTTTGCGTGTATGGTTTGCTCCTTTTCCGGCCTGGTGTTCTTTCATCCGGCGTTCCAAGTCGTTGGTGCTTCCCGTATAAAAACTTCCATCGACGCAAAGAAGTATGTAGAGGTAGCCTTTCATGTTTAAATATAGCGAATTATGCCCAAAAATATTTCGGCAAACAGCCCATATTTAACACACTGCTCCCTGAGCTTGTCGAAGGGAGCAAGGGAGGCTTCCAATGGTCCGGCCTTCGACTGCTACGCGCTCAGACCTCGGTGGAGCGCAGAACTATCCTCTTTATTGAACGTTGACGTTTGGAGTTTTGCGGGCATAGTCGTTGTGTCAGTCACCGCTCCCTGAGCCTGTCGAAGGGAGCTATTCGACTACTTTAAGAGTGCCCTTTCACTACTATTTTCAACA
>Ga0209098_1002026_pt1 | contig 18347 bp, 9 predicted proteins | sample AD_JPNHW1_MetaG_FD_184429 | JGI IMG/M metagenome (GOLD analysis project Ga0209098, IMG submission 184429) | Active sludge microbial communities of municipal wastewater-treating anaerobic digesters from Japan - AD_JPNHW1_MetaG (SPAdes) (version 2) | ecosystem: Engineered > Bioreactor > Anaerobic >... | reverse complement strand
CAATCCCGAATACGGGCTGGTCAACTCCGGCCTGCACTTCTTCGGCCTGCAGGGACCGCTCTGGTTGATCGATCCGCATTGGTCCAAGCCGGCGATCATCCTGATGAGCGTCTGGTCGCTCGGCGGTGGGCGGATGCTGGTCTTTCTCGCCGCGATCCAGAACGTCCCGCAGCACTTTTACGAGGCGGTCGAGATGGACGGCGGCGGGCGTTGGGCGCGCTTCCGTCACGTCACCCTGCCTTTCATCTCGCCGGTGCTCTTCCTCTGGTGCATTCTCGAGATCATCGGCGCGCTCCAGGTCTTCGTCGAGGCCTATGTCATGACCAAAGGGGGGCCGCTCAATTCGACCCTCTTCTACAATCTCTATCTCTACAACAAGGCCTTTGATGATTTTGATATGGGCTACGCTTCGGCTCTGGCCTGGCTGCTTTTCTTGCTGGCGGGCATTATCACCTTTATTCAGTTCCGGGTGAGCCGGAAGTGGGTCTACTACAGCGGCGGAGTGACAAAATGAGCGGCAGGAGGGATCAGTTACGGGCTTTCTGGAATCAGCTTCACTACAGCGGCGGAGTGACAAAATGAGCGGCAGGAGGGACAGCATGATGGATGCGGCGGGGACGGGCGTGATTCGACTTCCGGCCCGCCGCCTGAACCGCCGGAAACGCATGGACTATCTCCTCTTTCTGGCGATGGCGGTCATCGCCCTCTTTTTTCTCCTGCCCTTCATCTGGATCCTGATCACCTCGCTCAAACCGGAGGCTGAGGTCTTTTCGCGCGCCTTTTTCCCCGGCCGGCTGCACCCGGAGAATTACCTCCGGCTTTTGGACAAGATGCCCTTTCTCCAGTATCTGCAAAATTCGGTTTTCATCACCGCCATCTCGGTCCTCGGCGTGGTCCTCTCCAGTTCGCTGGTGGGCTATGCCTTCGGCTGCATCACCTGGCCGGGGCGGAATTTTCTCTTCTACTTTGTCATCGCCACGATGATGCTGCCGATGCAGGTGACGATGATCCCGGTTTTTGTCATCTTTACCAAACTGGGGTGGCTCAACACCTTCAAGCCCCTGACCGTGCCGATGTTCCTGGGCGGCGGGGCCTTTAACATCTTTCTCATGCGCCAGTTTTTCATGACCGTGCCGGCGAGCCTGCTCGACGCGGCGCGGATCGACGGCTGCAGTGAGCTCGGCATCTGGTGGCGGATCGTCCTGCCCCTGGCCCGGCCTGCGCTGGCGACGGTGGCCATCCTCACGTTCATGTTCACCTGGAACGATTTTCTCACACCCCTGATCTACCTCTCCGACAAGGCTAAAGGCACCCTCGCTTTGGGACTGGGGCAGCTGGCTGGACAACAGCAGCCGGAGTGGGCGGTGCTGATGGCGGCCTCGGTGCTGATGATGCTGCCGGTGATCGTCCTCTTTTTTCTCTTCCAGAAGTATTTCATTCAGGGATTCACGATGAGCGGGATCAAGGAATGACGTCCAATTGAGGAGGCAGGCGTTGAAAGCAACGATACATCGATTCGGGCTGTTGCTCGCCCTGCTGGCGGGCGTGGTCACCGTGCAGGCGGGCACAACCGGCAAAATCGCCGGTACCGCCGTCGACCGGGAGAGCGGTGCACCCCTGCCTGGTGTCAATGTCGCACTGGCAGGGACCACGCTCGGGGCCTCCGCCGGGCTGGACGGCAGCTTTTTCATCCTCCAGGTGCCGCCCGGCACCTACACGGTCAAGGCGAGCATGATCGGCAAGCAGACGGTGATCATCGAGAACGTCATCGTCAAGGTCGATCTCACCACCACACTGCGCATCAGGATGGTGGATGAGGCCATCGCCCTCGGCAAGGAGGTGACCGTCTACGCCGAAGCCCCGGTGATCCAGAAGGATGTCACCGCCAGCATCCAGAACCTCGGCCTCCGGGAATTCGAGCGCATCCCGATGCGGGACACCAAGCAGGGACTGATGGTGCAGGCCGGCGTCTTTTTCGACCCCATCCCGGTCGCCGGCGGACTGGGCTCGGCGGGCAAAGGAGAGACCCGCTACGCCGTCCGCGGTGGCAGTCAGGATGAGGTGAAGTGGTTCATCGACGGCGCTCGCGTCAGCAATCTGGTTATGGGCCGCGCCGACTGGGGCGGCTCCTTCACCAACATACCGCTGCCAGCGATCAAGGAGGTTCAGGTGATGACCGGCGGCTTCACCGCCGAGTACAGCGAGGCCCAGTCCGGCGTCGTCAGCATCGTCACCCGCGAGGGCGGCGACGCGCTGCACGGCTCGGCGGATCTCAATTACGGCCTCGCCGGACAGCACCATTTCGGGAACTATCTCTATGACCGCAAAACCGAGAAGGAGTTCCGGGCGCATACCCTGGCCGACGGCTCCCTCGATCCCGCCTGGTGGACCGCAACGCGCCAGGCCCAGGTCTATGACTATCGCAAGATCCCCGATTACACCGGCACGGTGAGCCTCGACGGCCCGCTCTTCCGGCTGCATGGCGCTCCGGTCAGCTTTTTCACCGCGCTGCAGCTCAAAAAGGCGGCCTATACCCTGCCGCATCCGCGCGACTCGCGCGACAGCCGCAACCTGATGTTCAATCTTGCCTGGAATCCCCGCAGCATCAAGATGAAGCTCACGGGCTTTTACAACGAGGACGATCACTGCACCCTGCAGGAGAACGGGGATTTCACCAATCAGGCTAAATACTACCGCGGCTGGGGCTCCCTGCTCCATACCACCACCTGGATGCTCAATTACGGCTTCACCCGTCTCCTCAGCGAACGCCTTTACTACGATCTCAAACTCGGCACCTACTGGTCGCGATTCAGGGAAAAGCCCAGCGATTACAGCCTGATCGGGGCGAGCCAGAAACCGACCCTGTGGGGCTTTCACCGCTATGACGGCTATGAGGATGAGCCCTTCGACCACTATGCCCCGGCCCTCTACAACGATGTGGTCACCGGCGATATCTCCCTGATCGGCACGGTCAACTGGCAATTCGACCGCAACAATCTCCTCAAAAGCGGCGCCGAGTTCCGCTACAATACCTTCGACGAACGGGAGAGCTATCGCGTCCCCTCGTTCACCCGGGACAAGTCCCTCTGGCTGAACCGCGGACTGATGGCCAACTATCATCCCCTCCAGGCGGCCCTCTTTCTTCAGGACAAGATGGAGTTCGAGAGCATGATCCTCAACTTCGGGCTGCGCTACGACTATTTCGATCCCAACTATACCTGGTTTGCGCCGACGACCCTCTATAATCTGGCCATCAATCCCGCTTATGATACAGCCCTTGATCCCGACAAGGATCAGATCGATGCCAACGGCAACGTCAAGTACTCTTTTGACAACGTCCTTAACAAGCCGCGGCAGGCCGCCAAACGCTACAACATGTTAAGTCCGCGCTTCGGTGTTTCCTTCCCGATCAGCGATAACTCCCTGCTCCACTTCAATTACGGCCATTATTACCAGATGCCGCCGCTGGACCAGATGTTCGAAATTGGCTATTTCCGGCCGGAGTACATCGTCAAAAAGATCGCCGCCGAGCGCGCCGCCGCGGCTGCCGAGGGGCGCGAACCGGCCCATATCGCCTCCAACGATGGCGATGCCGAGCGGGTGGTCGGTTTCACCAACCAGCCCCTCAAGCCGCAGAAGACCATCCAGTTCGAGGCCGGCTTCAAACAGAGCTTTACCGGGATTGCCGTCCTCGATCTTGTCGCCTATTACAAGGATGTCTTCAACCAGACCCAGGAGCGGGTCGGTCTTTTCGACCATCACATCTACGGCTGGGACCCCTTCAACAAAGTCACCACCCCCAACGCCTCCTACCAGACTTATCTGGCGGGCGACTATGGCGACTCGCGCGGCATCGAGGCGGCGGTGCACACCCTTTTCAGCGATCTCATCATTTTCGACATCAATTACAGTTTTTCCCGCGCCACGGAGGGCCGGGCGACACCCGGGGTCATCCGCTATGACGGCCAGGGCAACGCCACCTATACCTGGGACGCGGATGTCAACAAGCGCATCCCGGTCGAGAAGAGCTACTCCCGGCCCCATGTCCTGCGCGTCAACAGCTACCTTCGCTATCCCAAATCCGGCAGCGCCCGGACGGTCGACCGCCTCCTCCAGGAGAGCAGCCTCAGCTTGCTCTTCAATTACTACAGCGGCCAGGCGTATACCTATCTCACGCCCACCGATCCGCCGGACACCTATAACAACTACCGCTTTCCGGCCATCTTTACCTTTGATCTCAAGCTCGAGAAGCAGTTCACCCTGCGGGGCAGCCATGTGATGAGCTGGTACGCGAACATCACCAACCTCTTGGACCGGAAAAACCTGCGCTCCTACGGCGATGCCCTCTTCGACAGCGAGGCCACCAAGAAATTCATCGAAAAGGGCACGGTTTCGACCGTTGACGCCGACGGTTATGATATCAGCTGGCAGAATTACTTCGAAACCCGCCGGATCTACATGGGGGTGAAGTATTCATTTTAATAACCTCGCGTCAGGACGCGGAGACGTAGCGAAAAGAGATCACTGTTTCTCACAATGGCACGGAGGATGAGGCTGAGCACCAGAGGGGGTGGCCGGTGGCCGCCAGATTTTTTGGCTTTCTTTGTGGCTCCGTGCCTTGGTGAGAGTCCGTTTTTTTCGTTCCCACCTGACCCCGATTTCAGGTGGGAACCAGATTAATTAACCGAGGCACACAGAAGAGCATGCAGATATTTTCCCTTTGTGTCTTTGTGGCTCCGTGAGAGAAATATCTGCTCCTCGTGCTCTGCGCCTCTGCATGATGATCGTCTTTTGTCCAAGCAGTGAATAGAAAAAGGCTAACCGAAAAGGGCATGCCATGAAATCCAGATATTGCTGCCTGTTGCTGATTCCCCTGTCCCTCTTCGCCCAGGCGCGCAAAGCCGAGTTCAGGATCCATGACCGCGGGGTGCTCTGGGAGACCATGAAGGACGACGGTACCATCGGCGCCCCGGATCCCACCAACCGCTTCCAGTACTATCCGAGCATGGACTGGCCCGGCGGCCCGGAGACGATGATCAAGGACGACCAGCGCTCCTACATGCTCGGCGCCGGCCTCTGGATCGGCGGCCGCCATGATAACGGCGCCCTCTTCTTCACCGAGAACGGCCCCTTCACCTATGTCGACAACGGCACCTTCGCGCCGCTGGAGGTGAAGGAGAATTTCCTCGAAGAGAGCGGCTACAATCCGGTCGAGGCCGATCAGCGTATCACGATGCGGCTGACCACCACGGAAAAGATCGAGGTGCATCGCACCAGCCGGGCCTGGAGCTATCCCGGTGTGAACAATTTCATCCTCCTCGACTATACCTTTATCAACCGCAACACCGGCCCGGTCACGGACCTTTATCTCGGCTTCCCCTATCTGATCCGGCCGAGTTACCAGGACTTTGTCGTTCATAACGGCTGGGGCGACGATTTCAACCGCACTGATGATTTCGTCCGCTTTGACGACGAATTCCTGGCCCTCTACTCCTGGGACGACACACCCAACTACACCCTGCCGACAGATGTGGGCAATTACTGGGACGACAAGAACGAACTGCGCACCCCGGGCTATGCCGGCTATGCCCTGCTCGAGGCCGCGCCGGCCCGGGGGGGGCAGGCCCAACCCGCGGTCGTGCTCTATGCCCAGCTCCTCAACAACGAACGCTACTTCACCCTGACCAGCAGTTCGGCGGCCGACCTATATGCCATCCTCAGCGGCCAAAATCGCAGCCTCCAGGCCGCCGATACGGACCATCTCTCTCCCTTCATGCTTATGGCCATGGGCCCCTATGACCTGGCCGCTGGGGATTCGGTCCGGATCGTCCTCGCCGAAGCGGTCGCCGGCATCTCCCTCGAGATCGCGCGCAAGGGGCTGGAGGCGCAAAAGCAGCTGATGCTCGGGGAGGATCTGCTCTTCGACAGCATCGACCAGGCCTGGAAGCTCTATAAAAACAACTATGCCGTCAAGGCGGTGCCGCCGCCTTCGCCGGCCCTGCAGATCATCCCGGTGCCGGAGAACCAGTCGATCACCCTCAACTGGCAGCCCGTCGACGCCGGCTGGGTGGATCCCCTCACCGGCGCCGCCGATTTTTATGAATACCGCGTCTATCGCAGCCGCATCTCCTATATCGGCCCCTATGAACAGATCCGCGTGATCCGGCCGAGCCGCGCCACCGACATGACCCGCTTTTTCAATGCCGAAAAGAACCTGTGGATCATGGAGGATGCCACCATCAGCCTCGGCGCCGGATATTTCTACTATGTCACCGCGGCGGACCAGGAGGGCAACGAAAGCGGCATGACCAACCGCAACGCCAGCGCGGTCTATGCCATCCGCAGCCCGGCGGCGACTGCGCTGAACGTCACGGTCTTTCCCAATCCCTTCCGCATCACCTCCGGCTTTCCGGTCAGCGGCGCGGAGAACTCGATCGTCTGGACCAATCTGCCCGCCGAGTGCACCATCCGGCTCTACACCAGCAACGGCGAACTGATCAAGACCCTGCGGCACCGCAGTCCGGTCTCCGGCGAGGAGACCTGGGATCAGCTCACGGATGCGCGGCAGCGCCCGGCGCCGGGAATCTATTTCTGGACGGTCGAATCCGCTGTGGGAAATGCCAAGGGCACCTTACTCATTATAAAGTAGAAGACGACTATGAAAATAAAACTGCTCGTTGCAGGCTTGCTGCTGCTGCCAGGGCTCCTTCTTGCCCAGTACGATTATGGCTTTGATTTTGCCAAGACTGGATCGGGCGGCCTGCAGTTTCTCAAGATCGGCGTCGGCGCACGCGAGTGCGCCATGGGTGAGGCGGTCACCGGCGCGGTGCGGGATGTCAATGCGGTCTACTGGAATCCGGCGGGCCTGGCCTGGGCGACGGAATACCAGGCCGCGTTCTCGCACAACACCTGGCTGGTCAACAGCAAGGAGATGGCCGCGGCGGTCGCGCTCCCCTTTAAAACCTTTACCATGGCCATCAGTGCCCTCTCCTTCGCCATCGCGGATTTCGAGGAGACCACCGTCACCCATCCGGAGGGCACCGGCCGCATGGTCAGCGCCGGGGACGCCATGCTCGGCATCGCCGTAGCGCGGATGTTCACCGACAAGCTCGCCATCGGCGGCCAGCTCAAGTATGTCAACGAAAAGCTCGACGATTACAGCCTCAACAATGTGCTCTTCGACGTCGGCGCCCTGTACTATACCGGCTTCCGCAACCTCCGCCTCGCCTTCGCCCTGCAGCACTTCGGGCCGGATATGAAGATCGTCGATCAGAGCTTCCGGACGCCGCTGCTCTTCCGCCTCAACGCCAGCGACGAACTGTTCAAGAGTGCGGAGATGGCCCTGACCGTCGCGGCCGAGCTGGTCCATGCGACCGACAATGTCGAGGTGGTCAATCTCGGCACGGAGCTGCAACTGCGCAACCTGTTCTACCTGCGCGGCGGTTACCGCTTCAACACCGACGAGGGCAAATTCGCCTGCGGCTTCGGCCTGGTCACGCCGGCGATGGCGGGGGTGAATCTCAAACTTGACTATGCGTTCGTTCCCTCCGAACTCGTCTTCGATAATGTGCACCGATTCAGTGTGGGGTTGGTATTTTGAAACGAACGATTACGATCAGAGGCGCAGCCCTGCTTATGGCCATGATGCTTTGCGGGTGCAAGATCACCCAGATCACCCAGCCCGCTGCGGCGGACCCGAACAGCGAGATCACCGTGCAGATCAGTGTCCTCGCCAATGATGTGCCGGAGCCCAATGCCCACAAGGGCGTGCTCGGCCTGCTCCTGCCCCGCGACTGGCAGGTGCTGGAGGCGGTCTATCGCTCGAGCCTCGGCGCGGGCGATCTCGAAGCCAGCGCAGCCTGGAGCGACTCACTCGAACAGTGCTATCCGGCTGCCGGTTTTGCAGGGGAAATGCAGTGGCAGGGTCTGATCTCGGACCAGGGCTACGCCCACACCAACCCGGCGGTCATCACCATCACGGTGCGGCTGCGCACCGGCGCGGCCGAGGGCTGCTTCAAGTTGGGCTACCTCGTCACCAAGGCCACCGGCGGCCTGCTCTGTTCCGGCCAGGAGAGCTGGGCGCCCTTCTCCTATCCCAACCGCATCGCCGTGCCGGCGGCGGCCGCTTGCCCAGAGGAATTCAAGGTCGAAAGGGCGGAGACATGGGACCGGCTGTTACAACGCTCCTCGGGCTGGACCGGCTCCGACGGCATCTACTCGATCCCGGTTGACGGCAGCGAGCAGCCGCACGGCCAGGACCATCTCATCCTCTTCAGCGATACCTTCATCGGTCAGGTCGACGCGGCCGGCAAACGGGTCAATTCGACCATCGTCAACAACACCCTCGCCTGGCTACGCGGCAACCGCCCTGCCGCGGACAGTATCTCCTTCATGTGGGGCCGCTCCGGCACCTCCCCGCGCGCCGTTTTTACACCCGCCACCGCCTCGGCGGCGCCCAATGATCTCTACTGGCTCATGGACGGGATTCACATCGACAGCCTGTTCCACGTCTTTGCCCTCCGGCTCCATACCACCGGCAGCGGCGCTTTTGATTTCGCCCTGAACGGGGTGGTCATCCTCTCCTTTGCCCTCGACGAAAACCATTATCCGGTCGATGTGCAGCAGACCGACCTGCCCTTTTTCGTCAAGCAGGGGGTGCTGAGCGCGGCGCTCGGGCAGGCGATTCTGCCCAACACCCGCGCCAGCGGCAACCGCCACTACGACGGCTACCTCTATATTTATGGCCCGCGCGACGATGCCTCGGGCAAGAGCCTCATCGCCAGCCGCGTTCTGCCGGAGCATATCCTTGATTTCAGCCAATGGCAGTTCTGGGATGGCCGCGGTTGGTCCGGCAATCCGGAGGCCTGCGCTGCGATCACCGACCGTCTCTCGCAGGAGTTCAGCATCACCGAGGTGGGGGACCGCTATGCTCTCGTTTTTCAGCTCGGCTCGACAGTGGCCATTCGTCTCGGCGACTCGCCCGTCGGCCCCTTTGGTTTTTACAACGAGATCTACAAATGTCCCGAGGTCAATATCTCGGGGAATGTCTTCATCTACAACGCCAAGGCGCATCCCTCGCTTTCGGAAACGGACTCGCTGTTGATCAGCTATAACGTCAACACCCTGAGCTTTGCGGAAAATCTCACAATTGCGGATATTTACCGGCCGCGCTTTATCAAGCTGGCGACGGCGGCACTGCCCAGCGCAGTCGCCGTGCCCGTGCAGGCGCCGGAGGCTTTCCGGCTGCTGCAGAACTATCCCAATCCCTTCAATCCGGTTACCACCATCGCCTTCGAGCTGCCGGAACCGGGCCGGGTCAGCCTGCGCATCTGCAATGCCAGTGGCGAGGCTGTCGAGACGGTATTCGCCGAGTGCAGCATGCCCGCAGGCCGCTATACGACGCGTTGGGAGCCGTATAACCTGGCCAGTGGCGTCTATTTTTACCTCCTCGAAGGCCCGGGCTGGCGGGAAACAAGAAAGATGATGTATATCCGATGAGAAAACCTGTGCTGTTGGGCTTCTTCGTCTTGATCGCCGCGGCGGCTCTGCCGGCTCCGGCTGCGCCACTTGCGGCGGGAGCGGCTTTGACGCTGCGGCCGGATGGCACCCTCCCCTTGTGGCTGAGCAACGGCCCTTTTGAGATCCGCACCACAGGCTTTGGCGACCTGTCGGACGCGGCGCCTCTCGCCGAGAAGGGCCTCGCGCCGCGGAGCGGGAGGATGGAATCCAATCCCGTTGCCACGGGCGGGGAGAGCCCCTGGCTCTACCTGGCGCCCGATGCGGGCGGCTATGCCGATTTCCATCCCTGGTATGGCTGGAAAATCCTCGCCACCGCCGAGAAGGTCTGGTATGCCCGGATCGTCTATGCCTGGGCTGAGATCAGCAGCGCGACCGAACAGCGGGCGCTCCTCCACTTTGGCGGCAACACCATCGTGCGGATCCTGCTCAACGATTCGACCGTCTACCATTCCTTGCAGGAGGTTAACGCCGTGCGCGACGGCTTTACCGCGGTGGTGACGCTGCACAAGGGGAGCAACCGCCTGCTCATTGTGACCGCCACCTCGCACCGCAATCACGCCGTCAGCTTTTTTGATCCGATCCGTTTCGAATGGGGCTTTTATTGCCGGCTGGCCGCGCCCGGCGGTCAGCCTCTTTCCGGCATCTCCCTGCCCTTCCGGCCGGAGGCGGGCCCGGCCGGCTTCAGCCTGACGCCGACCTTTTTTTACCGGCAGGTGGGGGAGAAGCTGCTGCAAAAATACCTGCTCGAGATCCAGTCGGACCAGCCGGAAAAGGTGCCGGCGCGGCTGAAAATTCCGGCGCTGCGGCAAGAGATCGTCCTGCCGGATATCGCCCTGGGGATCAACGCGCGCTCACTCTGGCTGCCCGAACCCGCCGCAGCACTGCAGACCACCGCTCGGCTCGAATGCGGCCGGAGGGCTCTGGAAAAAAGCGTCTCGCTCAAACCGCTGCCCAAATACGAGCTCTATTTCATGCCGATGACCCACATGGACATCGGCTATACCAATCCCCAGCCGGTGGTCATCGAACGGCAACTGCAGACCCTCGACCAGGCGGCCGCAAAATGCGCAGCGGATCCGGAGTTCCGCTGGACCATTGAGACGATGTGGCAGCTGGAGAATTACCGCTGCTCGCGCTCCGCTGCGGCGTTCGACCACCTCATCGCTTTGATCAAGTCGGGCCGGATCGCGGTCTCACCCCTCTACACCAACCCCTACACCGGCTGGGTGAGCGAAGCGGAGATGGCGGCGGCCTTCCGCCTTGCCGAGTTCTATCACCAGCGTTACGGCCTCGACTACTTTACCGCGGTCTATAACGATGTGCCGGGACAATCCTGGGCCCTGCCGCAATACCTGCGCAAGGCCGGCGTCCGCGTCCTCGTCGACGGCATCAACGAACTCTTCTCCGACTACAAGTATCAGCAGAGCCTGCCCAAGGTTTTTCGCTGGGCCGGTTCCAGCCGGGATACCCTGCTGCTCTACCTCACCGAGGCCTACACCGAGGGGTCACGTTACGGACTCGAGCGCGACACCACCGCCATCGCCAACCGCATCTGGCACCGCGTGAACAACCTGCTGCGGCGCGGCTATCCCTATGAGCAAATCCTCATCAGCGGGGCGTTTTCCGACAACAGCGGCATTGCTCTGGCCCAGTACGAGCACGCGCGCGAATGGAACCGGCACTATGCCTGGCCGCGTTTTATCATCGCCACCCTGGACGATTTCGGCCGGGCACTCCATGCCCGGAAGCAGAGTGACCTGCGGACCGTGCGCGGCGACTGGACCTCCGATTGGGACATCCTCTACCAGGGGGAGACGCGGCGCATGGTCGAGTACCGCGAGGTCCAGAACCAGCTGCCGGGGGTCGAGCTGCTCGCCACGCTCTCCGCGGCCCTGAATCCCGCCGCGGCCAGCGGCGCGGATGAGATCGCGGCCGTCTATGACGGCCTGCTCAATTTTTCCGGCCATGGCAGCGGCCTTGAATATGGCCTGGGTTCACGCGAGGAGAACCTTTACACCGATGCGGTCCGCGCCGAAACGGTGCACAGCGCCTGGATGCGCACCCGGGCCTTGCGCGAACGGCTGCTCTACCGCCTCACCGCTGCGAAGGAGAGCTTTAGCTCGCATGGGGTGATCGTCTTCAATACCCTGACCTGGACGCGTTCCCTGCCGGTGGAGATTGATTTTCCCGAGACCGATCGCGCCGGCTATGCGGTGCTCGACCTTGCCAGCGGCAAAGCGGTTCCGGCGTATCGCCGCGGCGCGCGGCTCACCTTCATCGCGCCCGAGGTGCCGGGGGTCGGCAGCCGCCAGTTCGAGCTGACCGCGGCACCGGAGCCGGGCGCCGCCCTGGAATCTGGCGCCGACCCGGAGGAACAAAACACTGGCGCCCACCCCGAGGCCTCAGACGGTGCCCCAGAATCTCGCGCCCACCCGGAGGCACAAAACACTGGCGCCCACCCCGAGGCCTCAGACGGTGCCCCGGAATCTCGCGCCCACCCGGCGGCACAAAACACTGGCGCCCACCCCGAGGCCTCAGACGGTGCCCCGGAATCTCGCGCCCACCCGGAGGCACAAAACACTGGCGCCCATTTGGCAGCGGCACTCGTCATCGAGAACAAATATTACCGCATTAGCGCTACAAATGACGGTTGGTCGCTCCTCGACAAGACCAATCTGACGCCGCTCTTCGATGCGGCGGCCGCGCTCCCCGCCCTGGTCCCCTTGCGTAAGCGCTTTCAGCTCGGCGAATCCTTTACACCGCTTGCCCTCCAGAGTGGCGCAGCCGAAGTGGAGCGAAATGCGGTCTATGAAGAGATAGCCGTGCCATGGCAGGATCCGCTCTTCCGCACCCTCCGCATGCGGCTCTGGCATGATCTCAACCGCATCGATGTCGCGGTGGAACTGGATCTCTCCGGCCAGCAGCAGACCGCCTATACCGAGGAGTACGGCCTCGCCTTCCCCTTCAAAGCGCCGGCAGGAAAGATCCGCTGTGAAACCCTGGGCGGCCTGACCGGGTTGGAGGAGCGCTTCAGTGCGGTGGGCCACACGGCTTTCTCGATCCGCCGCGCCATCGGTATCGAGTCAGGCGGGAGCACCTGCCTGCTGGCCTCGCCCGACTGCCGAGTCTTCGTGCTGGATACCGTCAAGGCCGGCCGCACAGCGATCGCCAATCTGCTCAACAATTTTCCGGAATCCTGGAACCGCAACGAGGAAAAGCAGGGCATAGTGACCTTTCGTTTCAGCCTGGCCCGGATGCTGCAAGCGGAGGCGGATCCGGCCGTTTTCGGCTGGGAGGTTGCGGCCGCTCCCCTGATCCGCCGCAGTTTTTACGACCGGACTGAGCCGCTCCGGCATTATCTCCAGGCTAGCACCAGCCGGGTCAAACTGATCTCGCTGCGGCCGGTCACTTCCTCCCCGGATCGTTTCGAAATGCTGCTGCAGAACAGCGATCCGGCGGGCGTTCAGGAGGTGACCGTGCGCTCCGATCTCCTCCTGACCGGTGTACAAGTCACGCGGCTGGATCTGCTCGGACGGCCGCAGGAAACCATCCCGGTGCGCAACAGCGTGTTCACCCTGACGCTGGGGCCGAACGAACTGGTGCGCATCGGCATCGCGGGGAGAGATGAACCGTGAAAAGCAAGCTCAAGATAGAATACTGCCGTGACCTGGGGGCCCAGTTCCGGCAGAATCCGCACCATATGGTGGGGCAGGACGGGGCCTTTACCATCCCGACCCGCGCCGGGCTCCTCTGGTTCTTTGGCGATACCCTGATCGGAGCGCGGCGTCCCGGCAGCAGCCTCTGGTATCCGGATGGCGCGCCGGTCGGCCCCCTCGATATGAGCGGCAAGGCGGGCATCGAACGGATGGTGAACAACACCGGCCTCCTCAGCACCTCCCAGGTCGGTCCGGAGGGGATCAGCGATTTTCGCTACATTCTCGATGACCAGGGCGAAATCAAAGCCCTGATCCCGCTCGAAGCCGATGAGGACCCTGACCGCGTCCGCGTCTGGTGCCTGCATGGCGTTGAAATCGACAACTGGATCTATCTCTTTTTTATCAAGGTCGTCACGATCGCCGAAGGCCTCTTTCCGGTCAATTTCCGTATCCTCGGCTCGGGTCTGGCCATCGGCGACGCTGAAACCTGGGAGTTTAACCGCATAGTCAGCCACGGCAGCGACATCTGGTGGCGGGAGAACCAGCCGCACTTCGCCGCCGCCATCCTTAATCCCGAAGGGGAATTCCTCTATCTCTACGGGGCCTTGCAGGGCAAGGACACCGTGCAGCGCTGCTATCTGGCGCGGGTCAAAAAATGCGACATCAAGCGCCGCGAACGCTACGAATACCTCTGCACCCTTGCCACTGAGGAAGGGACGCCCCCCGGCGCCGCAGCCTGGGCTGGCGGGGAGAGCGAAGGAAGCAATGGTCCGGTGCCGCACTGGTCGCGGCGAGTTGGCGAGGCCATCCCCCTCTTCGAAGGCATGCCCAACGAACTGTCGGTCTCCTGGAATGGCTATCTCGGCTGCTACCTGGCCGTCCATAGTCTCGACCTCACCGGCCGGATCGTCGCCCATACCGCGGCCGCGCCCTGGGGGCCCTGGAGCGAGCCGGTCGATCTGTATCAGGTCCAGGTTCCCCATCCTGCGCATTTGCCTTATCCGCAGCTGATCTACGCGGCCAAGGAGCACCCGGCGCTGGCCCAGGAGGGGGGGAGGACGATCTACATCACCTATATCGAATTCGAAGAGTATTTTCCCCATCTTGTGCAAGTACGATTTGCCTGAAATGAGGCCCGCGTGATTCCGACCTGCAGCGAACTGGGCAGCGACCGGCTTGTCCATTCCTTTGGTGATCTTTTCAGCCCCCCGGGGATCACTAATTTCTGGGGTTGTTGCCAGGCCGACCTCGATATCACCGGGGTGCGCAGCCTCAATTTCCCGCCTTTTACCAATTCGGACAAGGTGACGGGCGCCCTCTTTCTCGATGGCTGCTATTTCGCCGCACACAACCGTCCCATCTCCTTCACCTGGTATCCCGACCGGATCGAACGCGAGACCGAAATGGCGGGACTGGAGCTCAGGTCGACGATGATCCTGCCCTTCGGCATGAGCGCACTGCTCCTCCGCCTCGAGATGCAGCACACGGGCGCGGATGAGCGCACGGTGCAGGTCAGATTCGGCACCTCCGCCACCATCACCCGGACTACGGACAGCGGCAAACTCTACATTCCGCCGCTGGAGGAGGACAACCGGATCTCCATCGCAGAGTCCCACCGCGCCATCCTCTTCACCGCCCGTCACAGCGAGGCCTGCTCGCTCCAGGGCTTGTGGCCCGCAGCCGACCGCGCGGCCGGATCCGGACTGGAGAAAACGGTGACCATCCCGCCGGGTGGCACCGTCACTCTCTATTATCTCAATATCATCGCCGGCGACACCGAGGCGGCCCTGGCGCTGTTCGACAGCCTGGCTAACGCCGGGCTCGATGATCGCTTCGCCGGGCATCGTCGCGCCTGGGACCAGCAGATTGCGGCGGCCTTTGCCCCCGGCAACAGCGAGTACTCCGGCTTTCTCCCCACGCTGCAGACCGCAGATCCGGAGATCCGCCGCCTCTACTACACGGCCGCCCTCGGCGTGATCTATTTCCGCCGCGACAATCCCTTCTCGGTCATCGGCCGCGCCTACGATACCCTCATGCCGCGCTACTGGCAGGGCACCACCTTCATCTGGGATTACTTTCTCAGCTCGGAGGTCCACGCCCTCCTCGATCCCGAGGTCCAGCGCAAGTACATCGAATTGTGGATGGGGACCGACGTCCATACCCATTTCGGCACCGAATACCTCACCGGCGCCACCGTCGGCCCCTGGTACGCCGTCAATGATTTCGCCCTCTCCTGGCTCGCCAACGACTATCTGCGCTGGAACGGGGATTTTGCCTGGCTGGATCGCACCCTGCCCGCCTCCGGCAAGCGCATTTTCGACTATCTGCAGGAGTACGCCACCAACTACCGGCAGTTCCGCACCGCCGCCGGCCTGGCGGATTACGGCGGCATCAATAACCTGCTCGAGTGCGTCAGCACCTATCTCCATGAGGTGGCGAGCCTGAATGCCGGCAACATCTTCAGCCTGCGCACCCTGGCGGAGCTGTGGGCACACCGCGGGGCCCTGCAGGAGGCCGCCTCCTGCCGCGCTGAAGCCGACACCCTGCTCGGCGAGCTGATGAAGCTCTACACCGGCGGCGGCTTCTGGAACGCGCGCTTCCCCGGGGGCGAGTTGGTCGAGGTGCGCCACGGCTACGATTTCATGACCCTGCTCACCACCATCGCCGACGATCTCAGCACCCGGCAAAAGGAGGAGATGGTGCGCTTTTTTGTGGAGGAGCTGCAGACCCCGCTCTGGATGCGCGCCCTTTCGCCACGGGATCCCAACGCGATGTTCTCGGTGCGGCCGGACCACCAATGGAACGGCGCCTACACCGCCTGGCCGGCCCTCGCCGCCACCGGACTCTACCGCATCGGCCGCGGCGATGTCGCCACCTCCTGGCTTAGAGGCCTGGCGCGTTCGGCCAATCAGGGCCCCTTCGGCCAGTGCCATTTCGTCGAATCCGCCGTACCTCCCGATTCCGGCGGAGCCCGCAAGGCCTTTTATGAATGGCCCTACGGCGCGGACTGGGCCTGCTCCTCCAGCGGCAGCTATCTGACGACGGTGATTGAAGGACTCTTCGGAGTGCGGGCGACTACCTTCAACGGTATTAGTGCTACGCCGCAGTTCGCCGGCTTTGATCCCGGGGCCGAGCTTCACAATCTCAGATACCAGGGCCGGCTTTATGCGGTCTCACGAAACGGATTAATCCCAACCAAGTGAAGGCCTATGAGAAAATGGATGGTTGTTCTCTTCGTCGCGGCGACGCTGGCGGGCTGCGTCATGCGCAAAAATGAACCGGCGCGCCGTTTCGAACGGCTCCTGAGCCGGATCGAGCGCAACGGCGATGCGGCTCAAAAACAGCAGCTGGTGGACGAGTTTTTCAGGGATCTGCAGCCCGGCGCCTATCCCTTCTTCCCGAGCGATACGGCCTATGTGCTGGTCTACCGGGGGGCGAAGGATTCGGTCGGTGTGCTCGGCGACATGAACAACTGGACGCAGGCGGCATGGATGACGCACGTCGCCGGGACCGATCTCTTTTACCACCGCGGCACAGCGCCGGCCGGTGCTCGCCTCGAGTACTGGTTCGTCTTCGGCAAAAACAGCCTCTGGAGCGTCGATCCCCTCAATCCCGCCAAATCGCTTAACGGCTTTGGCGAACTCTCCGAGCTGGCGATGCCGCGCTACGAACAGCATCCTTTTTTCGCCGAATACCGCTCCGGCCGCAAGGGGAGCGCCGCCGGGTTGAAGGTCCATGAGATGGACTCGGCGGTGCTGGGGTATCCGCACGCCATTCATGTCTATCTGCCGCCAGGCTACGCTACCACACAGCGATACCCGGCCCTCTATCTCCAGGACGGGATCGATTATGTCGAGTTCGCCCAGGTGCCGCAGATGCTCGATCAGCTGATCCGCTCGCGCCGGATCCGGCCGCTGATCGCGGTCTTTGTCACGCCCCCCAACCGCTTTCAACCCGGCATGCCTAACCGCATGACCGAGTATGGTCTGAACGACACCTACGTCCGCTTTTTCGCCGACGAACTTGTCCCCTTCATCGGCCGCACCTACGCCGCGCTCGACGATCCCCGCGCCCGGCTGGTGGCGGGCGACTCCTTTGGCGGGCTGATCTCGGCCTACATCCCCTTTCTGCGGCCGGAGGTTTTCGGCTACGGTTACAGCCAGTCCGGCTATCTCTCCTTCAAAGGGGACACCCTGATCCGGCTCTATCGCGACACGCCGAAACGCCCCGTCCGCCTCTACGTCGATAGCGGCACCTATGAGGAGACGGTCGGCGCCTCGTTTCTGCCCGCCGCGGAGACCAACTTTATTGCCGCCAACCGCCGGTTCGAGAAGGTGCTGGCCGCGCAAGGCTACGAGTTCGTCTACCGCGAGTACCCCGAGGGGCACACCTGGGGCAACTGGCGGCGCCACCTCATCGATGCCCTGATCTGGTTCTTCCCCGGGGAGAAGCCATGAGGATCGGCATCGATGTCGGCCCATCAAAACGATCGAGATGCCGGAAATCTCTCCAGGCGGGAGAAAAGCCATGAGGATCGGCATCGATTTCGGCGGCACCAACGTCAAGTTCGGCCTCTTCGATGAGGCAGGCAACACTCGCAAATTTGCGGTCGAAAAGGTGGCCGATCTCGCCGCAGCGGCCCCGCTGCCGGAGGCCCTGCTCGACGCGGCCGCCCGCTTCGTCGCCGGCGAAGTGCTGACCCGGGGCGGCCTCGGTATGAAGGGAATGGTTGATGTGCAGGCCGGCGGGGTGATCAACGATGTCGGCGCGGCCGACGTTTTTGCGGGCATCGATCTGCGCGGCCGTTTCGCCGCGCGCCTGGGGGTGCCCTTCGCCTTTGACAACGATGCCCGCGCCTACGCCTTTGGCGAATGGAAGTTCGGCGCCGGCCGGGGCTTGTCCTCGATCATCGCCATGACCCTCGGCACCGGCGTCGGCTGCGCGGCGGTCATCGACGGCCGCCTCTTCCGCTCCAGCAATCCCGCCAGTGGCCTCCTCGGCGGCCACATGAGCATCGACCGCCGCGGCCCGGAGTGCCCCTGCGGCCTCAAGGGATGCCTCGAACTCTACTGCTCGGCGGTCAATTTCGAAAAACACCTCCTCGCCGCCTTTCCCGAGCTGACGGCCGAAGCCATCCCCCTCAAGACCTTTTTCGATCAGGCGGAAGCCCGT
>Ga0209098_1002025_pt1 | contig 18357 bp, 10 predicted proteins | sample AD_JPNHW1_MetaG_FD_184429 | JGI IMG/M metagenome (GOLD analysis project Ga0209098, IMG submission 184429) | Active sludge microbial communities of municipal wastewater-treating anaerobic digesters from Japan - AD_JPNHW1_MetaG (SPAdes) (version 2) | ecosystem: Engineered > Bioreactor > Anaerobic... | reverse complement strand
CTGCTCGAACTGATCGCCGACAAGCATTCCATCACCGAAGCCGCGCGGCAGATGAAGATGAGCTACAAGCGCGCCTGGCAGCTCATCGAAGCGCTGAACGCATGCTTTCGCGAACCGCTGGTGGAATCCAACACGGGCGGTCGCCAAGGCGGCGGCTCGCGCCTGACGAAGACGGGCCAGCAGGTCTTGGCGCTATACGGCGCCATCTATGCCCAGAGCTTGGCCGCCAGCGCCAAGGAATTGCGCCGCCTGCACGGCCTGCTGAAGTAGGCTATTCCGCGATTTTCACGCGGTAGAATGCGTTGGTCGCTTCCGCCGGCAGCGTCTCCGCCCAATTGGTGGCGGCGCCGGTCGTCACGAGGTCGGCGACCCACGTCCAACCGTTGGTCTGCGCCAGATCGAAGGTGCGTTCGATCCGGTTGGTGACATAGGGAGTGCAACCGGCGAGATCCATGTTCACGACGCCGTTGGAGACGACGATCTGCGGGGCTGCGGGCGTGCGCAGGATCACCTGCAAGTCGAGATGGGGCCGGTAGGCGGGAGCGTAACCCAGATCGTCCGAACTGGTGAACGGCGCGCGCGGCATGCCGGTGGCCGGCACGGGCGTTTCGTCGATCATCAGCAGCGCGCCGTGGGCCAGCAGGTTGGAACGCGCCGTTTCGTTGGCCAGCAGCGGCGCGATGTCCCAGCGGAAGAAGCGGTCGTTCAGATCCGGATCGAGAACGGTTTCCTTCACGCCGACGACGGGGAAGGCGGCGTCGTAATCGCCGCCGGGGGCGGTCCACGCGTTGGTGCCGTCGCATGTCTGCCACGTCGCGCCTTCGACGTTCGTGGCGCCGTTGCCCGCGCCCTCGGCGAAATCGCGCGTCAGCGGGTAGAGCGTGACGTTGCGGTCGGCGGTGTTGTCCTGCCAGACGTAGAAATAGACGTTCGCCGCCGCGATTTCCTCGGGTTCGTAGAGTGCCAGTTCCGGCGGCAACCGGAAGAGGCCGCGGCAGACGGAGGCGTCGGAGGCGTTGATCAGCGCCTTCACGATGGTGGCGCCGCCGTAGTTGCAATCGACGTTCGCGCTGCGGCTGTCCAGATAGGCGTCCGTCGCGATGGGGAAGGACAGCGGCGCGGCGACGGTCACGCGGACATAGGGCCGCTCGGCGGCGGCGCCGTCCGAGCTGGTGAACGGCGCGCGCGGCATGCCGTTGGTCGGCAGGGGCAGTTCATCGATTTGCAGCAGCGCGCCGTGGTCGAGGAGGTTCGCGCGCGCCGTGGCGTCGAACAGCAGGGGCGTGATGTCCCAGCGGAAGAAATTGCCCGCGCCCAAGGTGCCGACGACGGGAAAATTGGTGTCGAAATCGCCGCCGGCGGAAGTCCAGGTGTTGGAGCCGTCGGCCGTATGCCAGGTGGCGCCGTTGGCGTTGCTGGTGCCTTCGACGAAGGGGCGAGTCAGGGGATACAACATGACGTGGCGACCGCTGGTCTGATCCTTGAAGACGTAGAAACAAACCTCGACCTTGGCCAGCTTGGCCGTTGGATACAGGCCGATTTCCGGCGGCAGGCGGAACAGGCCGCGGCAAGCGGAGCCATCGGTGCTGTTGATGAGCGCTTTGACCGACGGGGCGGCGCCGAAGTTGGTATCGGCGTTGGCGGCGGCGCTGTCCAGATAGGTGTCGTCCGCGATGGGCAGCGCGATGTCGGCGGCGCGGGCCGCGCCGCCGAGAACGAGCCAGCCGGCGACGGTCGCCGCGCGCAGGGAGAAGGATCGGAAGGGAAAGGGTTTCATGGTCGGGCTCCTGATCAGTATGGATAGGGAAACCAGGTCAGGTCCCCCCGCTGGGGCATGCGCGGATTCTTCAATTGATCGTCCCAGAGATCGTTGCGCCAGGCGACGTGGCCGTCGAGGTACAGCACGTTGCCGCCCATGCCGCCGAACGTGTGGGCGTGGCGCTCGGTGACGGCCCGCGCGTCTTCGGCGCCGTAGCATCCGGCCGTGCCGAGGCCGCCGGCTTGGTCGTAGCCTTTGTTGGGGTCGAGCGTCTGTTCGAACATGAGGATGGTGGTGGCCGGCGCGACGGCGCGGCCCATGAAGAGAAAACTGGACTGGGGGCCGACGTTCCACGGCAGGCCGAAATTGAAATCGTGCGCGAGATAGGAATTCATTGCATAGCTGAAATAGCCTTGGCGTTCGGGCGCATAGCTGTAGTGGGCGCCGGAAATCAGGTGCGCGGCGGGGCATTGCCAGACGCCGCCGGTTGGCTTGTGGCCTTCGGGAACGTCCCGCCACGGCGCGAGTCCCAGATAGGGCGGCAGCACGTCCATCCAGCCGTAGACGCCGTTGTCGGTGCCTTGGGGCGCGCGTTCTGGGCCGTCGGGATGGGGCAGATAGCCTTGGTGCTCCGAAGCGTAGGCGAGGGCCGCGATGCCCCAGTTGCGCAGGTTGGATTTGCAGGCGGCTTCCTGGGCCAGGTCGAGGCCCTTGCGGAGCAGGGGAATCAACAGGGCCGCCAGCAGGCACAGGCCCGCGACGACGGCGATCAGTTCGATCAGGGAAAACGCCGCCGCGCCCGCGCAGCGCGGACGGGAGCTGCGCGGCGATGGCGGCTGGAAGATCCGAAGCATGCTCACAATGTATTAAAAGACATAACGAAGTCAAATGCGCCGGTCCGGGCCGTCGGAAGAAAATCGCCGGAGCGGGCGCCGCCGGAATCGGCGCGTCCGGGCGCCTACGACACGATCAGCCGGTGGTCGCCGCTGGCGACGACGCGCACCGGGATGCCGTAGGTGGCGCTCAGCCATTCCGTCGTGAAGATGGTTTTCGCGGGTCCGGCAGCCAGCAGGTTGCCGTGGCGCAGCAGCACGGCCTGGTGCGCCAGCGCTTCCGCCAGCTGGGGGTCGTGCGTGGTGAAGACGATGGCCAGGCCGGCGGCGACCAGGCGCCGCAGGACTTGCTGGACGGCTTGGCGATTGCCCAGATCGAGATGGGACGTGGGTTCGTCCAGCAGCAGGATGCGCGGATTCTGGGCCAACGCGCGGGCGATCATGGCCAGTTGCCGTTCGCCGCCGCTCAGCGCGGTGACGGGGCGATCGTGCCCCGCGGTCAAGCCCACCGCGGCGAGCGCCGCCGTCGCGGCCTGTCGATCGCCCGGGCCCGGCAACGCCAGCGGCGCCAGATAGGGCGCACGGCCCAGAAGAACGTAGTCCAGCAGCGTGAAATCGAAGGGGACGTGTTCGTGCTGCGGCACCAGGCCGACGAGGCGGCTCATTTCCCGGCGCGTATAGGCGGTCGGGGGGCGGCCGGCCACGAGCAGCGTTCCGGAACTCGGCGCGAGCCAACCCAGCAGCACGTGGAGCAGGGTGGTTTTGCCGCCGCCGTTGGGGCCGAGAATCGCGGTGATCGCGCCGGCGGAAACGTCCAGCGAGACGTCGCGCAAGGCGGGGGGCCGATCCGGGGAATAGGAGAAACTCACCCGCGACAGCGACAAGACGGGGTCGGCGTTCATGGCTTGGCGCTCCGCGGAGAATGGATCATCAGCGCCAGGAACAAGGTCGCTCCGAACAGCGCCGTGAAGATGCCCAGCGGGATCTCGCCGCCGCTGAGCGTGCGCGCCAAGTCGTCGCACAGCAGGCCGAACAGGGCGCCGAGGCTCAAGGAGGCCGGCACGGATTCGCGCGCGTCGCTGCCGACCAGCCGGCGCGCGACGTGGGGCACCAGCAGGCCGATCCAGTTGACGATGCCCGCGACGGAAACGACGGCCGCGACGGCGACGACCGCGGCCGCCAGCAGCAGGGTTCGTTCGCGGCCGGCGGCGACGCCGAGGGAAAACGCGGTTTCGTCGCCGAGCGCCAGCAGCGACACGCGCCAGCGCATCAGCCAGACGATGGCCAACGCCGGCGCGACCACCGGCAGCACGCGGGCGACGTCGCGCCAGCCGACGGCCCACAAGCCGCCCATCAGCCAGAAGGTGAGTTCCGGCAGCTGGCGCAGGGGGTCGGCCATGCATTTCAACAGGCCCAGCCCCGCGGAAAACAGCGCCGACGTCGCGATGCCGGCCAGCACCAGGCGCAGGATCCAGCCGCCGAAGCGCAGGCGCTGCGCCAGCGCGTGCGAGGCCAGCAGCCCCAGCAGCGCGCCGGCTGCGGCGCACCCTTGGAGCGCCCACGTCGCGCCGCCCAGAAACAGGATGGCGAGGCCCGCGCCGAATGCGGCGCCTTGGGAAACGCCGAGAAAACCGGGCTCGACCAGCGGATTGCGGAACAGCATTTGCATCGTCGCGCCGCCGCCGGACAACGCCGCGCCCAGCATCATCGCGGCCAAAATGCGCGGCACGCGCAAATGCAGAACCAACCGCTGCGCGAGGGGATCGTCCAGCAGGCGCAGCGGCGACGTCCACCCCGGCGCCGGAAAACGACCGAGGAAAACCGAAGCGCCGGCGGCCGCCAGCAGCGCCGCCAGCAGGACGAGCTGCGGATGGCGTCGCCATCCCATCCCCATGCATTCAGTTGCGGACATGGGCCAAATCTTCGCGGATCAGCGGCAAGATGCGTTCGCGGACGGTCGCCGCTGCCAGGCCGTAAAGCGCGTAGAAGCGAAAGACTTCCATTTCGAGATCCATGTCGGCAAAGCGCGCCGGGTGCAGGCGGGTGGCCGTCCAGAGCAGGCCCAAGCCCCACCGCGGATCCGGCTGGTCCCAGCTGCAGTAGTCGCCGGGGAAAGCGTAGATCCGGCGAGCCTGCGCCGCGCGCAGGGTTTGCCATTGCGGATCGTTCAAGAGGGTTTCGACGACGGGCGCCGCCTGGCCTCGGTAGTTGACCACCAGCACGACGTCGGGATTCCAGGCGGCGATCTGCTCCAAGTTGACGATGGTCCACCCGCCGGGCTGGGCCGCGTCCTTCCAAACGGAAAGGCCGCCGGCCGCTTCGACCATTTCCGTCTGGATCCAGTTCGGCGGCGGTACGCTGAAGGCGCGGACGCCGCCGCGGTCCGCATATTGGATCAGGAGCGTCCGGGGCTTGTCGGTCGCGGCGAGATCGGCGGTGCGCGCGCACACGCCGGTTCGCACGCTGCGATAGTAGGCGATCAATTCGGCCGCGCGGTTCGTGGCAGCCAGCACCTGGCCCAGGATGGCGAGATCGCGCTCGTATTGCGCCGGCGTTTCGAAATCGAGAAACACGACGGGCAGGCCGGCGCCAGCCAAGGCGTCGCCGGCGCGCGGGGTCGAATTCTTCATCAGGACGAGGTCCGGCTGCGTCGCGGCGATCTGTTCGAGTCCCGTCTCGCCGCCCCATGCGCCGCGGTCGGCGCGGTCGGGCGCGACGAGGGCGAGAAAATCGCCGGCCTCCGCGCGCTGCGCAAAACGCCCCCCCAGGAATGCCAAGCCCTTTTGCCGCGCTTCCGGGAAGAGATAGATGGCGTTTTCGATCATGAACGCCGCCTTGCCGGCGACCGAAATGCGCCGGGGCGTCGCCGGAAGCGTCACCGTGCGCCCGCCGGCATCGACCACGACGACGGCGCCGGCGGCCGGCGCCGCCGCGGCCGGCGCGGAAGACTTTCCGCAGGAGGCGCAGAGGCAAGCCGCGGCCATGGCCGCGACGAACCCCGGGATTCGAATGAACTTCATGGGCAATTTCCGTGGTGGCGTCGCGAAGTGGGCCGGCGCGGCGCCCGCAGGAACGGACGCCGGGCCGGCCGGTTGATCACTTGAGGAGGCGCATGCGGTAGAAGACGGGAACGTTGGTCCATTCCGAACTGGATTCATCGACCCAGTTCGTGGCGCCCGAACCGACGATGTTTGTCACGACCGCCCACTCGTTGCTCTCCAGATGGAACGACCGCTCGACGACGTTCGTCACGTTGGCCGACAGGCCGTCGAGATTGACCGTCATCGTTCCGTTGGAGAACGTCACTTCTCCGAACGTCGCGCTGTAGGGGGTCGCGAAGCTGTTGGTGACGGATGCCCAGACGGCGCCGACGGCGTTGCTGGCCATGAACTGGTAGTAGTAGGTCGTGGCGGGGGCGAGGCCGCTCACGCCCGCGTTCATGTTGCCTTCGGGATGGGCGCCGGCCAAAGCCGTGACGGTCCAGGAGGCCGGATCCGTGCCGAAGGCGTAGGAGACGAACGTCGGCAGGCCGCCGTCGGAGATCAGCGCGGCGTTGAGCGTAGCCGACTGGTCGAGGACGTCGCCGGCCGCGGCGTTCTCGATGGCCGGGGCGGCGGCGAGGGTCGCGAACGAACCCGCGGCGGGAGCCCAGGCGGTGCCCGCAGCGTTGCTGGCCAGGAACGTGAACGTGTAGCTCGTGTTCGGCTGCAGATTCTCGACGACGTTGGAGAACGCGCCTTCGGGGAGGACGCCGAGGTTGGCGCTCTGGTCCGGGGCGCCGTTGGCTCGCACGAGGGTCACGGCGGGCAGGTAGGCCTGCGGGTAGCCGGTCTTGTCGGAGCTGTTGAAACTGGCGAACTTCTGGGGCGTCGCCGTGCCGGCATCCAGCAGGGCGCCGTAGGCCTGCAGCTCGGCGCGGGTGGTTGGGTTGGCCAAGAGGGGCGTGATGTCCCAGGTGAAGAACTTGCCGTTGGCGTCGTTGCCGTAGACGCCGGCCACGCCCTTGGTGGCCAGAACGGAGTTGGCGGCGTCGTAGTCGCCGCCGGCGGCGGTCCAGGCGTTGGCGCCGTCGTAGGTGTTCCATGTGGCGCCGTCGGCCGGCGCGGCGCCGGTACCTTCGGCGAAGGTCTGGGTCAGCGGATAGAGGCGAAACTCCTGGCCGCCGGTGGAGTCGTTCCACACGTAGAACGACACGGTGGCGGAGACGATCTGCGAGACGTCGTTGGTCCACAGGTCTTCCGGCAGCATGAAGAGGGTGCGGGACGGCGTGGTGCTGGCGACGACCTTGGCGGATCCGTTGGCCCCGTAGTTGTTGGTCGGACGGGAGGAGTCGATGTAGGTGTCCACCGTGATTGGGAGGACATCGACGAGGTCCGCGCCCCAGTAGGCGTAGACCGTCGTCGGCGCGCCGCCATCGCTGGTGAGGTTGCCTGCCAGCGTCGCGGACGACGCCGTCACATTCGAGGCTTTCGCGACTTCAACGGCCGGCAAGTCCAGCGTGGTGAAGCTGTTGGTGGCGGAGGCCCAGACGATGCCGACCGCGTTGCTGGCCATGAACTGGTAGTAGTAGGTCGTGGCGGGGGTGAGGCCGCTCACGCCCGCGTTCACGTTGCCTTCGGGATGGGCGCCGGCCAAGGCCGTGACGGTCCAGGAGGCCGGATCCGTGCCGAAGGCGTAGAAGACGAATGTCGGCAGGCCGCCGTCGGAGACCAGCGTGGCGTTGAGCGTGGCCGACTGGTCGGTCACGTCGCCCGCCGCCGCATTTTCGACGACCGGCGCCGCGGCGAGGGTCGCGAACGAACCCGCGGCGGGAGCCCAGGCGGTGCCCGCAGCGTTGCTGGCCAGGAACGTGAACGTGTAGCTCGTGTTCGGCTGCAGATTCTCGACGACGTTGGAGAACGCGCCTTCGGGGAGGACGCCGAGGTTGGCGCTCTGGTCCGGGGCGCCGTTGGCTCGCACGAGGGTCACGGCGGGCAGGTAGGCCTGCGGGTAGCCGGTCTTGTCGGAGCTGTTGAAACTGGCGAACTTCTGGGGCGTCGCCGTGCCGGCATCCAGCAGGGCGCCGTAGGCCTGCAGCTCGGCGCGGGTGGTTGGGTTGGCCAAGAGGGGCGTGATGTCCCAGGTGAAGAACTTGCCGTTGGCGTCGTTGCCGTAGACGCCGGCCACGCCCTTGGTGGCCAGAACGGAGTTGGCGGCGTCGTAGTCGCCGCCGGCGGCGGTCCAGGCGTTGGCGCCGTCGTAGGTGTTCCATGTGGCGCCGTCGGCCGGCGCGGCGCCGGTACCTTCGGCGAAGGTCTGGGTCAGCGGATAGAGGCGAAACTCCTGGCCGCCGGTGGAGTCGTTCCACACGTAGAACGACACGGTGGCGGAGACGATCTGCGAGACGTCGTTGGTCCACAGGTCTTCCGGCAGCATGAAGAGGGTGCGGGACGGCGTGGTGCTGGCGACGACCTTGGCGGATCCGTTGGCCCCGTAGTTGTTGGTCGGACGGGAGGAGTCGATGTAGGTGTCCACCGTGATTGGGAGGACATCGACGAGGTCCGCGCCCCAGTAGGCGTAGACCGTCGTCGGCGCGCCGCCCGTGCTGGTCAGATCGCCCACCAGTGCCGCCGAGGTGGCCAACACATCTTTGGCGGAGAGGGTTTCGACCGCCGCCGCCGCGAGTTCATAGGCCCCCATGTCGTAGCCGTCGCCCTGCGGGCGCAGCGTGTTGTCCAAGTCGTTTTTCGGCGCGTCGAGGTCGTCGGCGGCGTTCAGGCATGGCGAGCCGGCCTGGAGGCGGTAGTTGCCGCCGGCGGGATCGGCGAACAGCGGATTCGCATTGAGATTGCCGTTGCTGCCGGCGTAACCGTCCTGGTCGATGTCCGAGTAGCTCACGAGCGGCAGGGGTTGCGTCGTGCCGGAGCGATCGATGGCGTTCGTCGTGTTGCCCCAGAAGATGCAGTTGACGAGCGCGAACCTCGAGTCGGCGTTCGTGCTGGGCTTCATGGTGTAGACGGCGCCGCCTTTGCCGGACGCCAGCAAGGTGTTGCTGGCGAACGTGCAGTTCATGGCCGCCACGGTGCCGAGCGCGCCCACCGAGCCGTTGATGCTGATGGCGCCGCCATATTTGGCGGAATTCCCGGCAAAAACGCAATTCGTCAGCGTCAGGACGAAATTAGTGTCGCCGCGCAATGCGAGGGTGCCGTAGCGGAGGGCCGCGTTGCCGACGAAAACGCAGCGTTCGATGTGGGTGTTGCCGTCGGCGATGATGGCTCCGCCATCCATGACGGCCGAGTTGTTGCTGAATGTGCAATCCGCGATCACATTGTGGTTGCTGGCGCTGGGAGTGCCGGCCGTGTTGGGATACGAGATGGCGCCTGCGTTGTTCGCGCTGTTGTGCGCGAACAAGCAGCGGACCACGGTCATGTCATGGCCGTAGTTGATGATGGCTCCGGATTTGTTGACCGCTGTGTTGCCGATGAACGCACTGTCGGCAACCGACAGATTGCCCCAATCGTTGAAAATGGCCGCGTGCTTGCCGGCAGTATTGCTGACGATGGTGCAATGGATCACGGACAATTCGCCGAAAACGGGGCCGGTGGCGTTGCCGTTCCAGACGGCGGGACCATTGTCCGCATTGGCGGACGTGTTGCCGTGGGCGATGGTCAGACCGTCGAGAACGACGGAAGCCGGATTGGTTTCGGACGCATGGAAGCAGCGCACGCCATCGTTGCCGTCGACAACGGTGACCTGATTGGCCCAATCGCGCTCGTTGCGTTGCGTTTCCGCGCCGTCGAAGCCGCCGTACAGGGCCAGCGACTTGTCGATCGCGACGGTGTTGGTCAACACATACGTGCCTTGTTCCACCCAGATTTCGTCGCCGTTCGATGCGGCAGCGACCGCGCTTTGGAGGTCGGCGTAGGGCGTGCCGGGCCAATGGGGCCCGACTGGCAGGACCGCGGCGCCAACGGAGACGCCCGAAAGGGCGAGTCCCGCGCCGAATGCACACAGCTTCCATAACGAGTATTTCATGCCGGGCTCCTTTTCAAGATCGATGCGCTTGCGGAAACGAGATGGAGCGATCGCGCCGGCGCGCGAAATCTCCGCGGGATCGAAACGTCGCGCGTAGCGCGCTTCGGCCCGTCCAAGCGGCGAAGTCGGCCCGATCGCCAGCTTCGTAATGTATGATATGACATAACGATGTCAATGCCCTTTGTTGCCGTCGATTCCGGGGTTTGCGCCGGTCGCTGCCGTCCATGGCGCGACAAAAAGCAGGCGGCGCTTGCGCGCCGCCTGCCGTGGGTTTCTTGCGAAAGCCAGATGATTTACGGGTTTGGCCGGATATCAACGACCGAAGGAAGGACTTCGGTGCCGTCGCCGGGGAAGACCAGCCACAGGAAGTTCAAGGAGACAGGGGTCTTCTCCAGATCTTCCGGCAGCGGCTGCCATTCCACGGCATCCAAGCTGGTCAGCACTTCGACGTTCGCCGGAGAACCTTCCGCGAGTTCGATCTCGAGTCCGTTCAGGTCGAGCGTCGGACCGTATTCCACGACGAGGTAGCCGGCGTTCGCCGGCGCCGTCCAGGCCGTCGCCGGATCGCCGTCCACGGCGTTCCAGCCGCTCGCGTCCTCCGTTCCGGCGCTGGTCAACACCGAGATCGGTTCGCTCGCGACCGCGCCCGCGGTCCCGAACGCGCGGCGCCCCGGCCGCGTGCCGTACACTTCCAGTTCGGAGAGGCACACATAGGCGTTCGCCGAGTTGGACGTGCCGACGAACCGCAGATAGCGGATTGTTTCGTTCGCCACCGCCCAGTCGTCCCAGCCTTGGTGTTCGGCGCCGGTCGCATCGATCAGCGTGGACCAGCTGGCGCCGTCCGTGGAGGCTTCGATCTGGTAGCGATGCACGCGATAGACCCAGTCCCAGTTCAGCAGGCGAATGCGCGACACGGTCATTTGCGCGCCCAGATCCATCGTCAGCCGGCCCGCCGGGACGTTCGTCCAGATCGTGTAGCCGTAGTTGCCGCTGGACGCGTGGATGCCGTCGTTCACTTGCCCCGCCCGGTAGGCCCTCCAGGCGGCGACCGTCGCGGTCAGCGCCAGGTTTTCGGCGGCGTCGTCGTCCAGTGCCGTGGCCGTCACGGCGGTCGTTTGATAACCGGTCGCCGCCACTTGGAACGTGGCCGTTTCGCCGTCGGCGTTTTCGTCGGCGGCCTGCGCCAAGGTCACCACCTGCCACTGGTTCCAGTTGAGCGGCGTGAACGAGCGCGCGGCGCCTTGCTGGACGGTCAGGCTGGCATTGCCCCCGCTGCGGGCCACGGCGACCGCCACGTTGCCCGTCGGCGCATGGGCCAGGCGCACGAAGAAGCGCCCTTCCCCGCCTTCGCGCACGTTGACGGCGGTCTTCGAAACCACCAATTCCGGCAACGGACTGGCCGCGCCATAGACTTCCAGTTCGGAGAAGCACACATAGGCGTTTGCCGAGTTGGAAACGCCGACGAGGCGCAGATAGCGCGCCGATCGATCGGCCAGCGTCCAGTCGTCCCAGCCTTGATGGTCTTCGCCGGTCGCGTCCACGAGCGCCGACCAGTTCGCGCCGTCGGGGGAGGATTCGATCATGTAGCGGTGGACGCGATAGACCCAATCCCAGTTCAGCAACCGGATGCGCGAGATGCGCATCGACTGCTTCAGGTCGAGAATCATCTTGCCTTGGGGCACGTTCGTCCAAGTCGTGTAGCCGTAGTTGGCGCTGGCGGCGTGGATGCCGTCGATCAACTCCGCCGGACGGATCGAACCGGCGATCGTGCTGCCGGCCGAGGCCAACGCCAGATTGTTCCCGATATCGTCGTCCAGCGCCGTCGCCGTCACGGCGGCGGCGTTTGCGCCATTCAGCGCGATTTGGAACGTCGTCGTTTCGCCGTCGTCGTTTTCATCGTCGGCTGCCGTCAGTACCACCACTTGCCAGGTGTTCCAGTTTCGGGAGGTGAACGAACGCGTGGCGCCGCTTTGGATCGCAAGACCTTCGTCGCCGTTGCTGCGCGAAATCTGGACCGTTGCGCTGCGGCCGGGGTCCTGGTTCAGCCGCACGAAGAAGCGGCCGCCGCCGGCTTCGCGGACGTTGACGTTCGTGACGTTCACTTCCACGGCCAGCGTGGCGGTCGTGAAGCTGCCGGCGATGGGCGCCCAAGCCGTGCCTGCGGAATTGCTGGCCAGGAAGGTGAAGGTATAGGCCGTATTGGGCCGCAAGCCGCTGACGGCGTGGGTCAATGCGCCTTCCGCGCAGGTGCCGAGATTGGCGCTTTGACCCGTTGTCGGACTGGCCAACACGACCGTCACGATCGGCAGATACTCTTGCGAATAACCCGTCTTGTCGGAACTGTTGAACGTGGCATAGCGCTGCGGCGAGGCTATGCCGGCGTCCAGCAGGGCGCCGTAGTTCTGGAGTTCGGCGCGGGTGGTGGGGTTGGACAAGAGGGGCGTGATGTCCCAGGTGAAGAAACGGCCGTTTGGATCGCCGCCGTTGACGCCCAGCGCGCCCTTGGCGCCCACCACGGAGGCACCGGAGTCGTAATCGCCGCCCGCGGACGACCAGGCATTGGCGCCGTCGCAGGTGTTCCACGTGGCGCCGCTTTCGGCGAAGGCGCGGGTCAAGGGGTAGAGCCGCACGTCTTGGGCGGCGGTGTTGTCGCTCCATGTGTAGAAGGAAACCGTGGCGGAGACGATCCGCGCGGCGTCGTTGGTCCAGAAGGCGGCCGGCAGAGTGAAAAGCGTGCGGCAGGGCGTCGCGCTGGCGACGACCTTGGCCGAGCCCGAAGCGCCGTAATTGTTGGTCGGCTTGCCGGAGTCGAGGTAGGTGTCGGCATCGATCGGCAAGATGCTGACGAGATTGCTGCTCCAGAAGGCGTAGACCGTGGTGGCGGCGCCGCCGGCGCTGGTCAGGTCGCCGGCCAGCGTGGCCGAGATGGCGGCGACGTCCGTCGCGGGCCGGGTTTCGATGCTTGGCGCGGTCGTTTCCACCTTGAATTCATAGGCGCCCATGTCGATGCCGGCGCCTTGAGGACGCGCCACGCCGGCCAAATCGTTCGTCGGCGCATCGACGTCGGTGCCGGCATCGATGCAGAGGGAACCTTCTTGCAGGCGGTAGTTGCCGCCGGCGGCATCGACGAACAGCGGGTCCTCATTGAGGTTGCCGTTGCTGCCGGCGTAACCGGCTTGGTCGATGTCCGTATGGCTCACCGCGGGCAATGGCTGGGTCGTGCCCGAACGGTCGATGGCATTGGTGAAATTTCCCCGGAAAACGCAGTTGACCACCTCGAAGACGGAACTGGCGTTGGTGGAGGGCTTCATCGTGTACAGCGCGCCGCCCCGCCCGCCCGCGATGCACGTGTTGGTGGCGAAGGTGCAGTTCACGGCGCGGATGACGCCCAGCGGACCCGACGAACCGTTGATGCAGATCGCGCTGCCGTTCTTCGAGGAATTGCCGGCGAACAGGCAGTTGGTCCACGTCTGCGAAAAACCGGTGTCGCCGCGCGTGGCGATCGTGCCGCTGCGGCCGGCGTGGTTGCCGATGAACGCGCACCGCGTCAGGCTCATGTTGCCGTCGGTGAGCAGGGCGCCGCCGTCCATCGCCGCGGTGTTGTTGCTGAACACGCAATCCGCGATCACGTTGTGGTTGGTGGCGCTGGGGCTGCCGGAGGTGTTGGGGAACGAGACGGCCCCGCCGTTGTTCGCGGTATTACCCGCGAAGAGACAGCGGAGAAGGGTCAGGTCATGGCCGTAATTGATGATGGCCCCACCCTTGTTGATGGCGGTGTTGTTCGCGAACGTGCAGTCGCGCGCGGTGAAGTTGCCCCAGTCGTTGAACACGGCGCCGTGCTTGATGGAGCCGTTGTTGTTGGAAATGATGCAATTGGCCACCGTCAGGGAACCGAAGTGCGCGCCGTTCAGGCCGTTCCAGATGGCCGGGCCGTTCTCGCCGTCGCTGGGAATGCCGCGGGTGAGGGTCAAGCCGTCGAGGACGACGGTGGCATCGTTGCCGTTGGCCACGTGGAAGCACCGGAAGCTGCCGTTGCCGTCCAGGACGGTGGCCTGGTTGGCCCAGTCGCGCTCGTCCCGCAGCGTTTCCGCGCCGTTGAAACCGCCGTAGATGGCCAGCGATTTATCGACCACGATGGAATTGGTCAAGACGTAGGTGCCCTGTTCCACCCAGATTTCGTCGCCGTTGTTGTCGGTCGCGACGGCGACGGCACTTTGGATGTCGACGTAGTGCGGGTCGGCCCAATGGGTGCCGACGCGCAGGATGTCGGCGCGGGCGGGAGCGAGCGAAAGGGCCAGCCCCGCGCACAGCGCGAAGAATTTCCGCATGGTATTCATCGTCGTGGTTCCTTGTTGTTTCCTTTGTTTTTCAAAATGGGAGCGGGGTTCAGGGCGAAACGACGCCGGGTCGGAACGCTTGGCCGGGCCGGACGTTGGTGGTTTGGATGAAATCCGGCCCCCCGACGCCCGGTCGCGCCGCCACGTCCTCCGCGCGCGACCAGGCGCCGTCCGCGAGGTTGCTGCAGGCGAACAGTGCGTAATGGCGGTTGGTGCTGGAGTCGAACCAGATCGTCAGCGGGGGCAGGTTGGTGGCGCCGCGGATGCGGAAGCAGGAATTTGCATTGGTCGGATCCGTGTCGGCCACGTATTCCTGCCAGGCGGGCACGCCGTCGCCTTCGTCGTACAGTTCGCCGGTTTCGTTGGTGGCCAAGCCGTGCTGCGCCAGCCAGGCGAGCGGCGTCCCGTGCGGCGCCTGGCCGGCGACGGCGGGGCGGATGCCGACCGTCGTCGTCGTGCCGGGCGCGATGTCGACGCGGACCACCACGGCCATGTTGGCGCCGTCGTTGTAGGCGTATTCGGCCAGCTTTTCGCCGTTGGAAACGACGTACTCCGCGTTCGTCGCCGGCATCAGGAAGCGCACGCGCCCGTCCCAGAAGCGGCGCGGGATCTGGTTGACGATCGCAATCGAGTTGGTGGCGGCGGTGCCGTCGTTGGCGCCGGCGAACGTGCCGGAAATGCGGGCAACGGCGCCGGAACTCATCAGCTGGAACTGATTCGCGGCCACGTCGTCCAGCGAGGGACAGGTCCAACCGGATTCGGTCCGCGCGAATTCGAAGAAGCCGACGGCGCCTTTGTGGAAGGCGGCTTCCGTCGAGAGGATGGGATAGGGCTCGGCTTGGATCGTCGAATTGACGTGGACGTGGCCGACCAGCATGAGATCGGGTTCCTGCCCGGCGGGCGGCAGCCAGGAACTCCCGCCATCGGAGAAGTGCTGGCCGACCAGCCGATATTGGATCGCCGGATTGGTGAACGAAGCGGCGTAGGCGTTTGTGAACCAGGCGCCATAGGCGTTTTCGACGTAGTCCTTCTGGAAGACCCAGAACGAGCCCATGGAAACGGCGTAGGTTTCGACGCCGATGGTGCTGCGCCATTCGGGCGAGGAAATCAGGTCGTCGTTGTTGCCGCGCGTGGCGAGCACCGGCACGCCGCTTTGGCACATGGCTTCGACGTATTGCTGGTAGTTGGAAACGGCGTAGGCGCAGTAGGGATCGTCCAGTTCGTCGCCGGTGTCGAGCAGGAAGCGCGGATTGATCAGACCGATCGCCGGCGCATGCCAGTAGATTTCCCGCATGGATCCGTGGCTGCCGCATTGGCCCGTCGCGGGATCGGTCGGTTCGCAGCCGCCGACCTGCGGATCGGCATAGTGCAGGACGTAGAAATTGGTTTCCAGGTTTTGCACGACGCGGACCGCGTGCCGGTTGGTGACGGCCACGCCGCCGGGATGCGCGATGGCGAGATCGAATGTCTCCGGCGGAGCGTCCTCCGGAACGCGGATCGTCAGGCGGTAGCCGACGGCGGTGTCGTTGTCGATGCAGCGTCCGAATGCCACTTGTTCGACCGCGCCGGTCCAGGCGCGCAGATCGTTGGCCAGCGCGGCGGTCCACGCGACGTTGGTCAGGTCCGCATCGGCTTCCACTTCGGCCTGAAACGTCGCGCCGGGCTGGACGAAAGCGGGCACGCCGAAGTTCGGCCGCGGAATGGAAGGGTGGAGCACCAAATGCAAACGGGGCAGATAGAGCGGTTCGTAGGCCGAAGCATAGTCGTCGCTGATCAACGGGGCCCAATATTGCGTGCCGGATGAGGGCAGGGGTTCTTCGTCGATCCTCAACAGCGCCCCATGGGCTTGCAAATTCGTGCGCGCCGCCGCGTTGGTCAGCAGCGCGGTGACGTCCCAATGGAAAAAGCGATCATGGACGTTTTCGTCCAGAATGTCTTCCTTGACGCCGGCCACCGGATAATTCGCGTCGAAATCGCCGCCGGGAGTGGCCCAGGCGTTGGAGCCATCGCAGGTCCACCAAGTGGCGCCGTCCACCGGATCGGGTTGTTCGTATTTGGAACCCGACCCCTCCACGAAATTCGTCGTCAGCGGAAACAGGGTTACGCCGCGGTCGCCGGAATGATCCTGCCATGCGTAGAAGTACACCCGGGCCGAGACGATCTGGGAGGGCGCGTAGAACCACAGGTCGGCGGGCAGGCGGAACAAGGCGCGGCACAGGGAAGTGGGATCATCCTGGCTGTTGACGACCACCTTGTCGGTGTGGTCCGCGCCGAAATTCCAGTTTTCCGCGCCGTTGCGGATGCGGCTGTCGACGTGGGTGTCTTCCGCGATGGGAAAATCGAGGCCGCCGGCCGCCGCGCGGCTCGCCGCGATCAGGAGCGCCGCCAGGCCGCAGGCCGTTCGGACGGCATGCGCCGACACTCCGTCCGCCTTCGCGGACGGAGATGATGTCGCGGCCGTCTGCGCGATGGGCGGATGGACAATCCGACGCATGCCCGTAATGTATATGATGACATAACGATGTCAACACCGTTATATCCTAATGGAAATGACGAAGCCGCGGCGCGCTAGGCCAGCAGGCGCGCGGCGTTGCCGCCGAGCCCGGCGGCGAGGAGATCCTCCGGCAGGCCGAGGGCGCGCCAGCGCGCGAGTTCGGCGGCCTGGTCGCTCCATGGACTGTCGGTGCCGAAGAGAATGCGGTCGGCGGGATGCGCGAGGATCATCGCGCGGGCTTCGGCCGCCGGCATTTCGTGCAGGCAGTACGACGTCTCGATGAAAACGGGCTGGCCGATCAGGTGTTTCCGGGATTCCTCCCAGTCGCGCCAGCCGCCGAGGTGCGTGGCGACGAATTTCAACGTTGGGAGAGTATCGATGACATGCCGGACGCGGATGGGATCGGCGACGCGGTCGAACGGGTAGGCCATGTCGAAGCCGGTGTGGAAGACGGCGAAGAGCCCGCGCGCGGCGAGGCGCTCGTAGAGCGGAAACATCCGTTCGTCGTCGATCGTGAACCGCTGGTAGTAGGGGTGCAGCTTGATGCCCTTGAAGCCTTCGGCCGCGGTTTCGTCGGCGTGCGCGAGCGCGTCGGGATCGTTGGGATGAATCGAGAGCAGCATTTCAAGGCGCGGCTGCGCGGCGCGGACTTCGCGCGCCCAGCGGCGGATGCCGTCGAAGTGCGAAGGCTTGGTCGCGATGGGGCAGACGACGGCGCGATCGATCCCGGCGCGGACCATCGAAGCCAGCAGGCCGGACGCGCGGCCGTCGGTGAAGGCCTTGATGTTGCCTTCGTTTTCGAGGAACGGAATGGCCTTGGCGGCCAAGCTGTCCTCGAAGGCGTGGGTGTGGAAATCGATGATCATGGAGACCGGTTCAACGGTTCACGGTTGGCTGAACAAGTGCAGTTACTTCGGGAGTTTGGGCGGGCGGGCGGCGAGGGCTTCGATGGCGGCGTGTTCGGTGTGGTCGAGGCCGATGGGCGAGAGCGAGACGTAGCCCTGGCGCAGGGCTTCGAGGTCGGTGCCCTGCATGTCGCCCAGCTCGTACAATTCGCCGGTCATCCAATAGTAGGGATTGCCCCACGGATCCTCGCGGCGTTCGTACTTTTCGACGAAACGCGAGGAACCCATGCGCGTGACGCGCAGGCCGGCGAGCTGTTCGTAGGGCCGGTTCGGGATGTTGACGTTCCAGAAGATGTCGGGCGCGATGCGCAACTGGCCGGAGACCACCTGCTCGACGAGCGCGCGGCTGACGCGCGCCGCGGTGTCCCAGTTGGGTTCGCTGAACGTGTCGAGCGAGAGCGCCATGGAGGGAATGCCCATGATGGGCCCTTCCGTGGCGGCGGAGACGGTGCCGGAATAAAGCACGCTGATGCCGGCGTTGGGGCCGAGATTGATGCCGCTCAGGATGAGATCGGGTTTGGGCTCGAGCAGGAGACTGACCGCCAACTTGACGCAATCGGCCGGCGTGCCGCTGATGGCGGTGCCGAAATGCGGCCCGCCGGGGGGCCAGGAGCGCGCGTGCAGCGGCTTGGTCAGCGTGATCCCGTGGCTGATGGCGGAGCGTTCGCCGTTGGGCGCGACGACGTGGACGTCGCCCAGGTCCTTGACCGCGTCGTGGAGGGCATGGATGCCGGGCGCCTGGATGCCGTCGTCGTTGCTCAGAAGAATGCGCATGGTTTGGGAATGATGGCCGAGGCCGGGGGGGAATTCAAGCCGCGAAAGCCGGGCGGAACATCGGGCAGAACACGAACGCCGCAATGGATGTGAAGAAACAGCTGTTTTCTCGCAGAAGCGCGGAGGGGACCGGGAGGGGGGCAGCCTTCAGGCGGGGGACTGCACCCCCATGCGGGGAATCGCGGCAAAAGCCTCCGGGAAGATGAACAACGAAACGCGCGGGGGGGGGGGGGGGGGAAAA
>Ga0209098_1002024_pt1 | contig 18374 bp, 18 predicted proteins | sample AD_JPNHW1_MetaG_FD_184429 | JGI IMG/M metagenome (GOLD analysis project Ga0209098, IMG submission 184429) | Active sludge microbial communities of municipal wastewater-treating anaerobic digesters from Japan - AD_JPNHW1_MetaG (SPAdes) (version 2) | ecosystem: Engineered > Bioreactor > Anaerobic... | reverse complement strand
CTCGCCGAAGGAGACGTGGCCGCCGACCGCGCAGTCCCACCTTCCCGGCTGAACGAGCTTTGCCATTGAGCGTTTTTGCATCCAGAACATACCCGCGCCGTCCGTCAGCCAGAGCCGCACGACTGGATGGAGCGGTTTCGCGCCGCCTGCGTGGCAAAGCGGGCGCGGAGCCGATCCGACGACGGCTCCCGACGCGTCGACGATCGGGAGCGTCTCGCCCATGCCCTCGGGGACAGGGCCAGAGCTCACCCCGCTCGCGCCAGGATTAACCCCGCGCGTCTCGGCGTTTACGCCGCGTGCTCCGGCGTTCACCCCGCGCGAACGGGCGTTCACCCCGCGCATGCGAAAACGCACGACGAACGCGGGAACGGTCCACGCCGCGACGTACAGAAGGGCAAGTATCCAGAAAAGCGCGCCGGCGATGAAACTCCACGCGGCCTTCGACCAATAGAGGGCGGCGACCGCCGTGAGCGCCGAATGCGCGAGCGTGAGAAAACCAAAACCCGCGATCATCGCCGTCATGCGCCCGACGGCCGCCGCGGGGAGGGTCCCGAGACCGGACTTCCGCTCGATATACGGAAGGAATAATCGATGCGGTCCCAAGGCGCCGAGGATCATCATGAGCGCGAGGACGCCGCCCGAGACGGCGGGCTTAAGCCTGAAATACACGGGGTCGGACAATGCCCAGGAAAGCGCGCCCATCGCGACGAGGAGGATCGTATCCACGAGCGAAAAGGCGTCGACGCGGCGCTCTTTGATCAGGATGACGAAAAACTCGCCAAGCCCGAGCGCGACGCCCGCGACGAGCCCGGCGGTCTCGCCGCAGAACGAGTCCACCGCGATGTACAGAAGGATCGGCGCAAACCCGGGAAGAAACGAAAGCAGCACGTTCTTTTGGCTCATGATGCGGAAAGTATACCGACGATCGAGCACGAAAAACAATACGCGCTCAGGCGGGACGATGGGCGTGGAGGGGACGACTCATGCGGCCCCGCCCCTACTCTCCGTATTGCCCGTACCGCGCCCATCGGGTAGACTCCAGGAATAACGACTCGATTGCATAAAAGGACATCGCATGAAGTTTTCCACCACTCCCGCGCGCGCGCTCGAACGGGTAAGGGGCCTACCCCCCGAACTCAAGCTCTATCTCGCCGCGCTCGCGATTTCAGCCCTGGGGCTTGGCTTCTCCAACGATATCATCTCGAACTATTTTAAGGACGCGTATAACGTCACGCCGTTTCAGCGCGGGCTCATCGAGTTCCCGCGCGAATTGCCCGGCGTGATAACGACAATAGTCGTCGCGATCCTCGCGGGATTCAGCGACATATGGATCTCGATCATCGCGCAGGCGCTCGCCCTCGCCGGCATCACCGTGCTCGGGTTCGCGACGCCCACCTTCCGGCTGATGCTCCTGTTCATCTTCGTCAACTCGCTCGGCCAGCATCTCTTTATGCCGCTCCAGGACTCGATCGGGATGAATCTCGTCGGGAGGGCAAATCTCGGAAAGCGTATGGGTCAGTTCAAGGGCGTGACGACGGCTTTTCAGATGCTCGCCGCCATCGCCGTTTTCCTCGGATTCAGGTTCGGGTTTTTCAGCTTCAAGACGCCGGTGAAGTGGGTATTCGTCATCGCCGCGGGGCTTTTCGCGCTCGTGCTCGTCATCCTCGCCGTACTTGAGGCGAGAACGCGCAAAAACGAGATAACGCACGAACGCGTCCGCTTCGTGGTACGGAAGGAGTATCGCCTGTACTACGCGCTCGTCATCATGTTCGGCGTGCAAAAGCAGATCATGCTCGTGTACGGCCCATGGGTACTCATCGAGCTGCTCGGCAAAAAGGCGGACACGCTCGCCATACTCGGCATTATCGGCTCCGCGTGCGGGGTATTCTTCATCCCGGCGCTTGGGCGATGGCTCGACCGCTTCGGCATCAAGGCAATGCTCTACGCCGACGCGCTCTCGTTCATCGGCGTGTACCTGCTGTACGGGCTCGTGTCCGGCGGCTACGCCTCGGGGGCCCTGCCCACCGTCGGATGGACGGTATTTCTCGCGTACGGGGTCTTCGTCGTTGACCGCATGTCGACGCAGATGGGCATCATCAGGACGGTCTACCTCAGGACGATCGCCGTCGACCCGCGCGACGTCACCCCGACGCTCTCGCTCGGCATGAGCATGGACCACACGGTCTCGATCGCGTGCGCGTTCGCGGGCGGAATCGTGTGGTCGCGCTGGGGGCCGCAGTACATCTTCTACCTGGCCGCGGCGCTTTCGCTCGTCAATCTCTACGTCGCGATACGGGTTCGCCTGCCCGAGGGGAAATAAGCCGAGGCGGCAGGGCGCGAGGCGCGATACTCGGGTTTCAGCCGACGAAGAAGAGCGCGAGCCCGGCGACCGCGGCGCACGAGCCGACGATCTCGAGCGCGCCGACGCGGCGCCCGAAGATCAAAACCGAAGGCGGGATGATGAGCACGGGGGTGAGCGAGCTCAAGGTCGAGACGACGCCGGCCGCGGCGTGCTGGATCGCGAAGAGGAGGAGCCCGACGCCGACGAAGGGACCGAAGATCGAGGCCGTCGCGATGAGCCTGAGTCCCTTTCGGTCGCGGACCGCGGAGACGATCTCTCCTCCCTTCCCCGTCGCGAGCGCGAAGGCGAGGAACCCGGCGAGGGCGCTGGCGATCCTGACCTGGGTCGCCGACACCGAGCTCACGCCCGAGGCGCCCGCCTTGGTGAGGAGGGTCGCGACCGCCATGGCGATCGCCGAGAGTATTCCATAGATGATGCCCTTCCAGTACCGTCCGTTTCCCTTGCCCAAACCGGAGGCAACCGTTCCCGCGCGGTTTCCCGCGAACACGGTGAGCACGATGCCGCCGACGCAGAGGGCCATGCCGGCAAGCGACCAGGGCCCGGGTGCCTCCCCAAAAACGGCGAACGCGCCGAGCGCGGTGAACGGGACCGAGAGCGCCATGAGGAGCATGGATAGGCGGGAGCCGATCCAGTCGTAGGCGTGCAGGAGGAAATAGTCGCCGACGACGAAACCGACGAGACCAGACGCGCCGAGAAAGCCCCACGCGGAAGGCGATAGCCCATGGGGAACGGGGCTCCCCATAAGGAAGAACGCGAGCGCGGCGAGGTAGAGGCTGCCGAACGTGACCTTGAGTGTATTGACCGCCATGACGCCGACGCGCTTGACGGCCTTTTCCATAATAAGCGCGGCGACGGTCCAAGAAACGGCGGTGCCGAGCGCGGCGAGTTCTCCGATATGAGCGGGCATTGCATCTCCTCACGGGGCGAGTCGTCGGCGCGCACGCGCTTCCGCTCGCTTGAGCCTTTATACCCGATTGGACGGCGAACATCAATCGAACCATGACGCGCGCCGAGCGGGAAACCTTGCGACGCGCGGCAATTCCCTTGCCATTCTTCCCGTTTGTGCCTATTTTTGTTTAATGGACAAAACGCCAATCATGGAAGTCCGCGACCTCCGCAAGTCGTATGGCAAGGTCGAGGCCGTCCGCGGGATATCATTCTCGATCCCCGAGGGAAGCTGCTTCGGGCTCCTCGGCCCGAATGGGGCCGGGAAGACCACGACGATCGAAATGATGGAAGGAATCCTCTCCCCCGACGGGGGTAGCGCGCTCTTTCGGGGAAAGCCGATCGGCCACCGCTTCCGCGAGAAGGTCGGCATCCAGTTCCAGAACACGGCCCTGCCCGAGTTCATCACCGTCAAGGAAACCCTCGAGCTCTTTCGCGCCTTCTATCCCGCGCCGCGAACGATCGACGACATCGTCGAGCTCTGCTCGCTCGGCGACATCCTCGAGCGCGACAACCGGAAACTTTCCGGCGGGCAGCGGCAGCGCATGCTCCTCGCGATCGCGCTCATCCCGCGCCCCGAGATGCTCTTTCTCGACGAGCCGACGACCGGGCTCGACCCGCAGGCCAGGCGCAACTTCTGGGATCTCATCGAAGGTGTCAAGCGCGAGAACACCTCGATCCTCCTGACGACCCATTACATGGACGAGGCACAGGCCCTGTGCGACCGCATCGCGATCGTCGACCGCGGGAAGATCCTCGAGCTCGACGAGCCCGCCCGCCTCATCGAGCGGCATTTCACCGGGCAGCTCATCAGGCTTCCCCTCCAGGAAGGGAACGGAAAGACGACGGAGATCCTTTCGGCGCTCGGCGCGAGGCGCTCGGGCGATTACTGGGAGATCGACACCGTGGCGCTCGACGCGACGATGAAGCGACTGCTCGAGGCGAACCTCAGCCTTGACGGCCTTTCGATCCATAAGCCGGACCTCGAGGACCTGTTCATCAAGCTGACCGGGTCATCGCTGAGATCATGATGATCGGACCACGCAAAAACGGGAGTGAAACATGATGAGAAAATTCCTCGCGGTGCTCAAGGCGAGAACGATGGAGTTCGTCAGGGACCGCGGCACCTTTTTCTGGAACCTCCTCTTTCCCATCCTGATGGTCGCCGGTTTTTCATTCGCCTTCACGGGCGACGGCAAGACCCTCTTTAAGGTCGGCCTCATCGGGGACCGCGCGGCGCTCGAGGCCCCCGCGTCGGCGCGGCGTCTCCCCGAAGGAGACGCGATCGACCCGCGCGCGATGCGCGGCTTTCTCGCCATCCCGGAGCTCAAGCTCATCCCCTACGGCGACGCGGCAAGCGCGTCCGCCGCATCCGGCGAGCCGGGACTCGCGACCGCGCTCGACAGGCTTAAAAAGCATCAGCTCGACATGGTCGTCGACCTTTCCGAGGGAAACTACTACCTCAACGACCGCTCGCCCGCGAGCGACACCCTCTCACGGCTTCTCGCCGGGGAGGCCGCGCGCGTGCGGGACGCAGACGCGATGGCGGGGATCAAGCCGACCGCGGCTGACAAGCCCGCGACAGGCGGCTTTACCGCGAAGACGGTATCGGGCGACTCGATCCGGTACGTCGACTGGCTCGTCCCCGGCGTCATCGGCATGAACATGATGTTCTCGTGCCTCTTCGGCGTCGGATTCGTGCTCGTGCGCTACCGGAAGAACGGCGTGCTCAAGCGGCTCAAGGCGACGCCGGTCGGCGCGCTCAACTTCCTCACCGCGCAGGCGGTATCCCGCTTCCTCATCGCGTTCGCCACCTCGATCGTCGTGTACGCGGGAACCAACGCGTTCCTCCATTTCAAGATGGAGGGAAGCTATCTCCTCCTTACCGTCATCCTGGCGCTTGGCATCCTCAGCATGATCGCCCTCGGTCTCCTCTTCGCCACGCGCTTCAAGAGCGAGGAACTCGCGTCGGGGGTCATCAACCTCTTCACCTTCCCGATGATGCTCTTCTCGGGCGTCTTCTTCTCGCTCGAGGGAAGCCCCGCTCCCTTGAGGAACGCGGCGAAGGCCTTTCCGCTCACCCACTTTCTCGACGCCGCGCGCGCGGTCATGCTCGACGGCGCGGGACTCTCCGCGGTATGGCCCCAGATGGCGATCCTCGCGGGCATGAGCGTCGCGTTCATCGCGGTATCGACCGCGCTTTTTAAATGGGAATGACGAATGACAAGCGATAACCCGGTCCACGCGAAGGACCTGCGGCTCATTGGCTCAGGAGCGACCGCGGACGTCTATCGGCTTGAAGACGACGCGATCGTGAAGCTCTTCAAGGAATCCTATGGCGAGGAAGCCGCGCGCTACGAAGCCGGGATCGCCGACGCGGTCAGCAAGACCGCGATCAAGGCGCCGCGCTATCGCGGGATGCTGACGATCGACGGAAGGATCGGCGTCGCGTACGACTTCGTTCCGGGGGACCTTCTCTTCGCCAGGCTCCTTGCCGAAAAGCCGCGCGGAGGCATCGCGCTGATCAAAAAGCTCGCGCGCGAACACGCGGCGATGCACGACGCGCGTTTCGACGCGACGCCGAGTGATGCGCAGCGCACCGCACGATGCTCCGGGCTTCCCTCGGAGAAGGATCGGCTTTCCTACCTCATCCGGAACGCCGAAGGCATCGACCGATATCGACCGAGCATCCTCGGCTGGCTCGCCGCGCGCGAGGCGGGGAAATCCGTCTGCCACGGCGACCTCCATTGCGGGAACCTCATCGTCGAGGGAAACGATTTTATCGCGATCGACTGGATGAACGCGTACGCGGGCGACCGCGCGGGGGACGCGCTCCGGAGCTACCTGATGCTCGCCTCGCCGTTCATCCCGATGCCGCTCTCGTTCCCGAAACGGCTCGCGTTCCTCGCGTATAAGCGCGTACTCGCCGAGGCCTACCTCTCGGAATACCGCAAGCGTTCCGGCTTGAGGCGAAAGGACATTCGCGCATGGTGGCCGGCCATCGCGGCGGCCCGGCTCGCGGACCGCGTCCCGGGAGAAAGCGCGTGGCTCCTGCGAAAGATCAAAGGAAACCTTTGGCGCATGAAAGGACGCGCGCGCTAGCGAAACGGCCCGTCAGCGAAGCCCCTCTCCTTCGGCGTCTGGGTCGCGGATCGAGCCTGGCCTGAGGCTCAGCGCATTGCGCGTCGCGCACCAGGCGCCACGCTCGAGCGCGGACGCAATGTCTTGGTCGGAAAGCAAGGCGTGCAGAAACCCCGCGTTGAAAGAGTCGCCGCACCCGATCGCGTTGAGCGCGCCCACCCGCGCGACGCGCCCGCGGTATCCCGATCCGCGCGACGCGGCGAGGGTATCACGCGAGCCCCGCGTGACGACGATGAGGGAACCCGTCTCGGCGCTCCGCTCCCCGATCAATCGGGCAAGCTCGTCCTCGGCAAGCGGGAACCCATACCCGAAGGTCCCGCAAAACTCTTCCTCGTTAATCTTGATGACGTCGGGGGCCGCGCGCGAAAGGGCTAACGCGAGATCGGGTCCGTGAAAGTCAGCCATGACGGCGACCCCCCGTTCCTTGGCGAGCGCGACGATCCGCGCCGGAAGGTCGGGCGGCCACGAAGGCGGCCTACTGCCGGCGAAAAGGAGCGCGTCGACGCCGTCGAGCGATACCGAGACCCGCTCAAGAAACGCGTCCGCCAATTTGTCCCACTCACCCGCCTCGTCGGGCTCGCCCACGACGAGCTCGGTCGCGCGCCCCGTCCCCGGCTCAACGAGGGTATAGCAGTGGCGCACGCGGCCCGGCACCTCGACCGCCTCGACGGGAAGCCCGTCCGCCCGCGCGAGGGCCAGGAACTCCTGGGCGTTCTCGCGCCCGAGCGGGCAAAGCGCCATGGCCGATCCCGGCTCGAGTTGGTTCATCACGCGAGCGGCGTTCACCGCCTTCCCCGACGCGTCGAGGCGATAGCCGGTCGAGCGGTTGACGCTATCGATCGCAAGCCCCTTGAAGGTTATCGTTTTCTGTATCGCGGGGCTCAACCCCACGGCAAGCGTACGTTTCATGATACGCGCCACCTCCCAGATCACGCTCAATATTGTACACGGAACGCGGACAAGGCGCCACCCAAACCAGTGTCGCCTTTTTCCGCTCGGCGCGGTATACTTTCACCTAAGCGGAGGGGAAAATGGCAGAAAAGGAATACGTCTCGGCGACCGAGGCTTGGCACCGGGAAACGATCGGGGAAGCGGCGTGCGCGGCGCTCAAGAAAAACGGATTCGACTCTCACTATGTTAAGTCTGGCGAAGAGGCTATCGCGCTCATCGAGGCGATGATCAAGCCGGGGATGACCGTCGCCATCGGCGGATCGATGACCCTCACCGCGCTCAAGGCCCACGAGCGCGCGGGACAGCTCGGCGCGAAGGTTCTCGACCACAGTGCGAAGGGACTCACCCCCGAGGAGAAGCTCGCCGTCATGCGCGCGCAGCTCACCGCCGACCTCATGCTCTCGAGCTCGAACGCGATCACCCTGAACGGGGAGATATTCAACATCGACGGAAACGGGAACCGCGTCGCCGCGCTCACCTTCGGCCCGAAGAAAACGGTCGTCGTCGCGGGCTTCAACAAGATCGTGCGGGACCTCGACGAGGCGCGCGAGCGCTGCGAACTTCGAGCCTCGCCGATGAACAACAAGCGGCTCGGGATCGCGAACCCGTGCGTCAAGACGGGCACCTGCATGGACTGCAAGGGCGAGAGCCGCATCTGCAGGATCTACTCGGTGCTCCGCCAGCGCCCGCGGCTTTCCGACTTCACGGTCATCATCGTCGGCGAAAGCCTCGGCTACTGAGAGAAAGGGAATCGCATGCTCGATGAATCCGATCTTTCGTTCGTCAGGGAACGCCTCGATTTCTACGCCAAGCTCGAGCCCGCGGACCGCGCGGCGCTCGACCGCTCCGTGGCGAAGCTCCGCTTTAAAAAGGGCGAGAGCCTCAGGAGCAAGGATTCCGAGTGCCTCGGGGTCCTTTTAGTCCATACGGGGGAGCTTAGGGCGTTCATCAGGTCGGACGACGGCCGCGAGGTGACGCTCTATCGAATCGGGCCCGGAGAGGTATGCGTCCTTTCGGCGTCGTGCCTCCTCAACAGCATCACCTTCGACGTCGCGATCGAGGCGAAGGAAGAGGCCGAGGTCTTCAGGCTCGGCATGGGCGCCTTCGGCGAGATCGTCAAGCGCAACGTCTGGGCCGAAAACTTTTCCTATAAAAACGCGGTCGAGCGGTTTTCCGACGTCATGTGGGCGATCGAGCAGGTCCTGTTCATGCGCTTCGACAAGCGGCTCGCCATCTTCCTCCTCGACGAGTCCGCCTCTCGCGAGGGAGGAACGATCAAGGCGACGCACGACGAGATCGCCAAATACGTCGGGAGCGCACGCGAGGTCGTCTCGCGGATGCTCAAGTCCTTCGAGGAGCAGGGATTCGTCTCGCTTGGCCGTGGCGAGACGCGGGTAATCGACCGCGCGGGCCTCAAGCGCCTCCTATAGTCCCGGCGAGCTTTCCGCGCGCGAAGCGTTCCGGTAACCGCGGCGACGCATTGCGCTCGCGCCGCGGGCGGCGGTACCTGACGGGCCGCGCCGAATCTGGTATAGTTAATCCATGGAAATCGCAATACTGCTTGTTTTGATAGTGCTGAACGGATTTTTCTCCATGTCCGAGATCGCCCTGGTTTCCAGCAAGACGGTCAAGCTCGAGAGCATGGCCGCGGACCGCAAGGGCGGCGCGAAGACCGCCCTCAAGCTCAGGGAGAACTCCGAGAATTTCCTCTCGGCGATCCAGGTAGGCATCACCCTCATCGGCATCGTCACCGGCGTGTTCGGTGGCACGAGCATCGCGGCCGAGGTCTATCCCCTTCTCGCGCGCCTCGGTCCGATCGCGCCCTACGCCCATGAGATCGCGCTTACCCTCACCGTGCTCGCCATCACCTACGTTTCCATCGTGCTCGGGGAGCTCGTCCCGAAAACCTTCGCCTTGAGCGATCCCGAACGAACGGCCTGCGCGGTCGCGCCGCTCATATACGGCTTCTGCGCGGTGTTCTTCCCGATCGTGAAGCTCCTATCCGGCTCGACGAACGCTATCGGCGCGATCGTCGGCATCAAGCGAAAGGCCGACGAGGTCACCGAGGAGGAACTCAGGCAGCTCCTGAAGACCGCTTCGAGCGAGGGCGTCATCGAGGCCGGCCAAAAGTCCATACACGAAAACCTCTTCTACTTCTCGGACAAGCGCGCGAAGCACCTGATGACCCACCGGACCGAGATCGAGTGGATCGAGATCACCGACGCGCCCGCCGCCCTCGAGGAAAGGATCAAGGGCGCGCACCACAGCAAACTGATATGCTGCGAGAGAGGCCTCGACAACGTCGTCGGCTATCTCCGCGTCAGGGAATATCTCCTCGCGCTCAGCTCGGGCGCGACGCCCGACGCCAAGGCGCTCATCGTCAAGCCGCAAATCGTCACCGAGAACACCGACGCGAAGCGGGTGTTCGAGCTGCTCAAGCGGGCGCAGGATTATTTTTGCGTCGTCATCGACGAGTACGGCGGGTTTGAGGGGATCATCACCCTCTACGACATCGTCGAGAACATCCTCGGCGAGATTCCCGAGGAAGGCGAGGTATACGAGCCCGAGGTTTTCGTGCGCGACGACGAGACGGTGCTCGTCAGCGGCGACGCCCCGGTCGAGCGACTCACCGAGATCATCGAGGGCTTTACCGTCGACTTCGAGGCCATCGACTACTCGACCGTCGCGGGCTTCGTCCTCAGCAAGATGAGCAAGATCCCGGAGATCGGCGACCGCCTCGAGGTCCTCGGCCACACGATCGAGGTCGTCGACATCGACGCGCACCGGATCGACAAGGTGCTCATCACGCGCCCCGTGCCGGAGCTGGGGGAAGAGGACCAGTAAGGCATTCCTGCGGGATCATTCGGCGGTCGATTCGTGGTCGAGATCGAGAAGATGGCCGAAGCGCTCCTTCTTCGTCTCGAGGTACCGACGGTCATCGTCGTGGGCGGGCAGCTCGTGATTCACGCGCTCGGCGACCGCGACTCCGTACTTTTCCATCTCCGCGACCTTCTCGGGGTTATTCGTCATCAGGCGCACGCTCACGACGCCGATCTTCCTGAGCATCTCGGCGGGCACGCGGTAGTCGCGCCCGTCGGCGGCGAACCCGAGCGCGAGGTTCGCGTCCACCGTGTCGTACCCCGCGTCCTGCAGGGCGTAGGCGCGGATCTTGTTCACGAGCCCGATGCCGCGCCCTTCTTCCTGATGGTAGAGGAGCACGCCCCTACCCTCGCGCTCTATCCGCTCGAGCGCGAGATGGAGTTGCGGCCCGCAATCGCAGCGAAGGCTCCCGAGCGCGTCGCCGGTGAGGCAGGCGGAGTGGACGCGGGTGAGCATAGCCTCGCCCGAGCCGACCTCGCCCTTCAGCACGATGATGTGGTCCTTTCGGTCCTTGTTGTTCACGAAGCCGATGATGCGAAACCGCCCATAGGCGGTCGGAAAGTCCGCGACGGACACGACCTTCACGCAGGTATCCCGCTCGCACGACGCGCAGTCGAGCTTCCGCGGGCATTTGCGAAGCGACTCGATATCCTGCGCGATGATTTCCTCAATCGATGGCGTTTCCATGCTACCTCCAAATATGCGAGCGTACGCGCGCGTCAGACGTTCATCGTTCTCTCCAGATAAACACCATGATACCGCCCTTATCCGTCCTTGTCGACAAAATCGCGCGCCGCCGAGCGCCGCCGAGCCCCGTCACGCGCCATTCCCCGCGGCAGGGATTCCGCCCGACTTCGCGCGGGCCTCTTTCGGGGAAACGCCCCGATAGCGCCTGAAGAGCCTGCTGAAATAATTCGCGTCGCCCACGCCGCACGCGTAGGCGATCTCCGTCACGGTGAGCCCGGTCTCCGCGAGGAGCCGCTCGGCTCGCGCGACGCGCTGCCGGTTCACGTACTCGACGGGGGTCATCCCCATACCCGCGCGGAATATCTTGCAAAAATGAAAGGGCGTGACGCCCGCGCGCGTCGCGAGATCACTGAGCTTCAGCGGCGAGTCGAGGTTGCCGTCGATGTACTCGAGTATGGAGGAAAGCCGCTCGACGTTCCGCGCCCGCTCTTCGCGCTCGCGGTTATCCATCCTCCGCACGCAGTGCGACCGAAAGAGAAGCGCGAGCAATGAGTACAGCGATCCCTTGATCGAAAGCTCGAAACCCGGCTCGCGGCGCGTGAAGTCGCAGACGATCCGAGAGACGCATTCCGCAACCGCCTGATCGTCGCGCACGAGGTTTCGGAAGACGATATCGCCGTCCTCGAGCGGGGCGATGAAATTCGCCTGGCAACTGTCGTTAACCCGTGAGGCGAGGAACGCGAAGTCGACGCGAATGACGTCCCATTCCATGGGGCCTTCGACGCATTCGGCGCTGTGCAGCTCCCGGGAATTGACGATGACAAGGTCGCCGCCCCGCGCGACGACGCGCTCGGAGCCGCAGGTAACGACCGCCTTGCCCTCGCCGCGGAACGCGAAGAACTGCATGTGCTCGTGCCAGTGCCGCTCGGTCATCATCCCCGGGGTTCCCAGACTCCGGTGGATGACATCGACGGGAAAACCCGGTTCGGTCATTTCCTTGTAGTAATACGCGCTATCGATGGCTTTCATGGCAACGTCAAATATATCACAATTTTGTGCTATGTTTTATCAATTCTATTCAAGTCATTTGCGGGAAAAACGGATATCCTCACTTAACCAGACAAGAATAGTAGCGCAATTTCATGCTATTTCGGAGGATTCCTATGGAACAAGGCATTCCGGGCAAAGCGTCGTCGCGATGGGTGATTTGCATCGTCGTCATCCTGATGACCTTCATGAGCTGTCTCGACTCGAGCATCGTCAACATCGCGCTTCCCGCCATGAGCGCCGAGCTCAAGAGCCCGATGTCGTCCATCGAGTGGGTCGTTACCGCGTATCTCGTCGCGATCAGCGCGACGATCCTCGCGTTCGGGAGGCTCGGCGATATGCACGGCAAGGCGCGGGTGTTCCAGTGGGGAACCGTCATCTTTACCGTAAGCTCGCTCGGCTGCGGCCTGAGCCATTCGCTCGCCGCGCTCATCGCGTGGCGGATCGCGCAGGGGATCGGGGCCGCGGCGTACATGGCGAACAACCAGGGGATCATCGCGCAAACCTTCGAGCCCGGCGAGCGGGGCCGCGCCCTCGGCACCCTCGGCTCGTCGGTGGCGCTCGGGAACATGCTCGGGCCGGCCGTCGGCGGCGCCATCGTCACGAATCACGCGTGGAACGGGATCTTCTTCATCAACGTCCCGCTCGGGCTCCTCGCCATGGTCACGGGGCGCTGCGTCCTGCCGAAAGAGGCGCGAAAGCCTGGTACCCTGGACATCCCGGGCGCGGTTTTCTTCGCAGGCTTCATCGCGCTCTCCATCGTCGGCGTGACCGTCGGCCAAACGCGCGGGTTCGCGGATATCCCCGTGCTCGCGTCGCTCGCGCTCGGCGTCGCATGCCTCGTCTCGTTCGTCGCGCGCGAGCGCTCGGCGAAGTCGCCCCTCCTCGACTTCGCGATCTTCCGGAATCTTGGCTTTACCGCCGCGCTCGCGTGCGCCGCGGTGTCGTTCATCTGCATCAGCTCCTCGGGCATCCTGCTCCCGTTCTACCTCGTGAACGCGCGTTCGCTCAGAGCCTCGGTCGCCGGGCTCATCCTCATCGTATCGCCCGTCCTCATCGGCGTCCTCTCGCCGGTGTGCGGCGCGATCGCCGACCGCTACGGGCCGAGGGGACCGAGCTTTCTCGGGCTTGCCCTCATGGGCGCCGGGTTTCTCCTCTTGGCGACCCTCGGGCAGGCGACCCCGTTCGCCTTCGTGATCGCCTTTCTCTCCGTAATCGCCATCGGGCAAGGCTTCTTCCAGCCGTCGAACAACACGATCATCATGTCCTCGGTGCCGCGAGACAAGCTCGGCATCGCCGGGAGCGTCAATTCCCTCGTGCGAAACCTCGGCATCGTCCTCGGCGTCACCCTTTCGACCTCGCTGCTCTACGCGATCATGAGCGCGAGCTCCGGACGCGCCGTCACCGACTACCCGCACGGCAACGACGCGCTCTTCATCGGCTCGATCAGGCCGATCTACTGCGCGATCGCCGCGCTCTGCCTCGTCGGGGCGTCATTGGCCTTCGCGCGGTTCCGCCTGAGACGCGCGCGCGTCTAGACACCGGCAATGCTCGAGGAAAAGCCGGTACTCGCTTTCGTAGAGCGAGCGCTGGAGGCAGACGAAGGAGTACTCGTGCGAGACGCCGAAGTCCGTCACCTCGATCGCCGAAAGCTCTCCCGCCGAAAGCTCGCGCGCCACGGAGCGCCCGTAGAGCAAGGCGATGCCCGTTCCCGCCGCGACGAGCCGCTTGATCGCCCCGATATTCCCGATCTCGACGACGCGGGCGAAGGAGCCGAGCGTCCGGTTCCCCGAGGCGAGGGCTTGCTCGATGAGCTGGCGCGACCCGCTGCCGCGCTCGCGCACGATGAGCGTCTCGCCTAAAAGCCCCGCGATGCCGACGGAACTCCCGGACAGGCGATGGCGCGGGGACGCGACGGCGACCATACGGTCGCGAAAGAGCAAGTCCGCCGAATAGGAATCCCGGTCGAACGGGCCCTCGACGAAGATGAAATCAAGCTCGCCCGAATGGAGCGCGCGAAATAGGACGTCCGAGTTGTCGACGGTCATGGCTATCGGCGCGCCGGGGTAATCGCGGGCCCACGCGGCGAGATAGTCGGGCATGACGAATTCTCCGATGGTTCGCGTCGCGCCGAAGCGCAGGGACCGGCACAGCCCGAGCGCGGCGATCCGCTCGCGGGTTCGGGCGGCGTCGGACTCGACCGTCTCGGCGTAGCGGAGCAAGAGCTCGCCTTCCTTGGTGGGCGTCACGTTCCGGCCCCGTATCTCGAGGAGCGCGTGCCCGAGATCCTCTTCGAGGAATTTGATGTGTTGGGTAACCGCCGGTTGGGTGATATGGAGGCGTTCGGCGGCGCGGGTAAGGCTCCGCTCCCGGCAAACCTGAATGAAGGTACGGAGGCGAAAATCGGTCATACGTGCAGCTTCCTAATCATTAGTTTTTATTATACTATCATCAGAATATATAATTTGCAATTATGACTCAAAACGGCTAGTATCCCGATTACCTATGAAACACCACACATCGCTTTTGCCCGGCATCGCGCTCGCACTCGCCATCGCCGTTCCCGCCTGGTTCCTCGGGAAACTCGTCCCGATCATCGGGGGCGCGATATTCGCCATCGCCTTCGGCTTGATCGTCGGTTCGTTCTATCGCCCCGAGCGCTGCGTCTCGGGGATTAAGTTTACCGGAAAGAAGATCCTGCAGTATTCGATCGTCCTCCTCGGATTCGAGCTCCAGATCCGCACGGTGCTCGCGGTCGGGAGCCGATCGCTTTTCGTCATGGCCTTTACTGTGTCGGCGGCCTTCCTCACCGCCTTCGCCCTGTACCGGCTCCTCCGCGTCAACGATAAGCAGGCGGTGCTCATCGGCGTCGGCACCTGCATCTGCGGCGGCTCGGCGATCGCGGCGACGGCCCCGGTCATCGACGCGGACGACCGCGACATCGCGCAGTCCATCTCGACCATCTTTCTCTTTAATATTATCGCGGTGTTCGCCTTTCCCGCGATCGGGAGGCTCTTGGGCCTCAGCGACGAGGGATTCGGGCTGTGGGCGGGAACCGCGGTCAACGATACCTCATCGGTCGTCGCGACCGCGGCGGCGTGGAGCGAGGTCGCCGGAAACAACGCGGCTCTCTCGCTCGCGACGATCGTGAAGCTGACCCGAACGCTCCTCATCATACCGATCACCCTCGCACTCGCCTTTTGGACCGCGCGAAAAAAAGGATCGGGCGGCGGCCGGTTCGACTTTGTCAAGATTTTCCCGTGGTTCGTCCTCGGCTTCGTCGCCGCGGCGCTCGTCAATTCCTTCGGCGCCCTCCCGCCCGCGCTGACCCATTTCCTCTCGCAATGCGGGAAGTTCATGATCGTCATGGCGATGGCGGCGATCGGGGCGTCGACCGACGTGCGGGGACTTGTCGCGGGGGGCCGCCGCCCGATCATCCTCGGGCTTTCCTGCTGGGCGGCCGTCGCCGTCGTCTCGCTCGCCGTGCAGCGGTTCTCTGGGTCGCTCTAGTCCCCGCGCCTTACGCGATCAGGGAAAGGATGGCGTCCTTCGGCCTAAAGCCGACGGAGCTCTTGGTGACCTTGCCGGCCTTCATCACGAGGAGGGTCGGTATGCTCATCACCCCATACGCCTCGGCGAGCTCGGGCTCTTCGTCGATGTTCACCTTGCACACCTTCGCGCGCGAGGCGACCTCGTCGGCTACTTCCTCGATGACCGGCCCGAGCATCTTGCACGGCCCGCACCAGGGCGCCCAAAAATCTATGAGTACCGGCTTGTCGGCGCGTACCACCTCAGCATCAAAATTAGCCTTCGTAACCTTCTGCGTTCCCATAGTCGTATCTCCTTTCTTCGCGACTCGCGCGTGGAGGTTTCCGTTTCCGTTCACGGCAACCTCCGTATGCCTCTATAATACCCGAGCGCGCGAAAACCATCCGTGACCAAGTCACCGTGGCGCGAGTCGCCGCTTCGTCCCCGCGACCGGGAACCTTGCCCCGGAAGTCGAAATGCGCTATACATCTTTCCATAAAGAGGCAAACGAAATGAGTCACGGAGAGAAAGCGGTCGAGTACTTCTGCAAGGGATATAATTGCGCGCAGTCGACGGCCGCGGCCTTCGCGGAGGACGCGGGCGCGAGCCCGGAAGCGGTTCTCCGCATGATGGCGGGATTCGGCGGCGGTATCGGAGGGACGCGAGGGATGTGCGGCGCGGTCTCCGGCATGGTCTGGGCGATCGGGGTTTACGGCGGGGCCTACGACCCGAACGACAACGCGGCGAAAACCGCGTTCTATACAAACGTTCGCGCCGCCCTCGACGAGTTTATCGAGCGGTTCGGCACGACCTCGTGCCGGGAACTCCTCCTCAAGGCAGGATGCCTGCCGAAGCCCGATCCCGCGGTGCGGAACGCCGAGTACTACGCGAAGCGGCCCTGCGCCCACTTCGTCGAGGCGGCCGCCGAGATCGCCGCGAAGTACGGCGCGGCGCCGAGCGAAGGACAATAAGGGCGCGATGACCGGATACGAGAACGTTCGGGAATCGATCGAGCTCTTCGAGCGTTCGCTCTCCGCGGACGCGGGCGGGAAACCCATCAAGACGGTTTCCGAGCTCGCGCGGCGCGCGGGCTATTCCGTGTATCACTTCACCCGGCTTTTTTCCGCCGTCGCGAATACCCATCCCAAGGAATACCTCGCGGGCCGAATCCTTTCGGAGGCGGCGCGGCAAGTCGCGGAGACCGACGAGAGCCTCGCGCTCATCGCGGAGCGCTCGGGGTTTCCCGACTACGAAACCTTCTCGCGCGCGTTCAAGCGGCGATTTCTCCGTACGCCGAGCGCCGTCCGCAAGGAACGGAGACTTCCCTCCGGGCTCGTTCCGCGACTCGCGCCGTCGCTGCTCGGGGAACCGAGCGCAGACCAGGCGGCGCGAATTGCCGTGCGCGAGCCCGAGGTCGTCGAGCAAGCGGGATTCGAGCTTACCGGGCTCTCCTTCTTTATCGAGAGCGGGACGGTGTCCTTTCGCCGGCACTGGGAAACCTTCATGAAGGCGCAAGCGCGGGTATCGGACCGAGTCACTCCCGAGACGTACTGCCAGTTCTCGTCATGGACGGACGACGAGGCCGTCGAGGGGATAGCGGTACTCTTCGCGCTCGAGACCGCGCCCGGCGCCGCGCAGGAGCCGCTCTTCACGACGCGAGCCGTCCCTCGGGCGACGTACCTCAAGTTCACGCACGAAGGGGATATCGCCTCCATCGGCGAAACCTACCGCTACATCTTTCAGTACTGGTTCGCCGCGCGCGACGATCGGCCGCTCGACCGGTGGGAGTTTCAGCGCTACCGCGAAGGCGCCACCGAGATCTACATCCCGATGGCGCTCCGCTAACAGCCATCGAGCGTTCGTCGGCGCGATAGCGCCTCCACGATCAATCCGCGCGGGCACGCCGCCGCGGGCAGCGCCCTATTCCGCGAAGAGAAACTCCTCTCCCCAATCGAAGTCACCGCTTTTCTCGTAGCACTCGGGCCAATGCGCGCACCACTCGGGCCGCTCCGATTTGAGCACGACATCCGAGGAGGCATGGTACGGCTTGACGTCGAGCACCGGCGTCCCGTCCTCCGCGTCCGTCCACCAGAGCTTGACGACACCCTTCTTCTCGTCGATCGAGGAAACGGCCGCGACGCTCACGCAAATCCCGTTCGGCCGATAGGACGAGCGCGTCGCGAACACCCCGAGCCGCTCGGGCGCGAGCCGATAGGGCTTGTCGATCAAGAGCGCCTCCGGCCGCCAAGCGGGTGCCTTATCCGCGTACCAGACGATGAGCACGTGGCTGAAGCCCTTGAGCCCGGTGAGGCCCGCCGCGTATTCCGCCGCGAGCTCGACCGCGAATCCCCGTTTCGAGCGTACCTTCCCGATTTCATGCATCGTTATTTCCATGTTTCGCCTCCGATCGCATTGTGCCCCGGAATCGAGCCGCGCTTCCTTGATAAACCGTGCGATCACCCTGACAAAACGTGCGGGAAAGCAATGACGAAAAGCGCGTGAGCCATTCGCGTTCATTGACAGCGCGTTTCATAATCGCTATTCTGAACATATGTTCATTTACAGGAGAGCGGTATGAGTTCAGTTCCACAGAAGCAGTATGTCGACGGGATCAAGAAGGTAATCGGCGTCGTGAGCGGTAAAGGCGGCGTCGGAAAGTCGACGGTCGCGGTACTCCTCGCGCAGGCATTGGCGGCGCGCGGAAAGAAGGTCGGGCTTCTCGACGCCGACGTCACCGGGCCGAGCATCCCGCGACTCCTTGGCGTGAACGAACTCAGGGCCGAGTCTGACGGCGAAAAGGTCCTTCCCGTCGTGAACGCGGAGGGCATCAAGC
>Ga0209098_1002023_pt1 | contig 18386 bp, 15 predicted proteins | sample AD_JPNHW1_MetaG_FD_184429 | JGI IMG/M metagenome (GOLD analysis project Ga0209098, IMG submission 184429) | Active sludge microbial communities of municipal wastewater-treating anaerobic digesters from Japan - AD_JPNHW1_MetaG (SPAdes) (version 2) | ecosystem: Engineered > Bioreactor > Anaerobic... | reverse complement strand
GCGATTGTCGGTGAACTCTGACGCGGGAACCGGGGTATAGCGCGTCGGGGTCCCCTCGAGAGTCCAGGCCGCGCCCTTATCCACGAGGGATGCGAGCGCGGTATACGCGTTTGACCGCGAGATCCCGACGACCTTCGTCACCTCATACCCGTTCATCGGGCCTTCCGCGAGAAGCGCGAGATAGACCGACGCCTCCTGCCGGGCGAGGCCGAATTCGGTTAAGAGCGTGAGAGGATCTTTTGCGGTGCTATCAGACTCAATTTCATTCATACTAGTGTTCCTTATCTGGAACACTATTGCGTTATGCAAAGAAAGTCAAGCCAAACTATCATGGCTACCTTTCTTGCGCTAATCATCGAAATTACACTATTATACTATCTGTCATTGTGTCATTTTCAGAGCACGTTTAGGAAGTAACAGAAACGCGTAAGGGAGAACCGCATGGAACTTGAGGATTTACAGGCGTACATCTATGACCATATCCCGATCGTCAAGCAAAATGGCTTCTCGATCGAAACGAACGACGCGCCGTACGCGACCGTCGCGGGCCGCTTCAAGGATCACATCAACCACCGAAACTCGGTGTTTGGGGGAAGCCTGAGCACGGCATTGATCCTCGCCTCCTGGGCGAGCGTTCGGGGGATTCTCCGCCGCGAGGGCATCGAGGACGGCATCATCGTCATCCAGTCGCAGACCGTCCGGTTCGAGAAGCCGGTTATGGAAGACTTCGTCGCCCGCGTCGTCCCAATCTCGAGCTCAGGGCTCGCGAAGTTCATCTCGATGTACCGAAAATTCGGGAAAACGCGGATCAGGCTCGAAGCCCATATCGCGCACGCGGGATCGCGCGAAAGCCTTGCGGCCTTCGAGGGAGACTTCGTCGTCATGCGCTGCGCGCAATGCTGACGGCTCACGACATCTCAACATCCAGACATCCCTCTCGATGCCCGGCCATGGGCACCTTTTGGTGCGTATATACCCAAAAAGTTCGTATTGCAAAAATCATCGCCATGCTCCATGCTCAAGCATCTTCAAAGGAGACGCGATGAAAACGATAGCGGTAATTTATGAATCACGGTCGGGACACGTTGAGGCAATGGCCAAGGCGGTGGCGCGCGGCGTCGAGGCCGCGGGCGCGCAATGCTACCTCGCGCCGGTAGCGAAAGCTGACTACGCGAAGGTCACTGCGTCCGAGGGCCTCGTCGTCGGGAGCTTTACCTCATACGGGCAGATGGCCGGCGGGATGAAGGCGTTCTTCGATAACTCCCCGTTCGGTTCCTGGAAGGGCAAGGCGGGCGGCGCGTTCGCGTCCTCCGGGCAGCTCGGCGGCGGCAACGAGACGACGGTGTTTTCGCTCCTTTCGGCGCTCCTCATCCACGGCATGCGGATCGAAGGCGACGCCGACGGCCCGCACTTCGGTCCCCTGTGCGTCGGCGAGCCCGACGAGGCGACGCTCGGTCACTGCAAGCGCCTCGGGGAACGGGTCGCGCGCCTCGCCTCGGCGTAGCGTCTGGATCAACGGCCCCGGCGGAAGGTATACTGGGCGTCAAGCGAAGGAGAGAGCCATGACAAAACGAGTCGCGCGCGCCGTAGGCGCCCTATGCGCCGTCGCCGCGCTCGCGGGAATCTACGCCGCGCTCAGGGTAAGGCCGAGCGGGGCCGCCGAATACGATAACGCCTACTGGCCCGCGAAGCAGCTAAAGGACGGGAGCTGGTCCTGGTGCCTCACGCCGAGCGGCATCAACTATAATCTCTATGTCCCCGAGTCCGTCGACCGGGACGACGCGAAGCCCACGATCCCGCTCATCGTGTGCTTCCACGGAAACGGCGGGAAGGCGGGCGCGAAGGACCGCTTTGGGCGGCTCTTCACCGACCCCGCGGTTCAAGCCCGCTTTGGCGCCTCGGGGGTCGCGGTCCTCGCGGTTCAATCGCGCGTCGAGTACTTTTCCGACCCGCACGCGTACGCGCGCCTCATCAGAAACATCGCGATGCAGCATCCCTGCATCGACACGCGGCGCGTCGCGGGCTATGGCTTTTCGCAAGGGGCGGCTTTCGTTCAGGAACTCGCGATGTACGATCCTGCGCTCTTCAAGGCCGTCGCCTCGGGCAGCTCCTACTATTCAGCCTCGATCCCCGAGCTCTTCCGCGCCGCGCGCGTGCGCTTCTACTGCGCGACGAGCCGGAACGACAAGGGGATCTACGAGCAAGGGCACCGAACGGGGCGCATTCTCTCGGTGATTTGCCCCGACTCGCGGTACGTCGAGTACGGGACGCGCGGGCATTTTTCCATCGAGCCCGCGGATAAGTCGGGCAAGGGGAACGAGACATTCATCGACTGGCTCGTCGGCGCGCTTCGCGCGCGATAGGCCGCATGGGCAGAGAGGAAACGAAACGCATGGCAAACGAGAACGCGCAAGAGCTGTACCACGAGATATTCGGTTCGGTCCTCGACCGAAGCGAGCTGACGCCCTACCTTCTCAGAAACTGCGAGGACTATGCGCGCTCGATGAAAGGCGCGACCCTCATGATGGGGAACCGCGGTTTCCTTCTCGAAGGCGATGACCTCGCGCCGGGAGAGCGAGAGCGGGCCGCCACGTACGTCGCCGCGGCGAGGGACTACGCGCTCGCGTCGCTTTTCCCCGCGGTTAAGGCGCAGTTTTCCGCCCTCGCGCGCCTTGAAAGCCCGCTTCGCGCCGCGTACGAGCGCTCGATCGAAGACCTCGACGCCCTCTCGGCCCTCTTCGCGGGCGGGGAATTCCGCGAACTCGTCGACGCCGATCCCCGGCATCTTTTTCTCCTCGCATCCTCGGCAAAGTACCCGCACCTCTTCGACGGATACGCGCGCGGACCTCGGCGCGTGCCTCCCCGGTGGCGCATGGCCGCCTGCTCGACCCTCAAGCTCTGCCACCTCATCAAGGCCATCGAGGAGGACAGCGAGGACGTCTACGACTACGCGCGGCTCGGCCTCTGGTTCGAGTCGCGCAGGATACGGCTTTCCGGCCTCGCGTCGTTCCCGTGGCAAGACGGTCAAAGCGTCCCGGCTGACCCGAACGGGCGGCGCGCTTACGTCAAGCTTGCTTCGTTCTTCAGGAGGCTCAATGGCTTCCTCTCCGGCACGGAGGAAAAGGGGACGCTCGAGTTCACGAGCGGCGACGGCGTGAGCGTCGACCTCGTCGCGATCAAGGCGCGGCTGAAAAGCCCGGAAAGCATGTTCACGAAAATCGGCAAAGCCTCCGCCGAGGAAACCTACAACATCCGCGACATCCTCGCGCTCACCTTCCTCATCAAAAAGCGCGAGGACTCGCTCACGCTCTTCCACGCGCTCCAAAAGCAGGGCGTCATCCTTCAGGAGAACATCGAGTCCGCGTCCGTCACCCAGACGCTCTTCGACTCGCCCGAGGACATGCGCGGCGCCGTGCGCGACCTCATGCGGACCCTCGCGCGGCGCGAAGGGATCTCTGACGAGCCCGACGAGGAGGCCGTCGCGAAAAACGCGGAAGCCTTCTTCCGCGCGCTCGGGACCAACGCCGCGGCGAATCCCCATTCGTCGGGACAACACCGAAAGTTTCAATGTAAGATTAATTTTTCCGTGCCGGTTCAGTACGACCGAGACACGGGCCGCGTCCTCGCAGAAATCGCGCCCGGCGCGGTTACCCGGCAGCATACCCTGCCCGTCGAGCTTAGGATCTCGGACATCGCGAGCTGGGAGGCGTCCGAGCTTACGGGCGAGGCGCACCACGACGCCTATAAGCTCAGGCAGCATCTCGTGCTCATGAACCGCGTCTTCGCCCCGCTTTTCTCGTTCCCCGAGGAATCGTTCGCGGATCTCAGGCGGGATCAGAATAGGCAGTTTAGCTAGCTTTCCCGCGGGCAATTACCCGCGGGAATCGCTCTTGAGTAATCCTAGAATCGTTCCTTGATCGTCCGCTCGATGCGCGCGATCGCCTTATCGACGCCGAGGATCTGGATCGAGCCGACGAGCGGCGGAGACACGCGGCTTCCGGTGACGGCCATGCGAATCGGCATCATGAGGTCGCCGAGCTTTACCCCGAGTCCCTCCGCGGCCGCGTGGAAAAGCTCGTTCGCCTGTTCCTCGGTGAGGTCCGCTATCTTCGCGATAATCCCCTTTGCGGCCTCGAGAACCTCGCGCGTCTTTGCGGCGTCGAGTTTCTTCGGGACGATTTCCTCGACCGGCGGAACCGCGGGCTCGCCGAACAGGAAGCCGACCATCGCGGGCGCGTCGGTGAGGAAATGAAGCCGTTCCTTGATGAGCGGCATCACCTTCATGAGCTTATCGCGCTGTTCGGCCGTCGGCTTGAGGAGGGTCTCGTCGGCAAAGCGGAGCCCCGCCTTCGCGCGCGCGGCCTCGGAGTTAGGCTCGCCTTCGCCGCAGGAACCGAGGACCCCGGAGTTCGCGATGAACGGCCACACGAGCTCGAAGAGCTCCTCGTCGGTCTTGAGCCGCATATACTGGCCGTTAAACCACTCGAGCTTTTTGTAGTCGAATACGGCGGGAGCCTTGTTGATGTGCTCCATCCTGAAGAGCTTTCCCAGTTCCTCGAGGGTGTACATGTCGCGGCCGTCCTCGTAGGAGCAGCCGAGCATCGAGACGTAGTTGATGATCGCTTCCTTGAGGTAGCCGTTGTTGCGGAACTCGTTGCAGCTCGTCGCGCCGTGCCTCTTGGAGAGTTTCTGCCCGTCCTGGCCCATGACCATCGGCAGGTGGCAGAAGCTCGGGTGCTCCCAGCCGAACGCGCGGTACATGATCACGTGAAGCGGCGCCGAGGGAATCCACTCCTGCGCGCGCATGACGTGGGTGATCTTCATCATGTGGTCGTCGACTATGTTCGCGAGGTGGTAGGTCGGGAAGCCGTCGCTCTTGAGGAGGACGGGATCGGGGTTGACGTCCTCGTTCTTCCACTCGATGTCGCCAAGAAGCTCGTCGCGGAATTTCGTCGCGCCCTCGAGCGGGACGGCGAGCCGGATGACGTAGGGCTTGCCCGCGTCGAGGTTCGCCTTCACCTCGTCGGCGGAGAGCGAGCGGCAATGGCGGTCGTAGCCGGGGGCCATCTTGTTCATCGTCTGGATCTTCCGGATGCGCTCGAGGCGTTCCTCGTCGCAGAAACAGTAGTAGGCCTGCCCCTTCTCGACGAGCTCGAGTGCGTATTTCTTGTAGAGCTCAAAGCGCTGGGACTGCACGTAGGGGCCGAACGGGCCGCCCTTGTCGCCGCCTTCGTCCCACTCGAGGCCGAGCCACGCGAGGGTATCGTAAAGGTTGCGGACGTAATCCTCGCTATAGCGGGTCTGGTCGGTGTCTTCGATGCGGAGGATGAACTTCCCGCCCTGGGAACGGGCGTAGAGATAGTTGAAAAGGGCGGTTCTCACCCCGCCGATGTGCTGCATCCCGGTCGGGGACGGCGCGTAACGTACACGTACTTCCACTTGAGGTTTCTCCTTCGGATCATATCGGCGGACGCGAAGGCATGCGATGCGGCTCGGCGTCCGGCTAAGGTCGTTATTATAGGAAGTTTTTTACGATTGGACAAGGGAACGCCAGTAATGATACAGTTTCCGATATGAAGAAACCCATCAGCGTCGCCTGGGCCGCGGCCGGCACCGCCGCAATCGCCTATTATGCCGCCTTGCTGCTTTCCGATCCGGAAAACCTCTCGGACTTTTCCCTCGACTTTTCCCTCGTTTGGGCGTTCTTTGGCCTTGCCGCCTGGGCGATCGCGATCCGCGGAGACGCGATCGCGTCGACGCTTAAAAAAATCTTCTTCCGCACGAAGGCGCGCTCGATCGCGACGGTCGCCGCGGCCTCGCTCTTTCTCGCCGTCTCGGCCTCCTTCCTCACCCTGATCTTCATTCCCTTCTCCCCGGCTCCCGCCCCGAAGGCGGAGTATCTCATCGTCCTCGGCGGCGGGATCAGGCGGGACGGCAGCGCGAGCGCCGTCCTAATAAGAAGGCTTGATCGCGCCGTGGACGCATACCGCGAAAACCCCGTCTTGACCCTCGTCGTGACGGGAGGGAAGCTCAAAAAAGAACCCTGGCCCGAGGCGGAGACGATGGCCCGCTACCTCGAGGAAAAGGAAGCTATTCCCGAAACCGCCGTCATCCGGGAACCTGAGGCGCGTGATACCATCCAGAACTTCAGCCGAAGCCTTGCCCTAATTCGCGCTGATGCCGCGACCCGCGAGCCTACGCGAAGCCTCGAGGCCGACCCACCCCGCATAGCGGTGCTCACGAGCGGCTTTCACATGAACCGCGCCCTCTTCCTCGCGCAGCGCTCCGGCTTCGCCCCCGTCGGCGCCGTCCGCGCGCCCTGCCCAACCCTGTATGCCCCGAACGCCTACCTCCGCGAGGTCGGCGCGTATTGGAAGCTCGCCATCAGGCTCGCCGCCCGGGCGATCGTCGGCCCATAAAAAAACGAATTCGCTTTCGCGTTCCCGATCCGTTATAGTTTCACGGGTGAGAGGAGGAACGCGGCATGAAAACGCTTATCGTCGAGGATGACTTTACCAGCAGGCTCCTACTGCAAGGACTGCTCCAGCCCTTCGGGCCATGCCACATCGCGGTTAACGGTCGCGAGGCCGTCAAGGCCGCCCAGGACGCGATCGCCGGAAAGGAGCCGTACAACCTCATCTGCATCGATATCATGATGCCCGAGATGGACGGCCAAGAAGCCTTGCGCGAAATCCGCGCGCTCGAAACCGACGCGGGAATCCTCTCGAGCGACGGCTCGAAGATCATTATGACGACCGCGCTCGACGACAAGAAAAACGTCATGAGCGCCTTTCGCGAGCAATGCGACGCGTATCTCGTCAAACCGATCGATCGCGGCAAGCTCCTCGAAAACCTCCGCTCGCTCCGCCTAATCGCCTGATCGCCCGAGGGTCCCCGATGAAACGGCCGACCAAAACCGCGAAGCGGCACCTCGAAGAGGTCATCCCCGATTCAGCGTTCTTCGACGAGCTCTCCCTCGTCGAGGCTGAAAACCGCCGGTACCGGTACGCGGTCGACTCGGTCGATATCGGGGTCTTCGAGTATTACGCGCCGATCGACCACATCGAGGCGAACGATACCTTCTATTCGCTCGCCGGTATCGAGCGCGGCAAGGGGCTTATGCGCCTCGCGAACCGGGTAAGCCACGCGGACCGCGCCAAGCTCGTTCAACTCCTCACGCACGAGACCCACGACGGGCGAACGCTCATCGACTTCCGCTATCATCATCCCGAAAAAGGCGACCGTTGGTTTCAAATCGCGGGAAAGGTAATGGCGACCGGCGGCGCTCCGTCGAACCCGCTCCGCTTCGTCGGGATCATCGCGGACATCACCGCGAGGAAAAACGGCGAGCGGGAACTCCTTGAGCGCGAGAACCTCATGCGCATCGCGATGGACAGGCTCCCGGTCGGGCTTATCCTCGTTGACGCGGGGACGATGGTCATCGACCAGGCGAACCAGGCGGCCGCGGCCCTCTTCGGCACGGAAGCCGATGCGATGCGGGGGAAGCGCTGCCATCACTTCATTTGCAACGCCCCCGAGGGATTTTGTCCCGTATGCAACCTTGACGAGACGATCGATAACGACGAGCAGACCATTCTCTCGCTCGACGGCAAGCGGCTTTCCGTCCTCAGGTCCGTCATAAAAGTCCCGATGGAAAACGGCGACAAACTCCTTGAGTGCTTCGTCGACATCACGCCGCGAAAGCTCGCGGAGGAGACGCTCAAGTCCACGACCGACCGCCTCAGGCTCGCGACGCGGGCCGGCGGCGTCGGGATATGGGACTACGACATCAAGCACGATACCGAGGAATGGGACGATCAGATGTACCGGCTTTACGCCGCGACGCGCGAGGAATTCCCGAACGGCGAGCGGGCCTGGCGCGCCCGGGTGCATCCCGACGACCGAGATCGGCAGAACCGGGAGATCACGCGCGCGATCGGCGGGGAGCGCGACTTTGACACCGAGTTTAGGATCGTCTGGCCGGACGGTTCGGTTCACATCATCCGAGCGCTCGCGATGCTCCAACTCGACGCATCAGGCAGGCCAAGCCATCTCATCGGGACGAACTGGGACATCACCGCGCAGAAGAACGCCGAGCAAAAACTCATCGAGACGAACCTCGACCTCGAGCAGGCGGGCATCCGGGCGAACGAGCTCATGGTCCAGGCGGAAACCGCGAACGTCGCGAAGAGCGCGTTCCTCGCGACGATCAGCCACGAGATCCGCACCCCGATGAACGGGATCATCGGGATGGCGAACCTACTCCTCGACACCGGGCTCACGGACGAGCAGCGCCAATACGCGACCCTTCTCAAGTCAAGCGGGGACGCGCTCCTTGTCCTCATCAACGACGTGCTCGATCTCTCGAAAATCGAGGCAAAGAAACTTGAGCTCGAATCGGTCGAGTTCGATCTCGCGGAACTCGTCGCCGAGGTAATCGCGATAATGGACGTTCAGGCGCAGGAAAAAAGGCTCGAGATCCGCCATGAGCTTGCGGACGGCATCCCGCAGCGCGTCGTCGGTGACCCCGGCCGCCTCAGGCAGATACTCGTAAACCTCACCGGAAACGCCATCAAGTTCACCGAGCGCGGAGAGGTGCTCGTCCGGGCCGAGCTAGCCGAAGACGCCGAAGACTCAAGCCTCATTCTTTTTTCGGTCGTCGACACGGGCATCGGGATACCGCGCGACAAGCAAGGGACGCTTTTCGCGCCCTTCACGCAGCTTGACAGCACGACCACGAGAAAATACGGGGGGACCGGGCTCGGACTCGCCATCTCGCACCAGCTCGCCGAGCTCATGGGCGGAAAGATCGGCGTCGAAAGCGAACCCGGAAAAGGATCGACCTTCTGGTTCACGATACGCTTCGCGAAACAGCGCGCGGGGGTCGGCGACCGCGGATGCGCGAATGCGAAGCGCGCAAAAGAGCTTACCTCTTTTAACTTCAAGCCCTTCGCGCATCGGTTCCGCATTCTCCTCGCCGAGGACAATCTCACGAACCAGCTCATCGCGGTGAAATACCTCGAGCGGCTCGGTCTTTCGGTCGACACGGCCATTAACGGAAGCGACGCCGTCCACGCGGTAGGGCACTCCGTTCTGCCCTATGATCTCGTGCTCATGGACTGTCAGATGCCCGAGATGGACGGATACGAGGCGACGCGGAGGATTCGCGCCATCGCGACGCCCTCGGGAAAAAAGCTTCCCATTATCGCGCTTACCGCGCACGCCCTTCAGGGCGACCGCGAGCGCTGCCTCGACGCGGGCATGGACGACTACCTCGGGAAGCCGATAAGCGTTGCGAGCCTGTACCGCGCGATCGCCAAGTTCCTTCCCGTCGTCGAGCAAGGCGGAGACGCGCCCACGACTCAACCCACGGACTCGCCTGTCGCTGCGGATCCGGACGCATCCGCGATGATTCCGCCCGCGCCCGCTTCTCCCCAAAGCGCCACGGCGCCGCAGGCGGAAGCCAGTTCCGTATTCGACATAAACGCATTCGAGGCGAGAACGATGAACGATATCAACCTCGCGAAACTCGTTATCGCGACATTCATGGAGGACATGCCCGTTCAATTCGAAAAGCTCGAGCGCGCGATACGAAGCGTCGACGCGAAAGCGTGCGAGACGCAGGCGCACCGTATCCGCGGAGCCGCCGCAAACATGAGCTGCGGCGTACTTTATGGACGCGCCGCCGATATAGAGTCCGCGGCAAACGCCAAGGACATGGCGAAATGCGCGTCCTTGCTGCCCGTCGCGATGCAAGCGTACCGCGACGCGTGCGATAAGCTCGGGAGGTATGCATGAAGGTACTCGTCGCCGACGATGATCTCGCGTCACGGAGGATCCTCGGATCGCTTCTCGAAAAGAACGGCCATGAGCCGGTTCTCGTATCTGACGGAAACGAGGCGTGGAAAGTCTTACGATCTCCGGATTCGCCGCGCGTGGCGATACTCGACTGGCTCATGCCAGGCATCGACGGCGAGTCGCTTTGTAGGAAAATCCGCGAGATCAAGCAGGACGTTCCCGTTTACATAATCATGCTCACGATAAAGAACGAGAAAAAGGACATCATCCGAGGCCTCGAAGCCGGCGCGAATGATTACCTCTCAAAGCCCTATAACCCCGGCGAGCTTCGCGCCCGAGTTGAGGTTGGTCGCCGCATGGTCAATCTCGAAGTAGACCGCAACGAGCGGATCACCGCGCTCGAGATACACGAACGCCGCGTGGAAACCCTGCTTGCCGAGAAGGATATTCTGCTCTATGAGATCCACCATCGCGTTAAGAACAACATGAATATGGTCATCAACCTGCTTACCTTGCAGGCAGACGAGCTTGGCGACGCCCAGCCATCCTCGGTCCTGAGAAACGCGGTCGGCAGGATAAAGAGCATGGGCGTTCTCTACGACAAGCTCTACCGGTCTGAAAGCCTCACCGCGATCTCGATTCGGGAATACCTCGCTGCGCTCATCAAGGACATCGTCACGATATTTCCCGATCGGTATAAAGTCGAGCTCGACCTCAATATCGAAGACATCGTGGTAGACGTGCAGCGCCTCTCGTGCGTCGGCATGATTGTAAACGAGCTCGTATTCAACTCGATGAAATACGCGTTCAACGGAAAGGAACGCGGGACGATATCCGTCGACGCGCACCGAACGCACGCGGGCGTCAGCATCGCGATCGAGGATAACGGTAACGGCATGCCGCTTATCGACACCTCGAGAACGCCTGACACGTTCGGTCTCAAGCTCGTCTATGGCCTTACCGAACAGCTGTGCGGAACGCTCGCGCAGGAACCATGCTCGGGAACGAGATTCGTCCTTGAATTTCCGCTAATCGAACGATAGCCCTTGTTTTATTTTTCTGGACCACTAAACTTTATTGTATTCAGGGGTAGCGAAGGTTATCATGCCGAAAAGTATCGACGACGAAACAAGAGAGATTCTCCTTTCCTTTATCTCAGAAGGATACGAGCGCCTTGACGATTCCGAGGCACAACTCGCGAAGCTCGGCGACGGCGACGACACCGCGCGGCTTAACTCCGTGTTCAGGCTCTTCCATTCCGTGAAGGGTTCCGCCGGCTATCTCGGCCTCGAGAACATCAAGCGCCTCACGCACGAGGCGGAAACGCTTCTCGACGTATTCCTCAAAGAAAAGATACCGGCCACGCAGGACGCGCTCGACGTCGTGTACGCGACCATTGACGTTCTCCGCAACCTTATCGGTATTACCGAACGCGAGTACTCGGACGAGACCGGCGCGAAAGAATCGAGCGAGCAAACCGCGAAGATAACGGCGATGATCGCGAAACTTCGCGCGGAGAAAGGAAATCCTCCCGCAAAGGAAACGGGAGAGATTCCCAAGGATCCGTGCGACACCATGCCAAACGAGATCAACCTCACGGACCTCGTCACCCGCGACATGGCGCAACGCTTCGTCGGCGAATGCGCCGATCTCATCGATCACGCCGAGAAAACGGCGCTTTCGATCAATCCCCGCGAATCGGCGACCGAAGGGATCCATGACATTTTCAGGGCCATCCACACGATAAAGGGAAACTCGGGATTCTTCGGCTACGCGTGCCTCGAATCAGTCTGCATGCAATTCGAGGGAGCACTCGACGAGGCGCGAAAAAAGACGGAGCCATGCGGCGAGGCGTTCATCAATATGGTCATCCACGAGATTGATCGCATTCGCGCGCATCTTTCCACCGTCGTCATTCGCGAAAAAGGATCGGCCGACCTTCAGCCTGCGCCTTCCGCGAGTTCAGACACGCGCGCGATCGACGAAACCTTGATCGCTCCCGCGGACGGCGACACCGAGAAACAGGCAGACTCATCGTACAAACCGCTCGGCGAGATCCTCGTCGACATGGGCGCGGTAGCGAACGAGACCATACGCGAGGCTCTGAACGAGCAAGAACGGCCGATCGGCGAGATTCTTCTCCAAAAGGGCGTCGTATCCCCGGAGCACATCGAAGAAGCGCTCAAAATACAAAAGACGCAAGGCGCGTCGGTTGGTGAGGCGCCGAAGGAAGTCGTCAGGAAGGAAATCCGCGTCGACACGGCGAAGCTCGACAAGCTCTTCGAGCTCGTCGGCGAGCTCATCACCGCCGAGTCCATGGTCATCAACAACCCCGATCTCTCTGGTCTTAAGCTCGACAATTTCTCGAAGGCCTTCGGGAGTCTCAATAAAATCAGCAGGGAAATTCAGGAAACCACGATGATGATCCGAATGATCCCGCTCGACGGCCTCTTCCAGAAAATGACGCGTCTCGTCCGCGACCTTTCGCGCAAGATCGACCGACCGGTGAACTTCATCGTGTCAGGCCAAGACACGGAGATGGACAAGAACGTCATCGAGCAAATTTCCGATCCCCTCGTGCACATCCTCCGGAACGCCATCGATCACGGCATCGAGTCAAAGGAACGTCGCAAATCGGCGGGGAAGCCCGAAACCGGGAGCGTTTGGCTCAACGCGCGTTACGAGGGTTCGGAGATATGCATAAGCGTTCGCGACGACGGCGGAGGCCTTAATCGCGAGAAGATTCTTGCGAAGGCGATGACCAAGGGAATGATAACCGGAGACCCATCGCTCTTGAGCGACTCTGACGTCAACGCGTTCATCTTCGAACCGGGGTTCTCGACGGCCGAAATCGTCTCGGACGTCTCGGGGCGCGGGGTCGGGCTCGACGTCGTAAAGAAAAACCTCGAGCGCATTCGCGGCCGTATCGAGATCAAGTCGACCATCGGGCAAGGGACCGAATTCATTCTAAGGATACCGCTCACCATGGCGATAATTGACGGAATAACCGTCCGAGTCGGGGTGAATAAATACTCGCTCCCCTTAAACGACATCATCGAGTTCCTGAAGATTACCCCGGAGCAGATCACTCAGGCGGAAAAGAGCGAAGCGACCGTGAACATCAGAAAGGAATTCCTTCCGCTCATTAAGCTCGGAAACGTATTCAACGTCGCAAACGCCATCGTCGATCCCACCGAGGGCATCGTGATCGCGGTTCACAACAACGGGAAGAAAGCATGCCTGCTCATCGATGAGGTCATTGGAAACCAGCAGATCGTCGTAAAATCGCTTTCCGAGTATCTCGGTAAAGTCGACGGGATATCCGGATGCAGCATCCTTGGAGACGGCGGGGTCAGCTTTATTATCGATACGGGAAAACTCCTATCATTAAAACTCGCGTAGGTTTGGTTCTCTATGTAAGTTCGGTACCAAGGGTACCAGGAGGGAATAATGAAGATTCTTGCCAAGTTGCTTCTGAGCTTCATCGCCGTAGCGGCGCTTTGCGCAATCGTCGGCATAGTTGGCCTTAACCAACTGACGAAAACGCAGCAAAGCATCAACCTACTCTCAAGCGAGACAATACCCAAACTCGACTATATCAGCACGATCAGCATGCAGTTCAGGGACATTAAAACCTCCGTCAGGTCCATGGCAAATCCGCTTGTCGTAGATGACCAAGAGTTCATGAACCGACAGACGGCGAACATCGAGAAAGCCCGATCGGTGTACGGAGATGCCCGGAAGAAGTTCGAGGCGTTCTCCATGGTGCCGGAAGAGAAAAAGCTCTACGAAGTCGTCATCAAGAATATTGAGCTCGCGGCCGCGTACAATAACTCGGTCATCGAGCTCGTCAAGGAAACGCGCGCAGCGAGCGCGGCCGACCGTCCGGCGCTCTTTCAGAAGATTTACCAGAAAATATCCGGCCCCGAACGGCTCGCCATGGACAATCTTCTCGCGTCCTTCGACGATCTTTCGGCGTACGATAAGCAGTATTACGGCATCGACCTTCCGAATGCCACGATCAATACCGTCGAAACCGGTAGATTCATCGTTCTTATGATCACCGTATTTGCCTTTATCGCGGCCCTTGCCTTCGGCATCGTTCAGGGCCTCATGATCTCCGGCCGCCTGAAGAAGACCGTAGCGATACTGAACAAAATCGCGCACGGGGATCTTTCCGAGCGATTCACGATCAAGACCACCGACGAATTCCAAGAGGTTGCCACCTCGCTCAACGGCGTCGAGGAGAACGTCGCCGCGCTCGTCGGGGACACGGACATCCTCGTCCAGGCGGCGCTTGACGGTCGCCTCGCCGTGCGCGCGGATCCCGAAAAGCACAAAGGCGACTATAAAAAGGTCATCGTCGGCATCAACAACACCCTCGACGCGGTCGTTACCCCGCTTACCGTCGCGGCGAACTACATCGACCGCATCGCAAAGGGCGACATGCCGGAGAAGATCGCCGCCGCGTATAACGGGGACTTTAACAAGATCAAGGACAACCTTAACATCGCCATCGACAGCATCAACGCGCTCATCAGCGACACGATCATGCTTTCCGACGCTGCGGTCGGCGGCGCGCTTCAGACTCGCGCGGACGCGTCCCGGCATCAAGGCGACTACCGCAAGATCATCGAGGGCATCAACACGACGCTTGACCTCGTCATCAACCCGATCAACGAGATCATCGACATACTTAAGCATCTCGCCGAGGGGGACATGACCCTTCGCATGGCCGGCGACTACAAGGGAGATTTCGACGTCCTGAAAAAGGCGCTCAATGACTCGCTTGAGGCGATCAGCGACACGCTCGGGCAGATCAACAACGCCGTCGACCAGGTAGCCGAGGGGTCCGTGCAGGTATCGCAGGCGAGCCAGTCGCTCTCTCAAGGCGCGACCGAGCAGGCGTCCTCGCTCGAGGAGATCACGTCCTCGACGACCGAGATATCGAGCCAGACGCGGCAAAACACCGACAACGCGCTCAAGATGAATAGCCTCGCGAAGGAAGCGCAGGAGAACGCCGAGAAGGGAAACAAGCAAATGAAGGAACTCGTTTCCGCCATGGAGGACATCAACAAGAGCGCCGAGGAGATCAACAAGGTCGTCAAGACGATCGACGACATATCGTTCCAGATCAACCTGCTCGCGCTCAACGCGAACGTCGAGGCGGCGCGCGCGGGGAAGTACGGAAAGGGATTCGCCGTCGTCGCGGAGGAAGTCAGAAACCTCGCGGTCAGGAGCGCGAACTCGGTAAAGGAGACTACGCGCATGGTCGAGGAGGTCATCGGGAACATCCAGCGCGGAAACGCGCTCGTCGAGGGATCGGCGAGCCAGCTCGACGAGATAGTCGGCGGATCGTCGCAGGTCTCCGTGCTCGCGGAGGAAGTCGCGACGGCAGGACGCGAGCAGACGCAGGGACTTGAGCAGATATCGCTCGGCCTTAACCAGATCGACCAGGTTACGCAGAGCAACACCGCGAGCGCGGAGGAAAGCGCCTCGGCCTCCGAGGAGCTATCCTCGCAGGCGCAGCAAGTCAAGGCGATGCTCTCGCGATTTAGGCTCAAGGTCGCCGAAGGAAGGCTCTCGGGCTCCGATGGTTCGAGCGCACGCCGAGAAGAGGCCGCGGCGCACGCGCAGCGCAGGCCCATGCCAATTCTCCCGCAGCACGCGATGAAAAAACCGCAGGCGCAGGCCGCGCGCTTTAACGCGTCGCTCAATCCCGCTGACGTCATTTCCCTTGACGACAGTAACTTCGGTAAGTTCTAGAAAGAACGGAGGAATCGCAGTCATGGCAGACATAAAAAGAAACGATGTGAGCGACGATCTCCTTGACGACGAGGAGAACGAGGACACCCAGGCGAATAAATACCTTTTTTTCAGGATCGGAAAGGAATCATACGGCATCGGGATAAGGTCGGTTATCGAGATCATCGAGCTTCAGAATATATCCGAGGTTCCGGACATGCCGACGTACGTGAAAGGAGTCATCAACCTCCGCGGCAAGGTCATCCCGATCGTCGACCTCAGGCTTCGCTTCGATATGGAAGAGCGCCAGTACGATAGCCGAACGTGCATCATCGTTACCGAGGTCGATCGAATCCTGGTCGGATGCCTCGTCGACACCGTCGAGGAGGTCATGGAGATACCGGAGAAGAACATAGAGCCGCCGCCCCGCTTCAAGACCGTTTCAGGAAGGGACCAATACATATCGGGAATGGGAAAAGACGGCGAGGCGATCAAGATTCTCCTTGACGTCGAAAAGATCGTGCGCGACGACAAACTCTCGCAGACGGTCCCCGATCTTTCGGTCGCTGCGCAGGCGCAAGCCGTCCAAGCGACCGCGACCGCGTGAGGAAACCATGTACGAAGATCTCGTGCCCTTAAGCGACCGCGAGTTCTCCTACATCACCAAGCTCCTATTCGAGCGCTTTGGGATATTCCTCAGCGATCAAAAGCGCGTGCTCGTCGCCGGAAGGCTCTCAAAGCGCCTCCGCGAGCTGGGGCTTTCGACGTTTACCGACTACATTGAATACCTTTCGGCGGACAAGACCGGCGGCGAGCTCAGCGAGCTGATAAACCGCATCACGACGAACCATTCGTTTTTCTTCCGGGAACGCGACCATTTCGACTTTCTTTCAAAGACCGTCCTTCCCGAGATCGAGGAAGGGGGAAAGGCGAAGGCCGGAGGCCTTTCCGTGAGGATATGGAGCGCCGGCTGCGCGACCGGCGAGGAGGTCTATTCGATCAGCATGCTCCTCAAGGAGCATTACGGACAGCGGCTTTCCGCGATCGACCCTGGGCTTCTCGCGACGGACATCTCCCTCGCGGCGCTCACGGAGGCGAAAGCAGGCGAATACGCGGAGGCAAAGCTTCGCGAGCTTCCCGTGAACTATCGGAACTCCTATTTCGTCAAGAAAGACGACGCGACATGGGCGATCAGCGAGGACATCAGGTCGATGGTCATGTTTAAACGGCTCAACCTCATGGCCGATTCGTATCCGATGAAGGGGCTTTTCGACGCGGTATTCTGCCGAAACGTGATGATCTACTTCAACCCGGAGTCGCGCGAGAAGGTCGTGAACGCGATCTACCGGTACGTGAAGCCGGGCGGGTATCTTTTCATCGGCCACTCTGAGTCGCTTAACCGCGAAACGTGCCCGTTCGAGTACGTCCGGCCGGCCGTGTACCGGAAAGGAGCGTAAGATGGTTTCGCAAAGCCTCAAGCAGTGCGGAATGCGCGTCGTCACGGTCGCGAACCGAAAAGGCGGCGTCGGCAAAACCTCGTCGGTCATTCAGATCGCCTCGGGACTCGCGCGGCGCGGAGAGCGCGTGCTCGCGATAGACGGCGACCCGCAGGGGAACCTCACGCTCTTCTTCGGCGGAAAGGACAAGAGGGATTTCGGCGACATGCTCGGCGCGATGGCCTCGGGCGCGAAGATAAAGACGGACGATTACGTCAACCGCGGCGTAAGACGGCGATTGGATATCATCCCCGCGAAGAACCGCAACCTCAGGCTCGAGATGCACGACACCGATATCGCGAGCGCGTATAGCCCGTTCGCGGATTTCATAGACGCGATTAAGGAGCGGTACGACTGGGTCATAATCGATTCGTCCCCGTCGAATAGCCCGCTTGAGCGGCTGCTCATCCGCGCGAGCGACGCCGTCATCATCCCGCTCGAGTTCCAGCTTTTTTCCGTTTCCGGGCTCGAGTCCATACTCGACGAGGTACAGTTCTGCGCGGGAGACGCGAACCGGGACATACGGGTTCACTCGCTCATCTTCACCAAGGCGGAAAACAGGCTTAACCGAGTCAACACCTACCGTCAGGTCTTCTCGTCCTTTCATATCCCGATCTTCGAGATATGCAAATCGGAATACGTGACGCGCTCCATCGAGAAGTCAAGGACCATCTGGGAGTGCGGGCCGTCAAGCTACGCCGCGCGCGACTACGCGCGCATAATCGAAAAAGGATTTTTGGAAACCGTATGAACGACAAAAACAAGCATAAACTAGAGGAAATGACCGGTCACATATCGCGCGCGATCGAGAAAAAGGACGGATCGTCCGGCGACTACGCGTACTCGTCGTCGCTCACCGCGCCGAAGGCCCGGCACCTGACGGGCCTCTGGAAGGTCACGGAGCATACCGAAAGCGACGTGCCGTACGTCGAAGCGTTCGCGCAGGCGACGTTCCGCGATAGACCGCACGGGCAATTAAGCTATGACGCGACCTACGAGTTTACCGGGAATCTTTGCGTCAAGCGCGTGATGCTGCACGGCACGGTCGACTCCGGGGGAAAGGACGCGGACTTCGAGTACCGCATGAGCGCGGTCCTCACCTGGGAAATCGGGCCTGACGTGCTCAGCGTTCGCCCCGTGCTCGGGTATCAGGTAACGAATATCGATGGTGTCCCGGCTGCGGTAAGGGAATTGCCGAATTCGGTCGCGGGAATCATCATCCAATATAGGCTCGAGGGAGACGAGCTCACCCTCATCGACGGTACCGACCGAAAAAAGCTCGTGAGGGCGGCGACATGACGGCGGCGAAAAGGGTCAGGGTCCTGATCGTCGACGACTCGGCGATCG
>Ga0209098_1002022_pt1 | contig 18386 bp, 15 predicted proteins | sample AD_JPNHW1_MetaG_FD_184429 | JGI IMG/M metagenome (GOLD analysis project Ga0209098, IMG submission 184429) | Active sludge microbial communities of municipal wastewater-treating anaerobic digesters from Japan - AD_JPNHW1_MetaG (SPAdes) (version 2) | ecosystem: Engineered > Bioreactor > Anaerobic... | reverse complement strand
ACATAGAGACCAAAATCAGGGTGTTGACGACCTATTATACGGTTCAGGACATTTATGTTAACCAGAAAGATGACGCTCTTGAGCTTGCCGGTATTCTTGTAAAAACGCACCCCGCCGAGCCCCAGGCCCATGCGCTTTACGGCGACCTTCTGCTGCAGGACAAGCAGTATCTTGCTGCCCGCGAAGAATTAAGAAAAGTAATTGAAATTGACAGCAGCAAGTATTCCGGCTGGGAAAGCCTCATGCAGGCCGAAGCTTCATTGCAGGACTGGAATGCCCTGCTGGATGAAAGCTCCAGTGCGCTGGAGTTGTTTCCAATGCAAGCGGTACCTTACCTTTTTAAGGGCATAGCATTATCGCAGCTAAAGCAACCCGAACGGGCAGTGAAAGCACTGAATGCAGGGGTGAAACTTGTTACCGGCAATGACCCGCTGCTTGCTCAGTTTTATTCATCGCTTGGCGACACGTATCACGAGTTGAAAGAATTCCAGCTTTCGGACGAGAATTATGATAAAGCCCTGAAAATAAATGGCGATAATTCCTATGTGCTGAACAACTATGCTTATTACCTGTCAATCAGGGGAGTACATCTCGATAAAGCTGAAACAATGGCTAAAAAGGGCGCCGAACTTGATCCGGAGAATCCTGCTAATCTTGACACCTATGGTTGGGTTTTGTTCAAACTTGGTAAATTTGATGAAGCTAAAATTTGGATTGAAAAAGCAGTATCGCTCAGCACAAAAGACGATCCTGACCTGCTGGAACATCTGGGCGATGTTTATTTCAAACTGGGCGACCAGGCCAGGGCGATGCAGTTGTGGCAAAAAGCAAAAGACACTGGCGGGAACACTGAAGAATTGTTGAAAAAACTCAAGGACGGGAAGCTGAATGAATAAGAAACACACACTTTTTTGTTGCTTGATGGTTGTTTTGGCAATGGCCGCGTTTACTTCGTGTACAAGTTCGCGCAAAGCCATCCGACACCCTTTGAAAGAAGAAGGAGCTGAATATCTGTTTGATAACCTGAAAAAACATGAGCTCAAGTTTGATGGTTTCACTGCAAAATTTTCAGCTTTAATTGAGAACAACAAGAAGGAAACATCTTTCGAAGGTCAGGTGAGAATTCAGCGCGACAGCATTATCTGGATTTCGGTCACACCACTCCTTGGGATTGAAATGGCGCGATTCATGCTCACCAACGATTCAATCAAATATCTCAACAGGATCAATTCAACATTTCTGCAGAAAAACTTTGCCTATATCAACGAGATGCTCAACAAAACCATAGATTTTGATATGGCACAGGCCTTTCTTACGGGCAATGATTTTTCGTTTTACGAGAACAGTAAGTTTAAAGCCCAGGTCGACGGGCAGGAATATAAGTTGCATACCGTCAACCGGTTAAAGCTCAAACGTTCGGTCAGAAAAAACGATCCCGAAATAAGTATCCCAATCCAAAGCATTTGGTTAAATCCCGATAATTTCAAAATATCAAAAGTTATTCTGAACGAAACTGACAAGGACAACCGCCGGTTTACAGCACTTTACAAAGAATTTGAAACTGTTGACGGGCAGATGGTTCCCTCAGAATTTGAATACAGGGTTGAGACCAACCAGGATAATGTGAGGATAAAGATCAGTTATTCAAAAATTTCCATCAATCCGGAACAGATATCGTTTCCGTTCAGGGTCCCCGAACACTATACTGAAATCCAGGAATGGAAACAGAAACCGGACGAAAAGGAATAATTATGCGATTGTTCAGGTTATACGGAAATATACTGATTTCAGGTTTCATCGTCCTCCTTTGTGTTGCATTCGGCGGTCAGCTTTCGGCTCAGAAGAATAAAACAACATTGCAGGAGCGAAAAGCAAAAATCGAAAGGGAAATCAGCTATACCAACCAACTACTGTCCGAAACAAAAAAAAGCAAACAATCCAACCTCAACCAGTTATATCTTATCAACAAGAAAATAGGCAAGAGGGAAGACCTGATCAGGGAAATAGGCAACGAGGTAACCGGCATCGACAGGGAAGTAATCCGGCTGAATGATACTATCAACAGACTGGCAAAGGCCATTGAAGACATGAAAATGGAATACGCCCAGTTGATTTACAATACTTACAAAAACCGCAATGCATACGACCGGCTCATGTTTATTTTTTCGTCGCACGATTTCAACCAGGCCTACCGTCGCCTGAAGTACATGCAGCAATACAGCGATTACAGGAAGAAACAGGCAGAGAGCATATTGAGAGCCCAGCACCTGCTCTGGGCAAAAAAAGCTGAATATGAAAAGCAGAAATCAAATAAACTGGTTTTGATTCATAATAAAGAAGTTGAAAAACAAAAGCTTACTTCAGAACAGGAAGAAAAAAACCAGACCATCAAAGGGCTGACAAAACAGGAAAAGAATCTTGGTCGTAAACTCCAGGAAAACCAGGCAGCACTCCGTAAACTCCAGCTAGCGATAGAAGCGGTTGTAGCGGAAGAAGTGAGAAAAGCCAAAGAAGAAAAAGCGCGTCAGGCTGCGGCTAGCAAAGCTGCCGCTAAACCCGCCGGCAATCCGGCAACAAAACCGGCAGCAAAAACTGTTACTGATACAAAACCTAAAACAGCACCTGTTGTTGAACCGGTAAGCATGTCGGTTACAACAGAAGAAGTAAATCTTTCGAATGACTTTGCGGGTAACAGAGGGCGGTTGCCCTGGCCGGTTGACAGGGGTGTTGTTGCAGTATCGTTTGGCGAACATGCCCACCCTGAGTTTAAAAACATTAAGGTGAAAAACAATGGAATTGACATCGCCACATCTGCTGATGCCCGGGCTAAGGCTGTTTTTCCCGGGGTGGTGTCAAGCGTTATCTCCATTGTAAACCTCAACTATGTTGTAATTATCAGGCATGGTGACTATTTAACCGTTTATTCGAACCTGAAAAGCGTAACAGTAAAAAAAGGTGATAAGGTAAAGATCCGCCAGGAAATCGGAACGTTATATACTGATCCTGAAGAAAATAAAACGATTCTTCACTTTGAACTCTGGCACAATACCTATGCTCAGAACCCTGAAATCTGGATTGCAAAATAGCCTGAGTGATAGCAGGAATCAAAGGACATAATATTGAGCTAAAAAATGCGTTTTTCATTCAAAGATGCCATTATTTGTATCTTTGCCCCTGGTTAAACCTGAAAATAGTCACACAAAATAAAAGATAAAGAACATGAGCAAGCTTGGACCCTGGGAAATAATACTGATAGTTGCAGTTGTGCTGTTGATTTTCGGTGGACGCAAAATTCCCGAATTAATGCGCGGGCTTGGACGTGGCGTCAAGGAATTCAAAGACGGGATGAAAGCCGACGATGAACCTTCAAAGCCTGGAGATAATTCCAATAAATGATCAACTTCCGGGTTTCCGGGTGCAAAGGGAATTACCTCGGGTTGTAAACCGAGCTCTCATAGCTCATAATGAGCTGGTTATAACTTCGAGCCAGCTATTTAGGCATAGAGAACATTTCAACAGGCCATTGTGAATTAATATTAAAAAACCGGCTATTCAACCACCAGGTTTTTTATATTTTTATGACCTGTTACCTGAAAAATGCGACTGAACAATTTGAAATAACCTGCTACTAAACCTATAAGTCACTTACTGCCAAGAATGAAATATTTAATCACAGTACTGATACTGCTATTTCTATTAACAGGCTATGATGTATATCCTCAGCAAACACAGCCTGCTAATGAATACACAGCTTCTTCCACAGCGCCTGTTATTGTTTACGATGACCCAATGGTTGCCGCGCTCGACAGTCTCAGCAATCTTAAATACTTTGAAAACAGTCAGCGGTTGCGGGTACAGCTATCGCAAAACAAGTATAATTTCCTGCCCAACTTTGTTCCTTCATATCCCGATTCGGTTTACTACTATCGCCTGCAGCGGCTCAATGTAGAGTCACCGATTAACTTCACCTACAATGTTTATGTTAAGAACTTCATTGATCTCTATGCCAACCGGCGCAGGGGACTCATGGAGCGGGTGATGGGCCTGGCACAGATATATTTTCCGATGTTTGAACAGAAGCTTGACCAATACAGTCTTCCGCTCGAGCTGAAATATCTTGCAATTGTTGAATCGGCACTGAGGCCCGATGCACGATCGAGAGTAGGCGCCAGTGGCTTGTGGCAGTTCATGTACGGAACCGGAAAAGTGTACGGACTTGATGTCAATTCCTATGTTGATGACAGGTGCGATCCCATTAAATCGACGGTTGCTGCCTGCCGGCATTTCAGGGATTTATACAGCATTTACAACGACTGGCTGCTGGTGCTTGCAGCATATAATTCAGGCCCCGGAAATGTTAACAAAGCAATCCGTCGATCAGGCGGCAAGAAAACTTTCTGGGAGATAAGGCCTTTTCTTCCCGCTGAAACGCGCGATTATGTGCCCGCCTTTATTGCCGTAAATTATGTTATGAGCTATGCTGCAGAACATAATCTCTATCCTGTAATGCCCCGGATGGTTTACCACGAAATTGATACAGTTGCTGTGCGACAGCCGGTTAATTTTGCCCTGCTGTCAGAAAAACTGCAAATTCCAATCGAAGACCTCCAATTCCTTAATCCGAATTTCCTGAAAGGATATATTCCGGCTACAGATGCCAACCCTTATTATCTGAGGCTTCCACAGAAATCTGTGGCTGATTTTGTGAACAACGAACCGGCTCTTTACGCGTTTTTCCAGCTGAAACCTTACGAACCATCCCAGGTTGTGTCGACCGACGAACCTGAATTTATCCTGAAAAAGAAAACCCACAAAGTTCACAAAGGAGAAACCATTGCTACTATCGCACGCAAATATCATTGCACTACAACTGAAATTAAGCGATGGAACCGGCTTAGAAGCACTAAGCTGAAATATGGACAGAACCTGGCTATTTATACCCGTGTAAAGAATCCGGATTATGAAGCCAGCCTGGCTCTGAAGGCAAAGCAAGCTAAAGATAAACAGGAACTTATGGTCCCTGATAGTGTGGATACAACGATTGCTGACGCCGATACACTTGTGGGTGATGATGAAACTGTAACCAGCAATGATATACCGGTACAAAAGCCAAAGCCGGTTTTAACAACTGTAAAAAATAATGCCACTCAACCCGTAAAACCTGTTTATCACATTGTAAAAAAAGGAGAATATCTTTCAAAAATTGCAGCAAAACATCATGTTACAATTGACCAGTTGAAAGAATGGAATAACCTGGGTAAGAGTACGGTTTATGTGGGTCAGAAACTGAGAGTCAGCGATCCGTCGCAAACTGCGCTGGCCTCCAATACTCCTGATACTGCGGTTAAATCATCAACTGCCAGGGTAAGCGGTGCTGAAAAGCATTCAAACGTAAAGAATATAACTTATACCGTTCAGGCAGGCGATACCCTGTGGAGCATAGCCCAGAAATACGAAGGCGTTACGGTTGAGCAAATCAGGCAATGGAACAACATATCAAAATCTAGCAACCTTAAGGTGGGGCAGAAAATAAAAGTCATACTACCAGGAGGTTGATCCCTGACAAAGCTTTTTTCACAGGCTGTTTAAGATTTCATTTTTTTCATGACATTTGAATCTTTAACAGCCTTAATTTTTTTGTTATGCGAAAACTCATTCTTCCCTTTAGCCTGGTAATAGTTGCCTTGATAATTAATGGCTGTACCGATGTAAAAAACAGCGGTAAAGCCAATGCAACCGGCAAGAGCTCTGAAATTCTGATTGTATGTGAGAAGGCTCAGTGGGACGGAATTATCGGTAAATCGATCAAAGACTTGTTTGGCGCCGAAATGGAAGGCCTCCCTGAATCAGAAGCCAGATTTTCCATGGTAAATGTGCCTTACAACAGCTTTTCGAGGTACCTTCAGCCACACCGTAATGTTTTTATCGTGGATGTGAAGCCGGGCAATGGTAAAACCCAGGCCAATGTTCGCCAGGATGTATGGTCGCACCCTCAGCGGGTCGTTGAGATAAAAGCAGCCAGCGATACTGCCTTTGTGAACTATTTCAATCATTACGGCGAGGCTATTTGTGAGCTGTTTGAACAAAATGAACTGGCTTGCAATCATGCGGTAAACAGTTTAAACCGCAACGGAAAAGCCGAAGCAGAAATCGTGAAAACCCTCGGGCTGAAGATGGTGATCCCATCAGATTTTTACCTTGCCAAAAAGGAAAACGGTTTTATATGGCTCCGCAAGGAAACAAGCGAAATGAGCCTTGGCATACTTATATATGCTTACCCTTACACGGACACTTCACAGGTTTCATTTGAGAAAATTTGTGCTGAACGAAATCAGAGAACATCACAATACATCCCCGGCCCGTCAGCAGGATCATACATGCTGATAAGTGATGATGTAATTAAACCTGTTTCAAAGTCTATTAAATTCAAAAACCGGTTCGCAGTTGAAACCCGTGGTTTATGGTACACAAAGGGAGATTTTATGGGCGGGCCTTTCGTTAATATCTCAGTAATTGATGAATCGAAGCAGAGAGTTGTAGCGCTTGATGGATTTGTGTACCGGCCTAACAAAGAAAAACGCAGTTACATAAGGCAACTCGAATCAATACTTTGGGATGCCGATTTTGATACGGCTGTGGTTAACAAGCAAAGCAAATAATGCGCTGCAGGTTATTCGGTTATGAAAACGTTTCGATAAATGCTTATACCTTAACACCTAACTAATTAACCATGAAGTACATCTTGATTGCCTCAGTTGCCATGCTTGCATGGTTATGGCCTCAGCAAACGCAGGCCCAGGTTAAACCCGATAATATCGTAGGATTTTATATCACGTACGATGATGATACGGGAGCCGAAAAATCACAGGTTCAGATTTTTAAATCCACCAATGGCAAATACTATGGGAAAATAGTATGGTTGAAAGAGCCGCTCAAAAACGGTAAACCCAAGGTTGACGATAAGAACCCTGAAGCAAAGCTTCAAAATCGTCCGATCATAGGGCTGGAAATACTCAAAGGCTTTGTTTTCGATAAGGATGACAAAGAATGGAACGATGGCACAATTTATAACCCGTCGAGCGGTAAAACGTATAGCTGCTACATCAACTTCGAATCGCCCACCAAAATAAAAATAAGGGGTTATATCGGCGCTTCCTGGATGGGGTTGGGTAAGACTGCCTACTGGACCAAGGAGCCGGCACAGCGCAAATAAGAGCCCGGCTACCGGTTTGTTTTTTCAACAGAAAAGCCCAGCATGCGGAATCCGTCGGCAAGGCTTTGCTTTACCGGAATAAAAGTATAACTGAAAGATTCTAGGAATTTAGCCGAAGAATACTTTTGTTTTCTGCTCAACGGCCTGACGATCTCAGGCGTGAATAATGGTTTGGTGCGTGCAATCCAGCTGTAAACGTAATTCAATCGCCATAGAAGGCTTAGCAAAGCCCGGTTCAGTGGGATGTACGGTGGTTTTTTTCCAAGAATATCAGTGCCCGTACTGATGAATTCCCTAAACGAAAGGTTCTCGTTCGTAAGCAGGAATTTCTGGGCATTTATATCACTTTCCATCAGGAGTATCATGATGGTGGCTACGTCACGCACATCGATGTAACTATTGGAACCACCGGTATAAAATTGGTGCAGCCGGTTCAGATTTTGAAAAACCTGGTTGGAAGAGGCACTTTTGAACGACACGCCAAGTATTACTGAAGGATTAACAATAACAGCATTCAGGCCTTCAGCAATGCCACGCCAGACTTCACGTTCAGCTGAATATTTGCTTATTGCGTAGCCGCTGTTTTTCCCCGATGGTTTCCACAATGCTTTCTCATCAATTATGTCGCCCGTTTCGGGGATTCCAAGCGCGGCCACAGAACTAACATGTAAAAGCTTCCTGATGTTATGTTTCAGGCAGGCATTGACAATATTGGCAGTACCAGCGGCATTTATTTTCATCATCAGTGCATTATCACCGCTGTAAAATGAGACCAATGCCGCACAATGATACACTTCATCCACACCCACAAGTGCCTGGTCAATTGAAGTAATGTCGGTGATATCCCCCTCCACCCACTCAATCAACGAATACTGCAATTCGGAAGTTCCGGGCAGCAGGCGGTAAAGCTTTTTAACATGAGCGGTCTGGTTATAATCCCGTACTAGTGCACGGACTTTTTTCCCACGATTGGTAAGCTCAACTAGCAAGTGTGATCCCAGTAATCCTGTGCCACCTGTAACCAGTATCATGTTATTTGACTGAATTTTTGATCAGGGGTTATTTATTGATGACTTCGAGTGCTTTAAGAAATGCCTTATCGGTTCGCAGATAAATAGGGTAGAAACCGTCATCATTAAAGATATTTCTGGCGATAAAGGCTTTTAGCAGTTCCGATATCCTGATTTGAGAAACAGCTTTTGACGCAGCAGTTGCTCTTATTCCGCTGTTTTCAGCGGCGGCAACAAACTCTGAGTAAATAGCCGGTGTTATCGTAAACGACTTATCAAAGGTCTTCCAGTCCTTGTACCGGGTAATTTCAGCCCTGTGATGGTCGGAGTAGTCGAATGCAAACTGGTAGAGAATACCCTTATTCACCGATTCGTTGAAGAACGAAAAAGATGAGTCCCTGTCAACAGGTATGAACACATCGGGCATGATGCCACCTCCTCCGTAAACTGTTTTTCCGCCGGGTGTGGTGTATTTCAGTGAATCATTGAGTTTCACGCTGTCGGCGCTCTCAAGTTCGCCGTCTTCGAAACGGTGATAATACTCCAGGTAATAGTCTTCGGTACCGTTTGTGTATGGTTTTTGGATGCAACGGCCGGTTGGCGTGTAATAACGGGCCACTGTCAGTCGCATGGCTGAGCCATCGTCAAGGTTAAGTTGTTCCTGAACAAGGCCTTTGCCAAATGAGCGCCTGCCGACAACTGTTCCGCGGTCGTTATCCTGAATGGCGCCGGCCACAATCTCGCTGGCTGATGCCGAAGTTTCATCAATTAAAACAACTACCGGAAGGTTGTCCCATTCGCCTTCGGAAGTTGCATAAGCAGATTGTTTGGGACGATGAAGGCCTTTTGTATAAACAATCAGTTTTTTTGCCGGCAGAAACTCATCAGAAACGGAAATTGCTTCGTTCAGATAGCCTCCGGCATTTCCCCTCAAGTCAAGAATGATTTTTTTTATTCCCTGTTCTTTAAGTTTTTTGAGCGCTTCGGCCAGTTCATCATGTGTAGTAGCTGAAAACTTGCTTAGTTTGATGTACCCGACATCTTTCGAAACCGGATAGGTGATATCGATGCTCCAGGTGGGTATGGCATCGCGCACAATGGTAAAGTCAATGATTTTGCTGACCCCTTTTCGCCTGATACCAACTTTCACTTTGGTTCCTTTCGGTCCCTTGAGCAGTTTCATCACCTGTTCATTGGTGATTTTGATTTTAGCAACATTTTTTCCGTCAACCTGCACAATGCGGTCGCCCCCGCGTATGCCGAGCTTCTCGGAAGGGCCGCCCGGAACGGTATTCATTACAATAATCGTATCGTATTCAATACGGAACTGAACGCCAATGCCGTCAAACTTACCCATCAGCGGGTCGGTGGCGTCATGAAAATCGGAAGCAGGAATAAACTGCGAATGCGGATCAAGGCTCGACAGCATTCCGTTAATAGCCTCTTCGTTCAGCTTTTCAACATTCACAGTATCCACATAATTCTGCTTAATGTATTGTATGATCTGTTCCAGCGAGTTACCCGATTTCTTGCCCAATAAAAACGCATGGTTTGAAACAAACGAAACGCGCATGAGGTAGTAGCCAAGCAGTAAACCTGTTGCCAGGGTAAGCGCAAAGGCAATCGGCAGATAAATATTTGAACGGTTGTTCTGACTCATAAATGATTGGTAATCAATACCGGTGTTAATTCAACTTGTATTTTTCGGCAGTTTTCCTGATCGCTTCAGCCGACCACATCGTAAACATGCTGACTACTTTGGCCCGGTCGTAACCTTTGCCTCCGTCTTCGAGCAGCGCGGAGTCCTGCGTGTGAAGCCGGTTTCCTTTTCCGTCAAGGATCACGAATACCGGGAATCCAAACCGCTGAGGGTATCCCAAATCAGCCAGAATTTTCCGGTTTTCGTTCTCACGGCTGAAGTTTACCAGTACAACTTCATAATTGGCTTTAACCAAGCTGTCGAGCTGGTGATCATCCTCAATCATTTTATGAAAACGGAGGCACCACGGGCACCAGTTGCCGCCAATCTGGAGGAAAACATGTTTGCCGGTTTTTGAAGCCGCTTCTATTGCCATACTGATATTCTTAGCCGCATCAGCATCCGGGTTATAAATAAGCGGTTTTTTCTCCACCTGCCCGGTATTCTGGGAATACAGAAAAGAAGCTGAGAATAAAATGATGACCAGTAAAAGAAGTTTCTTCATTATCATGATTAAACGGTGGTAAAAGTAACTAAAATCAGGATATGCAGGCTTTCATGTAAGCCAGGGAGAGCCGGTTGCTGTTGTGCCGCGAATATTCCTGCTATTACTATCTTTATCAGGAATTATTGAACCAGAAATGAGACTTATTAAACATAGCAGCCATTTTCTTACCGGTATTTTGGTCATATTATCGTTTGCAGGTAATACCACCAGGTTAAACGCTCAAACCGAAGAAAATGTTTTAAGATTCGGTATGGTGACGGATGTTCATTATGCCGATATCCCCGATAATGGCAGCCGTACATACAGCCGTTCACTCGTGAAGCTGAAGGCATTTGTGGATACCATGAACCGGCTTAAACCTGATTTTGTGATTGAACTGGGCGATTTTAAGGACATGGACACACCCCCGATCCCTGCCAAAACCCTGATCTATCTTGACAGGGCCGAAAGAACATTTGCCGGTTTCAAAGGTCCCAGGTACCATGTAGCCGGCAATCACGATATGGATTGCATTCCCAAATCCAAATTCCTTTCAATCGTTGAAAATACCGGCACCGATCAGGGGAAAAGTTATTATTCTTTTAATATGAAAGGATTTCACTGTGTTGTGCTGGATGCGTGTTTCGATTCGGCCGGAGCTGATTACAACAGCGGCCAGTACAAATGGGAAGATGCAAACATACCAGGGCCGGAATTACAGTGGCTTCGAAAAGATTTAAAAAAGAGCCGGTTGCCTTCAGTTGTATTTATTCATCACCGCCTCGACCGCGCAGGGGCATATTTCGTGAAAAACGCAGCGGTTGTCAGGAGAATACTTGAACGCTGCGGCGATGTCAAAGCTGTTTTCCAGGGGCATTATCACGAAGGTTACTTTCAGTGTATCAATAACATACCGTATTACACACTTAAATCATTGGTTGAAGGCAATTCGCCACAGGGATATAACTTTGCTATTGCTGACGTTTCGAAAGGCAGTGTCAGTGTAACCGGGTTTGGCGAAATTGAAACTCAAGCATTGCGCTGCCCGGGTGAAGTGCCCGAGGGGAAATAATAAACCTGCCGGATCCTGAGAATCCGACAGGTTTAACAATTTTGTATGATTATCAGAACGGCAGATCGTTCACTTCGGCACTGTCGCCGGCCAGTGGCTCATCAAAAGGGCTTCCGTTTGAAGGTGGTGCAGCCTGAGGAGCAGCCGGTGCGGCAGCGGCAGTTGCTGCCTGTTTTTCAACTTTCCAGGCACGGGCTTCGGTGTACCAGCGCTGGTTGTATTCGCGGCTTTCGAGGTCAAAATATATTTTTACCACTTCGTTTTCAACCAGCGGCGACTGATCAATCTTATCGCCCCACAGCGAGAAACAAACCTTTTTCTGAAACCCGCCGGCTTCAATTTCAATTACGAATTCCTGTTTGCGCCATTCACCATTGCGGCCTTGTCCTGTAACGAGGGGTAATACCCTTGTAATTCTTCCGGTAATGTCCATGTAAAAAATGATATTAATTGAGAATGCTAAAATAGTTCATTTCTCTTTTTAGTGATCGCCGGTCGAGTGATTGTTGAAAAAAACAACCTGAATCGGTGGAAATGCATAGTTTTGACAAACATTTCTGTTAACGCCCGGATTACAAAAGATGCAAATTGTCGCCGACGATAAAATTCCTTTCCTCAAAGGTGTTCTCGAGCCTTTTGCAGCGGTGAAGTATCTTCCCGGGTCGGAAATTTCGCGGGAGGATGTTCTTCAGGCCGATGCCCTCATTGTCCGCACCCGCACCCGCTGTGACAGCCGTTTGCTGGGAGGCACGCAGGTTAAATTCATCGCCACAGCCACCATCGGCCACGACCATATTGACAAGGATTTTTGTAAAAATACGGGAATTGTATGGACAAATGCTCCCGGCTGCAATGCTTCATCGGTGATGCAGTATATGGCTTCGGCCCTCATCACGATTCAGAAAGAAAGAGGGGTAAAACTTGAAGGCAAGACCCTTGGAATTATTGGCGCAGGACACGTTGGGAAGCTGGTACAGAAACTTGCGGGAATTCTCGGCATGAACGTTCTTCTAAACGACCCGCCAAGGGAAAGATCGGAAGGTGCCGGAGAATTCACCGGTTTGCAGCAGGTGCTCACTCAGTCGGATTTTGTAACGCTGCATGTTCCTTACACAATTGCAGGTACTGATAAAACCCGGCACCTGATAAATGCCGGATCTATATCGCTAATGAAGCCGTCAGCCTGGCTTATCAATACTTCGAGGGGTGAGGTGGTGGAAACACGGGCATTGAAAGCAGCCCTTGACCTGAATATAATTGCCGGTACAGTGCTTGATGTGTGGGAAAATGAGCCTGAAATTGATCGTGAACTGCTTGGAAAGGTATTCATTGCAACTCCACATATAGCGGGTTATTCGGCTGACGGCAAAGCCAACGGCACCGCCTTGTCAGTGAGGGCGCTTAGCACGTTCTTCGATTTGCCGCTCACAGCATGGTATCCCGAATTGATGCCCGGCCCTCTAAACGAACGAGAGCTTAAAAAAGACAACCATGAATCACCAATTGCCTTTCTAGAAAGGGCGGTTTTACACACATATAACATCTTGACAGACAATTACCTGCTTCGTAAAGATCCGGCAAACTTTGAAAAAATACGAAACTATTACCCTGTCCGAAGAGAGTTTAATGCATATTCAATTCAACCTGGTTTCTTAACAACCACCGAGAAAGAAAAATTTGGCAAATTGGGTTTCGGGCTATAATCTCGCAATTATAATCAGGAATTAAGTAGGTTATCACGTTTCAATATATTCTATTTTACTAAATTTGAATATTTAATCAATCATCATGAAACGCATCTTCTTACTCATCGGCCTGTGTGTTATTACATGGACAGCTACAAAGGCTCAACTTCAATCAAATGTTAAGAAAGTAAACAAACAGGAATGGGAAATTGTACAGAAAGCTAAACGATATATTGCTTCGAGCCTAAACCTGGTTTTTTACCTTGCCTGCGATAATGTTCCGGGCTGGGACGCCAACCTTGTTGGTAGCCATAGTGCGGTTTTTGGAGACGACCTGTATGGAAACAAGGAGCATGCCATCGTTTTCTCAGCCGGGCATAACGGCTTGCAGGCCCGACCTGATGACTACATCAAGGGTGATTTTTCGATTTCGGTTTTTGTCAAGGTGGAATCTGTCAGCAAATGGAGCAGGATTATTGATTTTGGCATCGGGCAGAACAATTCAAACATAGTCTTTTCAAATTCTGCATCCATGAGCGGGATCCCCGGGATGGCCATATACAAAGGTGAAGGCTCCGATATAACACAGATACGGGGCAAAGAGAATAACCGGCTTAAAGAAGGAGAGTGGCGACAGATTGGAGCAACCCTGAAAGATAACGTAGCCACGCTTTATCTTGATGGTGTCGAGATCAATAAGGTTGACAATTTTTACACTCCCGGCAATGTACACCGCCCGATGTGCCTGATTGGCAAAAGCAATTTTGAAGGCGAAAGCAACTTCTATGGCAGCATGGATGATCTCAGAATTTATAACAAAGCGATCAGTGATATAGAAATGAAACTGCTGGCAGGCTGGATTTTTGAACTCGACAGCATACCGGTTGATACCCTGCAAAAAACTGTACCACAGCCATCCGGATCAACATCAGGGCAGAAGCCCGGAGGATCAGACCCCGGTTCAGGAACAGCTCAAAAAACCGTATCACAGCAATCTGGTTCAACATCGGGGCCGTGGACGGTTCCGCCCCAATCCGGAACTGGTAAATCAAGTCCCTTCCCCGATGAACCTTTTCCGCTTTTATGTTCAAAATATACCTATAAAACCCTTGAAACCGTTGAGCCAAAATCGAGAGAACAGATTGAGGCAGATATAAATAAACTGTATGCTCCATACAATAAGACCAACTGGCATATCAAGGGCGATTTTTCTATGGCAAGAGCTTACTGCAAAGCAGGTGACGAAGAAAAGTGGGAGCATAAATTCGTGATGTTCAGTAAAGGTGACAACGGTGTGCAATTGTGCAATACTATGGGAAATGAAGGATGGGAGATGGTTTACTTCCAGTTGTATGGAGCTACTTTCAGCCGCCCTTTAAACCCGTCGCTTCAGAAAAAGTGGGAATATACCATTGTTAGTCCGCCGGAATATGCAAAAGATGAGAAAGAGCTAAGTACAAACCGAACAGCTGCCGAAGCCTTCCTGAATGAATACGGCAAACAGGGTTGGGAGATTCTGAGTATTATGCGCAATCAGCACATCATGAAGAGGGAAGCAGGAGCGGGTCTTACTTACGAATACAGGATTATACAGGCTTCAGGGATCGTGCCTTTCGAACTGTCGGCCAGTGGATGGGAATTCGGAGCCTGCCCTGCAATACAGAACAGTGTGAATTTCCTCACGCCTATTGTGATAAAGAAATCGAGCAATCCGCAATATAGAATCTATATTGCTGAGCAGTTAGAACGGTTGGGAATGCTTGGTGGCGGCAACACCAACGTTTACAATGACCTTGATGCAGCAATTCAGAAATATGCATCTCTCGGATGGAAATATGAAGACTTGTCGGATGGCCTGGAGAATGCCAACATTGTTTTTTCAGCTCCGTTGAACTGCCTCGACCCCCATAAACCGGTCATATACTGTAATTATGCCGCCGGTGACCCCGCTGCAACGTTCCTGGCAGCCCGTTTTACTGAATTTTTAAGAGGCGAAAACTATAACCAGATCATTCCTTATCCAAATGCCGGTAAGGAAGAGGTCATGAGCAAAGCGAAGGAATCAGTACAACTGCAGATCTCCGGTTTAAAGGGGAATTCGCCGCTGCCTGAGATCGATGATTTTTTCTTTTCCGACCTCGGTTATGCTGTGAATGCGCAGTTTGTGGTAAATGGTCAGCTGAAAAGTTTCGAATTTAAGCAGAACCTGAGCCGTGAAGAAATGCAGGCGAAATTTGGCGAAATGCTTAAGGCAAAAGGGGCGATGAGAAAATGATGCCGGTTACCAGAATGTTTGCTTAGATAAATTTTTTTAAGGACCTTTGATAAATTGAAGAAGGATATTTAGGATAACACAAACATTATCAGGCTTTTAGAATCTGATTAATCATGAAAAAAATATATACTTTTTTAATAATTGTTATCGCAATTGTTTCTTGTTCGAAGGACGATGGGTTCGATTTACCGATTGTTCACACGGGTGAAGTAACCGGCATTACTTCCGAAGGAGCGGATTTCAGTGCGAAAATCACCAATATGGGCAAGTATGACATCATCGAGTACGGTTTTGTCTGGGACTACAAATCAAAGCCAACAATTGAAAAATCGGAAAAGTATATATTGGAGGGAAATCCTTCCGCAGGGGTTTACAGCCACTCTGTCTCCACCACGCTTAACGAAGGAATTGAGTATTATGTCAGAAGTTTTGTGAGGACAACCCAATCGATTACTTATGGTGAAGAGGTGTCATTTATGAGCCTTGGCAGTAAAGCCCCGGAAATAACCGGATTCCTGCCCCGGGAAGGCAACCTGAATGATACACTGACAATTACAGGACATAATTTTAGTTACATAAGAGAGAATAACCATGTAATGATAGGGCCGTTTCCTGCAGTCGTTATTAAAACAAGCCAGGATACAATCATGGCAATTGTTCCTGATCAGCTTGACACGATAGCTGCAACGGTAAAGGTATCAATCCTTGGGAATGAAGCTGTTTCAACCGGGAGGTTTAACCTAATTCCACCTGTCATCAACGATTTTTCCCCAAAAACCGGAACTTTTGGAGATCAAATTTCAATATTCGGCGATAAGTTTCTGAAAAACCCGGCATCGCTGCATGTATATTTCGGTGATTTTATTGCGAATATTGTAAGCATTCATAATGAAATTATCGTTGTGACTGTTCCTGATGGCCTCATCGCCAGGAATTCAAATATAAAGGTCGTGATGAATAATTTAACAGCAATATCTGCTGAGAATTACCGGTTATCCTCTTTGGTGCTTAACGATTTTTCACCTAAAGTGGTGCTTACCGGAAATACAATTACACTTACCGGTAACAACTTCAGCCCCATTGCGACCAATAACAAGGTTAAAATTGGCGGACTACAGGCAACCGTTACCAGTTCTTCACTAAATGAATTGCACGTTACTGTGCCATTTCAAAATTCAGGAAATTATACCTCACGAAATGTCACTATTAATGTTCAGGTAGCCGGAGAAGAGGATAGTTACAACGGCACTCTCCTGATTAACGATAAATGGTTCAGGTTAAAGAATTCACCAATCTCAGTCAACGATCCGAACTATGCCTGGGGCTATGTATTTGCCAATTGTTTCGTGTCGGGCGGGAAAGCATATATTGGTTTAAATGGGAAAGGTGAGTTTTGGGAATATGATATACAGAACGATCATTGGAAAAGGCTGGCCGATTTTCCCGGGGTGGTCAGGTGGCACGGGACAGGATTTGTTTTGGATAATAAGATTTACTTTGGCACAGGGGTTCACTATTTCCAATATTTCAAAGACTGGTGGGAATATGATATAAGTAATAACAGCTGGCAGCAGAAAAATGACTTCCCAAACGGGGAAAGAATGGGGGCAGCTGCTTTTACAATTTCTGATGTCGGATATATTGGCACGGGCCGGGATGACGGAAACCACTCTTCTGGCTTCAATGATTTCTGGAAATATAATCCCTTGAATGATACGTGGAATTATGTTACAAAATACGCTTTCGATGACTATGTCGGAACCTGGCTGGCTGTGGCTGTCAGCCAACTTTCCGATGTATATATAGGGGCGGGTAATGTACCATTTTCGGGTGAATATAGTTCCTGGATGTATAAATATAATCCGGCGTCAAACCATTGGACAAAGATTGCCAATTACCCTTTTGCCGGCAGTAACAATTATGCCATGGGATTTACACTTAACAACAAGGTTTACATCAGCACATCTTTTACCAATGACTTTTATTATTATAATGAAAGTTCCAATAACTGGACAAAACTCCAGACGGATATTCTTACCGATTATAAATTAGGCATTGCTTTCAGTGCCAATGGTAAAGCCTATGTTGGACTTGGAACTGATAATGCCATGTGGGAATATGATCCTTCAAGATAAGACACGTTATGAAAAACTTATATACAGTAGTAGTTTTAGTCCTGTTGGGCAGTATAAGCCGGGCTCAGTTACCCGATAACAGAATTAATCTCAGTATCGGTTATTCATACGGGTTTTTTTCCGGAGGTGAAGTCTTTGAAGAAAGCAGCCTGGTAGCTCCTTCGCTTTTTTCAAATTATAACAGACTAATGGGTTTTACACTAAAGTGTTTTGTGAAACCATTAAATTGCCTGAGTATCGGGATCGGGTATAATTGTCTGTTTGCTTCAGATTGGGAAGCAAAAAACTATCATACTTATGATGATTCTAGAATGTCAATAAACTCATTTTCGCCAGCAATACAATTCCACACCAAATATGCCGAGCATGGCATTTTCAACCGGTTGAAATTAAATGCCGAAATTGGGACTGCCATTGGCCCGGCGAATATCAAGCTGGAAAATCCGGTATTGGAAATTCATGGTCAAACGGGTGAAATACCGCAACCAATGACCGAGACAAACATCTTTTATGGCCTGGTTGCCGGGGCAGGATTTGAATTAGTGATCAGGAACCAACTTGGCGCTTTCGGCAGCTATACATATCACCAAAACAGGATTAATCCAAGGCTTTATGCTGATAACAGCTTTTCATATGCTGAATTTTCGCTGGGGTTAAAAATAAATCTGGCCAAGGATAAACACTATTATAATTAATTCATTATGAGAGCATTATTTACTATTTTCATAACACTTGTTTTTCTTTCAGCTTGTTTTTCACAAAAGAACAAAGCTTACAGGTCATTTCCTTCCGAAAGTAAAACAATTTATG
>Ga0209098_1002021_pt1 | contig 18386 bp, 11 predicted proteins | sample AD_JPNHW1_MetaG_FD_184429 | JGI IMG/M metagenome (GOLD analysis project Ga0209098, IMG submission 184429) | Active sludge microbial communities of municipal wastewater-treating anaerobic digesters from Japan - AD_JPNHW1_MetaG (SPAdes) (version 2) | ecosystem: Engineered > Bioreactor > Anaerobic... | reverse complement strand
GGTTGACCGTCAGGCTTTCCCGCTTCGAGGAGATGTACGCGAGCGCGTTGACGTGCGCCTCGGCGAGGTCGGAGACGTGCACGTAGTCGCGGACGCAGGTGCCGTCGCGGGTGTCGTAGTCGTTGCCGAAGATCTGAAGCTCCTTGCGCCAGCCCATCGCGACCTCCATGACGATCGGGAGGAGGTTCTGCGGGTTCCGCTCGAGCCCCACGACGTCGCCGTCGACGTCGTAGCCGGCGGCGTTGAAGTAGCGGAGCGCGGCGAACTTGATCCCCTTGAGCTCGTCGTACCAGCGAAGGAAGCGCTCGATCTCGAGCTTCGTGAAACCGTAGTAGCTTTCGGGCTTCGCCGGATGGCTTTCGTCGATGGGCACGTAGGACGGCGTGCCGAAGATCGCCGCGCTCGACGAGAACACGATATTCCGGCAGCCGTGGCGGCTGGCGGCGTTGAGGATGTTGATCGTGCCGGAGATGTTGTTGAGCGAGTACTTCTCGGGCTCGGCCATCGACTCGCCGACGGCCTTGAACGCGGCGAGGTGGACGCACGCGTCGAAGCCGCGCGCGAAGGCCGCGTCGATGTCCTCGGGATGCATGATGCTCCCCGCGATGAAACCCGCGTTGGGGAAGAGGTTGATGAGGAGGCCGGAGGACAGGTTGTCGAATACCGTAACCTCGTGCTTTGCCGCGAGAAGCGCCTTGGTGACGTGACTTCCGATGTAGCCCGCACCGCCGATGACCAGAACCTTCATAGTGTGTCCTCCAAAAAAAGCTTAACCGATTTCCATCGCGCGCGCAGCTAAATCAGGCGCGCCTTACTAAAGTCATTTGCATTCCTCGAGCGCGAGGGAAACGCTTTCCCACTCGGCCGAGAGGCTCTCCGTAAGCGCGGCGAGCCGTTCGATCTCTGCCTGGACCGCGCGGCTTTTCGCGCCGTCCGAATAGACGGCGGGGTCGGCGAGCGCCGTCTCCTGGGCCTTCTTATCGGCTTCGGCCTTCTCGATCTCCGCGAGGAGCCGCGCTTCCTCCCGCTCGAGCTTGCGCCGCTCGGCCTTGAGCCGCTTGTCGTCCTCGCGGGACTGTATCGCGCGGGCCTTCGCGTCGGGCTCGGAGGCGGCGGATTGCCGGTCGCCCGAGGCGGCGCGCGAACCAGGGCCCGAACCGCCTGAGCCCTCGGCGCCCGAGGCCTCGCGCTCGAGGCGCTCCGTATAGTAGCGATAATCCCCGGGGAAGTTGCGCACCCGCGAGGGAATCCCGCCGCCCGAGGCGGTGAGCTCGACGACGCGCGTCGCGAGCGATTCGATGAACCCGCGGTCGTGGCTCACGAAGATGACCGTGCCGCCGAAGCCCTTGAGCGCCTCGAGGAGCACGTCCTTCGAATGGAGATCGAGATGGTTCGTCGGCTCGTCGAGTATTAAAAGATTCACCGGCTTGAGGAGGAGCCGCAAGAGCGCGAGGCGGCTCTTCTCCCCTCCCGAAAGGACGTCGAGCGATTTGTAGATGTCGTCGCCCCGGAACAGGAAGGCGCCGAGCATGTCCCTGATGCGCGGGATGAGCGCCGTCGGTGCCTCGCCTTCCAAGAGATCGAGGATGCGCGCGGAACCGGTGATGGTCTCGGCGTTGTCCTGCGAGAAGTAGCCGGTGATGACCCCGGCGCCGAGGTTCATGGTCCCCGAATAGTCGGGGTCGACGCCCGCGAGTATGCGGAGCAAGGTCGACTTACCCGCGCCGTTACGCCCGACGACGACGAGGCGCTCGTCCTTCTCGAGGACGAGATCGAGGTTCTCGATGACGTGACGCTCGCCGTAGCGCTTACAAAGTCCTTGCGTCGTGAGGACGAGGCGGCCCGTATGGGGCGCTGGCGGAAACTGAAAATGGATCTTCTTGAGGCTTTCGGGGATCTCGATCCGCTCGAGCTTCTCGAGGTGCTTGATGCGTTCCTGCACCATCGCTGCCTTGGTGGCCTTGTAGCGGAACCGCTCGATGAGCGCCTCGGTCTTCTCGATTTCCTGCTGCTGTTCGTTATAGCGCTTGATGAGCGACTCGAGCTCCACCGCGCGTACCTTCTCGTACTGGGTGTAGGTGCCGACGTACCGCTTGAGCGTCCCGCCGAAAAGCTCGTAGATCTCGTTGACCGTCACGTCGAGGAAGAAGCGGTCGTGGCTGACGATGAGGAAGCCGCCCGTGAAATCGCGGAGCCATCCCTCGAGCCAGCCTCGGGCCTCGATGTCGAGATAGTTCGTCGGCTCGTCGAGGAGAAGGATGTCGGGGCGCTCGAGAAGGATCTTCGCGAGGGCGATGCGCATCTGCCAGCCGCCCGAGAACTCGTCGACCTGCCGCTCGAAATCGGATTCCTCGAAACCGAGCCCCAGGAGGGTCGTCTCGGCAAGGGATCGGCGGCGGTGCCAGCCCGATTCCTCGAGGGCGACCTGCGCCTCGTGATGCTCCTCGACGAGGCGCGCGGTGCGTCCGTCGTCGGGCGGGAGGCGCGCGAGCTCGTCCCCGAGCGAGTCGAGGAGGGCGGAAAGTTCCATGCCGCGGGTAAAGGCGGTCTCTATCTCGGCGGCGAGGGTCCGTCCCGTGTGGACGATCCCCGACTGCGGGAGGAAGGACACGCGCGTGCCTTTCTGGATCGCGCGCTCGCCCGAGTCCGGCTGGATGAACCCGGCGAGGACCTTCATGAGCGTCGACTTTCCCGAGCCGTTCGCGCCGGCGAGCGCCGCCTTGGTGCCGGAGGCAAGGTTCAGCGAGACATTGTCGAGAATGTCCCGGTCGCCGAAGGCGAGTGAAACGCGAGAAAACTGGACGAATGCCATCAAGAGCCGCCTGAGCCGGAGTTGCCGGGAGTGAAGAAGATGACGGTCGGCGAGAGGGAGCGCGCGGTGACGACGTTGTCCTTGATCGAGGATTCCGAAAGGGACTCGAGCTTGAGGCCCTTGCCGGAAACCGCGTAGAGGAAATGCGTCCAAGCGCGGGCGTTCTCGAATTTGAACGAAAGCACGCCGTCATACTCGGGCGCGACGCCGTTCGGGAGGAAGCACCGCACGTCAACCATGCCGCCCGAGCCAGAGCCCGCCGGGATTACCGAGGGTGTTAGGAGCTGGTAGCCGCTCCAGAGGAAACGGCCGTCTTCGAGAAACCTGATGACGCCGTAGTTGCCGGAGGAGAAGCCGGGACCGCGCTTGACGATCTCGGCGATAAGGTCGGCGCGCCGGGATTTTTCCGTCGCGATGAGGTCGGCCGGGGCTATGTCGAGGCTTGAGAAATAGAGCGCGTGGGGCATGCCGTTCGAGTCCGAGTACTGCACGAGGATCGAGTCGCTCTTCCTGATCTGCACGGTCAGGGTGCTTCCCTCGAAACGATAGAGGCCCTCGTCGGCCTTGACGATCGCGGTGTACGGGAAGGTGATGAGCCCCTCTGCCGTCTGCACGCGCGCGACGCCCGCGTCCTTGCCGGGGAAGAAGCCCCATTGCGGGTCGATGCGGTCGAGATCGATGCGGTCGTCCGCGATCATCGTGCGATAGCTATCGGGATACCAAGCCCGCGCGAGCAGGTTGTCGAGGCTAGAGTCCGCCCCCGAGCCCGAGGCAGTCGCGGTCGCCGGGGATGCCTGGCGTTCGTCGAAGAGCGTCAGGTTATACGAGAAACACCACCCCTGTCCGCCGTCGTCGGTCATAATCTCGAACCAATCGCCCTCGAGCGGGGAGTTGCCCATAAGAACCGGGGTCCCCTCGCCTTTCCTGATGATCTTTACCTTTTGGTTTTCCCGGAGGCGGTAGACCTGCCGGGCCGTATTCTCCGGGGTCGCCCGAATGGGAAGCCCGTCGATGTTGACCGTCGCGTAGGTATACCGATATTCGCCGAATACCGCGGCGGCCTTATGGGCCTTCGACCGCGATTTGTAGAGCTTGAGCTGCCAGAGGGGAACCTCGACGTGCGTGCGAGCGCCCTTACCGACCCCGATGACGTAGACCTTACTGATATTGGACTGGATGAATACGGGAACGACGTCTCCCGCGCTCAGGTTGTGCTCGGGAAGCGACCAGTTCATAACCCCATACCCAATATGGCTCGAGCATGCGGAAAGCCCGAACAGAACCGCCAGGGCGGCGATGAGCGGGAGGATACGCGCGATGCCCTTTCTCGAAGAAATGCCGATCATGAGTCCAGAATACCCTATCATTCCCTACTTTTCAATCAGCCCCGCGTCAAGGAAGAGCGAAGCGGCCCAAAAACAGAGGAAAAACCGGAAATACTCCTGCCGATTGAGATTCGCGTCGAAGGCCACGCTAACGAGGAGGGCCGCGTACACCCCGGTGTGGCCCTTTCCCCGATCGAGCACCCACCGGGTAAACCGGCCGTCCGCGTCCGGGTCGCGGATAAAGTCCGCGATGACGCCGCGCAAGGGCGGGTCATCTTCCTTCCGGAGGGAGAAAAACTCGTCGAGGGTATCCTGAAGGATGGCGGCGGCGCGCTTTCGGTCCCGGACGTAGCCCTCGTACGCGTAGTAAAACCGCCTGGGCATGCCCATGAGGTCGCAAAGCGCGAGAATCGCCTCGTCGGCGACATGGGACGGAAGCCCCTCGTTCCGGAGGAGATCGAGGATGATGGGAATGGACGAAGCCGTGCCATAGGCCTCCATGGCCTGGATGCCCCGGACGAGCACGAAGGGATTGTCCGAGCGCGAGAGGATCTCGCCGATGAGGAATTGCCCGCGCGGGTCGCCGAGCCGCGCAAGCGCGAGCATCGCTTCCCCGGAGAGCCGATAATCGGCGCTCTTGAGCGCGCCTCTCAAGGGGGTAATCGCCTGAACGGCGCCGAAGGACCCGAGGAGCCGGGCCGCGAGGGCGGCGGTCGAGTATTCCCCATCCTTGAGCTCGGCGATGAGGGCATCGCGCACCTTGCCGGAAAGACGCTCAAGGGAGGCGACCGACTGAAGCGCCTCATAGCGGACGGCGAACCGGGGCGAGGCGAGCCGGTCAAGGAGGCTTTCGGCCGAAACCGGCGAGGCGACCGCGCCGAGCTCGGCGATGATCTCGGTTTCCTCGTCGGGATCCTCGTTCGAGTCGAGCCGCTTCAAAAGGGTAAGCGCGCGCATGTCGCGGGGGGAGAACAGCACGGCGAGGGTCTCGCGCACGGGATAGCTGCCGAGCTCGAGGAGCCCTTTCTGGATCCCGATGCCGCAGGCGATCGCGAGGAGCGCGACGGCGAAAAAGACGCGAAAGCACGCGAGCGGCGAGAAGCCGAAACCGGCGAGAAGGTCGAGGAAGGCACCGCCCGCGACCGAGCCCACCGCGCCGGTTCCCCCGATGATGAAGTAGTACACCATGCTCAGGTCAAGGATCGCGTCCTTCGGGACCATCGCGAAGAAATAGGTCTGCGCGGCGCTTTCCTGGCCGGCGAAGCCCATGTTGGTGAGCGCGGAAAGCGCGCAGAGAAAGACGATCGCGAAAACGCCCGACGCGATGCCCGGCGCGACGAGGGCCGGCACGAGGCTCAAGAAGCTCATCGCGGCGAAGATGACGTACATCGGCTTCGCCCCGAGCCGGTCGATCGTGAGCCTCATGACCGCGCCCATGAGGAGCGCGCCGAGGCTCGAGCATACCGTGAAGACGGTGACCATGCTGTCGCTCTGGCCGTACACCGCCTTGCAAAAGACGGCGATAAAGGGCCGCGCCATCCCGATGCCGAGCCCGATCGCGAGGTAGCTCCCGACGAAGCGCCTAAAATTGGCGTCTCGCCCCGCCTCGGCGACGCGCCGGGCGAGGCCCGAAAGATCGGCGAAAAGGGTTCCGCCGCCGGACGCGGCGGAACCCGCACGCGCGCCGGAATCATCGCTTTCCCCGCGGCCGATATCGGGCAATTTATAGAGGAGACTCGAGGCAACTATGCCGGTCACGATGCCGACGAGAATCGCGAGGTTATAGGTTCCGAGCCCGCTGCTCCGGCGAAGGGAAAAGGCGAGGAGAACGGTCGCGAGGAGCGCGGTCGAGTTGTTGATAAGCGAGAGGCGCACGATGTACTCGCCCCGGTCGCGGCCGGGGGCGAGGCTCCCGATGACGGGATTGTTCGCGATGAGCCCGATGCCGCGGAAAAGATTGAAAAGGAACACGCAGAGCACGAGGGCAAAGAGGGCGACCGAGGCATAGCCCCGCGCGGCGAGGAGCGGGATCGCGAGAAGGGGACAAAGCGCCCAGTTCCGGTACATCCAGTTATCCGCGAAGGCCTTGACGAGGGTGCCCCGCCTGAGCGAGGCCTTGCCGAGCGGGATGGCGAAGTACGAGAGGTACATGAACGCGCTCAAGAGCCCGACGACCGTGCTCGAGGCGCCGAGGGCGAGCGCATAGAGGGTTACCGTGTTGCCGGTAACGAGGGCGAAGGAAAATGAGTTGATCGCGCTATAGGAGTCGAAAACCCTGCGACCTCGTTTGATCCGGAACGGGGACAGTTGCTCACTCATCGCTTAGTATTGTATCTTTTCGGTATGAAACACACAACCATTCCGAAGAGGTCCGAGGTCAGGAAGGAAGACCGCTGGAACCTCGATTCCCTTTTTGCCGACGACGCGTCCTGGAACTCCGCCCTAGCCCGCTTTTCGGGCATGAAGGACGCGGTCAACGCCTTCCGCGGCGCGATGCTCGCGCCCGATACCCTCGACGCCGAAACCCTCGCGCGCTTTTTCGACGCGTACGCCGAGGCGGGAGAGTTCTCCGAGCGCGTCGGGCACTACGCGTTCCTCAATAAATCCACCGACGAGGGAGACGGCGCCAACCTCGATCGCGTCGGCCGCTACATGATGGCGGCGAGCGCCTTCGCCGCCGAGGCGAGCTGGGTCGAAAGCGCGATCCAGGCGATCCCGGAGGAACGGATCCGCGCGTGGATCGCGCCCAATTCGGCGACGGGAAGCCGCTTCGCGCCCTACCGCGTCTGGGTCGAAAAGCTCCTGAGGCTCAAGGCCCACACCCTCTCCGAGAAAGAAGAGCGCATCCTCGCGCTCCAGATGGAAGGCCAGCAGACGCCCCAGACGGCGTTCTCCGTCCTCACGAACGTCGACCTCGACTTCGGCACGGTGAAAACAAGCGAAGGCGACATGCCCCTAAGCCAGACGACCTTCTCGAAATTCCTCGAGAGCCCCGACCGCGCGGTACGCGAGGAAGCCTACCGGAAGTTCTACGCGGGGTTCGACGCGCACAAGAACACGATCGCCGCGCTCTACGCGGGAAGCGTCAACCAAGACGTCGCCGACGCCCGCATCCGCGGCTATGCCTCGGCGCGCTCGATGGCCCTCTTTCCCGACCGCGTCGACGAGTCGGTCTACGACAACCTCGTGTCGACCGTCCGCTCGAACCTCGGGACGCTCCACCGCTACTACGCCTTGCGAAAGCGGGTCCTCGGCCTCGACAAGCTCAGGCATTGGGACGTGTACGTGCCCCTCGCGGGCGAGGTCACGCGGGTAACCCCGTACGACGAGGCGGTCTCGGTCATCGGCGAGGCGCTCGCCCCCTTGGGGGACGAGTACGTCTCCACGATCACGCGCGGCCTTAAGACGGGCTGGGTCGATAAATACGAGAATAAGGGAAAGCGATCGGGCGCGTTCTCCTCGGGCGGCTTCACGGGAGACCCCTTCATCCTATTAAACTACAAGGACGAGGTGATTCGCGACGTGTTCACCCTCGCGCACGAGGGCGGCCACTCGATGCACAGCCACTATTCCGCGCGGAACAATCCCTTCCTCTCGTACGACTACACGATCTTCGAGGCGGAGGTCGCGTCGACCTTCAACGAGGACCTCGTGTTCCGTCATCTCATGCGGACGACCGACGACCGCGCCATGCGCGCGTTCCTCCTCTCGACCCGCGCGAGCGACATCCTCGCGACCCTTTACCGCCAGACGATGTTCGCCGAGTACGAGAAGAAGACGCACGAGCTCGTCGAGGGGGGAACGCCCCTAACCTGCGAGCTTCTCCGCGCCGAGTACCGAAAGCTCCTCGAGGCCTACTTCGGTCCCGACATGGAGTTCGAGGAGGCGAGCGACCTCGAGGGCCTGCGCATCCCGCACTTCTACAACGCCTTCTACGTCTACAAGTACGCGACCGGGATCTCCGCGTCGCTCGCGCTCGCCGAGCGGGTTTGCTCGGGCGGCAAGCGGGAACGCGACGACTACTTTGCCTTCCTCAAGTCGGGCGGCTCGCGCTACCCGGTCGACGCGCTCCGCGTCGCCGGCGTCGACATGGCGAGCCCAGAGCCGGTTGCGGCCGCGTGCCGCGCCTTCGGCGCCCTCGTCGACGAGCTCGAGAAGACCCTCGCGCGCTAGGCGATATCAAAAAAAAAGCCGGGGAGAAAATCCCCGGCGAATCTCACATAGTTTCGCGAACCGCTTACCAGCCCGACCGCGCGATCCTGAAGCCTTGAGCGTTCTCGACGGCGTCGGGCAAGGTTCCGAACTTCCCACCGATCTGGAGGCGATAGGCGTTACCGGACCAGCTCCCGCCCCGAACGACGCGTTTCTGGTGCGCGAGCGGGTCATCGGTCGACTCCGCGAAACGGTCAAAGCACCATTCCCACACATTGCCGCTCATGTCATAGAGCCCGAGCCGGTTCGAGGCCTTGGACTTTACCGGAGCCGCGCCATCGGCTCGGAATATGGCGTATCCCGAGGCGATTGAGCCGCTAAAGTAGAGCACCGGGCTTCCGCTCGGGCAGCCGCCGTGATTCCAGGTGACCCCGTCGATATACCGGGCCGCGAGCTCCCACTCGGCCGAGTACGGGAGCCGGAAGCCCCGCGAGCTCTCCTTCACGAACGGCTCGTCGTCAAGCTTCGTAAGCGCGCTCACCGTACGGAGCGGTTCCGTGAACGCCGCATCGGCGTAATACACGGGCTCGAGGGAGAGCGCTTCGGAAAGGGCGTTACACCAAATGACCGCGTTTTCCCAACTCACCTTTTCGGCCGGATACTTATCCTTCTTCAAGGGCGATTCGGGGCGCGTGAACGCGTACCCCCGAGCGGCGGAAAGGGCGACGACGCGAGCCCAAAGCCCCGCCGTTACCTCGGTTTCCGCGAGCATAAAGGGATCCTTCACGACGGTACCGTCAGGGATATCGGTGCAGCCCGTAGGCGCGACCCCCGCGGGGACGCGCTTGAGCGCGAACGAAATCGCCTTACCTCGGCCGCCAGGTCCTTTAAGGGTAAAGATTTCGGAACCGATACCGTCATACGACTTCACCTTAATCTGCAGGAACGGGACTGTATCGGGAAAAACGATGCAAAACGTAAAAATCGCGAGGAGAAAAAGAGGGATCGCCACCTGGATAAGGGAGCGAACGGGAATTTTCTTCATACGTATACTCCTGAAATGGTCACCACCGATATCCGCGCATCCCTCGCGAGATTCACATGGCGTTATAAGAGATTATCCTATATTATGGAATTAATGAAGCGCTCATTTTGTTCGATCATCCTGATGGCAACCTTTTTCTTGATACCCGCCCTTCCAATCATCGCGGCAGACACGCCCAATGCGGCACGCGCAAACGACGCGTCCTCACCGACAGACGCGAACGAAGACCTCTTACTCCGAACCGTTCCCCTCTTCCCCGGAGAGAAGGCCTTCCGCGATCGACTCAAATCCTCGTCACCCGATAAAAAGCCGCTCGGCATCCTCCTATCGGGCGGCTCGGCCCGGGCATACGCCCATATCGGGGTACTCAAGCGGCTCGAGGAGGCGAACGTAAAGCCCGACTTTATCGTCGCGAACTCGATGGGCGCCATCGTCGCCCTGCTCTACGCGACCGGAATGTCCCCCGACAACATCGAAAGCATCATCTCGACGACGCCGATGTCCGAGCTTTTCAGCCCGAAGCTCCCCGTCGGCGGCGGGCTCATGAATCCGTATCGATTCATGGACATCCTCCACGCGCTCTTCGGCGACGTCCGCATCGAGGACCTACCGATACCGGTACTCATCGTCTGCGAGGACCTCAAGACCAAGCGGCAGGTGTGGGTCACCGAGGGGGACTTTTGCACCGTCATGCGGGCCGCCTTCTCCATGCCCGTGTACTTCGACCCGGTGCCGACGGAAGGCTTCATCCTCGTCGACGGCGGCACGATCAACCTCGTTCCCGTGGACGTGGTCGCGAGCTTCACCGACCGCATGATCGTCGCGACGACCTTCTATAAAAACAAACGGGTCAACTATCGGAACGCGCTGACCATACTCAACCTCAATTTCTCCATTGGGAAGGAACTCGCCGCCATCGAAATGATCAGGGATTACGATCCACCGCTCATCCGGTGCGACGTCGAGGACCTTTCCTTCATGGACTACGCGCGGATATCCGAAATCGTCGATCGCGGCTACCGATCGGCTGACCGAGACCTACCGGCGATCGTCTCCCGCGTCGGGCTCAACCCGCGACCCGATCCCGCAAACCGCGCCTCGCTCGCATCGCGCGAAGCCGAGGTGCAAAAGCGAATACAGCTCGGAACGCCTTTTTTCCATCGGGATGGGCGCGCATTCGCGCGGCTTTCGCTCGGGTTTCCCGCGTCTTACGGATCGCCCTATCACTTTATTGAGGACCCGTACGCGACTGTGTACGCCGTTGCCGAAAAAGGACCGCTCAGCGTAGCGGCCGGTCCCTCGATGAGCCTCCTCAGCGCGGAACCTTCAGCCTCGGTCGCGCTTGCCCTCGGGCCCTTCGGCCCCTTTTCGCTCGACTCGTACGGCCGTTACGCGGCAGACTATCGATACGCCGAGGCGACCGCCCGCGCGCTTTTCTGGCTTCCCTACCCGCTCGCGTGGATGCCATTCGCCGAGACGGAGGTTAAGGCGGATTCGGATTTCCGCGCGGAGGACTCCTATCATCGGGGAGGGATCACCTTCTTCGCGGCCGGACACGGCGCGCTGAGGCCGAGGCTCACCGCATACGCGTTTAGCCGATCGGACGACGCGCGCGGCGTCGGCGGCGAAGCATCCCTCGCGGTCGCGCCCGCGTACCCGCTCGAGTTCCGCGCGCGGGCGCTCGGCCGCTATGGCCTTTCCGGGACTGACGAGTTTAACCTCTTCGCGAACGACGGATACCGGGGGATAATGCCGCGCGATACCCCGCTTCCCCACGCCGTCCTCAACGCCGAGGTCGCGCTCAACGCCGATCGTCTCTCGCTTTCCTTCGGCGAAACCCTCCTCGTGACGCGCCTTGACGCCGCGCTCTACCTCGACGCGATCGAAAGCGATTCCCCCGCTCTCGCGGCCGGGCTCGCGGTCGCCTCGACGGTCTCGCTCATCGGACTCGCCCCGCTCACGCTCACCGCCTTCGGCGGGTGGGACATCACCGAGGAATCTCCGTTCGTGACCCTGAAAGTCGGCGCGCTTTTCGGAAACCGATAAAGCCGCGCGATCGCTTCGACGGCGAGGAAACGCGCAAGAAAACCAGGCCAAAGGGCAAGATTCCGCGCGAATAACGCGCGCATGGAATCGACGCGCGATACGGATCCCGTCCTCGAGGCGGCGAAGGCCCGTTTCGGCATTGAATACCTCTATCCCTGGCAGCGTCTCGTGATCGCGAACATCCTCGATGCCGTCGCCGCGGAAGAACTCGCGCGCGCGGCAACGGACGCGCGTGACGCCCTGAGCGTGCGCGACGTGCGCGACGTACGCGTAAACGACGACGATGACGATGAACGACTCGACGAGGACGGCTCCTCACGGGGAAGGCAGATCGTTCTCCTTCCGACCGGCGCGGGGAAATCCTTATGCTTCCAAATACCGGCGCTCTTTTTTTCCAAACCGACGCTCGTGATTTTTCCGCTTCTCGCCTTAATGGCCGACCAAGAGCGCCGGCTCCGCGCGGTAGGCCTCGAGCCCGCCGTATTCCGCGGCGGACAGACGCCCGAGGAGCGGAACCGGCTCTTCGCGCGCCTCGAGGGAACCGACGGCCACGAGCCGGCGCGTATCGTCATCGCGAACCCCGAGGTACTCGCACCGGGCGAGGTACTCGACCGAATCGCGCGGCGCGGGGTCGCGCACCTCGCGATCGACGAGGCCCATTGCGTCGCGGAATGGGGAGACACCTTCAGGCCCGCCTATCTCGAGCTCGCGCGAGTCATCGAGCGCGTCAAGCCGTTCGCCGTCACGGGCTTTACCGCGACGGCCTCGCCCGAGGTGCTCGCCCGGACGGCCGAGGCGCTCTTCGCGGGAGAGGCCCACGTCGTCCGGGGGGAGTCGGACCGACCCAACATCGCGTACGCGGTCAGGCTCTGCCACGCCAAGGACACCGCGCTCATCAGGGAAGTCGCGCGGCGAAAGCGGCCGCTCGTCGTGTTCTGCGCGACGCGGGGCGGCACCGAGCGCGCTGCGATGCTCCTCCGCGAGACCTTCGGCGACCGCGAGATCCGCTTTTACCACGCGGGGCTTTCGCGCGAGGAAAAGGCCGCGGTCGAAACCTGGTTTCACGGCCACGAAAGCGCGGTCCTCACCGCTACCTGCGCGTGGGGTCTCGGCATCGACAAGAAGAACGTGCGCACGGTCATCCATCGCGACCCGCCGCCGAGCGCCGAGGCGTACGCCCAGGAAGCGGGGCGCGGCGGGCGCGACGGAGAGCCCGCCGAGGCGATACTCCTTTGGAGTCCGCGCGACCGCGCGCGCGCGATGGCCTTGCCCGAGCCGGCGAGACGACGAGCGGCGGTCCTTGCACTTTTCGCCGAGGGCAGGCGGTGCAGGCGCGAGGTTTTGCTCGAGGCCCTCGGCGACCCGCGCGCGGGAGAGGGCGCAAGCGAGGGGGAGCGCATCGCGTGCTCGGGCTGCGACGTGTGCGACGGCGACGCCGATACGAGCCCGAGGGATGGCGAGTTAGTTCATGAATACATTGGGAAAAATAGGAGGCGCTATTCGCGCGAGGCAATCGCGGAAAGCCTTACGGAGGCGGGGAACCGCGTCGCGCGCGAGCGCGGGGGATATCCCGCGTGGAAGCATACCGACTTCCTCGGGATAATCCGGGACCTTGAATCGGCGGGAAAGGTCCGGGAGCTCGATCGGTGGCCGTGGAAGGGGATGATGACCGTTATTCGGCCGCTTCCTCCTCGGCCGGCGCTTCCTTTGCGCCCTTGGCGCCTTTCCGCGAGGCTTTTTTTTCCGGAACGGGGGACGCTTCTTCCGCTTCGGCGCCTTCCTCGCCGCCCGAGGATTCCTCTGCGGGCGCCGGCGCCTGACGGACGCGCTTTGCCTTCGGATGGGGGACGCGCTTCCGGTACCTAACGATATAGACGACGATATTGATGTAAATCGCGATCGCGATCGTGACGCCGATAACCTCGGGCGTGGTGAGGACGGACGCAAGGAGCGCGATGAGTTCTTTAAGGGTCATGCTACCCCTGAGTATCGGCAGGAACGAGGGCCCGCTTGACCGTGAGTTCCCTCCGCCGGTACTATCGTAAGCATTATGACAGGAATCGTCGATTACAACGCAGGCAACATCAAAAGCGTCGAGCGCGCCCTCGCGGCGATCGGCGCCGAGTACCGGATTTCGAAGGACCCCCGCGACCTCGCCGGGACCGAACGAATCATATTCCCCGGGGTCGGCGAGGCGAAGTTCGCGATGAACGAGCTCAAGAAAACGGGCTTCGACTCCTTTCTCCGCGATTGGGCGCATTCGGGCAAGCCCATGCTCGGCGTCTGCCTCGGTTCCCAGGTCATCTTCGAGCATTCCGAGGAAGGCGACACGACGTGCCTCGGCCTCATCCCCGGCGTCGTCCGCAGATTCCCCGCCGACTTTCCCGCGCGCGGACTCAAGATTCCGCACATGGGCTGGAACGACGTGCACGCGAAAAACGGCGGAACCGCCCTCCTCCGCGGAATTCCGGACGGTACCAATTTCTACTTCGTCCACTCATACTACGTAGACCCGGCGGATCCCACGGTCGTCACCGCGACCGCCGATTACGGCTTTCCCGTTCCCTGCGCGGTCAAGCGGGGCAACATCGAGGCGTTTCAGTTTCACCCAGAAAAATCCGGGACGAACGGGCTTCGCATACTCGCCAATTTCACCGGGGTGAGCCTTCCCGCCGGGATGCAAGGGGGCGCGTCATGCTGAAAAAAAGGATTATCGTCTGCCTCGACGTGAAAGACGGCCGCACGACCAAGGGCGTGAAGTTCCTCGATAACGTAGACATCGGCGATCCCGTCGTCATGGCGGCGGAATACTACGCGCAGGGCGTCGACGAGCTCGTGTTCTACGACATCATGGCGTCCACGCGCGACCGCGGCCCTACACTCGATTTGATCGGCCGCGTCGCCGAGAAGGTCTTTATCCCGTTCTGCGTCGGCGGCGGCATCTCGACCGTCGAGGACATCAAGAACACCATCCTCGCCGGTGCCGAAAAGGTCAGCCTCAACTCGCCGGCGGTCAGGAATCCCGACCTCATCGGCGAGGGCGCGGCGATATTCGGCGCGCAGTGCATCGTGCTCGGCATGGACGCCAAGCGCGATCCCGCGATGAAATCGGGCTATCGGGTATTTATCAACGGCGGGCGCGTCGCGACCGAGCTCGATGCCCTCGAGTGGGCCATCCGGGCCGAGCGCCTCGGCGCGGGGGAAATAGTCCTGAACTCGATCGACGCCGACGGCACGCGCGACGGCTACGAGATACCGCTCACCCGGATGATCAGCGAGCACGTCGGCGTCCCGGTCATCGCATCGGGAGGCGCCGGAACGCCGGAGCACATGGCGCGCGTCCTTGACGAGGGCAAGGCCGATGCCGCCCTCATCGCCTCGATGGTCCACTCGGGCGAGTACACGATCGGCTCGATCAAGGCGGAGCTTTCAAAGCTCGGCGTTCCGGTTAGGCCCTAAACTGCCGCTCAATCGCCACACCGCCCGACCGGCAGCATGGTACTAGTTCAAAAAAAACGCGCGGCGTTCTGAGACGCCGCGCGCTTTTTTTTTGTTACCCTTTAAATCTCAAAACGCATCAGGCGTCTTCGCGAGCTTGAGCGCCGTTCCCTTTTGCACATAGAAAAGATACGGGATCTCGCTTGAGGAGCACAGGTATTTCCCGTCCCCTTCCTTGGCGCCGACGGTTATCTTCATCGTCTTTCCCGACGCGACGACCGTCAGGATTCCGAGCGGATGGTCACCAAATTGGGTTCCCTCCGGCGCGAACGAGTCGAGGCGAAGTTCGGCGAGGCTTTCGGCCCACGTGGCGGCCTTTCCGCCGTCGACCGTCGGCGCGGCCTTTCCCGCCATCGGGGCGCCCTGCCAGACGGGAGGATCGCCCGCCTTCGCGACCGCGAACGGATACGCCTTCTTCCCGTCGGCCGCAAGCTCGTTCCCCGAGCCCGAGAAATCGGACTCGATCCGGGTGATTCCCTCTGGGGGAACCTTCCAAACGGTCCGGTCCCTGAGCGCCTCTGCGGCCTTATCGAAAAGATCGCGCAGCTTCCCGGAGACGAGGAGTACGTCCTTGCCGCCGTCGACCCGCGCATAGCACTGCTGCGAGGTAGCGGAGTTCTTTCCCGCGGCAAGCGTCCTGAGCGTCTTACCCCCCTTCGCCGCGGTGACGACGACGGCGGACGCGTCGTCGAGCCCGTAGCGCGCCCAGTCCCCCGAAGCAGACACGGATCCGAGCGCCTTGACCTCAGCGAGCGCCTTGAGCATCGCGTCGACCTTCGACTGATCGGCGGGAAATTTCTTCTCGCCGATGACCCAGCGGTCGCCGTCCTTCGAAAGCTTTATCGTTTCCCCGCCCGGCCGCGCGATCGCGATCGCGTCGGGTTTGTCGGCGAGGGTAATCGCGCGCACGGCGCCCCTCGACTGAAAGGCGAGCTGAAGGGAATACACGCACGCAAGCGCGGCGACGGCCGCGAGCAAGATGATTTTTCGCGTTTTCATCGGTTAAGCCTCCCGTTTCCCGTTTGCCTGCGAATACCGCGCGGCGATTCGCCTTCTCCGCAGCACGCGCAGGCGCCAGGCGCCAAGACCGAGGAGAATCGTGAGCGCGGGAAGCCCGTAGAGGTTCACCGCGCGCGCGAGCGTCCGCGCGGCGGGCGTCGTCTTGTTGAGCGTGTCGAGCGAAAGCCCCTTCGTCCGCATCTGGATGAGGTCGTCGTTGCCGGCGAGGTAGTCGATCGCGTTCCGCACGAAGATGGACACGGGTTCGCGTCCCTCCGCGTCCATGACCGCGGGCCCGGTAATCGCCGAGGTCCCGATCACGATCACGCGGCCGGGGAGCACGCTCTTGGCGAGGTGGGCCTTCGCGTCAAGCGATCCGATCGCGACGGATGGCTTCTCGTCGCTCGAGGCGGCAGTATTCGCGTCGGCCTTCGTTCCCGCCGTTGACGCGGCGAGCGCGGGAGGGGCCGCGCCGAAAGCGCTCTCGAAGGAACCTTCCGCGAGCGCGGCGAGGGTCCGCTTCGAAAGCTTGTCGGCCGCGGGCGGCTCCATGCCGTACGGCATGAGGCTGATGTTATCTTCCATGAGCCACGATTCGCCTGAGCTCGTCGCGAGCGGAATGATCGAACGTCCCTTCGCGGAAGGTGCGTCGGCGAGGTCAAGCGACGAGGACTGAAGGAAGATCACGTCGGCCAAGCCCTTCGCGATCTCGTGCTTCCGATTGAGCCCTTCCTTGCCGAGCCTCGGCACGTAGTAGAGCTTGACGTCCGGCTGTCCCTGCTGGCGCGCGACGTAGCATTCCTTGTCGAGCACGTAGTTCCGCTCTGGTGTTATCCCGTACGCCTTCAAGAGGCGCTCGAGCCCGCTGTTTATCGGCCGATACGTCGGCTGCCCGCCGTAGTAAGCCATCGCGCCCTGCGGCTGAATCTCCTCGAAGGGATCGAGGAGCGCGAAGAGGCGCCCGCCGCGAAGCACGAACTGATCGATTTTGTAGAGCTCCGCGTCCGTGAAGGATCCCGTCGGGCCGTTGATGACGAGGGTCGTGATATTCTCGGGGATCTCGTCCTTCGCGGTATCGATCTCCTTGAACTCATACGTGTCGGCGACGATGGACCGAAGCCGCGTGGCGCCTGAGCGTTCGTCCGAGAGGGATTTCTCCCCGTGCCCGGTCACGTACCCGACTGAGGGAGAGTTTGCCATGAGGCCCTGAAGGGCCGCCGCGAGCGTGTCGGGAAGCTTGTCGAGGCCGGCGATGCCGTAGCCGCCAAGGATGTTCCGCGCGAGCTCGAGGGGGACCGTCTTGAAGCGGTCTTGGTACTCGAGGACGATGGCGAGAACGCCGGAACCGTCGGGGCTAGAGGCCGCGCCTTTCGCTACGGCCTTCGTCGACCAGGATACGACCTCGACGCCGTACTTCGCCGCGAGGGCGTTCATGTCGGCTACGGACGAGGGATCGACCTTCGCGTACTCGATGCGGTTCAGGTTCTTGCGGTTCAGCTCCGCGGTCGCGTCGGAGACGATGCGGTCAAGGTCGCGAAAGCCCGCGAGACCGAGGGGCGCGAACGATGAGGACGCGTAGAGCGTGAGCTTCACCTTGCCCGAAAGCCCGGCGAGCGTGTTCGTGCGCGCGACGGTTTTCCCGATCGTGGTCGTGAGCCGATACTCGAGTCCCTCGGTCGTCGAGACGTTCCCGATCACCTCGACCGAGTCGCTATAGACGATCGCGAGGCCCATGTACGCGTTCTTCACGCCGACCTCGTTGTCCTTGACCTCCTGAACCTGCGCCATCGGGATTCCGTACGAGCGCGCGAGTTCCTGGTTCGCTTCTTTTTTCATGTCGAACGACTCGTAGCTGAACCGCTTCGGATTCGCGCCCTTGTATTCGACCAAAAGGTCGTTGAGGTACCTGCCGACCGAGTTATACGGCGCGGGAAGGTCTCCTGAGAAGAATACCTTGATCGCGAGCGGCTCCTCGAGGGAGCGCATTACCTCGCGGCTCGCGGGAGAGAGCGAATACGAATGGCCACCGGTCAGGTCAAGCCTGACGAAGCCGCGCAGGCTCACGAGATTGAGGAGGACGAGCGCGACGATAAAGAGGAAGAGGTCGCTCTTCGGCCCTTTGAGCCAGTTCATGATTTTCCGTACGGTACCCATTACGCGGCCCTCCTTCCCTCGACCGCGCGCACGGTGAGCGCGAGGAAAAGCGAGGTGAGCGAGAGGAAGTACACGATGTCCCGCGTGTCGATGATCCCCCGGGACACCGACTCGAAGTGGTAGCCCGCCGAGAGGTACTCAAGCGGCGCGACGATCGCGGCCGGCAGGATGACGAGAAAACGGTCGATCATCGCGAGGAGGATCGAGACCGCGAAGGCCACGAAGAAGGCGACGATCTGGTTTTTCGTGAGCGATGAGGCGAAAAGCCCGATCGCGGTGAACGACGCGATGAGGAAAAGCGCGCCGAGGTACCCGCCCGCGATCGGCCCCCATTCGGGCTCGCCCAAGAAGGCGG
>Ga0209098_1002019_pt1 | contig 18388 bp, 11 predicted proteins | sample AD_JPNHW1_MetaG_FD_184429 | JGI IMG/M metagenome (GOLD analysis project Ga0209098, IMG submission 184429) | Active sludge microbial communities of municipal wastewater-treating anaerobic digesters from Japan - AD_JPNHW1_MetaG (SPAdes) (version 2) | ecosystem: Engineered > Bioreactor > Anaerobic... | reverse complement strand
ATGTTTTCCGCTTCAACCGGAGGCAGACTCCGATGGCCGCATTTCAAACTCTGTTGGGCATCGCGTCAAACAAGAACCATGTGTCGCTTGTGCAACTCAGATCGTAGGAGTCAAGTGCCCAAGCATCTCAGGCCAAACGCTCAAGCAGATCCAGGAGTCGCGCCTGTAGCCGGGAGGTTAGCATGAAAATCAAGTGCGGCGGGTGCCACGACACATTAGATATTCCGGACGGCAAGGGACTTTGGATGTGACTATGAGTGAGTCTTGGAAACGGCGTTCTTTCTTGAGTGCGCTCACGGTGATCTTTGTCGGGTCGTTTCTTCATTTTGCCTGGGAACTGTCCGGGCGGGTTTCTCTCGTCGCCGTGTTCGCGGCCGTGAATGAAAGCACATGGGAGCACCTTAAACTCGCCTTCTGGCCCACGCTCGCGCTGACTCCCTTTCAACGGAGAATCTATGGCCCGTTGCCGGGATGGCTGCCTGCAACCGCGATACGCTGCACGCTGCCCTCTTTCCTGATCGTCGCTCTTTTTTACGGATACACGGCGCTTCTTGGGCCTCATCACTTCACGGTGGACATCGCCATTTTCGCGTGCGCGGTCTTCGCCGGCGAATGGCTGGGGCACGCCGCGTTGTATGGTTGTTTTGGCTCACGCGCAAAAAAATGCGCGCTTGGCCTTCTTCTGCTTGAGGCGGTTCTGTTTTCCACGCTGACATTCAGGCACCCGGATTTCTTTCTCTTTCATGATCCCAAGGCATCTGTTCTGCAGGGCAACAATAGAGGGAAAGTTGTTTAGAAAGGTCGCGGGGTCATATGGGTTTTGTCGAGAAAACCGACCGGTTTTTAATCGTTATCAGATTTTTTAAATTGACGCAAGGGACATAATTTGTTCCCATGTAAATGCGTTTGTGTTTGTTGAGAAGGGGGGATCGCTATGTGGCTCACCCGAATTGATTTTTCGGCGCTGAAGGTTTTATTGCCGTTGATTCTTGCGGTTCGCGCGACGGCCGGGACCTTCGAGTTGAATAGCGTCAAAGGGCTTTGGCCGTTCACCGGGGACTTGCAGCCCTATTGGGGGTGCCAGTCGGCGGCCGTCGCCTCCGGGTTCACGATCGATGGGCCACCTGGGGCCGGCTACAGGGCGCTGGGAAACAGGACGTGGCTGGACCTGCGCAGCGATTCGCCGCCGTACGGCGGTCTGGCAGCCGGCGAAAGCCTGATTTTCCCTCACGCGGCGCTCCCGAACGGGCCGCCGGACGCCACGAACGTGAACGCCTGGACGGTCATGATGGACGTCCGCATCCCGACGAACGCAGGCTGCGTGGCCCTGCTGCGGCACACTTGGCTCTTGGGGAGCAGTGACGTCTTTCTCAACCTCAGCCGGCAGATCGTTTTCTCTTACGCGAACGGCCCGGCAGGCCCGAGCCCCGTGGCTTCTGATCCGCTCCCCACGAATGCGTGGGTCCGGCTGGCGTTCTCCTCCCGCTACGATTCCGGCTCGGGCCATGTCATTCTGCGCGCCTATGTCGACGGCGTGGAGACGGCGCAGTCCGCCTCGGGCGGTCTGTGGGCCGACCCCGAGGACCACTATGCGCTGAATACGACGGCGTTCAGCCTGTTCAGCGAACATTACGGCAACACCGGGCCTGTCGAGGTCAACAGCGTGGCGTTCTGGGATTTGAAGCTGAGCAATGCGGATATCGCGAGCCTCGGCGGCAGCGACGCCGACGGCATCAACTGGCCCGACATGACCCCGGCGGACGGCTGGCCGCCGCTCCCGCCGCTGAACGGTACGCTGATGTTCGGCGCTTTCGAAACCCGGTATACGCCCGACATGGCCGCGATCGCCGCCACGGCCGAAGAGCCTTCTGAGCCGGGCGCGATCGCCGACGTGCTCATCGAGATCGGGGAAGGCGAAGGTCAGATACCCGGCATGCCGGAGCACTCCTTTGGTCCAATCGTCATCGAGGCCTATATTCTGCCCGACGGTACGGCGGTCTCGTATGACCCAGTCTTGGTTTCTTACGCCCAGCAGCCGGCCGATGACGTGGACGTGCTCGGCGACGTGACCTTGGTGCGGACGCGGACCATCCAGTTGACACCGGAGGGGGCGAAAGGCGACATCGACGTCTATCTGCCGGCCGGCTTCGGGGTGAGCGACGGCGCGCAGAACGCATTGCTGCGCGATCACGTGCGGGTCTACGACGCGCCTTTGGGCGCGGAGCTGGTGCCCACGAATGAGGTCGTCGAACTGACCAGCGCGATGTTCGGTTACGGCGCGGGCGCTACGCTCTACCCGGTGCTTGACCGGGTTCCGGTCCGCTTCAGCACGCAGTCTCTGGCTTGGCACCCCCTGGAGGGCAGCTTCCGATTTGAGCAGACGCACGGCCCGTATGCCGCGTATACGCGCGTGCCGCAGCTCACCCGCGTCGCGGCCGAGCAGGCCGAAGGGCTGCCCGGGGCCGCCATCGTTCCGCCCTCCAACGACGGCTATTTCATCGCGGCCGGCGTGCCGGATCTCGCCCCCGTTGTGGTCATGGCCCGCCCAGGGGGCGCGGCGCTGGTCGAGGCGCTGACGCTGAGCCTCGACGCCACGGCGCTCGGCGGCACCTACACGGGCTTCGCGACGCACTACCCGCTCATGTCGGTGCGCTGGACCGGAACGGAAAGCCGGCTCTGCTTCACGAATGACGCCATCGACCGCTCATCCAGCCGCCTGTATGGCCCGCTGCCCTCGCTGACCTCTTACCGGCGCGCCGTCCCGGACGACTCCAATGGGTGTGCGAACGCGTCGAGCCCGATCGCGGACGAGAATATCTTCTTCGACCCGGGGGCCGAGGGCCTCTGGTTCTTCACGCCGGACGGCGGTTTGTACGCGTACGGCAATCTCTCGTCGACGCCCGTGTTCGACAGGCAATCCTTGACGCCCGAATGGGGCGGCTTCAGGGACAAGAACGATGTCCTTAAATTCGCGCATGCGGTCGTCACCAACGATCAGGGTGTGGGAGGGTTCTCCCAAGGGTATGTCCTGACCAGCGGCACCGCCGTGCGGAACAACGCCAAAGATGTGGAGGTCCTCTCCGAAGACCGGCGGTCCGCCTCGATCCTGCTCACCGGGTTCGGCGACGAGTGCGCGTGGTGCGAGCGTCCCGGAACGCCCGACTTCGAGAACGGCTTGGCCTACTACCCCGGCGTCAACCTGAGGGTCTCCGAGGGCGCGGACCCGTATACCGCCAAGAGCATCCTTGCCGGCGTGGAAATCTCCCCGCCGGACTATGACCTGTCCACCGAGGCCAGGTACTGTATCCGGCCCGGCGGCGTGAACGGGCTGCATATCGCGGCGGCCGACAGCGAACAGATCACCTTCCAAGCCTACGGTTCCGACTTCAGGCTGACTCGCCTGATCCTCTCTTACCGGGATGGCCGGAACATCCGGTCCGGGGTCGGAGGCTCGCTCTCCGTCAAGAGCCCCGCCGATTTCCAGCTCGTCTTCGCGGCACTGTGCTTGGGGGCAAAAGGCGAGCTGAAAGCTGCCGAAATCGCGGAAGGGCAGTCCCCGACGCTCGGGCCGTCGGGACGATGGGACCTGAAGTTCACGCCCCTGACGCTCGATTTCCCGCAGCCGGATGTCTGTCCGCCGCCAGACCCCGACGAAGGCTTCATCCGGGTCGGCGTCACGGCCAAGCTCCCCGGGATCGGCGGCCAGTTCACCGGCAACCTCGGCCTTTACGACGGCAACATCGTGACGGAATCCCTGCCGGTGGGCGACAACGGGCCGATCGCGGCGGGGACCGAAAACGTCTCGCGCTTCGCGACCGACAGCCTGCTCACGATCGCGGGCACGGAGGCGACGGGCGGCAAGGCGTGGAGCGTCAACCCCGTCACCGGCATCTCGGTGAACCGCTGGGTCGACGACGCGAGCAGCCAGGGCACGCTGACAGTGGGCGGTCTCCTCGACTTGCCGTTCTTTGTCGACATGCCCGTGGTTCTCTCCACCGGCTCGAAGAACACGGAACCGAATTTCACGCCCCAGCTCTATGTGCGTTCGAATAAGAACTGGGACCCGCTGGAGGGCGTCGTCTTCGATCCCGCGCATCTGGGTTTCCCGGCCGTCACAACACTCTACGAGTACCGCAGAAACCCGGACTACGATCCCGTCGCGACACGCGACTGGCAGGACCTGGTCAGCTTCGCGCTGCCGGTCAGAATGGAAGAGGACCGCGTCATCCGGTCGCGCGCGGCGGTGTCGGAACAGACGCTGATGCTCTTCAACCTGACCGAGGCCGTGCGGTCCATGACGCCCGACAGCGCCGAGATCACGCTGGACGGCCGCCTGACGACGGTATTGGATGAGTTGACCAAGCAGGTGAACGTCGGCACGCTCCTGGGCAACAGCACGCTCGACGGCGCGGAACCGGAGCTGCAAAACGGGGTGGATAGCGCGCTGGATTGCGTGCGCGCGCTGGACGGCGTGCTCGCCGACCACAGCCATCCGCTGCTCGACCCGGGGCTCGCGCTGCTGGCGCGGCAGGAGGCGGATGACGATTACTTCCAGTACCTGAAAGCGGCGCCGAATCAGGCCGCGCGCAAGGACCGCCTGGATGACTTGGTGGGAAACAGCCAAGACGGTTTGTCCTATTGGGTGACGCGGATGCTCGCGCCCGACAACAGTGAGCCGGGTTACGCGCTTGACGGTCGGTGGCGGCGCGACATCGAACAGCCGGTTACGGACGCGTGTAAAGGCCTGGAGGCGTCCATGGCTTTGGTTGCGGATGAAGGCCGCGTCTTAGCCCTCGCGCAGGCGCTGGCCCAGCGGATGGGGCTGCCGTGGCAAGACCCCGGCGGCTTCGACGATAGCCGCAGGGCCGCGATCTCCCTTCTGTTCGCGCAGGCCGCCCAGCGTTTGAACACTGTCGAAACGGAGCTGGACGCGACGAGCGGCATGCTGACGATCGGCCTTCAGTTGGCGCTCGGAGACATCAGCGCGGTTAGTCCGATCGTGCAGCAGGCCCTCGATGACTTGAAGCCGAGGTGGGCGCCGGCCGATCCGGCGCAGGCCGACGCGCTTTTCAACGCGCCAGGCGCGCACGAAGCGTTCGTCCAGGACCTGAGCCTCGCGCTTGCGGACCGTTTCGCCGGAAGCGCCTTCGCCGCCTCGTGCGGCACGCTGTTGCGGCAGTACCTCTCCGACCCGCAGACGCTCGCGCGGCAGGCGCTCGACGATACGCTGCGCATGGCCTGCACGCTCGTGGCCGACACCGCCCAAGAGGGGAACACGCTCCACGCCAACGGCAAGCTGCACGATTACCTGAAGGCCGACAACCTGTGCGGCTACGCCCGCATCTGCGGCGATTCGCTGCACGAGCTGCGCCTCGACGGCAAGCTGACGCTGCATGTCGGAGACTCGCCTCTTCCCCAGCAGGAGTTCGACGGCTGGTGCCTCCTGCGGGACGTGGATTCCGGCACGCCGGGCACGGACGGCATCTCGGAGGGCGATATCGCCGCCGAGATCGTGGCGGGCGCCACGACGCAGTTGAAATGGGGCGAGCAGTACGCCGACATGACGCTGGGCGCCAAAGTCGGGCTCAATTCAGCCGGTTCCCCCGTGAGCTTCATGGGCGACATGGCGCTCGACGGCAGCATCGACCTCAGCGCCATCGCCGTCAACAACCTCAAGCTCGGCGTCGGCATGGGGCCGGACGACGCGTACTTCTACGGCCGGGCCGGGGGCAAGATCGCCTCCATGCCGGTGGCGGCCGGCGTGTTCTTCGGCAAGACCTCCGATATCGAGATTCTCAAGAACGCGGATCGCGATATCGCGGGTGTGCTGACCCAGATGTCGCTGGCCGCCCCGATCACGGGCGGGCTGGTCTACGGCGAGGGCCAGGTGAGCCTGATGCCGCTCATCGGCATCCCGCCCAGCTGCCTGCTCGATCTGCGGCTGGGCGGCGGACAAGGGTTTTTCGTGTTCGTGGATGACGCGAGCAAATTGGTCGGCGGTTTCAAGATCGTCGAGTCCGTCAGCGGGGAGTTGCTCTGTATCTGCGACGTCACCGGCCGCTTCGGCAGCGTATTGGCCGGAGCGGGGGAATTCGGCGGTTCGGACGTGTTCACGCTCAGCTCGCTCAACGGCCGCGCCTGGGCCACCCTGGAGGGCGAGGTCGGATACGATCCGTTCAGCTACACGTTCGAGAAGAGCGTCGGAATCAGCCTCGAATTTGATAATGGAGGACTCTCATGGGACGTCGACTACTAAACGTCGGTTTTGCGGCTGCTGCGGCAGGATTTGCGCTGTTGCCCGTCGGGTCAGTGTCGGCTGCTTCCGGCGGAGGCGGGGGCGGCGGCTCGCAGACGCCGCCTCAGACGTTCCGTCTGCCGCCCAGCCTCTCGTGCGCGGGAACCGTGACCCAAGTGGGCGGCCAGCCTTGGGGGTATGTCGTCTGGAACGCCAATGACGCGAGCTGGTTCGCCACCCGCGATGTGGCGGTTTGGCTCAAGCCCGCCGGCGGCGCGTTCGCGCTGCAGGGCGTCATGAGCCTGATGACCGACGCGCACGCGATCCGCGCCTGGGTGCCGCGCGCCGCGTCGCTCGGCGACGATCTGGCCGTGGCCAATTATCTGGCAGGGCAGTTGCTGGCCCAATGGAAGGCGGACGAGCCGTATCCGGACGATCTCGCGGACCGGCTCTCGATGCTGGCGGGGCGGGCCGCGCAACTCGCCGAATCGGCGACCGCACTGCGGCAGATGGGCAACAGCCGGCCGATCTTCCGCTTTCTGACCGGCACCGCGTGGACCGGCCCGCTCGGCGTGGCCGACGGGCAGGAGGCGGTGATCGAGCTGCGCGAACGCAGCCGCGCCACCGGCGAGGAGGGCGGGGTGGTCGGCCGCGTCGTGCTGACGGCGGGTCTCGTCGACGCGCTGGCCGCGCCGGGCGCTCCCGTCCAAGTGCCGCCCGGCTTCCTGCAGGAGCTGCCCGTCCCTGCAGAGACGCCGCTTGTTCTTCCGGTGTCGAATCAGTGCGACCGGCTGCCGGATCTCGGCGTGGCGCTCCGCTGGGCGGTGCCCGAGGCGTTGCGCCGGCAAATCCTGCTCACGCGCGGATTCATGGTGTGGCGTCTGCCGGAGGGCGGCGGGGAGCCCGCGAGCGCGGATGAGCTGGACGCGCTCGCGCGCAGCGGCAAGCTTCCCACGGTGCCGGGGCCGGTGCGTGCGCTCGCGCGCGTGCCGGGGCCGGCGGCCAAACTCTTCGCCGCCAGCGGCTCCAAGGAGGCGGGGCCGGACGTGGCGGACTTCACGCTCGACGGCTCCACCTTCTTCATGTTGGACGATAACGCGCGCTTCGCCACGGATGAAAACGATTCGTCGCAAGTCGTCGGAACGGCCTACGCGGAAGGTGAGGCTTCGCGATACTATGTGGCGGCGGTCGATCTGCTGGGGCGCTACGGCCCGCTGTCCGCTGTCGGCACGGGCGTGGCGGTCCATACGATGCCGCCGGATGTGCCGGACGTGGTGCGCGTCGAGAGCGTCATGAAGCCTGACATCGGCAACGGCCTGCCCGCGCAGCGCCTGCGCGTGGTGTGGAAGCCGAACGCCAACGCGGACGGCAGCGTCGCAACGACGCATTACCTCGTGTTCCGCGACCGTCTGGCGAATACGGCGGCGCCGACCAACGCGCTGAACCGCAGCACACGGCCTTCCGAGCACCAGAACCTGATCTACCTCGGCGCCGTGGCGCATCCGGCCGAAGCCGGGAGCGAGCTAACCTTCGACGACGAGTCGCTGTTGCCTGCGGCCGACGACTATGGCCGACCCTATTTCTACTGCATTCGCGCGGCGCACCTGGGGCCCTTCGGCTACAACCTGTCGAGCCCCAGCCCCGCAGTGGCGGGCATCCTGCGCGATCGGGTGGGGCCGCCTCCGCCGACCGGAGCGGTGGTCGGCGACTGCCCGCGCGCGGGCATCGCTTTTGATGAAATCCCTGCGCCCGACGGGCCGGCGGCGGTCGCGCCGGAGCTGGCCGTGCTGCGCGTCGTCGTCCGCCGCGGCACCGAAGACGGACTGCTGAAAGAAGTCGACTGGGTGCGGCTGCAGGCGGATACGGAGGCGGGCCCTGTGGATTCGCCCCGCCTCTGTTTCGGACGGACGGATCGCGTCTGGTTCGATTTCGTCGTACCCAAAGGAAACGGCTGGCGCGTCAGCGCCGAGGCGTGTACGCCGATGGGGAGAAAGAGCCACTTCGTCTCCGTTTACGGCGGCGAGATGTCTTACCTGCACGGATCGACCCGCTATGTTCTGACGGGGCGCGCGCTGGGAGCGCCGGTCATCGCTATGGCCACGCCGGATCAGCCGAGCGGCAAATACTGGACGCCCTATTTTATGTCGGCCGGATCGGAGACGGTCTGGAACTTCACGCCTCAAGAGCCCGTCACGGGTACGCTCAGCGGCGTCTATGAGGCGTTCTGGTACAATCGAGAAGGAAAACACGCATCTCTGCTGGTTCAGAAACGGCTCCTCGGCGACTGGAACAACAGCGCCGCATCCCTGCTTTCGCCGGCCACGAACCTCTTTCATTTCAGCGGGCACCTGCCCCCGTTGTCGACCGACGACTGGCGGGTGTGGCGTATCGTGGACCCGCCCGGCGCACCCGATCCGGCGGACTGTCCGCACACGGCGTTTCCCGCCGGGGCAGAAAAGATCCAGCCGATCCGGGTGACGCTGCATATTCCGGCGGGAGCCCGAGAGTACCGTCTGTACCGGAGGATCGACGCGGGCGAACTCGTTCTGCGTTCGCAAGGAACCGGCGTGTGGGATGATCAAGAGGTGACGGTCCTGCTTGAAGACGGGCTGATTCCGCAGGCCGGCGGAGCGATCCGGTACTACGGACAGGCCTTTGATGAAAACGGCAACCCGAGCGAACTGGTTTTGGTGGGCGCCAAGCTGTCGGCTCCCAAGCTGCCGATCCCTCTGCTGAGTCGGCCGGTTTCGTCCGGCGACATCGACCACCCGAAAGTGCGCATCCAGGCGGTCTGTCCGAGCCCGGGCGTGAAGCGGCTGGTCATCGATGTGAATCCGCCGTTGGTGGGCGAACTGCCTGAAGGTTTTCTGCCGCAGTTCGCGGATGACAAGCTGTGGTTCAATCTGGACGCGGACGCCGGTGTGAGCCAGCCGTTCTTCAGCAGTCAGTCGCTGACGGTGATCGCGAGCCGCTTTACCGGCGAGGATGGCGCGCTGACCTTGGATGTCGAGCTGCCCGTCGCGCTTGCGACGAACTACATCATCAAGGTCCGGGCTTGCGGTGAAAGCGTGAGCAACACCGTGTCCAGCGCACCGCAACTGTTCACATGGACGCCGCCCATTCAAGAGGGCACGGTCCCGTGGCCGTCCCGCCCCGTGCCGCAGGTGGTCGATTGGGCGCCGGAACTCAGCGCGTTTCAAACGTCTGCGGCCGACTTCACGTTCGGCGGGCCGACTCTCGACATGCATACGGCGCCGGCCTATCCCGTCGCAATCGCGATCGGGAGAATCATGTTCAAAAGCGCCGAGCCCCATACCACCGATCCGGCTTCGAATTGGAAGATCATCAGCAGTACCTATGGCAGCGTTCTCGGCGTCTCCGGTATTCCGCGTTTCGGCCAGAGTCCGGCACCGGACGATCTGTTCCACTCTTTCCTGTTCTATAAAGTCAAAGTGGCGGGCCTCGGAAGCGGCGTGTATATGCCGGATCTCTCGCAGTCGCTGTTCCCGTTCGTGCTCTACCGGCGGCAGACCGCGCGCAAGGTCGGGTCCTCGACGGTGGCGACACCGGACACCGACATCACGCAAGTTTCGCCGATGATCGGACGGATCGCCTGGATGCCGGAGACCGGCGGGAATCCTCAGTTCGCCTTTTTGGTCGACCCCTTCGTCGGCGCGCTGGCGAGGGGCGGATTCAATGCCGCCCATCCGATGGCGACGCTCTGCCTCTTCGACAATACGCCGGTCGCCGTCGGCGCGACGTACCATTACTATCTGATGCATTTCGATTCGAATTTCGAACCGGACCAGATCATCGACGCGGGCGCGGTCACCATCACGCAGGAGGTGCTGAAATGAATTTCGTAAGGCATGCGAGCCTCTGGGCGCTGGTCGCTGCGACGGCGGCCGCCGCACCGTTCACCTACGAGACGCCCGCCGCGCTGACGAGCGTCGGCGATTGGGACAACGACGGGCTCCCCGACGCCGTGCTGGTGGACCGGGCCACGGGGATCATCCGCTTGGGCCTGCAGCAGGCGGACGGCTCCTTCCTGTGGGGACCTTCCCAGCCGAGTGGCTTCAATTCGCCGACCTCGCTGAGCGTCGGCCGTTTCGGCGGCTCCTGGGCGGGCGACCAGATCGCGTTGACCGAGCCCGATGCGAACCGCATCACACTGTTCACGTTGCCCGCCACGAACGCGACGCTGACGGCGCGTCACGTGTGTCCGGGTCAGCCCATGCCGCATGGGCTGACCGCACTCGACGCTTACGTGGACGGCGCGGATGACTTGGTGGTCTTCGGCGAAGCGGGTGGCGCTTCCTCTTATTACGAAAGGCTCGCTTCGAACCTCAGTGGCGCCCCGTCTGTCGGAAAGGTAGGACGCGACTCTTCCGAGCGTACGCACCGCGGATTCCCGTTCGTCCGCAAAGTGGGGTCCTCGCCGGTGGCCCTCGTGATCCGTGGCTCGCGGGTCAGCATGGCTCCCGTTTCGCCCCGCGGTTTCGAGGACGGCGTCATTCTCGCCGAAGTGGTCGGAACGAACAACACGCTCATGGCGTGGGGATTCTTCGATGGGCCGGACTATCCGCATGTTTTGCTCTACCGGCCGGGAGAGACCAATCTGGTGGCGGCGCAGGTGTCGGAGCCGGAATGGGAGGTATTCGAGTGGAATGCGCCGGCGGAATACGCGTTTGCGAAGGCCATCCAACTCGTGGTCACGATTCCGTGGGCGGCGGGCACGCGGCTGGCCGTACTCTTCACCGACGGCACTGCGGGGATTTTCGATTTCGACGGCTCGGGGGCTCCAGTCGCACGGGCGACGCTTGCGGGAAACGGATACGACTGGTTGCTCCCGCTGGGCGAGGATGCGTTGCTTTCCGGACGCGCGGGCGTGGTTGAGCGTTGGGACACTTCGCCTGGTGGCCAGACCGTGCTGACGCCCTCGTGGTCTGGCATGCTGCCTGCGGTCCGCGCGGCAAGCCGCTACTCCAACGTCGTGTTCGTCAAAGGGGAGCCGTTCGTGCAGCCGGACGCGGAGGCAATCAGCTTAACGCGCGTATTCGATTGGACGTCGGGCTCCTTCTTTAACGGCTTGTCGTGGACGGTGGAGGGGATGACGCAGGATGAGGACGGATTGGGTTCGTCCTCCAGCCGCGACTGCTATCCGCCTTCGTCCGCATCGTTCGCGCTTGTCAACCAGTACTTGCCGAACGTTTCCATCAGCTTGCTGGAGCCCTCCGTCGGCGCGCCGGTTCCAGACATCGGATTCAATCCGCCGGGCGGCACATACGCGGCGCTTGGCGAGACGGAGCATCTCAATGTGACCTTTTCGCCGACGCCGAAAGACGCGAACGTCTACTGGCGCATGTCACCGTCCGATCCGTGGAGCGACGGTTCCGCGTTGTCGGTTGAACTCACCGGCGACGCGGTGATCGAAGCGTATGCGGAGAGTGCGGTCGAGTCGAACGCGGGGCCGATCCGGCGCGCCACGTATACGTTCGCGGAAATCCCGAAACCGCAGACCGTCGCGAGCGTGGATGCCGACGGCGACGGCATGCCGGACGAGTGGGAAAAGGCGTTCGGAGTTAACGATCCGTTGGCGGATGCGGACGGCGACGGCGCATCCAATCTGCAAGAATATCTGGATCGCACCGATCCGCGGGACGCGGGATCGTCCGCAACGGTCGTGCCCTTCTGTCTGGCGGCAACCGCCGTCGGCGAGGGCGAAGAGCGCGTGTTCGTGCTCGAGTGGCCGCTGGCGCATGCCAGCGCGACGCTCATGTGTGCCGACAGCCTACAGGGCGAGTGGATGGCGATAACGACGGGCGTTGAACAGACGGCCACGGGCTTCCGCTATGTCGTTCCCCTGGCCGCGTCGCCCTCGCTATTCTTCCGCCTGCAGAAGCCGTAACCTGGCTGGCGCTTGTGTTTAGACCCGGTCCGCGGAAAGTGATCGCGGAAAGCGATCAGCTGAGCGAAATGACTTGCTCTTTCACACCTCCAGCATGGCCTTCACCCGTGCCGCGACCTTCTCCATTTCCTCCTTGCTGAGTCCCTCCAACTCCGCCAGAACGGCCTCCAGTTTCGCGTCCGGCGCGTCCGCGCCGGATGTCCCGTTGATCGGCGGCAGGGCCTGCGTCGCGGCCTGCAGCGCCTTCTCGCTGGCGTGATAATAATGCGCCGTCATGCCGATGGTCGAGTGGCCGGCCTGTTGGCGAACCATGTCCATCGGCACGCCGCCCTCGAGCAACGCGGTGATATGTGCATGCCGCAGCGAATGGAACCCGACCTGCGCCACGGCCCGGCTGTAGCCGGTAACGTCTAGGCGGGTCAAGATAACCGAAGTCGGGTATCCCCCCCCCCTTGCGTACTGGTGTAGTGAAGTGCTAACTTACTGCCGTTCTTGAGACGAATACCGCGATGTCAGGTTGCTTCGGACGGTTTTATGACACGTCGACGTTCGTACCGCATTTTTAGGCGTCGGCGCTGTGCGATTCAACTGTATCTAAACTGTATCTAAAAACCTTGGTTTTACAGCGGTAGACAACGGAATTCAACAGCACCCGCCAAAGTGAGCAACAGAGCGGTTTCATTTGAAAACACCAATAAAAATGCGGTTTTTCAGGTGTTTAAGATGGTGGGCCCAGCAGGGCTCGAACCTGCGACCAAAGGATTATGAGTCCTCCGCTCTGACCGACTGAGCTATGGGCCCCTAAATTTTTGGCAACTATAGCACGGGAAAACCGGCGGGTTCAACGCCAAAGGTGAGTCATGACGCGCGAAATGAATTTCACAGTCCGCAAAAAGGATGAGGGCAAAACGCTCGTGGCGTTTCTTGCCGCCCGGTTCGCCTATCACACCGCGGCGGAATGGTCCCGCCTGATCGCCGAGGACCGAGTGCGCGTAAACGGATGCGCCACGGTTCCGGACGTTGTGCTGAGGACGGATGACACCTTGCGGTACGACGCTTCGGACATTCCCGAGCCGCCGGTACGAACGGATTACGGGATCGTGTCGGACGACGCGCTGATGACGGTGGTGGATAAGCCCGGAAACCTGCCCTGCCATCCGGGCGGAAGGTATTTCAACCATACGCTCTGGGCGCTCCTGAAGGAGCGGCAGGGCTTGCAAGAGCCCGTCTTTGTGAACCGCCTCGACCGCGAGACATCCGGACTGGTGCTCGTCGCCAAGACGCATGAGTCCGCGCAGAACCTGTGCAAGCAGTTCGCCGCGCACAAGGTTGTGAAACGGTATACGGTGTTCGTCGAGGGGGTGTTTCCCGAGCGAGCGGATGCGGCGGGCTGGCTGGTGTCCGATGCGGGGTCAGCCATCCGCAAGAAGCGCCGTTTCGTGCCTGCCGCCGCGGGAAGCCCGGCGCCGGAGGCCTCGGCCGAATGGGCGGAGACCGCGTTTGAGCGGGTGCGCACGTGCGACGGTTTCAGCGTGGTGACCGCGCAGCCGCGTACGGGGCGCCTGCACCAGATCCGGGCCACGCTGCTGTCGCTGGGCTATCCGGTGGTGGGCGACAAGCTGTACGGCGTGGACGAGACGCTGTTTCTCCGGTTCTGCACGGAGGCGCTGACAGAGGAAGACCGGCGCCGGCTGCGTCTGCCGCGGCAGGCCTTGCATGCGGGAAGCCTGCGGTTTCATCACCCGCGCTTCGGCGCGCTGACCGAAGCCGAGGCACCTTTGCCCGAGGACATGGCGGCGCTGTTGCCATGACGTGCGTCACGGGGTGTCGCGGCGGAGGGGGGGGGGAGGCGGGAGGTGCCCCGTTGCAATTGTGATTTGACTTTCCCGCGACGATCGGGTCCAATTGAGACATCATTCTAGAGAATAACGAAAGAAGGTGGAATATGCGCATCAAGGTTGGCCGTTTGGCGATTGCGGCGGCGTTGTTTGTGATGCCGGTGAGGACGCTCCTTGCGGCGGGCAGCCTGACGCCGCCGGGGGCGCCCGCTCCAACGATGCATTCGCTGGAGGAGATTTATCAGGCTCTAACGAACACCCTCGCTCTGGCGCAGGCCAATCAGCTGCGGCTCGAGAGCCTGGAAAAGCGTTTGGAGTCAGCCGGGATGTCGGGGGAGGTTCAACCGGTCGCGGGCATGTCGTTCATTCCTGCCGGAGCTTTCGAGATGGGGAACTGCATGACCTGGCGCGATAATTCGGGAACAAATGAGACGCCGGTGCACACCGTCTATGTGGACGCGTTCTACATGGACCGCGGACTCGTGACAAAGGCGCTTTGGGACGACGTCGCGACATGGGCCGCAACGAACGGGTACGACATCACCGTAAGCGGAGGATCGGGAAAATTCTCGATGCATCCGGTTCAGGAGGTCAGCTGGTACGAGTGTGTCAAATGGTGCAACGCACGGAGCGAGAAGGCCGGTCTTCCTGCGGTGTATCGCTATCTTACTTCGGGAATGATTTTTGTTCCGTACCGCACGGGGCAGAGGGATAGTCTTTTTAAGGTCAGCGGCGGATACCGGCTGCCGACGGAGGCGGAATGGGAGAAGGCGGCGCGGGGCGGGCTTTCGGGCAAGCGCTTCCCTTGGGGCGATTCGGATACAGTCCAGCACGCGCGGGCCAACTACAACGCCGATTCCACCGCCGAGACCTACGACACGAGCCCGACCACGGGTTTTCATCCCGACTACGATATTTTGGGGGAGCCGTACACCAGTCCGGAAAGGGCCTTTCTGCCGAATGGGTATGGCCTTTATGACATGGCCGGTAACGTTATGCAGTGGTGCGGGGACTGGTACAGCGACGGCTACTACTCGGTTTCGCCTGGGAGCAATCCGATGGGACCGGTCGGACCGCTTTCGGCGCGGGTCGCGCGGGGCGGCTCGTGGTTCAGTTCCGCGGATGAACTTCGCTGCGCGAGCCGTCGGAGTTGGACACCCTCCCAAGAGATCGATTATGTCGGATTCCGCTGCGCGAGAGATTATTGAGCGGTCCGGTCTTGCGCGGCGGGAACCCGCCGTCGCGGACACGAAAACAGCCGGCGTTACGCTTCTGGCGGATGATGTTCAGCTGGGCGTCCGGGACGCCGGGCGCCTGGCTGCGCGCGTGTCGGCGCGTTATTTCCCGCGTGCGGCCGCGACGATCGCCCGGGCTTCACGGCAACGCTGGGCGATCAGGTCCCACTTGCCCTCCGCCATGTCCTCTTTCTTGGCGATCCAGGTGCCGCCGACCGCGGCCACGGTGTCGATCTTCAGGTAGGACTCGAGGTTGGCGGTGGACGCGCCGCCGGTCGGCATGAAGCGCACGCCGGTGTGTTTGTAGGGCGCGGAGAGGGCGGACAGCAGCTTGGTGCCGCCGAGCGCTTCGGCTGGGAAGAACTTGAGCAGCCGGCAGCCGAGTTCCAGCCCGGCCTCGATGTCGGAAGGGTTGGCGATGCCGGGTACGAAAGGCAGTCCCAGTTCCTGGGCCGCCTTGACGACGCGCGGATTGAGCCCCGGCGCGACCGCGAAGCGGGCACCCGCGTCCACGGCGATCTTGACCGTCTCGGGGGTGAGGACGGTGCCCGCGCCGGTGATCAGGTCGGGGCGCTCTTTGGCGAGGATCCGGATGACCTCGGCGGCGGCGGCGGTGCGGAAGGTGATTTCAACGACGGGCAGCCCGCCCGCGAGCAGGGCGTCGGCCAAGGGCAGGGCGTGGGCGGCGGAATCGATGGCGATGACGGGGACGACGCCGAGTTCGGCGACACGGTCTAGAACGGTAGGCATGGAATATTCCTTCTCATAGGTTCGAGATGGCAGGATTGTCGTGTCAGGGGCGCGGTTTGTCAACCCAATAGTCCGCGTTTGTCGGGCGTTCCGCGGTTTGGAGGGTTCACAAACGGGAGGGCGGTGATATAATGCAACCGTGAAGAAGGGAACATCCATTTTGCGGGTCGGACAGAAAGACCGGGGTGCTCATTTCGGACGCCGGGTCGTGTGCTGTTTTTTGCTGCTGCTGACGGGCACCGCCGGTGCCGCGCCGATCCGGAATGTGGTTTTGTTCATCGGCGACGGCATGGGGCCCGGGCAGGTGGCGGCCGCGCGGTGCTATGCGGGCACGAACCTTTTCTTTGAGGGCTTTCCGTATCAGAGTCGCGTCTCGACCTGCGACGCGGCGGGTTTCGTCACCGATTCCGCCGCGGCCGCAACGGCGATCGCCACGGGCCGGAAGGTGAACGGCGGCGTGATCAGCTTGGCGCTGCCGGGTGACGCGGCCGAGCTGGAGACGCTCCTGGAGCATTTCAAGGGGTTGGGCAAGCGGACCGGGCTGGTCACGACCTCATACCTGACGGACGCCACGCCGGCCTCTTTCGGCGCGCACGACAGCAATCGTTACGACTCCGCGCAGATCGCAGCGGACTACCTCGCCCAGACGCGCCCCGACGTGTTGATGGGCGGTGGGGCCGAAGGACTTGACGCCGCGGCGGCCGAAGCCGCAGGGTATGCGGTCGTCACAGACCGTGTGTCGCTCGCCGGAGTTGATGCCGGCCGGCTCTGCGGCCTGTTCGGCTGGGCGTACCTGCCTTACGCGTATGACGGCCTTGGGGCGCTGCCGGGGTTGTCGGACATGACGGTCAAGGCGCTCGATATTCTGAACAGGGGCCCGGACGGCTTCTTCCTCATGGTCGAGGGCGGCCTGATCGACATCGCGTGCCACGGCAACGACCTGCCGCGTTGCGTCGGCGAGATGTTGGCGCTCGATGCGGCCGTGCAGAAAGTCGCCGCGTGGGCGGCGGGCCGGGAGGACACGCTTGTGTTGGTCATGGCGGACCACGAGACGGGGGGCCTTGCGGTGACGGCGGACAACGGGCCGGGGGTGTTGCCGGACGTGCTTTGGACGACGACGGGGCACACCGGGACTTCGGTCGGGCTGTACGGGTGGGGCGTGAATGCGCCTCTGGTGGCGCGGGTGACGGACAACACGCAGGTGGCGGGCGTGGCCCGCAGCCGGGTGCCGGAGCCGGGCGAGGGCGTCGGGTTCGCGAGCCTCGCGCCGGAGTGGACGGCCACGCGGTGGGCGACCGCGAGCGGCGGCGTTTACCGTGTCGAGCACAGCCTGACGCTGTGTCCGCCGGCCTGGCAGCCGTGCGGGACCGTCACGGCGGAGAACTCGAGGATCACCTTTGTCCATTCCAACGGAGTGGCGCGTGCGCAGGGATTCTACCGGATGGTGCCGGTGTTGAGCGAATGAGCGAAACGGAGAGGTGGCAACGAAAGGGGCATGAGCGATGACGACAGATGATCTCAAGGGGCAGGCGATCGGCGTGGCGGGCTTTGTGGACTATGCGCAAGGGGCCGTGGTGAGCAAGACGCTGCTCGACAAGAAGGCGGGCACGCTGACGCTTTTCTCGTTCGACGAGGGGCAGGGGCTGAGCGAGCACACGTCGCCTTACGATGCGACCGTGCTGGTGGTGGAGGGCGAGGCGACGCTGGTGATCGGCGGCAAGCCGGTGAAGGCCCGGGCGGGCGAACTGGTGATCATGCCGGCGGGGGTGCCGCACGAGTTGCGTGCGGAGCGGCGCTTCAAGATGCTGCTCATCATGATCCGCGAGAAGGCCGCCGAGTGAGGCCTGAGGCGTCGGGCCAAGAAAAGCCGCACGGCGTGTCCGGCGCGACCAGATCGCGGTCCGCGAGATCGCGCGGATCGATGGGGAAGGTGCAGCAGTTCGGCAGCCGGTAAAGATCATAGAACCGGCAGGTGGAGTGCCCTTCGGGGTGGAGGTGGAGCCGGGCGCACTTGTTGGCGATGAGGTGGCAACAGACGCCGCAGCGTTTGCAGGTCCCGGCGCGGCGCGCGAGACTCGCTTTCACATAGCTCGGACGGAACAGGTTCAGAAAAAAGCGGCGGCACACGCCGGCGAGCAGGATCAGGCGGATGCGGAAGGAGAGCCGAGCGCTCAGTGATTTCGGTGTCGGAAGAGACATAAAAAGGTCAGAGCCGAATAGGGGGTTAAAAGGAGTTATTAGGTTAGCGCGGGCCGGCCTGTTCATCAAGCAGATTCAGGGCAGGGAGGGCAAGATGGGCGCATCTCCGTTTCACTTGCTTGGGTCAGGCGGCTGATGCCATCCACAGGGAGTCGAGTTCGCCGTTCCAGTATCTGACGACGATATTGAGCAGAGCGGCGAAGCCTTCCTTAGACCAGAACTG